>Ga0326597_10006294_pt1 | contig 16308 bp, 14 predicted proteins | sample RVTome_12_FD_203789 | JGI IMG/M metagenome (GOLD analysis project Ga0326597, IMG submission 203789) | Soil microbial communities from uranium-contaminated site in the Upper Colorado River Basin, Wyoming, United States - RVT100D185 | ecosystem: Environmental > Terrestrial > Soil > Contaminated >...
TCTCCCGAGTCCGACACAGCTAGCTGAATGTGCCGACGTGCGCGGGCACGACCAACTCCGCCCCGGTCGCGGCCCTGACCGCTTCCACGCCGCTGTCGGCCGCGACCTCGCGCAGCACGAGGCCGGCATCGGTGACGTCGATGACGGCCATCTCGGTGACGATCATGTTCACGACCCGCAGGCCGGTCACCGGCAGCGTGCAGTGCTTCACGATCTTGTGGCCGCCGTCCCGGGTCGTGTGCTCCATCGCGATGATGACCCTCTTGGCGCCCGCGACCAGGTCCATGGCCCCGCCCATCCCCTTGAGCATCTTTCCGGGAATCGTCCAATTCGCCAGATTCCCCTGCTCATCCACCTGCAGCGCGCCGAGCACCGTCAGGTCGATGTGCCCGCCGCGGACCATCGCGAAGGAATCGGCACTGCTGAAATAAGAACAGCCGGGCGTTTCGGTAATCGTCTCCTTCCCGGCGTTGATCAGATCGGGATCGACCTCCGATTCGAGCGGGTACGGGCCGACGCCCAGCATGCCGTTCTCTGAATGGAGCGTGATCTGGATGCCCGGCGGCACATGACTTGCCACCAGCGTCGGCAGGCCGATGCCGAGGTTCACGTAGTCGCCGTCCTTCAGCTCGCGCGTCACGCGCTTCGCGATCCGTTCCCGGATGTCCATGATTCACTCGGTCCGCTGAACACCGGCCCGCGGATCGTCCTCCCTGAGGATTCGCCGTTCAATCCGCTTCTCGTAGCGGACGCCCTGCACGACGTGCGTCACGAAGATGCCGGGCGTGACGACATGGTCGGGGTCGATTTGCCCCGGAGCCACGAGATGCTCGACCTCGGCGAACGTGACGGCCGCGGCCGTCGCCATGATCGGATTGAAGTTCCGCGCCGTCCGCCGATAGACCAGGTTGCCGACGCGGTCGCCCTTCCAGGCGCGCACGAACGCGAAGTCGCCTCGAAGCGGCAGTTCCAGCACCTGCGGCCTGCCGTCGAGCACGCGCGTCTCCTTGCCCTCCGACACGAGGGTGCCGTACCCGGTGGGCGTGAAGAACCCGCCGATGCCGGCGCCCGCCGCGCGAATGCGCTCGGAGAACGTGCCCTGCGGCACCAGCTCGACCTCGAGTTGGCCGGCCAGGACCTGACGCTCGAACTCCTTGTTCTCGCCCACGTAGGTCGAGATCATCTTCGTTACCTGACGGGCTTTCAGCAAGATGCCGATGCCGAAATCATCGACGCCCGCGTTGTTGCTGATGACCGTGAGGTTCTTCGTGCCGCGCGCGTGCAGCGCCTGGATGAGGTTCTCCGGAATGCCGCACAGGCCGAAGCCGCCCATCAGAATGGTCGCCCCGTCGGGAATCCGCTCGACGGCCGCTTCGGCGCTCGCCAGCACCTTGTTCATGGGGTTCGATTATATCGAGACTGCCGGCCGTGGGGTCGCGCCGGCCGGGCAGCCGGGGCGCGACCGCTATCGGGTGAGCGACTCGCGCCACCGTCCGGCGGAATCGAACACCTCGTCGAGGCGATCGCCGACGGCCAGATCGCCGCGGAGCTCGGTCAGCAGCGCGATCAGGGTGTCGAGCGCGGCCGCGATCTCGTCGGCGTTGGTGGCCGTGATGTCCTTCCAGATCTCGGGCGGACTCGACGCGAGGCGCGTCGTGTCGACGAGCCCTCGTCCGGCCAGGGCCAGCCCGTCCTCGCCGACCTCGTCGCCGACGACCTGCATCAGGGCGCTCGCCGTGAGCTGGGGAAGATGGCTGAGGAACGCCAGCATCCGATCGTGGGCCGCCGCGCCGACGACGCGCGGCAGCGCGCCGAGCGCCCGCGCGAACGCCAGCAGCTTCTCGAGCGCCTCGCCGGCGACGTCCCCGTGGGGCGTGAACAGCCAGGGACGGCCCTTGAAGAGATCGGGGCGCGCGTGCTCCAGCCCGCTCGCCGCGGCGCCTCCCAGCGGATGGCCGCCGACGAACGTGAACCGCGGGGGCAGCCGCCGCGCGGCCTCCACGACGATGCGCTTCGTGCTGCCGGTGTCGGTCACGACCGCGGCCTGGCGGACGTTCTCATCGAGCCGCTCGAGCAGCGCCAGGTTCTGCTTGACGGGCGCCGCCAGGATCACGAGGTCCGCCTCCGCGAGCACGATGAGGTCGTCGGCGGCGACATCGATGGCGTGCAGGCGCATGGCCGTCTCGAGCACGTCCTTGTTGTCGACGGCGATGACCAGCGACGTCGGCCAGATCCGGCGCGCCGCCAGCGCAATCGACCCCCCGATCAATCCGAGGCCGATGATGCCAATCGTCTGGAAGATGGGGGGCTCTCCCGCGGCCTTGCTTCCGGGTTGAATGACGGGGAGCTCCATCACCGGCACATGGGGGCGCGCCGCGGCGCCCTACGAGCCCCAGCCCCGGCGGGCGACCGGATCCAGACAGATGCTGCGGCCGATCGCCGGCGCGATGATGCGCAGCTCCGCCATCAGCCGGTCGAACTGCGCCGGGAACATCGACTGCGCTCCGTCGCTGAGCGCGCGATCGGGATCGCAGTGCACCTCGATGATCAGGCCGTCGGCGCCCGCCGCCACCGCCGCCCGCGCCATCGGCGCAACCATGTCGCGCCGTCCGGCACCGTGGCTCGGATCGGCGATGATCGGCAGGTGGCTCAGCTTCTTGACGACGGGGATCGCCGAAATGTCGAACGTGTTCCGCGTGGCAGTCTCGAACGTGCGGATCCCCCGCTCGCAAAGGACCACGTCGGTGTTGCCGCCGCTCAGCACGTATTCGGCCGAGAGCAGCCATTCTTCGATGGTCGCCGATATGCCCCGCTTGAGGAGCACCGGCTTGCGCGTGTGCCCGAGCTCTCGCAAGAGCGTGAAGTTCTGCATGTTGCGGGCGCCCACCTGGAACATGTCGCAGTACTTCTCGATGAGGCCGATCTGGTTGATGTCCATCACCTCGGACACGAGCGCCATGCCCTCGGCCGTCGACGCGTCGCGCAGGAGGCGCAGCCCCTCCTCCCCGAGGCCCTGGAAGCTGTAAGGCGAGCTGCGCGGCTTGAAGGCGCCACCGCGAAAGATCTTCGCTCCCGCCCGCCGGACCGCGGCCGCCGTCGTCCGCACCTGCTTCTCGGTCTCCGCCGAGCACGGACCGGCCATCACGATGACCTCGTCGCCGCCGATCCGCACGTCGCCGACGGTCACGACGGTGCCTTCGGGTTTGAACGTCCGGCTGGCCAGCTTGTAGGGCTCCGATATCCGCAGCACCTCGTGCACGCCCTCGAGCATCTCGATCAGGCCCTTGTCCGGACGGCCCTGGCCGACGGCGCCCAGCACCGTCCTGGTGACACCGGTCGAGCGGTGCACGTCCATCCCCATGTCGACGAGCCGCGCCACGACGTGCTCGATCTGCGCTTCGGTGGCCCGTTCCTCCATTACAACAACCATGGCTTCCCTCTCGCCTCCCGTATCGAAACCCCCATCCTACTCCGTATCGCCGGCTCCCTGCCGAGCCCCGGCCTCACGGCCGATTCCGGGCTCAGCGCCTCGCGATGCCGTCCCCTTCGACTTCGCTGTGGACGACCCGCCGCTCCAGGCGCCGCGCCTCGTCGATGATCCGCTCGAAGAGCCGGCCGATCGCCTCGGGTCCCAGCGGACCCTCGCAGGCGACGTCCCGCACGTGCTTCAGCACTTCCTTTTCGCGGTCCGGCTGGTAGATCTCGAGGCCGCCGTCCTTCTTCAGCTGCCCGATCTCGCACACGCAGCGCGCGCGCTCGTTCAGGAGCCGAACCAGCACCTCGTCCACCCGGTCGATGTCTTTCCGCAGATCGTCGAGCGTCCTCATATCCTTATGTCCGTGGCCACGCACGCGTTCTTGAGCGACCGCACGTATGCCTCAACCCGCTCGATGAGCCGCGGCGACCCGCTCGCCTCCGCAATCAACGAGACGAGCGCACTGCCAACCACCGCGGCATCCGCATACCCGCCCACTTCGGCGACGTGCTCGGGGCGCGACAACCCGAATCCGAGCGCGACCGGCAGATCCGTATGGGCGCGGATCCGCCGGACCAGCGCCTCGGCGCCCGAGGCCACGCGGTCGCGGGCCCCGGTCACGCCAAGCCGCGAGATTCCGTACAGAAACCCCCGTCCGAGCGCCGCCGCCTGCCGGATGCGGGCGTCGGTCGTCGTGGGGCTCAAGAGAAATATCGTATCGAGGCCCGCCGACGCCAGCACCGCACGGAACTCGCCCGCCTCCTCGATCGGCAGGTCCAGCGCCAGGACGCCGTCGACGCCGGCCGCCGCGGCCCGACGAGCGAACGCCTCCAGCCCCATCCGCAGCAGCGGGTTCGCATAGCTGAATAGGACGATTGGCGCCGACACCTCGCCCCGGACCGCTTCGACGAGCGACAACGCCGCCCGCAGGCTGCCGCCGGCAGCCAGCGCGCGCTCGGTCGCGCGCTGAATCACCGGACCATCGGCCAGCGGGTCGGAGAAGGGCACGCCCACTTCGAGCACGTCGGCGCCGGCGCGATCGAGGGCCCGGAGAATCTCCGCCGAGCGCGGCAGGTCCGGATCGCCGGCGGTCGTGTAGGTCACCAGCCCCGAACGCCCCTCGCGGCGCAGCCGCCCGAACGTTTCCGCAATGCGAGACATGCTTACCCTGCCGCTCGTGCCGCCAGCCACTTCTCCACGGTGTGGACATCCTTGTCGCCGCGACCGGACAGGTTCACCAGTATGACGCCCGACGGGCCAAGCTCGCGCGCCAGCCGCTGCGCAAACGACACGGCGTGGGCCGACTCCAGCGCCGGCAGGATGCCTTCGAGCCGCGCCAGCGCCTGAAACGCGTCGAGCGCCTCGCCGTCGGAGACGTGCGCGTACTCGGCCCGCCCCATCGCCCGGAGCCACGCGTGCTCCGGGCCGACCGCGGCATAGTCGAGCCCGGCGGAGACCGAGTGCGTGAGGTCGATATTGCCGTCCTCATCCTGGAGCACGAAGGTTCGCGTGCCCTGCAGGACGCCGGGGCTCCCCCCCGCAAAGCGCGCCGCGTGGCGCCCGCGCGCGATCCGCTCCCCGCCGGCTTCGACGCCGATCAGCCGCACGGCCGCGTCGTCGATGAAGCCATCGAATATCCCCATGGCGTTGCTGCCGCCGCCGACGCAGGCGACGATCGCGTCTGGCAGGCGTCCGGCGAGCTCCAGGATCTGCGGACGCGCCTCGCGGCCGATCACCGACTGGAACTCGCGCACCATCAGCGGGTACGGATGCGGACCGAGCACCGAACCAAGCAGATAGTACGTGTCGGCGACGTTGGTGACCCAATCGCGCATCGCCTCATTGATCGCGTCCTTCAGCGTGCGGCTGCCCGCGTCGACCCTGAGGACCTCCGCGCCGAGCAGCCGCATGCGGAACACGTTGAGCGCCTGCCGGTCCATGTCCTCGGCGCCCATGTAGACATGACACTCGAGCCCGAGCAGCGCGCAGGCGGTGGCGGTGGCGACGCCGTGCTGGCCCGCGCCCGTCTCCGCGACAATCCGGCGTTTCCCCATGCGCGCCGCCAGCAGCGCCTGCCCCAGGGCGTTGTTGATCTTGTGCGCGCCCGTGTGGGTCAGGTCCTCGCGCTTCAGGAACAGGCGCGCGCCGCCGGACGCCTCCCTCAGCCGCGCCGCCTCCGACACCGGCGTCGGACGTCCGACATAATGCTTCAGCAGCCGCGCAACCTCGGCCAGGAACGCGGCGTCCTCGCGCGCGGCAAAGTACGCGCGCTCGAGCTCCTCGATGGGCTCAACGAGCGTCTCGGGCACGAACCGCCCGCCGAACTCGCCGAAGTAGCCGCGCGCATCGGGATCGCGGCGAACAATCTGGGTCATGATGGCCGGTCCACCGCGCGCACGGCGGCAAACAGCGCGGCCAGCCGCGCGTGATCCTTGATCCCGGGCGCCGCCTCGATGCCCGACGACACATCGATGCCGGCAGGGCGAACGTGCGCGATCGCCTCGGCGACATTCTCCGGTCTCAATCCTCCGGCAAGCAGCGTCGGGCGGCGCGCCGCCACCCTCGCCGCCTTCGACCAGTCGGCGGTGCGGCCCGTTCCGCCGCGGCGCTCGGGATCCAGGGCGTCAACCAGGAGCATGACGTGCGCGGGCCACGCATCGACATCGCCGGCCGGCGCGTCGCCCAGGGGAAACGACTTCACGATCGGCCTGTGGATGCCCGCCGCATACTGGACCGTCTCGTCCCCATGCAGCTGGACGACGCCGAGCCCCACGACGGCCGCGATCTCGTTCACCTCGGCGGCGGCCTGATTCACGAACACGCCGACCGGCGTGACGAAGGGCGGCAGCGTCGCCACGATTGCTCGCGCCCGGGACGGATCGATGAAGCGGGGGCTCCCGGGCCAGAAGACGAAGCCGAGCGCGCCGGCGCCCAGCTGCGCGGCCGCCGCGGCGTCCTCCGCCCGCGTGATGCCGCAGATCTTGACGAGCAGTCTCGCGCTCATCGCGCCTCCACGTCCTTTCGGGCGGGCGGCGTGAGCAGTTCCCGAAGCGCACCCGCCGGATCCGGTGCCGTCATCAGGCGCTCGCCGACGAGGAACGCATGGTACCCGCCCGCCCGCAGGCGCTCGAGATCGTCGGCGCTCCTCAGACCGCTTTCGCTCACCGCGACGACTCCCGGCGGCATCCGGGCGATGATCGCCTCGGACGCGTGCACGTCGACCGCGAGCGTCCGCAGATTGCGGTTGTTGACGCCGACAATCGCGCTTCCCGCATCGAGGGCGACGGACAACTCGGCGGCGTCGTGCACCTCCACCAGGGCGTCGAGCCCGAGTGCCGCCGCACGCGCCGCCAGCGACCGCAGTTCCATCGGCGTCAGCGCCGCGACGATCAGCAGCACGGCGTCGGCACCCGCCGCGCGCGCCTCGAGCAGCTGGTACTCCGACACGATGAAATCCTTCCGAAGCAGCGGCGTCGGCACCGCGGCGCGGGCCGCAACCAGATCGTCGAGCGATCCGTCGAAGAACGTCGGCTCCGTCAGCACGGAGATGGCGGCGGCGCCGGCGGCGGCGTAGCCAGCCGCGATCGCCGCCGCGTCGTAGTCGGGCCGCAGCACGCCGCGGGACGGCGAGCGCCGCTTGCACTCGGCGATGACGTTCAGCCGATCGGGGCGCGACAGCGCGGCGCGAAACACGCCCGCCCGGGCCGGCCGCCGTTCGGCGCGTCGGCTCAAGACGTCCATCGGCTCGCCCTCCGCGCGGACCTCGACGATCCGGCGCGTCGCGGCCACGATGGTCTCGAGCAGATCGGCCCGCGCCGTGGTCGTCATGCGCCGGCTCCCGCCGCCGACTCTTCGGCGGCCGAGATCGTCACGAGCGCGTCGAGCGTCTGCCGCGCCGCGCGCCGGTCGATCGCCTCCGCGGCCCGTCGCATCCCTTCTTGAACCGAACCCGCCCGACCCGTAATGAAGAGCGCGGCGCCGGCGTTCAGCACCACGATGTCGCGGGCGGGCCCTTGCTCGCCGTCGAGGATGCCGGCGACGATGCGGGCGTTCTCCTGGGCGTTGCCGCCGCGAAGGGCCGCGGCGGTCGCCTTCGGGAGGCCGACGTCGGCCGGATGCAGATAGAACGTGTTCACCGACCCGGCGCGGCACTCCGAGATCTTCGTGTAGCCGGTCGTGGAGATCTCGTCGATACCGTCGGCGCCGTGAACGACCCAGGCCCGCTCCGATCCCAGCAGCAGGAGCGCCCGCGCGATCAGCTCGGTGAACTCCGGGCGGGGCACGCCGACGAGCTGGCGCACGGCGCCCGCGGGGTTGGTGAGCGGACCCAGCAGGTTGAAGGCCGTGCGCACGCCAAGCACACGCCGCGTCGGCGCGGCATGGCGCATCGAGGGGTGGAAGATCGGCGCGAAGAAGAAGCCGATGCCCGCCTCGGCAAGACAACGCTCCACGATGGCGGGCGGCGCGGAGACGCGCACGCCCAGCGCCTCGAACACATCGGCGCTGCCGCACTGGCTGGACACCGAACGATTGCCGTGCTTGGCGACGCGCACGCCGCATGCCGCAACGACCAGCGCCGCGCACGACGAGATGTTGAACGTCCCCGCCCGATCGCCGCCGGTACCGCAGGTGTCGAACACGTCCGGGTGGCGGTGCGAGACCTGCACCGCGTGCGACCGCATCGTTCGCGCAAGGCCGACAATCTCGGCCGGGCGTTCGCCCTTCATGGCGAGCCCGATGAGCAGTCCGGCGATCTGCGCGTCGGCGGCGCGGCCGGCCATCACCTCGGCCATGGCCGCCGCGGCCTCGTCGGTCGTGAGATCCTCGCGCCGGGTGAGCTTGTCGATCAGCGATGCAAACATATCGAGATGGCCGCGGCCCTCAGTCCAGCCGACCTTCGAGGAAGTTTCGCAGAATGTGGCGCCCCTCTCCGGTCAGAATCGATTCGGGGTGGAACTGGACGCCGTGCACCGGCCACGTCCGGTGCCGCAGGCCCATGATCGTCCGGTCCTCCTGCGTCCGCGCGGTGACCTCGAGATCGCGCGGGAGCCCCTCGTCCGACACGACGAGCGAGTGATAGCGCGATGCGACGAACGGCGCGCCGAGGCCGCTGAAGACGCCGCGCCCGTCGTGCTCGATCATGGAGGTCTTGCCGTGCATCGGCACCGACGCGCGCACGACCGCGCCCCCGAAGACCGCGCCAATCGCCTGATGTCCGAGGCACACCCCGAGGATCGGCGTCCCCTGGCCCAGCCGGCGGATGATCTCCATCGTCACGCCGGCATCCTCGGGGCGGCCCGGCCCCGGCGAGATCACGATGCTGGCGGGCCCCGCATCGACGATCTGATCGACCGTCACCTGGTCGTTCCGTCGGACGGTCACATCGGCGCCGAGCTCACCCAGGTACTGCACCAGGTTGTAGGTGAACGAGTCGTAGTTGTCGAGAACGAGCACCATGATCGCGTCTGATCGGCGCGGCCCTACAGGCCCGCCTCAGCCAGTTCCAGGGCGCGCAGCAGCGCCCGCGCCTTGTGGCGCGTCTCTTCGTACTCCGCCGTGGGATTCGAGTCGATGACGATCCCGGCGCCGGCCTGCACGAAGGCCCTCCCCCCGGACATGATGACCGTGCGGATCGCGATGCAGAAGTCGAGGTTGCCGGCGAAATCGAGATACCCGACGGCGCCTGCGTAGAGGCCGCGACCATCCGGTTCGAGCTCCCGGATGATCTGCATCGCCCGCACCTTGGGGGCGCCCGACACCGTCCCGGCCGGAAAGCAGGACACGAGCGCGTCGAGCCGATCGCAATCGTCCGCGAGCCGCCCCTCGACGACCGACGTCAGATGCATCACGTGGGAGAACCGCTCGAGGCCCATGAACTGCGGGACGCGGACGGTCCCGTACTGGCAGACCCGCCCCACGTCGTTGCGTCCGAGGTCGACCAGCATCACATGCTCGGCGCGCTCCTTCTCGTTCCGCTTCAACTCCTCGGCGAGCCGCATGTCCTCTTCGCTCGTGCGGCCGCGCGGCCGCGTGCCGGCGATCGGGTGCGTCTCGACGCGTGACCCCTCCACCCGGACCAGCATCTCGGGCGACGATCCGACCACCGACACGCCGCCCATCCGGATGAAGAACATGTAGGGCGACGGGTTCACGTGCCTGAGGGCGCGGTACACCGTGAAGGGGTCGGCCCCGACTTCGGCCTCGAACCGCTGCGAGAGCACCACCTGATAGATGTCGCCGGCGGCGATGTACTCCTTGGCCGCGCGGACCTGCTCTTCGAAGCGCTCGCGCGTGTGGTTCGACCGCACCTCGAGCGTGCCGCGCGCCTCGGCGCGCGCGACCGACAGATTCCGCTCGAGCTCGCGCTCGAGGAACTGGATCTTCGCGCACGCGAACTGATACAACGACTCGAGGTCGTCGTCGGCCGTGATGCGCGCGTTGGCGATGATGAGGATCCGGTGCTGCACGTGGTCGAAGGCGAGCACGGTATCGAACAGCATGAACCCCGCCGCATCGGCGCCGTCGGAGCCGTCGCGCAGATCGCCCAGGACCGGCTCGAACCACGAGGCGGCTCCGTAGCCGAGGTACCCCACGGCGCCGCCGGTGAAGCGCGGCAGGTCGGGGACGAAGGGCGAGCGGAAGTCGGCCATCAGCCCCCGCAGCGTCTCGATGAACGGTCGATCGCTCGTCGTGACCGCCCCGCCCCGCTCGAGGGTGATGCGGTTCTCGCGCGCGCGCAGGATCAGGAACGGGTCCTTCCCCAGGAACGAATAGCGGCCGACATGCTCGCCGCCCTCGACGCTCTCGAGCAGGAACGCATAGTCGGCATCCTCGGCGATCTTCAGGAACGCCGACACCGGCGTCAGCAGATCGGCGACGATCTCCTTGCAGACGGGCACGAACGTGCCGCGCCGCGCGAGTTCCTTGAACTCTTCAAACGACGTGATCTTCATCGCGAATGAACTCCGAAAGCCGCTTCACGGCGGCGGCCCGCATCGCACCGACCGGCGCGCGGGTGCCGGTCCACCACTGGAACTGCTCCTGCGCCTGCGCCAGCAGCATGTCGAGGCCGCCGATTGTCTCGCAGCCCGCCTGCTCCGCCTCGCGCAGCAGACGGGTGATCGTCGGGTTGTAGACCAGGTCGTAGACCAGGCGGCCCGTCAAGGCGTCTGCAGGGATGGGCGTCTCGTCGACGCGGGGATACATCCCGACGGGCGTGCAGTTGACCAGCAGATCCCAGCTGCCGGCCCGCGGCGGCCACTCGCCGACGCGGCCCGATACGATCATCGCGACCTCCTCGGCCTGAGCGCGCGTGCGGGCGTGAATCGAGATCTCGGCGCCGCTCGGCGCCAGCGCGATCGCGACGGCCCGCGCCGCGCCGCCCGCGCCGACGACCGCCGCGCGCATGCCCCGCAGCGGCACCCCGCGCTCCTGCAGCGGCTGCAGGAATCCCGAGGCGTCGGTGTTGCCGCCAATCCATCGACCGTCGGCGACCTGGATCGTGTTGATCGCGCCGACGCGCCGCGCGACGGCGTACGCTTCGTCGACCCGATCGAGCAGCGCCACCTTGAAGGGAATCGTCACGCTCGCCCCCTTCAGGCCGATCGCCCGCCCGAAGGCGAGGAAGTCGTCGACGCTGACGGCCGGCAGCGGCAGATACACGGCGTCGAGCCGCGTCGCGCGGAACGCCGCGTTGTGCATCGCGGGAGAGACCGAGTGCGACACGGGCGAGCCGACCAGACCGTAGACGTCCGTGGAGTCGGTCAGGCTTCGGAAGTGATAGTCGTGGAGCAGCACCGCGGGGCTCACCTGCCCCACCCCCGCGACAGGCCCCGCGTAGCTCCACGCCGAGCCGAACCGCGCGGCGAGCACCCGCGAGGCGAGCCCATACTCGCCGAGCGCCATGACGACCACGCCGTCCCGCTGCCCCATGTGGGCGCCGAGCTGCAGGAGCGGGACGCAATCGCTCAGTCGATTGGCCTTCACCGCGATCTTGACCACTTCCGCGCCGGTCGCACGCATGGCCCGCGCGCGGGCGACCAGATCCACGGGCACCGCTTCGAAGTCGTGCGTCGACAACACCAGGCGCCGGCCGCCCGTCAGCCTGAAGAGGTCGGTGAACCCCGCCCGCCATTCGACGTCCACATACTCGGCGCCAAGCGCCAGCGCTTCGCCGAGCAGCTGGCGGCGCGCCTCCTCGGAGCCGGCGAAGTGGCCGCCCTCCCACACCGGCCGGCACGTGACGATCACCGGGCGGCGGCGGCCGGCCAACGCGCCGGCCACGCTCGGATCGCTGACGGTGTCGAGGCGCAGCTCGACCAGGTCGGCGTCCTCCACCGCGTCGCGGCGGCGGCGCAGCTCCGCCGTTGTCGGCGCCGTCACGGTCACGCACAGAAGAGGTCGATTCAACTCTTGTCTTGCTGGCGAACCGTGCAGGTCCGCCGTCCCAAAAAAAAAGCCCCTCCAACCGTTCGGCTGAAGAGGCTCGCTCTGTCCGTCGCGCGTGGCAGGTCAGGCCAAGACGGGTGCCTCTTCTGGGGTGCCCCAATACCACCACGCAAACGGAGACACCTCCACCCGCGGCAGGGGGCACGTCAACCGCAGAAAGGGTGCCGTCGTCATCGTCACGGTAAAGGGCACTCGACCAACCACAGGAAACCGGACAATACCAAAGGGCGTCGCGCCGTGTCAAATCCTGTGCCCATTTCTCCTTGACCCGTAAGCACTTCTCCTCTATAACGGGACATAGACTCATGCATCCACGCTGGCTCGCCTTCGTCCTCGCCCTGAGCCTGGTCGCCTTCGACGGCCTGCGCGCCGCGACGCCGCAGATGGGGATCTCCGAGATCCGGCCCGGCATGGTCGGCGTCGGTCGAACGGTGTTCAGCGGCACGCGCGTCGAAGAATTCACGGCGCAGATTCTCGGGGTGATCGAGAACGTGATCGGCCCTCAGCGGAACCTCATCCTCGCCAAGCTCGAAGGCGGACCGCTGGCCGAGACCGGTGTCATTGCCGGCATGAGCGGCAGCCCGGTCTACGTGGACGGCCGCCTGATCGGTGCCGTGTCGTATGCCCTCGGCAGCTTCTCGAAGGAGCCGATCGCGGGCATCACGCCGATTGCCGAGATGACCGATGCGACGGCCCTGGGCGCGCCGCGACCCGCCGCCGCGCGCCTCCAGCTCGACTTCCCGCTCACCCGCGACAACCTCGTCGCGGCGTTTCGCCGTGCGCTCAACTGGAACCGTCCGTTCGCCGAACGCCCGGACGACGCGCAGCTGATCGGCGTGAACGGCATCGCCGGCTTCGGCAGCCGCGAGCTCGGCACGATGCTTCGGCCGATTGCGACGCCGCTTGTCATGGCCGGCTTCGAGCCGGACGTGGCGGCGATGCTGGGCTCCGCCTTCCAGGATCGCGGGTTCGTGCCCACCGGCGGCGGCGTGCCGGGCGGGCGGCCGGGCGAGATGCCGTTCGATGGGCCGCTGAAGCCGGGCGACGCGATTGGCGTGACGTTCGTCAACGGCGACTTCCTGCTCGGCGGCACGGGCACCGTCACGCACATCGACGGCGACCAGGTCTACGCCTTCGGGCACCCGATGTACAACCTCGGCCCCACACAGTTCCCGATGACGCGGGCCTATGTGTATACGGTGTTGCCGAGCCTCTTCTCGTCCACCAAGCTGTCGACGACGGGCGAGGTGATCGGTACGCTGCTGCAGGATCGCGCGACGGCCATCGCGGGCCGTCTGGGTCCCGGTCCCGCCCTGATTCCGGTCACGCTCAACCTCGAGGCCGATCGCGGATCGAAGCGGACGTTCCGGTTCGGTGTCGTCCGGGACCAGCTCTTCACGCCGCTGATGATGTATTCGGCGCTGCTGAACACCCTGGCGTCCTACGAGCGCCAGTTCGGCACGGCGACCTATGCCGTCCAGGGTCAGGCGGTCGTGAAAAACCACGACGCGCTCGTCTTCGACAACCTGTTTTCCGGCGGCGATTCGCCGTCGATGGGCGCCTCCTCGTATATCGTGACGCCCTTGACGGCGCTCATGGCGAACGACTACGAAGTGGTCGAGGTCGAGCGGCTCGACCTCACGATCAAGTCGGCCGAGGAGCCGAGGACGGCCACCCTCGAGCGCGTCTGGATCGACGACCCGCGGCCGCGGGCCGGCCGCACCGTGCCGGTGAAGGTGTTGCTTCGCACGTATCGCGGCGAAGACATCCTTCAAACGGTGCCCATCGACATCCCGGCGCACGTCAGCGGCAGCCTGACGTTGATGGTGTCCGATGGCCAGCGACTGGGCCAGGCCGAGCTGCGCGAGGCGCGCTCGCCGCAGCCGCGCACCGTGCCGCAACTCCTTCGCACGCTCAACAGGGGGCGGCGCAACAACATAGTGTACGTGAAGCTCCTGAGCGCCGACGCCGGAGCGGTCATCAACGGCGAACGGCTGTCGTCGCTGCCGCCGTCGGTCCTGGCCGTGCTCGAAGCCGACCGCAGCGGAGGCAGCTTCAACCCACTGCACAGCGCCACGCTCGGTGAGTGGGAGATCTCCACGGCGCACGCCGTCAGCGGGATACGGACGCTGACGATTGCCGTCTCGCCGAACTGACGAGCGGTCCTTTCAATCTCGGAACATCATGGTCTACACCAAGGGTCAGCTGGCCGCAGCCGCCGTCGTCGGCGTCTGTGTGGCATCGCTCGGCGCGTCTTCCCCCCGATTCTTTCAGGCCGCGACCCAGGCGGAGTTTCTGAGAGGCGAGGTCGACAACCTCTCCATCGACGACCGCGGCCTGCTCATGCTTGGTCCAGCCACCGACCTCGTGTACGAAACGACGGCGCCCTTCCTGTGGTCCGTCGTGCCCGGCCAGGACGGTTCGCTGTTCATCGGAACGGGCAACGAGGGACGCGTCTTCCGGGTGGGCGCCGACAGCAAGGGGGCGTCGTTCTTCGACGCGGCGGAGCTCGAAGTCCACGCCCTCGCGCCGGCACCCGACGGCGGCCTGTACGTCGGCAGCTCGCCCGACGGCAAGATCTACCGCGTCGATCGCACGGGGGCGGCAACCACGTTCTTCGAGCCGGGCGAGAAGTACATCTGGGCTCTCGCGACCGATCCGAAGGGCAATCTCTATGCGGCCACCGGCGAACAGGGCGTGATCTATCGCATCACGCCCGACGGCAGAGGCGCTCGCTTCTACCAGGCGAAGGCGACGCACGCGACGGCGCTGACGTTCGACGGGGACGGCAACCTGCTGGTCGGCACCGAGTCGCCGGGGCGCGTGCTGCGCGTCGACGCCGACGGGCGCGCCTTCGTGCTCCTCGACTCGCCCTTTCAGGAGATCCGGTCGCTGCGGTTCGACAACCAGGGCGCGCTCTACGTCGCGGCCGTCACCGGAGCCGGGGGCGGCGGCGCCCCGCCGCCGAGCGCCCCCGACGATCGCGGCGGCGCCGGCTCCAGCGGCGACCCGTCCCGCCCCCCGGTCCCATCGGTGTCGGTGGAAATCACCTCGATGTCGGTCGTCGACACCTCCGGCGGCGGCGCCAGCGCCTCCATGGCGGCGAGCGAGGATCGCCGGGCGCCGCGTGGCGCGATTTACCGGATCACGCCCGACGGCCTCTGGGAGCAGCTCTGGGAATCGCGGGAAGACTCGCCGTACGATCTCATCTTCGACGCCGAGGGTCGGCTCATCGTCGGCACGGGCAACAGCGGGAAGATCTTCCGGCTGGAGGGCAACCCGCTGCAGCCCACTCTCTTGACGCGCGCCGCCGCGCAGCAGGTCACGGCGCTCCACAAGGATGCGCGCGGGCGGGTGTATTTCGCCACGGCGAACCCCGGAAAGCTGTTTCGCCTTGCATCGGAACGGGCCCCGAGGGGGAGCTACGAATCGCAGCCGCGAGACGCGCAGATGGTGGCCACGTGGGGGGTGATCAGCTGGCGCGGCGCGACGCCCGCGGGCAGCCGCATCGAGGTCTTCACGCGGTCGGGCAACACGGAGACGCCTGACGACACCTGGAGCGCCTGGTCCCCGGCGTACACGAATGCGGAGGGCTCCGCGATCGTCAGCCCCAACGCGCGGTTCCTTCAATGGCGGGTCGTCCTGTCAGGCAAGGAGAACACGCCGGTGCTCACGTCGATTTCGGCCGCGTATCTGCAGCGGAACGTACGGCCGCGGGTCGCCTCGGTCACCGTGCACCCGCCGGGGATCGTGTTCCAGAAACCGTTCACGACGGGCGACCCCGACCTGGCCGGCTTCGACAACCAGACGACGCCGGATCGCGAGCTCACCGACGCCGCGATGAGAGGCCAGGCGGGCGCGGGGGGAGCGCCGACGCTCGGCCGCCGGACGTACCAGCGGGGTCTGCAGACGCTGGTCTGGAGCGCCGACGACGAGAACCTAGACGCCCTGGTGTACGAGCTTCAGTATCGCCGCGAGGGAGAGACGATGTGGAAGGTTCTCCGCCGAGCCCTCATGGAGCCAATCCTCGTCTGGGATACCACGACCGTGCCGAACGGCACTTATTTCATCAAGGTCCTCGCGTCGGATTCGCCGTCCAACGCTGCGGGCGTCGCGCTCGCGGGCGAGCTGTACAGCTCCGCCTTCGAGATCGACAATTCCGCCCCGCTCATCGCGATCGACGGCGTCCGCGTCGAGGGCGGTCGGACGATCGTGACCTTCGACGTCAAGGACGATCATTCGCCGCTCGGGCGCGTGGAGTGCTCGGAGAACGGCCAGGAGTGGCGCGCCGTGTTCCCCATCGACGGGATGGCCGATTCCCGCACCGAGCGCTACGCGGTCACGCTCGACGCGCCGCTGGGGCCGGGAGGCCTGAGCGTCCGCGC
>Ga0326597_10006295_pt1 | contig 16308 bp, 20 predicted proteins | sample RVTome_12_FD_203789 | JGI IMG/M metagenome (GOLD analysis project Ga0326597, IMG submission 203789) | Soil microbial communities from uranium-contaminated site in the Upper Colorado River Basin, Wyoming, United States - RVT100D185 | ecosystem: Environmental > Terrestrial > Soil > Contaminated >...
ATTTGTCGGGGTCAAGTCCGACAAACTCCTAGAGATCGAAGAGCTTGTCGAGCTTGGCGGCACAGATGAAGTCGTTCTCCGACAATCCCTTGATCGCATGCGTGGAGTACTCGACGCGGCACTGGTTGTAACCGACGGTCAAGTCGGGATGGTGGTCCTCGCGGTGCGAGATCCACGCCGTGGCGTTGACGAAGGCCATCGTCTGGTAATAGTTCTTGAACTCGTAGATCTTGGTGATCACGCCGCCCTCGAGCGCCCAGCCGGGCAGGTGCTTGAGCAGGGCGGCGATCTCGGCTGGCTTGAGCGGTGCGATGCCGCCCTCGCACGGTTTGCATCTCCTCGCCGAGAGATCCGGGATGGTTTGGGTCATGGCGTCCTCAAACCGAATAGCGTGATTGGTGATTCGCGCGCCCTTACCCCACCCTCTCCCCGCTTGCGGGGGAAGAGGGCAACGGGCCACCGCTCGCCGGTCACTGGTCACGCCTTTTGCAATTTCGCGATGCGCGCCACCGCCGGCGGGTGCGAGTCGTAGAAAGCCGAATGCACGGGGTCCGGCGTCAGGGTGGAGGCGTTGTCCTTGTAGAGCTTGACCAGCGCCACCACGAGATCCGCGGCGGAGGCGTTCTGCGCCGCATACTCGTCGGCCTCGAACTCGTGCTTGCGCGAGTACATCGCGCCCACCGGCTGCAGCAGGAAAGTGAAGCTCGGTAGAACGATGAAAAACAGGATCAGCGCCATCGCCGCCGAGGGCGAGGAGACGTTGAGCCCGTGGTAGAACCAGTCCTGCTCGGCGAGGTAGCCGAGCGCGGCGAAAAAGCCCAGGCTTGCCGCGAACATCCAGGCCATGCGCTTCATCACGTGCCGCAGCTTGAAGTGGCCGAGCTCGTGCGCCAGCACCGCCTCCACCTCGGGCGGGTCGAGCCGGGAGAGCAGGGTGTCGAAGAACACGATGCGCTTTGCTTCGCCGAACCCGGTGAAATAGGCGTTGCCGTGGCTCGTTCGCTTCGAGCCGTCCATCACCATCAGGCCCTTGACCTTGAAGCCGCAGCGGGTGAGCAGGCGCTCCACGCGCTCCTTCATTTCGGCGTCCTGCATCGGCGAGAACTTGTTGAACAGCGGCGCGATCCACGTCGGATAGACCGCGAGCATGAACAGATTGAACGCCACCCAGACCACCCAGGCATAGGCCCACCAGTAGGCGCCGGCCTGGTACATCAACCACAGGATGAGCGCCGCGAGCGGCAGCCCGAGAACGGCGGCAACCATCAGCGACTTTGCCATGTCGGTGAAAAACACGGCCGGGGTCGTGCGGTTGAATCCGAATCGCTCCTCGATGCGAAAGGTGCGGTAGAGGCTGAGCGGCAGCTCGATGACGGTCATGACCAGCGTGAGGAGCACCAGGAGCGCCAGCCCGCGGGCGATGTCGCCATCGGACCAGCCGGCCGTGACCTCGTGCATGGCCTGCAGTCCCCCGCCGAAGGTGAGCCACAGCACGAGCACCACGTCCACGGCCACGCTCACCATGGCGAACCGGGTCTTCGCGCAGGTGTAATCGGCGGCGCGCTGATGCGCATAGAGGTCGATCTCGCCGGCAAACTGAGCAGGCACGGCGCCGCGGTGTGCCTGCACGTGGCTGACGTGGCGCCGCGCGAGCCAAACCTTGAGCGTCGTGGCGAGTGCCAGCGCGCAGAGAAATATCAGGCCGAACGTCGTCATGCCAAGTTACGGATGGTGAGGAAGTTGTGACACAATACGCGGGACAAGTCCGCAGCGATCATTATGGCACAGGACCCGAATAACCTCATCTGGATCGACATGGAGATGAGCGGCCTTAATCCCGATGTCGACAGGATCATCGAGGTCGCGGTCGTCATCACCGACCCCCGGCTCGACGTCGTCGCGGAAGGACCGGTGCTGGTCGTGCATCAACCCGACGCGCTGCTCGACAGCATGGACGACTGGAACAAGGGGACTCACGCCAAGTCCGGGCTGATCGAGCGCGTGCGTGCCTCCACGCTCACGGAGCCCGCGGTGGAAGAAACCGTGCTCGCCTTTCTCGCCGGCTACGTCCCTCCCGGCGCCTCGCCGATGTGCGGCAATTCGGTGCACCAGGACCGGCGCTTCCTCACCCGCTACATGCCGAAACTCGAGGCGTATTTTCTCTATCGCAACCTCGACGTGAGCACGTTGAAGGAGCTGGCAAGACGCTGGAAGCCCGAAATCATGGCGGGTCTCACCAAGCACGGCAAGCACGAGGCGCTGGCCGACATCCACGAGTCGATCGAGGAGTTGAAATACTACCGCGAGCGCTTTCTCAAAGTGTGAAGGCGAAAGGCGAAAGGCGAAAAGGTGAGAATGACGAGGGCGGTCGCCGCGCTGCGGTGCGCCGGCGTGCCGGAGTTTTGATTCCCTCTTCCTCTTTCCGCCTTTCGCCGTCCTCCTCGCAACTCGGCAGCGTCGCCAACCTGGTCCTCGTCTGGCTCGTCATCATCGGCGCGCTCTACTGGTACTTCTTCGTGTGGTACGAGCGCGCCCACAACCCGAACCCCGCTCACGTGCTCGAGGCGCAGCCCGGCGGAGAGGTGGTGCTCCAGCGCAACCGCACCGGCCAGTACGTTGCCGACGGCGCCATCAATGGCGCGCCGGTGGTTTTCCTGGTCGACACCGGCGCAACCTACGTCTCGCTGCCGCTGCCGCTTGCACGCCGCCTCGGCCTCGGGCTCGGGCAGCCGGTGCAGGTGCAGACGGCGGCCGGGCCGGCGACCGCTTATCCGGCGCGGCTGGCGAGCGTGCGGCTCGCCGGAATCGAGATGCGCGAGGTCGCCGCGCTCGTCACCGAGGGCATGGACGGCGAAGCCGTGCTGCTGGGCATGAACTTTCTGAAACGGCTCGACATGACGCAGCGCGGCGAGCGACTGATCCTGCGGGCGCCGCAGCGCGGCGAGCCGGCGGGCTGATTGGTTGAAAGGCGTGACCCGTGGCCCAGTACGGGCATCCGGGCTCCCGCGCGTTTCCCGTGACCCGTGACCCGTTACTCGAGCTTGATTTCGCCGTCGAACTTGACGTCGAGATCGACTTTGGCGACCTTGAGCGCCATGATGGCGGTGAAGTTCTCGTTTCCCTTCAGTTTCCCGTCTTCGATCGCCTTGCGCACCGCCTTCTCGATCGCGAGCTGCGAGTTGACACCCACGGTCTTCAGGAATTTGCGGATACTCATGTTCAGTGCTTCGTCGTTCATGCGTCCTCCTCCTTTACACTCGGCTGGTTAACGGTTGTCCTTGAAATGCCGGATCAGTCCGGCGGTCGATGCGTCGTGGTCGCCCACGGACGCGCCCCCGGCGAGCTCGGGCAGGATGCGGTCGGCGAGCTGCTTACCGAGCTCGACGCCCCACTGGTCGAAGGCGTTGATGCCCCAGATGACGCTTTCCACGAACACCTTGTGCTCGTAGAGGGCGATGAGGGCACCCAACGTGCGCGGGGTGAGCTCGTCGAGCAGGATCGAAGTCGAGGGCCGGTTGCCCGGACACTCGCGGTGCGGGGTGAGCCGCTCTATCTCCGCGGCCGGCGCGCCGTGCGCGGCCATGTCGCGGCGCACTTCATCCGCGCTCCGACCGCGCAACAGCGCCTGCGGCTGCGCGAAGAAGTTCGCGAGCAGGATGTCGTGATGCCGCGGCAGGCGGTGATGCGGGCGGCAGCAGGCGATGAAGTCGGTCGGGACGAGTGCCGTGCCCTGATGCAGCAACTGGTAGAAAGCGTGCTGGCCGTTGGTGCCGGGACCGCCCCATACGACAGGCGCGGTGGCGCAGCCGACGGCCGTGCCGCCGAGCGTCACACGCTTGCCGTTGCTTTCCATCTCCAGTTGCTGCAGGTAATCGGGCAACAGCGCGAGCCGCTCATCGTAGGGCAACACGGCGCGGCTGCTCGCGCCGCAGAAATCGACGTGCCACACTTCGATCAGCCCGAGCATCACCGGCATGTTGTATTCGAGCGGCGTCGAGCGGAAATGCCCGTCCATGCTGCGCGCGCCGGAGAGCAGCTCCTCGAACCGGTCCATGCCGACCGCAAGCGCGACCGGCAGCCCGACCGAGGACCACAGCGAGTAGCGGCCGCCGACCCAGTCCCAGAACTCGAACGTATAGTCGGGCAGCACCCCGGCTGCGGCCGCCTTCTGCCGGTTCCCGGTGACGGCGGCGAAGTGCCGATTTGCGGATTTCGCGCTGCCGAGCTTTGCCGTGAGCCACTCGCGCGCCGAGAGCGTGTTGATCGTCGTCTCCTGCGTCGTGAATGTCTTGGAGGCGACGATGAACAGCGTCGTCTCGGGATCGAGCGGGGAGAGCACCTTGGCAAGCAGCGCGCCGTCGACGTTGGACACAAAATGCAGCTTCGGCGCTCCGCTCGCATGCGCGTCGAGCGCCTCGCATGCCAAGGCCGGGCCGAGGTGCGATCCGCCGATGCCGATGTTCACCACGTCGCTGAAGGGGCGCCCGGTGGCGCCGGTCAACTTGCAGCTGCGCACGCCTTCGCAGAAGTGCCGCATGCGCCGGAGCACCGAGCGCACGTCCGTGACGACGTCGCGGCCGTCGACGGTGACTGGGCGGTCGGCCCGCAGCGCGACGTGCAGTGCGGCGCGGTCCTCGGTCGTGTTTACCCGCTCTCCGGCGAACATCCGCTCGATCGCCGCGGGCAGCCCGCGCGCCTGGGCGAGGGCCGTGAGCAGGCGCACGGTGTCGCCGGTGACGAGGTTCTTCGAGCAGTCGAGCAGGATGCCGTCGTGGCTGAGGGAGAGTCTCTCGAAGCGCCCCGGATCCTGCTCGAACAACCGGCGCAGGTCGAGGCTCGCACCGCTTGCATGATGCTCGGCGAGCACGCGCCATTCCGCGAGCTGTGTCACGTCGGAGGACATGCCTCCATTTTACATTTTCCCGCAGCGGCCCGCGCAATTAGAATGACTGCCTCTTCTCCCTACATCACGCGGAGGCAGCCATGCTCGGTGCGTTGACGGTTCTGCTGTTGTACCAGTTGGTCGGCGAGGTGCTGGTGCACGTGCTCGCGTTGCCGGTGCCGGGGCCGGTGGTGGGCATGCTGGCGCTGTTTCTCACCTTGCGCGCGCGGGGCGATCTGCCGGCGCCGCTGCGCGAGACGGCGACCGGCATCCTGCAACATCTGTCGTTGCTGTTCGTGCCGGCGGGCACGGGCGTCATGGTTCACTTTGCGCGCGTGTCCGGCGAGTGGCTGCCGATCGTCGCGGCGCTGCTCGCGAGCACCGCGCTCGCCATCGCCGCCGCCGCTCTGGCCATGCGCCTGCTGATGCGCTACGGCGCCGCACAGAGGAAAGGAGAGAAATGACCCCGCGCATCGTCGATATCTGGGTTTACCTCGCCGCGACCCCGCTCCTCGGGCTCACAATCACGCTCGCCGCCTACCTGGGGGCGTACTGGATCTACGAGCGCTCCGGATTCAATCCGCTGCTCAACCCGGTGGCACTGGCGATCATCGCGCTCGTGGCCGCGCTGAAAGCGACCGGGACGCAGTACCAGACCTACTTCGACGGCGCGCAGTTCGTGCATTTTTTGCTGGGCCCCGCGACCGTCGCGCTGGCGGTGCCGCTCTTCGCGCAGCTCGACCGCGTGCGGCGGCTTTTCGTCCCGCTCGCCGGCGCGCTGATCGTGGGCTCGGTCACCGCCATCGTCTCGGCGGTTGCAATCGCGTGGGCGCTGGGCGTAAGTGAATCCTCGCTGCTCTCGCTCGCGCCGAAGTCAGTGACGGCACCGATCGCTATGGGCATCTCCGAGAAAATCGGCGGCATTCCCTCGCTCACGGCGGTGCTGGTGGTCGCGACCGGCATCAGCGGCGCCGTCATGGCGAAGTACGTGCTCGATGCGCTGGGAATCCGCGATTACGGCGTGCGCGGTTTCGCGCTGGGCGTGGCCTCACACGGCATCGGCACCGCGCGCGCCTTCCAGGTGAGCGAGGAGGCCGGCGCGTTCGCCGGCCTCGGCATGGGCCTGAACGGAGTGGCGACGGCGATACTCATGCCGCTGATGCTGGTAGCCTGGAGGTCCTTCTGATGCCGGACGTCCTCGCCGCGTTCGGGCGCGCCGCGCGCAACGTGTTCGAGCCGCGCATTTTCGCGATCGTGTTTGTGCCTATGCTCGGCGGCATCGCGCTGTGGACTGTGCTCGCGTGGGTTTTGTGGGACTCGTGGGCGGGCGGCATCGCCGGCGCGATCGGCTCGACGGCGGTGGCCGGATGGCTGAGAGGGTGGGGCGCGGCGTGGATCATCGATTCGACGGCAGTGCTGGTGGTGGTGATCGCCATCATGCCGGCGATCTACGTCACCGCGCTCATCATCACCGAAATCATCGCGATGCCGGTGATCGTCAAGTTCGTCGGCGCGCGCTATCACCCGGGGCTCGCGCGCCATGCGGGCGGCACGCTTGCCGGTAGCGTGCTCAATGCCGCCATCGGCATCGGTGTGTTCGCGATGCTGTGGATTATCACGCTGCCGCTGTGGCTGACGGGCGTCGGCGCGGTGCTGGCGCCGCCGCTCACTTCGGCCTATCTCAACCAGCGCGTATTCCGCTACGACGCGCTGGCCGAGCACGCGAGCCGCGAGGAGTTCGCGCACATCACGCGCACCGCGCGCGGCGATCTCTTCCTGCTCGGCGTGCTGCTCTCGCTGCTGCTCTACGTGCCACTGGTGAATCTGCTGGTGCCGGTGTTATCGGGGCTCGCGTTCACGCATTTTTGTCTTGCGCGGCTGGCACGAGAGCGGGACAAGTAATACGATTAAAGCAACTACTTACGAAGTGAGTCTGCGCGGACACTCAGCATATCGTTCGGTCCCGTTGGCCCGCGCCGAATAGCCGGGGCCGGTACTGGGTCGGGCGGCTAACGGTGGTTTCATGAAAGCGGTTCTGTTGCGCACGAAGGAGTACAGGGCGCCGACGATGATCACGTTGACCGTGCCCATGGCCGCGGCGGCGGCGTAGGATCAGCAGAATGACGCCTGCCGCCTCTTTCGCGCCGATTGATGAGGGTGAGAGGGAGCATGCCGGCCATGCAGGCAATCCCGAGGATCGTATAAGCGTCGCGCCAGCCGTAAGACGCGATCAATAAGCCGGCGGTAAAGGGAACCGGGCGGGTGGAATAACGGTCCGACAGGTAGCCCATGGCGATGCCGCCGAAGCCCATTGCAACGGCGCCGGCCAGATAGGCAAATGCGGTTTCGCCCCGCAGCCAACCGAAGTCTGTGCTGATCGGTTTAAGAAAGGTTGAAATGGAGATCAACGCTCCCGCACCCATCCCCATGAGCACAGACGCGACGATCACCAGAAGCCAGGCATAGCGGTCATTAGGGCGTAGAATACCCGGTAAGCTTGTGTTGGACGGGTAATGAGCCAGGTGCGACGCAGGAACTTTCCCGTTACTGCCGCCAAGACGCCCGGGTTCGTGATCCCGCGGCCGAAGACCCGCGAGGCCGAGCGGGCGATTGAATGAAAGCGCCAACACGATGCGAGAGACGCATCGTGTCACCGGAGGAGGAAAAGTGATATGACCCTATGTCCCGTTGCATTGGCGGTTGGCTGCAAGAAATGCCTGGCATTCTCGGTCTGTCCCGTGAAAGGGGTGATTGGTGATTTCAAGGAAACAGATCAAGGAGAGAAGAAACAGCAGGAGAATCAGACAAAACGCGACGGGAAATAGCGGGATTCGCGGCGGCGCGCCGCTGTCCGCCAGCCGCTTCCTGCTATCATCCCGTTCGCGCGCTGCCGGCGGCCCGCCGGTGGCTCCGGTCCAACAATACGCGACGACTGATCGTCGCCACAACGCAGGAGGCGAACCATGGGCATGCCCGTCCGCGCGGCGCCCGCGCTGCTGAGTCTGATTGCCGGCGCCAACGCGCATTAGGCGGTCACGCATGCAGACACGCAGCATCACCATTCCGCTGCGCGACGGCATGATGGGCGGCTACCTCGCCGCGCCGGACCGCACGCCCGCCGGCGCCATCGTCGCCATCATGGAAATCTGGGGCGTCAACGACACGATGCGCCGCCACGCACGTGAGTTTGCCGAAGCCGGGTTCGTCTGCTTCGTTCCCGATCTGTTCTGGCGGCAGGAGCCCGGCGTCGAACTGTCGGACGGCAATCCGCAGCATGTGATAAAGGCGTTCGACCTGTACTACGATTTCGACTATGACCTCGGTGTGCGCGACATGCAGGATACGGCCGCCTATCTCGCTAAGCTGCCCGAATGCAACGGCAAGGTGGGCGCGGTCGGCTACTGCCTGGGCGGGAAGCTCTGCTATCTCATGTGCTGCCGCACCGACATCGACTGCGCGGTCGCCTACTACGGCACCTACATCGAGCACAATATTCGCGAGGTCGGCAGCCTGCACCGGCCGTTCATGCTCCACATGGCGATGAAGGACCGCTGGGTGCAGGCCGAGGTAAACGATCTGTTGGAGCGGCGCCTGTCGCCCAATCCGCTGGTGACCATCCACAAGTACCCGGGCGCCGACCATGCGTTCGCGCGCCACGGCGGCAGAACCTACAGCAAGCCCGAGGCGGACCGCGCGCTCGGCCTCAGCGTCGATTTCTTCAAGCACCATCTCGGCAAGTGACCGTGCGCGCCGCGGGGTCAAGAGTCCTTGACCGTCGGGGCTCTAGAGCTTCAGCAGCTTCGCCGCGTTGCCCCACAGGATCTGCTGCCTCTGCTCGGCGGAGAGCGACTTGACCCCGTGCACGAACTTGACCGGCTCCTCGTAGGCGATGTCGAAGCAGTAATCGCTGCCCACCATGATGCGGTCGGCACCGACGAGCCGGACCAGGTCCTCCAGCACTTCCTCGTCGTAGCTGATGGTGTCGTAGGTGAACCGCTTCAGGTAGGTGCTGGGCGGTTTGGCGATGGTCTTGCATTCGGCGCGAATGTCAAAACCGCGGTCCATCCGCCCGCGCAGAATGGGCAGCACGCCGCCGGCGTGCGGCAGGCTGATGTCCAGCTTGGGAAACGCGTCGAGCACGCCGCCGAAGATCAGGTGCGATGCCGCGATGGCGGTATCGAACGGGTTGCCGCACAGGTTGATCAGGTAATACTGCTTCAGGCGCTCGTTGTTGATCATCATCGGGTGCAGGAATATCGGCAGCCCGAGCGCCTCGCAGCGTTCGTAGACCGGGAAGAGGCTGCGGTCCGACAGTTCGCGGTCGCGCACGGCGGTTCCCATGTAGATGCCCCTGATCCCCGGCAGCCTGGCCGCGCGCTCGAGTTCTTCCAACGCGAGGATGGGACTCTGGAAGGGCAGGCAGGCGAAGCCGATCAGCCGGTCGCGGTGCGCGACGTGGGCGGCGCTGATGGCGTCATTGAACGCCATGCACAGCTGCGCGCCGAGATCGTCGTCGGCCCAGTAGACCATCGGTTGCGTCAGCGACAGGGCGTGCATGCCAAGGCCCTGGCGGTCCATGATTTTCAGGCGCGCGTCGATGTCCATGAACTCGCGCACGATCGGGCCGGTGCGCAGGAGCAGCCCGACCTGGATGAACGTGGCGCCCTTGTCGCCGGTGATTACCGTGGCGCCGCAGCGTTTCCCGTATTTCGCGATGAGGTCGATGTAGGTCTGCGGGAAATAGTGCGTGTGGGTGTCTATGGTCTTGAGCGGCGGTGCCACGAAAACCCCTCCCTTTACATGCTGTTATCGATGGGGCCGGTGTAAGATTTCAATGGGGTCGGTTTCAATGGGGTCAGCGGTTTCAATGGGGTCAGTGCAAGATTTCCCAAGAATCGATAAGCGCATGCCACGGAGCCGTTACGCCGATCCCATTTGAGAAATCGCTGCAATACACGTCGGCAACCATCGGCGGCACGCCGTTGGCCCATCACGACGTCAAGGGTATTCTCGTGCCGGGCCGGATGGGGATCAAGCAGCCCTTCGACGTGGCGGTACTCCAGGGGGGGCAGCGCGGAAGCATCGTCGGATGAGCGGCGGGCGACCTTTCGCGAAAAGGTGATCGAACTCAACGCCGAGATCACGAAGACGGGCGCATCCGGTTCCCTGGCTTGGCGTTGAAAAACGGTCATGGAGCCCCTTTTTTCGAGGTGTCCGCCCTGACCGTCGTTACGCGTTGCTTCCCCAGTTTCTTCGCCAGCTTGGCTGCCCTCGCGTGTACCTTGACGGCTTTTTTCTTCCTTCGCCTGGTCGCGAGCATCTTAGAGTGAGTCAATGGCGTCTCCTGTCGATGAGTTGTTGAGCTTCACGGTAGTTTGACCCGTTTTCGCGTTCTTGGCCAACCCATATTCGATGATGGAGGCAGAGCTAACGCGGTGTCTCGGCACGGATCGGCGTCCGTCGCTTCAACATCACCACGATGGCGCAAATACCCAGGGCCGCCAGCACGTGCTTGAGCGTGTGGCCGCCGACGATTCCCGCCGTGAACGCAAACACCTGGTGGTCGTAAAGTTCCGCGAGCTTGGCGAGAACGTAGCACGCCAGGGCGAGCAGCAGGTGACCGCGGTGCGTATATCCCGGTCGATACAGCAGGAACGCTGCGAAAATAGCCAGCAGCGGGAGCGATTGAACCCATGCATAGAGCCGCAAGTCGTCGTACCAATGTCCATAGATCGCGCTGGCGAGCCCCAAGAGCACCGCTGGGACAAGAAGGCGTGCGCCCAACCGCTGGTTCATGTAATCGGTCAGGATCGCAACGAACAGCCCCGTGAACCCGAGCGTCATCGGCAGGCGGTCCCAAAGGAGCGTGTCATTCGAGGGGTTCCAGTGGTAATAGGCTGAACCCGCACCGACCAGGGCGACGCCTCCGAAGAATACAATCCATGCGGGCCATGTGCTTCCCGGTTCCATCCGCCGGCAGGTATGCAACCCCGCGACGCCGGCCAGCAGGTAAGGCACGCTGGAAATGACATCAAGAAAGTTCGGGATTCCGACAAATTCACGCCGGTCGGCGTAGCCATGGTAGACCGGATCCAGCACGATCGGCGGCATCGACAGGAGGAGCGCCAGCGGAGCAAACACGACAAGCAGGGCGAGGCCGTGCCGCCAAGGGGTTCCGGACGCCCAATTGCCAGACAGATCTCTTGGTGCTCGCATTGCCCGCATGCCTCAGAATCCGGTTCCGGAGAAGAGCCTACCAGACATGCCGACCTTCGCCGAGCAGCCGCAGCTCGAGCGCCCGCCACACGGCGCGCCGCCCGGAATGGACGTCGAGCTTGCGGTAGCTGTAGAACCCGATGTTCGGGCGGTTGCGCTCGAAGGACGCGATGATCGAGGCGGATTCCCTGGTGGAGAAGCTGCGTGGAGGCGAGCTAACGGCTGCGGAGCATCTCTCCCGGAATTGCGCGCTTCTGCACCGGCGCCTCGGCACCTACGCGGAGGTGGCCAAGCGGACGGGTCTCGATCCGCGCACCACACGCAAGTACGTCGAAGGCGCAGGATCCGGATGGAACGGACAGCACCCGGGTGTGCCGGAAGCGGTTCCCGATCGACCGCTCAAGAAGGACGGGGCTTCTTCCGCATTTCATCGCAAGGTGCCGGCCCTCGCCGCTCACGCTAGTGTCCGATGCCGCGTGTCGCCAACAGCCGTGTTGTGAATGGCAGCCCGCTCCCTTATCCTTTGCGATCGCATTCCACAAAACAGAAGGAAGAGCGCATGAACCTGCTCGAAGGAAAGACAGTCGCGATGACCGGCGGCGGTGGCGGGCTGGGACGCTGCTACGGTCTCGCCATGGCAAAAGCCGGCGCGGCCGTTGCCGTTGCCGATATCGACCCCGGCGCCGCGCAGGCGACGACGGATGCCATCATCAAGGCCGGTGGCCGCGCGATCGCGGTCCAGGCGGATGTCACGAAGGTGGCGGCGTTCGAGCGGCTGTTCGATCGCGCCGAGGCGGAGTTCGGTCCGCTCGACGTGCTGCTCAACATCGCCGGCATGTTTCCGCGCGTGTCGCTCGTCGATATGACCGAGGAGACATGGGACGCAGTGATCACGCTCAATCTCAAGAGCGTGTATCTGGGCTCCCGCGCCGCGATCCGGCGCATGCTGCCGCGCAAGCGCGGCGTCGTCGTGAGCACGGCCTCGGGCACGGGCATCAGAGGCCAGCCGAAAGGATCGGCGTATTCGGCCTCCAAGGCCGCGATCATCGGGTTCACGCGCGCGGTCTCGCTCGAGTTGAAGGACACTGGCGTGCGCATCAACTGCTTCGGGCCCGGCGCGACGGACACGCCGCTGTGGCGGGTCGGCAAGAGCGAGGCAGACATCAAGCGGCTGCTCGCCGCGGGCTTCGTCTATCAGCCCGATGATTTTTCCAACGTGGTGGTATTCCTCGCGAGCGACATGTCCGCGCCGTTGAACGGCGAGTTCATCAGCCGCGACCTGCACCGTTAGGCAAGCGCGTCCGCGAGCCCGCCGCCGGAAGTGATCGACGCGGCGAGGCCGGGGCTCAACGTCACGCGGAATAGGCGCGGCTCACCGCCCGGCTCGCGGTCGTGATTCCGTGCATCACCAGGCTGCTCGGCGATCCGGATCCGCCGGCGACGATGAGATGCAGGTCGCGGGAATCCCCGATCGCGGGAACGAACACGCCGTCGTCGTCGATGTCGACCGCGAACGGCCAGCGCCCTGCGCCCGAGGCGCCGCGCCAGATGCCGCCGTGCCGGATCTCGCCCAGGCGCCGGCCGGCGCGCTCGATCAACAGGCGATGGGCAGCGTCCCGCGACAGGCCAGCCTTCGCGAAGACCTGCGCATGCTGCGGGCTCAGCACCACCGCCATGTCGGCCTGGCGGTAGATGTTGCCGCCGCCGATGGCGGACATCATGTCGGCAATCGCCACGACCAGGCGCTCCGGTTCCTCGCTGGCGTCGTCCCATATGAGGACCGGGCCCTCGAGGGGAATTGCGGTCAGGACGTTGTCCCCCGGTCCGAAGCCGTTTGCGCTGGCATAGGACGGCCACGGGCTCTCGGCTTCGTTTTCGGCGACGCAGTAGGTGTAGCGCCACGGCCCGCCGAAACCGCTGAGCGCCGTGACCCCCGGAATTCCCCCGCCGAGATTCATCATCATGATGCGCAGCGCGCGGCCGATGGTTGCGTTCGCCCGGAAGCCGGGCCCGAAGCAACCCATGCCGCCGTGCAGTCCGATTTCCGCGGCGTACGGACCGTTGACCAGGATGAATGGCGCGCCCGCGCTCGTTGTCGCCTGGAGCAGGAGCAGATTGAAGCGTTCATCGAGCACGCATTCCATCGCGCCGATCACCACCGGCAGGTAGGCGGGTTTGCAGCCCGCCATAATCGCATGCAGAGCGATCGCGCGCACCGTGGCCGGCGCCATGAGGGGCGGCACGTGCCCGATCAGCTCGTCGGGGTCGCGCGGCGTCGCCGCGAGCATGGCGGCGAGCCATTCCTCGGTGGGCGGAACCACCGGCAGGCCGTCCGACCATTCCTTGTCGAAGAAATACTCGATGGCTTTTTCGGTCTCGTTCATCGCCATCGCGTTCCGCAATCGCCGTGTGGCGCCATCCCTTCAGATCGCAATCATGACAGCGACGCGACGAAGTTGCGCGGGAGACCGCTGCCGGCCGCTAATGCACAATGTAGCCGCCGTCCATGACAAGCGCGTGGCCCGCCACGTAGCCGGCGTCCTTGGACACCAGGAACGCCACCACGCCCGCGACCTCCTCGACGGTGCCGAAGCGCCCGATCGGAACGTCGCGCGCGCGCTGCTCCAGTTCCCCGGGGTTGCGGCCCGCGATGAATCCCTTGGTCGAGACCGGCCCGGGGCAGACCGCGTTCACCTTGATGCCTTCGGCCGACAACTCGAGCGCCATCGAGCGGGTAAGCTGGATGAGACCGGCCTTGGTGAGGTTGTAGACTGCGCCGTAGCGTGAAGCAACGATGCCGAGCTGGCTGGCCATGTGGATCACGTGCCCGCCGCCCTGGGCGCGCATGATGGGCACCACCGCCTGACTGGCAAAGAAAGGCGCGCGCAGGTTCACCGCCACCAGCCGGTCGAATTCTTCGTGGGAAAACTCGCCGAAGGGCTTGCGCGCGCGCAGGCCCGCGTTGTTGACCAGAATGTCGATGCGGCCCATGCGCTTGTGCGCGGCGGCGATCATGGCCTCGGGTTCTTGCGCGCGCGCGAGGTCGTGCACGCCCCACGCGGCGTCCGGGGCGCCGGCCTTGCGGCAGGCTGCGGCGGTTTGCTCGAGCTCGGCCTCGGTGCCGTCGGCCGCCAGGTAGATCGCGGCGCCGTCGGACGCGAGCCGCAGAGCGACCGCCTGGCCGATCCCGCGCGAGGCGCCCGTGATCAGCGCCGACTTGCCGGTCGATTCACCCATCGCATGCTGTTCGTCTTCGGGACTTCTATGTCGGGGTTTGCGCGGAGACTGAATTCCGGCGCGCTGTCCGGCAGCGCGGCAAGCCCCGCCGTGGCGAAATCCACGGCGGGATGCCGGTAAAGCCAGCTGTGCCTAATTCACCTTCAGCCCGGACTCGCGTATCACCTTGCCCCAATTGCGGATCTCCTCCGCCACGTGCGCCTTGAACTCGGCCTGCGTGTAGGTCGACGATTCGGCCGAGTTCGCCGTGAGTATGGTTTTCACTCTCGGGTTTTGCACCGCCTTCATCACCTCCACATGCAGCCGCGCGGTGATGTTCTTCGGCGTGCCGGCGGGTGCGAAGAAGCCCGTGTTGCACCCCATCACGAATCCGGGAATGGCCTCCGCAACCGCCGGAACATCGGGCCACAGCGGAGAGCGCTTGGGCAGCGTGATGCCGAGGAACGTCAGCCGGCCGGCCTTGATGTGGGGAATCGCGGCGGAGATGCACGAGAAGTACGCGTGTGCTTCTCCCGAGACCACGGCGGCCGTGGCCGGGCCGCCGCCCTTGTAGGGCACATGCAGGGCCTTGATCCCGGTCTCGGCCTTGAACCGCTCCGAGGTGAGGTGCGTGATCGAGCCCGGGCCGGACGAGGCGAACGGCAGCTTGCCGGGATTCGCCTTCGCGTAATCGATCAGTTGCCGGATCGAGTTGATGCCGAGCTTGGGGTAAACGACGAGAACCGTCGGCGAGCGCGACGGCAGCGCGATCGGCTCGATGTCCTTGGCCGGGTTGTACGTGAGCGTCTTGTACAGGGTCGCGCTGATCGCGTGGCTCGGCACGTCGGTCATCAGCAGGGTGTAGCCGTCCGCGTTCGATTGCGCGGCGATGGAAACGCCCAGCGTGCCGGCGGCACCGGGACGGTTGTCCGGAACCACCTGCTGTCCCAGCGATTCGGACATCACGGCACCCACGGTGCGCGATATGACATCGGTGATGCCGCCGGGCGGCCATGGAATGATCAGCCGCATCGACCTCGAGGGGTACTCCTGGGCGCTGGCCTGCGGAAATGCAGGCAGAAACATTGCGGCGAACAGCAGGATTGCGGCTTGCCTGGCTTTCATCGTTCCTCCTCCTCGAATCTCAGGTTGATTTCCCTGCTCGGGGTAGCGATATTTAGTACCTCATCCAATGTCGTGTCAACAACACGCGCCCGGATCAGCGGCCTACCACAGAGATTTCAGCCTGCCGCCGTCCAGATTGAGCGAGACGCCGGTGATGTAGCTTGCGCGTTCGGAACAAAGAAACACGATCGCGTTGGCGAGCTCTTCCGGCTTGCCGAAACGATTGAGCGAGTTCTTGCGCGCCGCGCGCCGCCGCGCTTCCTCCTCGCTTTCCGCGCCGAGCTCCGCAGCGAGCCCCTGGGCGTTGCGGCGCCAAAGGTTGGTATCGACCCAGCCGGGGCAGACCGCGTTCACCAGGATGTTGTCTTCGCCGAATTCGGTGGAGAGCGACTTGGTGATGTTGAGCAGCCCGCTGTTGGTGATCCCGCTGCCGAACATGTACGGATCCGGTTCCTTGCCGGCGCCGCCGATCAGATTGACGATGCGTCCCCAGCGCTGCGCTTTCATCAAGGGATGGACCAGCCGGATCGCACGCAGAAAGCCGAACAGCTTGGTCTCGAGCTGCTCCTTCAGGCCCGCGTCGGTCATCGCATCGAACCGGCCCGAGTACATCTGGCCGGCATTGTTCACCAGGATGTCCACGCCTCCGAATTGTTTTTTCGCGCTCTCGACCAGCCGTGCCACGTCATCGGGTTTCATCATGTCGGCCACGACCGCGTGAATTTCGCCGCCGGTCAATTTCGCCAGCTCCGCGCGCGTTTTTTCCAGCGTTTCCGCGTTCCGGCCGCAGATCATCACGCGTGTTCCTTCCTCGAGGAACTGCCGGGCCGTCTCCCGGCCGATGCCGCGGCTCGCGCCGGTCACGATCG
>Ga0326597_10006296_pt1 | contig 16308 bp, 13 predicted proteins | sample RVTome_12_FD_203789 | JGI IMG/M metagenome (GOLD analysis project Ga0326597, IMG submission 203789) | Soil microbial communities from uranium-contaminated site in the Upper Colorado River Basin, Wyoming, United States - RVT100D185 | ecosystem: Environmental > Terrestrial > Soil > Contaminated >...
GGCGAAAGTTGCGCTGCGCGAGTCGATCGGAGCCATGGAGCGCACGGTGACGCTCGCCGCCGGCCCCGAATCGGGCTTCACGGCAGCCGAGGAAGCCATGCTGACCGCGGCGGGCTTCGTCCCGGTGCGGCTCGGCGCGCGCGTGCTGCGGACCGAAACCGCGGCGCTGGCCGCGCTGGCCGCGCTCAATGCACTGGCGGGAGACTTCTGAGCGCGACGGCCGCAGGCGCGCCGGCCTCTGCGCAACCGACTGGATGGCTTAGAATTTGGAAAAACAACGCAGGCAGAACATGTCCTCGAGCGTCAATGCGGAGCAGTTCGTGCGCTGGTTCCGCCAGGCCGCGCCCTACGTGCACGCGTTCCGCGGGCGCACCTTCGTCATCGCCTTCGGCGGTGAGATGGTCGCCGACCACGTGCGCTTCGAGCATTTCGTGCAGGACGTGAACCTGCTCGCAGCGCTCGGCATCCGGCTGGTGCTGGTGCATGGTGCGCGACCGCAGATCGAGGCCGAGCTCAAGGCGAAGCGCCAGCGCTCGCGCTACGCCAAGGGTCTGCGCATCACCGACGAGGCAGCGCTCGTCGCGGTGAAGCATGCCGCCGGCGTGCTGCGCGTGGAGATCGAGGCGCTACTGTCCCAGGGACTGCCCAGTTCGACGATGGCGGGCGCGCAGATTCGCGTCGCCTCGGGCAACTACATCACCGCGCGCCCGATCGGCGTGCTCGACGGCGTCGACCTGCAATTCACCGGCGTGGTGCGCAAGGTCGACGCGAGCGCGATCGCGCGGCGCCTCGACGCGGGTGAGGTGGTGCTCGTGCCGCACATCGGCTACTCGCCCACCGGCGAAGTGTTCAATCTCGCCTGGGAGGACGTCGCAGAGAGCGTCGCCGTGGCGCTCAAGGCCGAAAAGCTGCTCATGTTCACCGACCGGCTGCCGGCCGATGCGAGCGGCGAGCCGCTTGCCGAGCTCACGGCGCGCGAGGTGGAGGCGCTGCTGCGCAAGAACGGGCTCAGCGCCCAAACCCGGCGCGCGCTCGAACACGCGCTGCGCGCGCTCGCCGCAGGGGTCACCCGCGCCCACCTCGTGACGCGGCGCGTGTGGGGCGCGACACTGCTCGAGCTGTTCACGCATTTCGGCGTCGGCACCATGATCACCGCCGACGCGGTGGAGCGCCTGCGCGCGGCACGCATCGAGGACGCTCGCGGCATCATCGCATTGATCGAGCCGCTCGAGGCCGACGGCACGCTGGTCAAGCGAAGTCGCGAGCTGCTCGAGCGCGAGATCGGTAACTTCCAGGTGATCGAGCACGACGGCGTGATCCTCGGTTGCGCGGCGCTGTACCCGTTTCCGCAGGCGAGGAGCGCCGAATTTGCCTGCCTCGCGGTCGCCCCCGGCAACCGCGACGCGGGCTACGGCGAGCGGCTGCTCAAGGCCTGCGAGGATCGCGCCCGCGCGCTGCGCATCCGGCGCCTGTTCGCGCTCTCCACGCGGGCCGCACACTGGTTCCTATCGCAGGGCTTCAAGGCCGCGGAGGTCTCGATGCTGCCCGAGGAGCGCAAGTCGCTGTACAACTGGAAGCGCGGCTCGAAGGTGTTCCTGAAGCGCCTCTAGCCCGGCGCGCCGGCGCTTCCAGCTCTATATAATGCGCCAGTCAATCCGCGGAGTTTCTGCAATGGCAAGAATGGTGAAATGCGTCAAGCTCGGGCGCGAGGCCGAAGGGCTCGACTTCCCGCCGTACCCCAACGAGCTCGGCAAGCGCATCTGGGAGAACGTCTGCAAGGAGGCGTGGGCGCAATGGCTCAGGCAGCAGACCATGCTGGTGAACGAGAACCGGCTCAACCTCGCCGACCCGCGCGCGCGCAAGTACCTCATGGAGCAGACCGAGCGGCATTTCTTCGGCGAAGGCGCCGAGGTCGCCTCGGGCTACGTGCCGCCGGAGAAATAGCTTCGGGCGCGCAAGCCAAAAGGCCGGGGCGACGCGGCCTTCGCTTTTTTCGCAGGCGCCGTGCTACTCGAGCAGCTCGCGCTCGACCTGCTCGAGCGAGACGTGGCGCACGTCGCGCCCCTTGACCATGTACACGACGTACTCGGCCATGTTCTTGGAATGGTCGCCGATGCGCTCGACCGCCTTGGCGATGAACAGGATCTCGAGCGAGCGCGTGATGGTGCGGGGATCCTCCATCATGAAGGTGATCAGCTGGCGCATGATGGCGCGGAACTGATCGTCCACCGCCTGGTCCTGCTTGACCACGCGCATCGCCTCGGACACGTCGAGCCGCGCAAAGGCGTCCAGCGACTCGCGCAGCATCGCGAGCGCCCGGTCGGCGACCCGCGACAGGTCGATGCGCGGCATGTGCAGCCGCCCGGCCGCATGGATCAGCTTCGCCATGCGCGCGATCTTCTCGGCCTCGTCGCCGATGCGCTCGAGGTCGGTGATGGTCTTGATGACGGTGATCAGAAGGCGCAGGTCGCCCGCCGCGGGCTGGCGCCGCGCGATGATGTGGCTGCAGGCCTCGTCGAGCTCGACCTCGAGCGCGTTCACGCGGTGATCGTCGCCGATCACCTTGTCGATGAGCTCCATGTCGCCGGCGATGAGCGCCTGCATCGCCCGCGTGATCTGCTCCTCGACCAGGCCACCCATCTGCAGCACCCGCGAGCGCACGCTCTCGAGCTCGGCGTCGAACTGCTTTGAAATGTGCTCCTGCATCGGCGCGTTCCCTGTTCCCTTTGAAAGCGTAGCACAACGTCGATGACAGCCCTGTGACCGCGCCTCAGCGCCGCCCGGCGGCAATCGAGCGCACGCCCGCGGGGCCGGCGAGCAGCAGCAGGTCGGCGGGCCGGCGGGCGAAGATGCCGTTCGCGACCACCCCGGCGATATTGTTGAGCTCGGTCTCGAGCGCCGGCGGATCGAGGATGGTGAGGCCGTGGCAATCGATGATCAGGTTGCCGTTATCGGTCCGGTAGTTCTCGCGCAGCTCGGGGTGGCCGCCGAGCGCGCGCAGCGCCCGGCCGACGTGGCCGCGTGCCATCGGGATCACCTCCACCGGGAGCGGAAACTTGCCCAGCACGGGCACGAGCTTCGAGACGTCCCCGATGCAGACGAACGTCCTGGCGACCGCGGCGATGATCTTCTCGCGCGTCAGCGCCCCGCCGCCGCCCTTGATCATCGTCAGGTGCTCGGTCACCTCGTCTGCCCCGTCCACGTAGACCGGCAGCTCGTCGACGCTGTTCAGGTCGAACACGCGGATGCCGTGCTTCTTCAGGCGCTCGGCGCTCGCCTCCGACGCGGCGACCGCGCCCTCGATGCGGCCCTTGATGCTGGCGAGGGCGTCGATGAAGAAGTTGACCGTCGAGCCCGAGCCGACGCCGACCACCGCATCCTCGATCACGTGCTTGAGCGCCTCGCGCGCGACGCGCTGCTTGAGTTCGTCCTGGGACATCGTGCACTCGCTAACGTTTTCGCTGGGGCGGCATGTCGGTGCACACCCCCTCGAACAGTTCGGCCGCCATGCCCACCGATTCGCTGAGCGTCGGATGGGGATGGATGGTCTTGCCGATGTCGGTCGCGTCCGAGCCCATCTCGATCGCGTGCGCGATCTCGCTGATCAGATCGCCCGCGCCGGTGCCCACGATGCCGCCGCCGAGCAGCCGGTGGGTCTGCGGATCGAAGACGAGCTTGGTGAAGCCCTCGTCGCGCGCGTTGGCGATCGCGCGGCCCGAGGCGGCCCAGGGAAACTTCGCCACGCCCACCTCGGTGCCCGACTTCTTCGCCTCGTCCTCGGTGAGGCCGGCCCAGGCGATCTCCGGGTCGGTATAGGCGACCGACGGAACGACTTGCGCATCGAAGTGCGCCTTGTGCCCGGCCGCCGCTTCCGCGGCGACGTGGCCCTCGTGCACTGCCTTGTGAGCGAGCATCGGCTGCCCGGAAATATCGCCGATCGCGAAGATGTGCGCAACGTTGGTGCGCATCTGCGAGTCCACGGCGATGAAGCCGCGCTCGTCTACCGCGACGCCTGCCTTGTCCGCGCCGATCTTGTTGCCGTTCGGCGTACGCCCGACCGACACCAGAATCATGTCGTAGAGCTGGGGCTCGGCGGGCGCGCCCTCGCCCTCGAAGCGTGCTTTGAGTCCGGCCGCGCCCGCCTCGACCTTGGTGGTCTTGGTCTTGAGCATGACGCGGTCGAAGCGCCTGGCGTTGAATTTCTGCCACACCGAGACGAGGTCGCGGTCGGCCCCGAGCATCAGGCCATCGAGCATCTCGACGACGTCCAGGCGCGTGCCAAGCGTCGAGTACACGGTGCCCATCTCCAGGCCGATGATGCCGCCGCCGATCACCAGCATCTTCTTGGGCCGGCCCCCGAGCTCGAGCGCGCCGGTCGAATCGACGATGCGCCCATCCTCGGGCAGGAACGGCAGCTTGGCCGCCTGCGAGCCGGCGGCGATGATGGCGCTCGCGAAGCGCACGGTCTTCGCGCCCTGCCTGGTCTGTACGCCGAGGTGGTGAGCGTCGAGAAATGCGCCCAGACCGGTGAGCACGGTCACCTTGCGCGCCTTGGCCATACCGGCGAGCCCGCCGGTCAGCTTGCCCACCACCTTGTCCTTGAAGGCGCGCAGCTTGTCCATGTCGATCGCCGGCTCGCCGAAGGCGATGCCGTGATCGGCTATGGCACGCGCAGCGTCCATGATCGCGGCCGTGTGCAGCAGCGCTTTCGAGGGAATGCAGCCGACGTTCAGGCACACCCCGCCGAGCGTCGGGTAGCGCTCGACCAGCACCGTCTTGAGGCCCAGATCGGCAGCGCGAAAGGCGGCCGAATACCCACCCGGCCCCGCGCCAAGCACCACGACGTCGCATTCGAGGTCGGCGGCGCGCGCTGTCGATCCGGACGCCGCAGGCGCGGCCGCCGCGCCGCTCGCCGGCTTGGGCGCAGCGGCACTCGCCTGCGCGGCAGCGGGCCTGGGCGTTTCCTTTGGCGCGGCATCCTTCGTCTGCGCCACACCGTCAGCCTCGAGCAGCAGGATCGGCGTGCCCCGCGAGACCCTGTCGTTCAGCTTGACCCTGAGCGCTCTCACGACGCCCGCCTCGGGCGAGGGGATCTCCACGGTCGCCTTGTCCGTCTCGACCGTGATCAGCGACTGCTCCTTGGCCACCGCGTCGCCGGGCTTCACCAGCACCTCGATCACTGCGACGTCCTTGAAATCGTCGATGTCTGGAACCTTGACTTCAATCGCGCTGGCCATTTCCGAAATGCCTTTTCTTGGAAAGTTGGGCGTTGCCTCGCAGCGCGTGCGCCGCGAGGCAGGGCGGTGGCGCCGCTACAACAACGTGCGACGAATGTCCGAGAGCACCGAGCTCAGGTAGCTCGTGAAGCGCGCCGCCGAGGCCCCGTCGATCACCCGGTGGTCGTACGACAGGGACAGCGGCAGCATCAGGCGCGCGACGAACTCCTTGCCGGTCCACACCGGCCGCATCGCCGAGCGCGAAACCCCGAGGATCGCCACTTCCGGCGCGTTGATGATCGGCGTGAACGCGGTGCCGCCAATGCCGCCCAGGCTCGAGATCGAGAACGTTCCGCCCTGCATGTCGCCGGGCTTGAGCTTCTTGTCACGCGCGAGCCTCGAGATCTCACCCAGCTCGCGCGCCAGGTCGTACACGCCCTTGCGGTCGGCGTCCTTGACCACCGGCACCACCAGGCCCTCCGGCGTATCGACCGCCACGCCGATGTGGAAGTACTTCTTCAGGATCAGGTTCTCGCCGTTGCGCTCGAGGCTCGCGTTGAACTGCGGGAACTGGCGCAGCGCCGTCACGCTCGCCTTGATGAGGAACGCGAGCATCGTCAGCTTCACGCCCTGCTTCTCGGAATCGACGGCGCTCGCCTTGCGGAACGCCTCGAGCTCGGTGATGTCGGCTTCGTCGAACTGCGTGACGTGCGGAATCGAGATCCAGTTCCGGTGCAGCGCCGGGCCCGAGATCCTCTGGATCCTGGTGAGCGGCTTCGACTCGATCGGGCCGAACTTCGCGAAGTCGACCTGCGGCCACTCGGGCACGTTGAACGGCATCGCGCCGCCGCGCGCCGCGGGAGCCGCCGCCGGCACCGGCTTCTGCGCGATCACGCCCTTGACGAAGCCGTGCACGTCCTCCTTGAGAATGCGCCCTTTCGGCCCGCTTCCCTTCACCTGCGAGAGATCGACGCCCAGCTCGCGCGCGAATTTGCGGATCGAGGGGCTCGCGTGCGGCTTGGCTCGAGTGGCGTCCTGCGGCTCGAGCGGGCCGGGTGCCGTGCGCGCGATCACCGGCACAGTCGGCACCTCGGCCGAAACGTCGAATTTCGGCGACGCGGACGCGCGCTCGGTTGCGGGCGGCGCAGCCACGGCCGATGCCGTCGCGTTCGGCGTCGCGCCCCCTTCGCCTTCGAGGATCAGGATCTCGGAGCCTTCGGAGACCTTGTCGCCAAGCTTCACCTTGAGGTCCTTCACCACGCCTGCCGCGGGGGACGGAATCTCCATGGTCGCCTTGTCCGACTCGACCGTGATCAGCGACTGCTCCTTGGCCACCGCGTCGCCGGGCTTCACCAGCACCTCGATCACCGCGACGTCCTTGAAATCACCGATATCTGGAACCTTGACGACGCTCGCTCCGCCCGGCGCCGCGCTTGGAGCCTTCACTGGCGCGGGCTTGGTCGGCGCCTCGGCCGCTTTCGCCGCCGCTGCGGGTGCCTGGGACTTCGCTTCGGCCGCGGGTGCGCCGCCGGCCTCGAGCACCAGAATGGGCGCGCCCTCATTCACTTTGTCGCCGACCTTGACCTTGAGCTCCTTCACCACGCCGGCCGCCGGAGAGGGGATCTCCATCGTCGCCTTGTCCGTCTCCAGCGTGATCAACGACTGCTCGGCGCTGACCGAGTCGCCGGGCTTGACCAGCACCTCGATCACCGCGACGTCCTTGAAGTCGCCGATGTCCGGGACCAGCACTTCCTTGGTTGCGCCCATGTGCGTGGCGCGGGGTGCCGCAGACGCCAGCGGGCGCCGCGGCACTCGCGCGTGCCCTCCTATACCGTGGTGGGATCCGGCTTGTCCGGGTCGAGTTCGTATTTCTTGATCGCTTCGGCGACCGTATTCACCTTGCCCTCGCCCTGCTCGACGAGCGCCCGGAGCGCCGCGACGGTCACGAAATCACGGCTCACCTCGAAGAAATGGCGCAGCTTTGGCCGCGTGTCGGAGCGCCCGAAGCCGTCGGTGCCCAGCACCCGGTAGACGCGCCCCTTGGGCACAAAGGCCCGGATCTGGTCGGCGAAGGTCTTCATGTAATCGCTCGCCGCGACCACCGGGCCTGCGTGCGGCTCGAGGCACTGCGTCACGTACGGCACGCGAGGCTTCTTCTCTTGCGGATGCAGCAGGTTCCAGCGCTCGGCGGCAAGCCCCTCGCGGCGCAGCTCGGTGAAGCTCGGTGCGCTCCAGACATCCGCCGCCACGCCCCAGTCCTGCTCGAGCATCTCGGCCGCCGCGAGCACCTCGCGCAGGATCGTCCCCGAGCCCATCAGCTGCACGCGGCTCTTCGCCATCGACTTGGACTCGCGCAGCCGATACATGCCCTTGAGAATGCCTTCCTCGGCGCCTTCGGGCATCGCCGGATGCTCGTAGTTCTCGTTCATCAAGGTGATGTAGTAGAACACGTCCTGCTGCTCGGTCACCATGCGGCGCAAGCCGTCATGCATGATCACCGCGAGCTCGAAGGCATAGGTCGGGTCGTACGAAACGCAATTGGGAATCACCGACGAGAGGACGTGCGAGTGCCCGTCCTCGTGCTGCAGGCCCTCGCCGTTCAGCGTCGTGCGCCCGGCGGTGGCGCCGAGCAGGAAGCCGCGCGAGCGCTGGTCGGCGGCCGCCCAGGCGAGGTCGCCGACGCGCTGGAATCCGAACATCGAGTAGAAGATGTAAAATGGCACGCTCACCACGTTGGAGTGGCTGTACGAGGTCGCGGCGGCGATCCAGGAGGAGAATCCGCCTGCCTCATTGATGCCCTCCTGCAGGATCTGGCCTGCCTTGTCCTCGCGGTAGTACATCACCTGCTCGCGGTCTACCGGCTCGTACTTCTGCCCTTCGCTCGAGTAGATGGCGAGCTGGCGGAACATCCCCTCCATGCCGAAGGTGCGCGCCTCGTCGGGCACGATCGGCACGACGTGCTTGCCGATGTTCTTGTCGCGCAGGAGCGCGGTCAACGCACGCACGAAGGCCATGGTGGTCGACATCGTGCGACCCTCGCCGCCGCCCTTGAGCAGCGCCTCGAACGCCGATAGCGGCGGCACCTCGGGCGCCTTGTCGGCCTTGCGGCGGCGCTGCGGCAGGTAGCCGCCGAGCGCTTTGCGCCGCTCCTGCAGGTACACCATCACCGGGTCGTCGTCCGCCGGCCGATAGAACGGCAGCGCCTCGAGCTTGTCGTCCGGAATCGGGACATTGAAGCGGTCGCGGATCTCGCGGATGGTGTCGACGTCGAGCTTCTTCAGCTGGTGCGTCGGATTCTTCGCCTGGCCCTGCTTGCCCAGCCCGTAGCCCTTGATCGTCTTGGCGAGAACTACCGTCGGCTGGCCCTTGTGCTGCACCGCCGCAGCGTAGGCGGCGTAGATCTTGTGCGGATCGTGTCCGCCTCGGTTCAGGCGCCAGATGTCCTCGTCGGTCATGCGCGACACCATCTCGAGCAGCTTCGGGTCCTTGCCGAAGAAGTGCTTGCGCACGTAGGCGCCGTCGTTCGCCTTGTAGTTCTGGTACTCGCCGTCGACCGTCTCCTCCATCACGCGCAGCAGCCGGCCTTCCTTGTCGCGCGCGAACAGCGGATCCCAGTAGGATCCCCAGATCAGCTTGATCACGTTCCAGCCCGCGCCGCGGAAGTCGGACTCGAGCTCCTGGATGATCTTGCCGTTGCCGCGCACCGGGCCATCGAGCCGCTGCAGGTTGCAGTTGATGATGAACACCAGGTTGTCGAGCTTCTCGCGCACGGCCATGCCGATCGCGCCCATCGACTCGGGCTCGTCCATCTCGCCGTCGCCGCAGAAGCACCACACCTTGCGGTTCTCCGTGTTGGCGAAGCCGCGCGCGTGCAGGTACTTCAGGTAGCGCGCCATGTAGATCGCCTGGATCGGCCCCAGGCCCATCGACACGGTGGGGAATTGCCAGAAATCGGGCATCAGCCACGGGTGCGGGTACGAGGTCACGCCTTTGCGCTCGACGTCGCGGCGGAAGTTGAGCAGCTGGTCCTCGGTGAAGCGGCCCTCGAGGAAGCCGCGCGCGTAGATGCCCGGCGAGGAATGGCCCTGGAAGTAGATCAGGTCGCCGCCGTGGCCCTCGCTTGGCGCGTGCCAGAAATGGTTGAAGCCGATACCGAACAATGTCCCTACCGAGGCAAAGCTCGCAATGTGGCCGCCGAGGTCGCCGTCAAGCTTGTTCGCCTTGGCGACCATGACCATCGCGTTCCAGCGGCAGAACGAGCGGATGCGCTCCTCGAGCGCGTGATCGCCCGGCGAGCGCTCCTCGAGATGCGGCGGAATGGTGTTGAGGTAGGCGGTGTTGGGCGAAAACGGGATGTAGGCGCCCGATCGCCGCGCTTTGTCGACCAGCTTCTCGAGCAGGTAGTGCGCGCGCTCGGGCCCTTCGCGCTCGAGCACCGCCTCGAGCGCGTCCAGCCATTCCTGCGTCTCCAGCGTGTCGGGATCGTTTGCCGCGGGATCTTGTGGAACGGCGGACATCGCTTCCTCCGGCTGGTGGAACGAGGATCGGAGCCCGAGGCCTCCGATCCCGAACTTCTCATCCTGGGACGCGCCCTTGCGGCGCGAGTGACTGGGCTACAGCTTAAACCGAGCGCCAGCGCCGCTCAAATCCGCCCGGCAGGGCGCATCGCGGCGCGCAGTGCGCGCTTTCGGCGCGCCTTGGGCATTGTAAAATCCCGCGCTGCCGTTCGCAAATCCCGCCGAGGCGATCAGCGGGTTGCCTGCAGGCGGATGCTAGACTGGCGGCCCTCCCGAGGCCCGTTCCATGGCCGCCAAGATCATCGACGGAAAATCGCTTGCCGCCGCGGTACGTGCCGCCGCTCGACCGCAGGTCGAGCAGCTTGCCGCACGCGGCGTGCAGCCGGGACTCGCCGTGATGCTCCCCGGGGACAATCCCGCCTCGCGCGTGTACGTACGCAACAAGGTACGCGCCTGCGAGGAGACGGGGCTGCGTTCGGAGATGCACGAATTTCCGGGCAACATCGAGGAGGCCGTCCTGCTGGAGCGGATCGCCCGGCTCAATCGCGACGCGCGCGTGCACGGCATTCTGGTGCAGCTGCCCTTGCCGCGCCAGGTGGACGCTGCGCGCGTATTGTCCGCGGTCTCGCCGGCGAAGGACGTCGACGGCTTTCACCCTCAGAATCTGGGCGCGCTGGTAAGCGGCCAGCCGGGCTTCGTGCCGTGCACCCCGGCGGGCGTGCTGCGCATGCTCGAGCACGAGCAGGTACCGATTGCGGGCCGGCAGGCGGTGGTCGTGGGGCGCTCCAACATCGTTGGCAAGCCGATGGCGCTGCTGCTCTTGCAGAAGGACGCCACCGTCACCATCTGTCATTCGAAGACCGCGCATCTGGGCGCGATCACGCGCCAGGCGGACGTGCTGGTCGCCGCGGTGGGCATCGCAAGATTAATCGGGCAGGAGATGGTCAAGCCCGGCGCCTGCGTGATCGACGTCGGCATGAACCGGCTTGCGGACGGCTCGCTCGCCGGCGACGTGGACTTCGAGGCCGTGAAGACGGTCGCCGGTTGGATCTCGCCGGTGCCGGGTGGCGTCGGCCCGATGACCGTCGCGATGTTGATCGCCAACACGGTGCGCGCCGCCGCGCGCTCGATTCCGGGCGGCGCCTGAGGCAGGACCGCAGCACAGACCTTTCGGAGAAGCAATGAACCCGCTGCTCGATTTTTCGGGACTGCCGCGATTCGCGGAGCTCAAGCCCGAACACGTTGCCCCGGCAATCGACCAGCTCGTCGCCGAGGGCCGCTCGAGCGTGGCGCAGGCACTGCGTCCCCAGGTCCCCGCGGCGTGGGAGGCTTTCGTCGAGCCGCTCGAGGACGCGACCGAGCGCCTGTCGCGCGCCTGGGGGCAGGTGTCGCACCTGCATGCGGTGCTCGACAGTCCGCCACTACGCCTCGCGTACAACGCGAACCTGCCCAAGGTCACGCAGTTCTGGACCGAGCTTGGGCAGAATCGCGAGCTATTCCAGAAGTACCGCGCGCTTGCCGCCTCCTCCGAATTCCCCGGGCTTGCCCCGGCGCGACGGCGCATGGTCGAAAACGCGCTGCGTGATTTCCGCCTCGGCGGCGCGGAGCTCGCCGCCGAGCACAAGGCGCGCTTCGCTGCGATTCAGGAGGAGCTGGCGCAGCTCGCGGCCAAGTTCTCTGAGAACGTGCTCGATGCAACCAACGGTTTCGTGCTGCACGTCGACGACGAAGCGCGCGTTGCAGGCATTCCCGCCGACGTGCTCGCCGCGGCGCGCGAGGCCGCAGAAAAGGACGGCAGGCCGGGCTGGAAGTTCACGCTGCATGCGCCCTCTTACGTGCCGGTGCTGAAGTATGCCGGGCACCGCTCGCTGCGCGAAACGCTGTACCGCGAGAGCGTGACGCGCGCCTCCGAGTTCGGTCGAGCCGAGTGGGACAATACGCCGCTCATCGCGCGCATGCTGAAGCTGCGGCACGAGGAGGCGCGCCTGCTCGGCTACGCCAGCTTCGCCGAAGTATCGCTGGTGCCGAAGATGGCCGATACGCCCGCTCAGGTGATCGCCTTCCTCGGGGATCTCGCACGGCGGGCGCGGCCCTTCGCCGAGAAGGACGCAGCCGAGCTCGCCGCGTTCGCGCGCGCCGAGCTCGGCCTCGATCAGCTCGAGGCCTGGGACCTCGCCTTCGCGGCGGAGAAGCTGCGCGCGAAGCGCTACGCGTTTTCCGACGACCAGGTGAAGCGGTACTTTCCGGAGCCGGCGGTAGTGCGGGGGTTGTTCGCTCTGGTCGAGAAGCTCTACGGCATCCGCATCGCCGAGGCCAGCGCCCCGGTGTGGCACGAGGACGTGCGTTTTTTCGAGATCCTCGACCGGGAGGGCGCGCGCATCGGGCAGTTCTACGTCGACCTGTACGCGCGCGACACCAAGCGCGGCGGTGCATGGATGGACGACGCCATCACGCGGCGGCGCCGCAACGGACGCCTGCAGACGCCGGTCGCTTACCTCAACTGCAACTTCTCGCGGCCGGTGGGCGCCCGTCCGGCGCTGTTCACCCACGACGAGGTGATCACGCTGTTCCACGAGTTCGGCCACGGCCTGCATCACCTGCTGACGCGCGTCGAGGACCTCGGCGTCGCGGGCATCCACGGCGTCGAGTGGGACGCGGTCGAGCTGCCCAGCCAGTTCATGGAGAACTTCTGCTGGGAGTGGGAAGTGCTCGCGCAGATGACGCGCCATGTGGACGAGGGCACGCCGCTGCCTCGCGCGCTCTTCGACAAGATGCTGGCGGCGAAGAACTTCCACTCCGGCCTGGCGATGCTGCGCCAGATCGAGTTCTCGCTTTTCGACATGCACCTGCACTACGACTTCGACCTCGACGCGGGCCGCGGCGCGCTCGAGCTGCTCGATGACGTACGCCGCCGCGTCGCGGTATTGCATCCGCCGGCGTACAACCGTTTTCCGAACAGCTTCTCGCATATCTTCGGGGGCGGCTATGCGGCGGGCTACTACAGCTACAAGTGGGCTGAAGTCCTCTCGGCCGATGCCTACAGCCTGTTCGAGGAAGGCCGCGGCGCCGAGGGCGTGCTCAACGCGGAGGTCGGCGCGCGCTTTCGCGACGAGGTGCTCGCGGTCGGCGGCAGCCGACCGGCGGCCGAGTCGTTCCGCGCCTTCCGCGGTCGCGCGCCGCAGGTCGATGCTCTGCTGCGGCACAGTGGTATGATCGCCGCATGAGGCGAAGTCACCTCGCCGCCCTGTTCGGGCTTGCGCTTGTATTCGGCGTGGCGCAGGCGCAGACGTATCGCTGGGTCGACGAGCAGGGCCGGGTGCTTTACAGCGACCTGCCGCCGCCTCCCGGCGCCAGGAACGTCGAGAAAAGGAGCCTCGGCGGCAGCATCGTCGAGACCAGCATCCCGCCTTTCGAGCTGCAGCGTGCGATGAAAACCTCGCCGGTGACGCTGTTCAGCTCTCCGACCTGCAAGGAAGCATGCGCCCAGGCGCGCGCGGCGCTCAATGCCCGCGGCGTTCCGTTCAGGGAAGTGCAGGTCTGGAACGAAGAGACCAACGAGGAGCTCAGGCGCGTCACCGGGGGCAACGACGTCCCGGTACTGCTCGTCGGTCGCGACCTGCAGAAGGGGTTCCTGCAAAGCGACTACGACGCGCTGCTCGACATCGCGGGCTACCCCAAGATCGGTTCACTGCCGCCGGGCAAACAGGCGGAGCCCGCTCTCCCCGAGGGTTACCTTGCACCGGGCGAGCGCGAAGCGCAGAAAGTGCAGGCCGAGCCGAAGCCGCCCGCGCAAGAGCCGCGGCCCACCGGGCCCTACGCGCCGCGCTTCAGCGCGAAGTAGGCGCGCGCCGCGATCGAGCCGTCGGGGCGGCACGCCCCGCTCCACCCGCGCATGAAGCTTGCCACCTGGAACGTCAACTCGCTCAAGGTGCGCCTGCCGCATCTGCTCGACTGGCTTGCGAGCGCGAAGCCGGACGTCGTCTGCCTGCAGGAAACCAAGCTCGAGGACGCGAAGTTCCCGCGCGATCCGCTCGATTCCGCGGGTTATCAGGTGGCATTCGCCGGCCAGAAGACCTACAACGGCGTCGCCATCCTGTCGCGCGCGCCGCTCGCGCACATCGAGGTGGGCATCCCGGGCTTCGCCGATGATCAGAAGCGGCTTCTGGCGGCGAGCGTGGAGCGCATCCGCGTCGTGTGCGCGTATGCCCCGAACGGCCAGGCGGTGGGCTCGGACAAGTACGAATACAAGCTGCGCTGGTACGAGGCGCTGCGCGAATGGCTGCGCGGGGAGCTTGCGCGCCATCCCCGACTCGCGCTGCTCGGGGACCTGAACATCGCCCCGGAGGACCGGGACGTACACGACCCGAAGGCGTGGGAAGGTCAGGTCCACGTGTCCGAGCCGGAGCGCGCCGCCCTGCGCGGGCTCGTCGGACTGGGGCTCGAAGACAGCTTCCGGCTCTTCGAGCAGCCCGAGAAATCGTTCTCGTGGTGGGACTACCGCATGGCCGCGTTTCGCCGCAACGCGGGGCTGCGCATCGACCACATCCTGCTGTCCTCGGCGCTCGCGCGCCACTGCCGCGCCTGCACCATCGACAAGGCGCCGCGCAAGCTCGAGCGGCCTTCGGACCACACGCCGGTGATCGCCGAGCTCGGCTAGGGGTTCATTCCCTTCCCCACGCCCGGACGCGCCGCCATGCGCTCGCCCCACTGCGTGAGGTGGTCCATGCCGCCGGCGGTATCGAGGATCGGCTTGCGCAGCGCGTAATTCGGGTAGAGCTGCAGGTCGGCGAACGAGATTTCGTCGGCCAGAAAATCGCGGCCAGCGAGGCGCGCATCGGCCAGCCGGAAGTACTTCACCAGCCTCGCCTTGAAGAAATCGGTGTTGGCGGCGCTCTTTTCGGGCAGCGCGGTCTCGGACAGAAAGATCGCCGAGCTGGTCCCGGCGATGTCGCTCACGCCGAACGCGAACCACTGCGCCGCCATCGCCCGACGCAGGCTGTTCGTCGGGATGAAGCTGCCCGCCTTCTCGCACGCGTAGACCACGATCGCGCCGGATTGCGCAAGCGTAAGCGGGCGCCCGCCCGGGCCGTCCTGGTCGACGATCACCGGAATCTGACCGGCCGGGTTGAGCCGCAGGAATTCGGGCGTCTTGTGCTCGCCCTTCGACAGGTCCACCTTGTGGATGCGATGCTTGAGCCCGCATTCGGCAAGCGCGACCGATGCGCGCAGGCCGTTCGCGGTGCCCCACATGTACAGATCGATCATTTCGGTTCTCCTGGATGCGCCGCGCTTCGGAATTGCCGGACGGTTTCACGGCGAACGCCGTGGACGCCCGCATTGTAGTGCCATCGGCCACCCATCGCGCGAACGCCGGGGGCGCAGAATGGCTCGGCCCCTGTCATGGAACCCGCCCATAGCCTCCGCAAGCCGGGCTTCAGGCGCTGGTACGAGCGCCAGTTGCCGGAAAGCCATGCCTCGCTGGTCACCTGCTTTCTGTGCGGGCTGGGCGTGGCTGCCTTGCTCGAAGGATCCGGCTTGCGTGCGCCGGGCCCGGAGCCCATCTTGCGGCTAGTGCTCGCGTACGCCAGCGGCTTGATCGGCTGGCACGCGTGGCGCCGCTATCGTGTGCTCATGGCGCGGGCCCAGCGCATCAGCGAGCAGCTGACCTGCCCCGTGTGTGGCACTACCGGCCGTTGCAGCGTAGAACCCGGGTCCCCGCAGTGGCGCGTGCGCTGCCGCAAGTGCGGCAACGCGTGGACCATCGAGCAAGGCCGAGCGCGCAGCGGACGAATCGCCATCCGCCGGCTACGACCTGCGTCGAGGAGCGCCCGCCTCGACGATTGCTCCCCCGGCTACTGCTTCTTGTAAGCGGTGACGCCCGTCAACGTGGTCGGCGAGCTGCCGTAAATCTGTCCAGTCCATGCCATGCCGGCGCGCGACCCGCCCTCTCCCGCCAGAATCCCTTTCGCCGACAGCGAACCGCTCGAGGGTCCGGAAAGATAACCCGACAAACTCGAAATCTCCGCCCCGTTCAGGTTTTCAGCGTACCCGCTGCTGGTGAACGTGTAATTGCCCGCGTAGTCCCCGTTCACGTTGAAGTTCATGTTCATGCCGACGCTGCTGGCGCCGAAATCGACGCTCAAGGTCGAGCTGTTCACCACCATGCTGGTGCAGCTCCCCCCGAAGCACGAGGCGCTATGGCCGATCATGTCATAGGTCGCGACGCCGCCCGTCGGCAGCACGCCCGCCGGCATGCCGACCACGTAATGCAGACCGTTCGCCAGATCGATGCCGGCGAAGTCTCCATCGCCCAGCGTGGTGCCGTTGATCCAGCGGCCCCAGGCGATGATTCCGTCGTTGCCGTCGCTCAGCGCGGTCGCAGTGCCGAGCTTGTTGACCGATCCTTCGAATTCGACCAGCGCGCCGTTCGAGTCGAGCGTGACCGACTTGTCGGCTCTCCTTTTCGGGCCGATCACAACCGACCCATCGGACACTTCAGTCGCCACCGCCGCCCAGTTGCCGCTGAAGGTGCCAGTGAGCACGGCTTGGGTCTGGGTCTGGGTCTGGGTCTGGGA
>Ga0326597_10006297_pt1 | contig 16306 bp, 8 predicted proteins | sample RVTome_12_FD_203789 | JGI IMG/M metagenome (GOLD analysis project Ga0326597, IMG submission 203789) | Soil microbial communities from uranium-contaminated site in the Upper Colorado River Basin, Wyoming, United States - RVT100D185 | ecosystem: Environmental > Terrestrial > Soil > Contaminated >...
GAAGCACGGGGGGAAATCGTCGTGTTTACCGACGCACGCCAGATGATTGAGCCGGGCGCGCTGAAGCATCTAATGGCGAAGTTCGCTGATCCGAGTGTCGGCGGTGTAACTGGGGAGCTTATTCTCGATAAGTCAGCTGCCGGCAAGTCTTTGGAAGGCGTGGGGCTCTATTGGAAGCTAGAGAAAAAGATCCGGCAATGGGAGGCCTCCATCGGTTCAGTCGTAGGGGCGACGGGGGCTTTCTATGCAGTTCGGCGGAATCTGCTGGTAACACTGCCTGCAGGAGTCATTCTAGACGACGTCTACCTCCCATTGCAGGTAGTTCGCCAGGGTTACCGAATGGCCTTCGAGTCGCAAGCAGTTGCCCGGGAATCACTGCAGAGCTCCGCAGCGCAGGAATTTCGTCGCAAAGTACGGACGCTTACGGGGAACTATCAGCTATTGCAACTGGCACCCTGGCTACTCACACGCTCCAATCCTCTTCGTTTTCAGTTCGTTAGCCACAAGCTGCTGCGTCTTCTCGCCCCATTCGCACTCGGGAGCGCCCTCTTGTGCGCGTTCCTGATTCCAGAGGGCTTCTATCGCCTAGCCGCGGCGCTGCAGCTCTTCGTTTACGGCTCGGGCGTCCTTGCGCTTGTTCGGCCCAAGCTTCGTCCCTTTGGGCCCTTGCCGGATGCCGCCTTTGCCTTTGTGCTGATGAATACGGCCGCGATCGTTGCACTCGTCAATTTTGTGACCGGGCGGAAACCGGTGTGGGTGCGTTGATCAACATGCTGCGAAGCGCAAATACCAATCGCTCGGAGCCGCCGGAATCTGTATTCGCCGCCACCATGCAAATGCCAAACGCACTGACCGAACAACCACACTCCATGACATTTGCCTATGTCACCGTGTGGCTGTTCACTCTCGTCTATTTCGCGCGTCCGGGTGATTGGATTGCGCTTCCGTTCGCACAGATTGTCGGCGTGTTCGTGATCCTGGCGTTTCTAGGAAGCTTGCTCTCAGGTGTGCTGCCTGCCCTGTGGTGGTCGTGGGATGTGGTACTGCTGCTGTTGTTGTTCGCCCAGATTTGCTTGGCTGTACCCTTCGGTATCTGGCCCGGCGCCAGCTTTCAGGTCGCAGAAGAATTCGCCAAAATCATCGTGATTACTCTGGCTATCATTGTGGCTAGCAACTCATTGGCCCGATTGCGTCGCCTGATATACATCCAGACGGCAGCAGTGATGATCATGGCTGTGCTGGTGGCCACTGGCTACGGCGGCAGCCTCCAGGGTGCCGCAGGTAGCCGCACAGTAGGTATCGTAGGCGGTGTCTTCCAAAACCCCAACGACCTCGCCCTTGCTATAGCACTGATCTTCCCTTTCGCGTTTGCCTTTGCGGTTCGAGCAGACAAGCTGGTTTGGAAACTGGTGTGGATGGTGGCCATGTTAGTGGCGACGTACACCTGCATGACCACTTATTCTCGCTCTGGCCTGCTGGCCTTGCTGGCGGCCGCGACCATTTCGTTCTGGGAGTTCGTCATGAAGGGACGCAGACTCAGCTGGGCGCTTCTCGTCGTGCCTGGCGTAGCCCTCATTCTTGTAGCTAGTCCCTCCGGTCTTGGCCAGCGAATGGTGAGCATCTTTCAGCCGGATGCGGATGTCACGGGTTCGTCTCAACAACGGCGAGAGATACTGATTCGAAGTCTTGAAGTCACGGCAGAGAATCCCCTGGTAGGTGTCGGCCCGGGAAACTTTCCAATCGTGTCGGGCATGTGGAAAGTAACCCACAATAGCTACACACAGTTAAGCGCCGAGGCAGGCCTGCCCGCGCTGTTTTTGTTCTTACTGCTCGGCAGGTGCAGTTTCTCTAATCTGCGCCGGGCGCGGCAACTCGATCCGAATAACCAGGAGCTGGTCATGTGGGCGGGCAGTTTGCAGGCCAGCCTGGCGGCCTTGGCCGTGGGAGCCTTGTTTTCCAGCATTGCCTTTCACTACTTCCCTTACTTTTTGATTGGATATACCGGCGCTCTTTATAGACTTTCGTACTCGGACTGCCTGGCCAGGCGCCCCGTCTCCGATCCCAGTTTCTGCGAAACTCCGCAGCCTGCTTCATGATGTTCGCTTCGGCCGAAAGGAACAATTCTCCGTGTGTGGAATCGCAGGCATCGTAGGTTCCCTGGCGGGGCCGAATGTTGACCGGGCAGTGATCGCCCGAATGTGCCACGAGATGATCCATCGTGGCCCGGACGATGAAGGTATCTACGCAAAAGGTAAAATTGGCTTGGGGATGCGTCGCCTTAGCATTATTGACCTGGCCGGCGGCCGGCAACCCATTCACAACGAGGATAAGACCATCTGGGCCGTTCTCAACGGAGAGATATATAACTTTCCGGAGTTGAGCAAGAGCCTGATGCGTTCGGGGCATCATCTGCATACGCGCTGTGATACGGAGGTGATCCCGCATCTCTATGAGGAGTTCGGCACAGCGTTCGTCAAGAAACTGCGTGGCATGTTCGCTCTGGCCCTCTACGACGAGCGCCAGTGCAAACTATTATTGGCGCGTGATCGCCTGGGCGAAAAACCGCTGTTCTATGCCCTCAGTCGCGAGCGCCTGCTGTTTGGATCGGAAATCAAGGCATTGCTGGCGGCAGCACCGGAGCTGATCGAAGTCAACCGGGAAGCCCTATTGGAATTCTTCACCTTCGGTTACGTCTCAGATCCGCACACCTCCTTTGTCGGCATTAAGAAACTGCCCCCGGGGCATCTGCTCGAATACCGCGATGGCAAGATCGAGATCACCCAATATTGGGATCTGCCGGCGTACGGGACTAGCCAGCCAGGTTCCGAAGAGGACTGCTTGGCGGAGTTGGAGCGGCGTTTGGCCGAAGCGGTGAGCATCCAGATGAACAGCGATGTCCCCCTGGGCGCCTTTCTGAGCGGCGGCGTGGATTCGTCCACTGTTGTAGCATTGATGTCCCGCGCCAGCTCTCGCCCAATAAAGACATTTTCCATAGGATTCACCAGTGACGAATCAAGTGAGCTACGGTATGCCCGCATGGTTGCGCAAAGGTTCGCCACCGATCATCATGAATGTATAATTCATCCCAATTTTAGCCAGACGCTGGAATCTCTCACGCAGTCTCTCGAAGAGCCCTTTGCTGATTCTTCAATCATACCGACGTACCATGTCTCACGATTGGCGCGGCAGCACGTTACCGTGGCGCTTTCCGGTGACGGCGGGGATGAACTCTTTGCAGGATACGATCGCTACCTCGTGAGTCAACGCCGTCGTCGTTTCGATTTCATGCCCTCCTGGGCAGGCCGTTTGTATCGCCACCGCGTTCATCCCTGGCTGCCTCGCGCCACCCGCGGGCGCAATTTTGCCTACAATGCCAGCCTTCCGAGTCCGGAGCGCTACCTGGACAGTATCTGTGTTCTCGACTATTCCGCCCGTAATCGTCAACTGTTCTCAGACGACTTCTGTGCTTGGGCGCAAGGCCAGCCTGCCGCTACCGAAGGCTTTCGGCGCCATTGGGATCGTGCACCGGCTTCGGATCACCTGAGCCGTCTGCTGTATCTGGATACCAAGACCTACCTTCCGGCCGATATTCTGACCAAGGTGGACCGCATGAGTATGGCCACCTCGCTGGAGGTGCGTGCGCCCATTCTGGATCATCTCTTCGTAGAGTACGTTACTGCCTTGCCGGCCCGTTGGAAACTGCGCGGCGGTGTTTCCAAGTATATTTTCCGCAACCTCTCGGAGCGCGTTGGAGTGCCACGGGAGGTCTTGGATCGTCCTAAGCGTGGATTTTCAATGCCGCTGGAGCACTGGATGCGGAAGGGACTCAAGGAAGAGCTATCGATGACGCTCCTGGAACCTCGTACACTCCAGCGTGGTTATTTCAATCCCGCCGCAGTCCGGCTTCTCGTTGAAGATCACTTTTCTGGTCGCCGTGACAACTCCAGTGAAATGTGGCTCCTCTTAATGGTGGAACTCTGGCACAGGAATTTCCTGCCAACCGTCCGAGAGTCAACAGTATCTGCCCTGCCCTCCCTGACGCATGCTCAGCGAGAATCGCACGTGCCTAGCGCTCGGGCTTCGCTTTCAGCAACCAGCACTCCTCGCCTGAATTAGCGGTTGCAATAGGACGCCTGAGTCAACCAGACACCAACGTGAACAAAGCCCCCACACTGCACGGAACAGCGTCGCAATCGCCTGATAAGACGATGCAACTTGTCCATCGTCCGGGTCTCTTCTTGATGATTGATAGCCTGGCCACAGGAGGCAGTGAGCGCCAGTTCGCCACTCTCGCGCGAGCGTTCGACCGTGACCGCTTTGAAGTGTCACTCGGATGTTTGACGCGTCGTGGATCGTTTTTGGCAGGGATGGAGGAAATTGTTGAGTTCAACCCCGGGGGAAGTTTTCTTAGCCGAAAAGCACATCAGGTCCGTCGGCGATTGGTGCGTCACCTGCGTACCAACAGCATTGCCATCGCTCAATCGTTCGACTTCTATTCCAACCTGATGCTCATCCCTGCCGCTCGATGGGCGCGTGTGCCGGTCGTCATTGGCGCCCATCGCAATTTGGGCCACTCATTGACGCCGCTCAAGTCTGCCGTGCAGCACATGGCCTTTTCGCTCTGCGATCGCGTGGTCTGCAATTCGCGAGCCGCCGCGAGTCGTCTCATCGGCCAGGGTGTGCCCGAAAGCAAAGTGCTTGTAATCTCCAATGGGCTCCCTCCCCAAGCGTTTGCAGAGGCCGTTCCCGCTCTGCCGCGCCTCCCGGGCCGGCTTCGAGTGGGGTTTGTCGCCCGGATGAATGATGCAGTGAAGAATCACGAGGGTTTCCTGCGGGCGGCGGCCAGAGTGGCGTCCCAACTTCCGAACGTTGAGTTCGTCCTGGTGGGCGACGGCCACCTGCGGCCGGCGCTGGAAGGTTTGGCGCAGCGGCTCGGGCTTGCCGGAAGCGTACGATTCCTCGGAGAACGGTCGGACATCCCGGCCGTAATGGCGGCGCTGGACGTCATGGTTCTTTTCTCCCATTCCGAGAGCCTGCCCAACGTGGTGCTGGAAGCCATGGCGGCGGGCGTTCCGGTGGTTGCCTCGCGCGTCGGCGGGGTTCCCGAGCTGGTGCGCCACGACGAAACGGGGCTCTTGGTTGCCCCTGGCGACGAAGATGAGCTTGCCGCGGCGGTAACTCAACTCTTGACCCAGCCGTCCGTTCGGGCCCGTTACGGCAGGCGGGCCCGGGAAGTGGCCAGGGCCAATTTCAGCCTGGAGATCATCACCCGGCAGTATGAACAACTCTACCTGCAGGTGCTTGCCGAGAAAAATTGGAATGCGCGCCGGATGGTTCCCCAATCTCCTGCCAGGCCCCCGAACGCCGATACTCTTCGGGTTTCAATCGTAGCGCCATCCACCCGAATCGTTGGGGGCCAATCCGTGCAAGCGGATCTGCTCATGCGTCATTGGCAGAGCGATCCAGACGTCTCTGCGCGATTCATTCCCATCGATCCGATGCTGCCGAAGTGGCTGGCTTGGGTGAATCGGCTTCCTTACCTGCGCACCATCGTTCGCATGCCGTTCTACCTGTCGAGCCTGTGGCGAGGAACCAAAGACGCCGACATGATCCACATTTTCTCAGCCTCCTATTCGTCGTTCTTGCTATCTCCTATGCCCGCGTGGCTGACCGGCCGCTTGCGGCGAAAAGCGACTCTCATCAACTACCGCAGTGGAGAAGCGGGCGATCATCTGCGCCGGTCACCCTCCGCCCGGACCATTCTCAGGATGGCCGATCGCGTTGTGGTGCCCTCCGGTTACTTGCGCACGGTGTTCGGGGAGTTCGGTGTGAAAACCCAGGTAGTGTCGAACTTTACTGATGTCGATCAATTTCATTACCGGCTGCGCCAGCCTCTGCGCGCCTTTCTCATCTGCTCTCGTGGGTTTCACCCCTACTACAGCGTGGACCTGGTGGTGCGCGCCTTTGCTCAAGTCCAAGCGCAATTCCCGGCGGCGCGCCTCTGTCTGCTTGGGAACGGTCCTCTGGAAAGCCAGGTCCGGCATCTGGCGGTGGAACTTGCGGCAGCCAACGTAGAATTTGCGGGTCCAATTTCGCGTAAAGAAATCGGCCGCTACTACGACCAAAACGACATTTTCATCAACGCCTCCTGGGTGGACAATATGCCTGTCTCCATCCTGGAAGCCTTCGCCTCAGGTACGCCGGTCGTCACCACCGCCCCCGAAGGGATCCGCTATATCGTCGAGCACGAACGGACCGGCTTGTTGTCTGACCCCGGAGACTGGAACGGGCTGGCACAGAACGTCTGCCGTTTGTTGAAGGACCCCATCTTGGCTTCGAGCCTGGCGCACAATGCGTTCGAAGAGTCCCAGCGCTATAGCTGGAAAAAGGTGCGTGAGCAGTGGCTCGAAATCTATCGCTCGCTGGCCCCACAGCACTACCGTCGGAGCACATATCTCAGCCACGCCGGGACCATGCATCCACCCTGTGCCAACGCCTTGGAGTCACGAGGTGATGGGAATCCAGAGCCCACTCTCGGCGGCACTTTTCCCCGCGTTGCGGGAACAGCTTTGCGGAGAATGCACGGAGAGCAACTTAATTCACATGAGTGAAGCAAGAAGGAAGCTGAATAAACTGCTTCGCATGCCGCCGGCTGAAATCCGTGGGCGCTGCCAAGAGTGGTGGCACGGCTGCCAGGAAAGACTAGCCTTGGCCGCCGGCCGCGCCTCGGTTGATGGCTCGTCAGCGATAGTCGAAGCACCTCTTGCGGCTGAGTTGTTCGATGACTTTCGGATGCGCCCGTTCCACTTTATGGCGCCAGGGGACGATGAGCGTGCTCGGGTCAGGAGTTTTCAGGAGTTCTTTCCCGGCCGCGTCCAAACAATCGTGGAACAGGCCGACCGGATTTGCAGCGGCTCGCTCCGGCTGTTTGGAGAGCAGGTCGCGCTACCACGGTTCGATTGGCATCTAGACTGGAAGACCAAGAACCGCTTTCCGATGTCATTCTACCGCGCAATCCCGAATCGGAATCCCCTTGCTCCCGCTGATGCCAAGCGCGTCTGGGAGATCAATCGGCAGCAGTTCTTGCTCACGCTAGGCAAGGCCTACTGCCTCACGGGCCGGGCGCGCTACGCCAAGTTCGTCGTCGGTTTCATCGAAAGTTGGATCGCGGCCAATCCGCCGTACCGTGGGATCAATTGGCGGGAAAGCCTCGAGCCGGCGTTAAGACTACTCTCCTGGGTCTGGTCGTTGCGAATGATCGCGGATTCAGACGCACTAGCAGAAAGTTCGCTGCCAAAGATACTGAATTCCATCGCCCTGCAGCGTGAACACATCGCGCGCCATCTTTCGTTCTATTACAGTCCCAATACGCACTTGCTCGGAGAGGCCCTCGGCTTGTTCGTGGTCGCCTCCGCTTTCCCAGGACTTGGCCGCACCAGAGTGGATGCTGCGCAAGCCCTTCAGATTCTTGAACAGCAGTTGGCACGGCAGGTCGGCGAGGACGGTGCAGGTCGCGAACTATCGGCCTATTACCACTGTTATTCCCTGGAAATGTACATGTTCGCGACCATCCTCGGGCAGCAGCGGGGGATCAAGTTTTCTCAAGCTTGGATGAAACAGATCGAACGAATGGCGGAGTTTCTGCTGGCGATTGTCAGACCCGATGGTTCGCTCGCGCGTTTCGGAGACGATGACGGCGGCCGCACCCTGCGCTTGAATGATGAGGACTATTACTCTCCGCGCAGTCTGTTGGCGGTGGCGGCCGTCCTTTTCGGACGAAGCGACTTCAAGCACGCCGCGGGTGAACTGCCCGAAGAGGTTTTCTGGTTGTGGGGGGAGCAAGGCGCAAAGCGTTTCCCGGGTCTTGCGAAATCGGAACCTTCGGCCACGCAAACGTGGTTTCCGCAAGCCAGGATTGCGGTGTTGCGAAGCGGTTGGGGCCGCCGCGACGCTTGGCTGGCCTGTCTCGATCAGCCCATGGGATTCATCGGCGCAGGACACAGTCATGCTGGCTTCGCCTCCTTCGAACTGGTGCTGGATGGCAAGCCTGTAATTGTGGATCCGGGAACCTACACCTACGATCCTGCTGGTCCGTGGCGCAAACAATTCCGATGCACGGAGATGCATAACGTCGCGCAGATTGACGGCCAACACTACTTTGCTCCCGCGGGCCCATTCAGTTGGAAACAGAGCAATACCGTCGAATCACTCCCGTCGCGCCGGGAGCCGGCTGGACATCGCATTGATTACCGAATCGGTGATCAACCGGGGCATTCGATTGAACACGCGCGAATTCTTAAGCTCGAATCGGCGCATTCCGCCAGCATTCGCGACGAGTTTCGAGGTGCCGGCGCCCACAGGCTGGCCTTCTGGTTGCATTGGGCGCCCGGAAGTCGCTTGCGTCAAAGAAATGGTCACGCCTTCACAATTCAGATCGGCGAGACCATCTTCGAGCTTTCGCTCGAAGGCTTCGCCGGCGTCGAATGCCAAAGCTGGGAGGGGACGAACGATCCCCTGCTGGGCTGGGTGTCGCCACGCTTCCAAGTGAAAGTTCCTGCTTTGACGCTTTGTTTCGCGGAGAAGGTCGAGCTTCCAGCGCGGCGCGGCTTTTCGATCCGAGTCCTTTCCCGCAGGGTAACGTCGCTATCGACAGCAGATGCTGGGACGCTCTTGTTAGAGAAGGGAATCCAGCAAGTTCCAACCACGGTCTTCTCTGCAAGTACACAGGCAACAGCCCCGGAAGGACACAACTAGCCGTGTGCGGAATATGCGGTGTGGTGAATTTCGATCCGTCATCGTACGTCGACGCGTCTGTACTGAAAGCCATGAATCATCAGATGTTGCACCGGGGCCCCGATGAGGCGGGCTATCACCTGGCAGGAAACGTGAACTTGGCGATGCGTCGCTTAAGCATCGTAGATCTGCAAACCGGGCAACAACCCGTCACCAACGAAGATCGGTCCCTTTGGCTTGTTTATAACGGTGAAATATACAATCACCGGGAACTGCGCGCACAACTGGAGGCCTGTGGTCATCGGTTCCAAAGCAGGAGCGACACCGAAGTGATCGTTCACCTCTACGAAGAGTATGGGCAAGAATGTGTCCTGCAACTCCGCGGCATGTTCGCTTTTGCTCTGTGGGATTCGGGGAAGCGGACACTCTTTGTTGCGCGCGACCGGCTGGGGATCAAACCGCTCTATTACATGCATTCAGAAAGTGCTTTCCTATTCAGTTCGGAGATCAAGTCCTTACTGGCCTGTCCCGGCGTATCGGCACAGTTGAATCGGGCAGCCCTGCCGGAATTTCTCGCTTTCGGATACTTGGCGGGAACGCAGACCTTGTTCTCGGGGGTGCACAAGCTCGCCCCGGGCCATACCCTCTTACTCTCTAAGACGGGCCAAATGTCCATCAAGCAGTATTGGGATCCTCCCCAAGGAGAAACCCAAGAGCATCCGGAACACTTCTACGTTGATGGCTACCGCGACCTGTTGCGGGAATCAGTGCAAAGCCATTTGATGGGCGACGTCCCTTCCGGCGTACTTCTCAGCGGAGGGCTGGACTCCAGCGCCATAGCGGCATTGATGACGGATATCCAGCGCGCCCCCATCCATACGTTTTCCGTGGGCTACTCGGAGCGAGCCTATAGCGAACTGCCCTACGCGCGTGCGATGGCCGAACACCTAGGCTCGATTCACCACGAAGTTCAGGTCAGCAGGCAAACTTTCTTCGAGGCATTGCCAAAACTCATCTGGCAGGAAGACGAACCGCTGGCCTGGCCTTCGAGTGTATCCCTGTACTTTGTGGCGCGCCTCGCGGGCCAACACGTGAAGGTCGTTTTGACCGGAGAAGGTAGCGACGAGACGCAAGCCGGATATATGCGCTACCCCTGGACGTGCTGGAACGCGAAGCTAGACCATATCTATCGCCGAATGGCGCCAGCGGGCCTTCGGCAATTTCTTCAAAAGACCATCACTGATTTCAATGGGTTGGGCGCCACCTCACGCCGCCGGCTACGCCATACGTTCTTGGCGCGGAACGGTGCCTCGTTGCCGGCTTTCTATTTTGACAGTTTCTACGCGGCATTTTCTGAAGCAGAGCAGAACAGCTTGCTGGCGGATGATCTGCAACCGTCTCCCGGATCAGCCTATCGCGAATCTCTTGCCGTTTGGGAAAGGTCATCCGGGCCGCTCTTGGACCGTCTCCTGTACACGGATATCAAGACCTACCTCGTTGAACTCTGTATGAAGCAAGACCAGATGAGCATGGCCGCCTCGATCGAAAGCCGGGTGCCCTTCCTGGACCATGTTCTGGTTGAGTTTGCGCTGAGCATTCCCGCCAAGTTCAAGATGCGTGGCCTGGCAGGCAAGACGATTCTGAAAGCCGCCGTCAAGGATCTCTTGCCTGAATCGATCCTGAATCGCCGAAAGATGGGTTTCCCCACGCCCCTGTCCGATTGGTTGTTGGGCCCTCAATTGCAGACGGTGGAACGGATCCTTACCGAGCATCGAAGCCTCGGTCGTGGCCTTTTCAAACCGGAAAGTGTGCGCCTTCTGTTGTCGCAGCACCGTGCGCGCCATCACGACCACTCTGACAAGCTGTGGAGGCTGCTGAATTTGGAGCTCTGGCAGCGCGTCTTTCTGGATCGTGACCCCATGCCCCTGGGAGCGCGAGGCGCTTGATCTTCCGCGGCCTTGTGGATGGATGCCGAAATCGGCCCCAAAGGAGCGGCCCGCTTTGCAAATTGCAAGACCAGCGCGCTTCTGGATCAGCAGTGGAATAGTTCCTTTGTCTTTCCAGATCATCCTATGAAACGAAAAGTAAGCATGTTTGGATTGGGATACGTGGGCGTGGTAACGGCCGCCTGTTTGGTCCAGCGAGGGCATTCCGTCCTCGGCGTAGACGTCAACCCGGATAAAGTCAAAATCCTTGAGTCCGGCCACAGCCCGATTGTTGAGGCGGGCATCGAAGAACTTGTTTCTTCCGGACGCCAATCCTGTCGCCTGCACGCGACTACAGACACCGTTTCAGCCGTTCTTCAGACGCATATTTCCCTGATTTGCGTGGGCACGCCGAGCCAGCGCAACGGCAAGCTCGATCTGAGCCACATCGAACGCGTCTGCCGCGAAATCGGGGAGGCACTCCGTAGCAAAGACGAGTTTCACTGGGTTGTCTTGCGAAGCACTGTTCTCCCAGGGACCACGGAATCCGTCGTTATCCCCATCCTGGAAGAGGCCAGTGGGAAGCGTGCGGGCAGCGGGTTCGCCGTGTGCTACAACCCCGAATTCTTGCGGGAAGGCACGGCGGTGGCTGATTTTTCCGCACCACCCTTCATTGTGCTGGGTGCTGCAAGCCCGCTTCATTTGGAAGCGTTGCGCGATCTGTACGAGGGTTTGCCGGGCCGGTTTTTCGAAACCTCTCTCGCTGTCGCCGAAATGGTGAAATATGCCTGCAACGCGTTTCACGCCGCCAAGGTTGGTTTTGCCAATGAATTGGGGACCGTTTGTAAGGCTCTTAGCGTTGACGCGCAGGCGGTGACGGAGATTTTTACGTCCGATCGCCTGCTCAATATCTCGCCCGCGTACCTGTCGCCCGGTTTTGCATTTGGTGGCTCTTGCTTGCCAAAGGACCTTCGAGCGCTCACCTATCGGGCGAAAGAACTCGATCTGGATCTCCCCTTGCTGGAGAGCGTTCTGCCCAGCAACGTTCAGCACATCGAGCGGGCCGTGGAGGCCGTATTGCGCACCAATATTCGCAAGGTAGGCCTCATAGGTCTGAGCTTCAAAGCCGGCACGGATGACCTGCGGGAAAGCCCGCTCGTGCAGCTCATCAAGCGTCTCCTGGGCGAAGGCCTTCAGATACGGATATGGGATAACGATGTCTCTCTGGGCCGGATCATGGGCTCCAATCGCAAGTATATCGAGGAAGTGATTCCGCATATCGGTTCACTCCTGTGTCCAACACTGGAAGAAGTCGTGCGGACCGTGGACGCTGTGCTGATCGGAAGCAAGGGCACGGATGCGCATCGTCTCCGCGAGCTGCTTCGTCCGGAGCAAACAGTCATTGACCTCGTCAATCTTGATCCAGCGCAGCGCCCGCACGGCCCTTTTCAATATGAAGGGATCTGTTGGTAAGAGGGGGAGATCGTTGAAAATTCTGTGGGTGAAAGCGGGCGGCCTCGTTCCACTCGATACGGGTGGCAAGATCCGCAGCTACAATATCTTGCGTAGTTTATCCCGCCGGCACGAAGTGACGTTCTTTACTGTCTATTCGAATCACGCGAACGATACCCACGGGGAGCTGGACCAGGTGTTTGCCCGCGTGATTCGTCATCCGTTGTCTCTGCCCCGTCCCAAGAGCATCGGGGGCCTCTCGCAATTTGTCGGCAGTGTCTTCTCCCAAGAGCCTTATCAAGTCTTCAAGTACAGTGCTCCTGAAGTGACCATGTCGCTTCTTCAAGTACTCCAAAGCGAGCCATTCGATGTCCTGGTGTGCGATTTTCTTGCGGCGGCCGGAATCATTCCGTGGCACTTTCCCTGTCCAAAAGTGCTCTTTACGCACAATGTCGAGGCCACAATCTGGAAGCGTCACTTGGAAGTAGCTCGCAATCCGTTCTGGAAGGCGATCTGCTGGCGGGAGCACCGGGCTACAGCTCTTGCGGAGCGGCGGTATTTGAATCTGGCCGACCATGTCCTCACAGTGTCTGATGCGGACCGGGATCAGTTTGCGCAAACGATTGCGCCGGCAAAGATCTCTGTGATTCCAACAGGTGTGGACATAGACCTTTTCCGGCCTGTTGCGGGGGAGGAACCGAACACCCTGGTGTTCAGCGGTTCCATGGATTGGATGCCCAACGAAGACGGCATCCTTTACTTTGTGCAGGAGATCCTCGGACGAATTCGGAAACTAATTCCCAGTGTGTCCGTCGTCGTGGTGGGGCGTAACCCTTCATCCCGATTGTTAGAGATGGGCAGAAAGACCGCAGGTATGAATGTCACGGGATTGGTCGAAGACGTTCGCCCCTATATCCAGCGCGGCGCTGTTTACGTCGTGCCTTTGCGCGTGGGGAGCGGCACACGTCTAAAGATCTTCGAGGCCATGGCCATGGGGAAGGCCGTGGTCTCTACCACCATTGGTGCCGAAGGGCTGCCAGTTCGTCATGGAGAAAACATACTGATCGCCGATACTCCTGACGAGTTTGCAGGTGCAGTGGTGGAGCTCTTGCGGGATAGCGTCCGGCGCACCAGCCTTGGGCAAGCGGCACGTGAACTGGTGGTGCGAGGACACAGCTGGGATTCAGTCGGGCGACATTTCGAATCGGTCTTGGAAACATTCGCAAGAATGGGGGGCAGGCCGTCGGCCACCAGGCGCACCTTTGGCCTCGATTTCGCCGGTGATTGCGCGTTCCGATCGATCACCCAGTGTGCCGTCCCTGTGAGCGCAGTGGCACGGACTGCTGCCCCAAGAGAAGCGCTCCCAAGCTCCGCCAACTGTCTCCTCGATCACCGTAAGTAAAGTGGATAAGTTGAATAGCATAGACACCTTCGAGAAAGCCGCACCAGAATTGACGGCGCGCCGGGTGTCTCCTGCGCTCAGGAACATCGTGTCCAATTGGCTGGGCGTCATCATGGGAGTCACACGGAAGACTTAGACAGCTGCGATTGATCCCAGCTTTCGTGTGTAAATTTAGCGGAACCCTTTGGTCACAACCACAACGATAGATCTCGGATCCCCCGCTCGCGCCACGGGCACGGCAGACCTCGATAGATCCTTGGCTGTTGGCATGGCATGGACCGCCGCGGCCAAATGGTCGAGTCAGCTCATTTCCTGGGCGGCTTTCGTTGTTGTCACCCGTCTGCTCGTGCCGTCTGATTTCGGCCTCGTGGGAATGGCGCTAGTCTATTGTGGGCTGCTGCAGGTCGTGACCAACGCATTCGGGACGGCCGTCACCACGCTTCGCGATTTGACTGGCGAGCAATTGGCGCAGCTGAACACCGTCGCATCGATGTTCGGTTTTCTGGCGTGCCTGGTCTCCTGCGGTCTCGCCATTCCACTTGGCCATTTTTTCAGGTCGCCTCGCTTGCCTTTAGTCATCGTCGTGACGAGCACGATGTTCCTCGTATCCGGGCTCCGCACGATACCGTACAGCTTGCTCTATCGTGAAATGCGTTTCAGACTTCTATCGATTCTAGACGCCGTTCAGGTCGTGGCCCAAGCGCTAACCATGCTGGCTCTCGCTTGGCTCGGTTTCGGATATTGGACGCTGGTTCTCGGAAATATCGTGGGCGCCGCAATACTCGCAGCACTCCACATTTCATGGCGCCCGTACCGCTTTGCCAGACCAAGATTCAGCTCGATTAAGAAGGCGCTCACCTTCAGCCGCCACATCATGGTCTCGGGCCTTTCATGGTATGGATACTCGAATGCCGATTTTCTGGTCGCTGGCCGCGTGTTGGGTCAGGCCGCTCTAGGCGCCTACACGCTTGCATGGACATTGGCCACGATCCCGCTGGAAAAGGTCAATGCCATCGTATCGAAGGTGTCGTACGCGCACTTCTCTGCCGTCCAAAAGGACAGCGCAGCCCTGCGACGATACCTGCGAATCCTTACGGAAAGCGTTTCTCTCATTATCTTCCCGGCCACGCTTGGTCTGGGGCTTGTTGCTGGTGATTTCGTATTGTTGTTTCTCGGTAAAAATTGGGAAAGTGCCATCGTACCGTTGAGAGTATTGGCGGTTTTGGCGACCTTTCGCTCTTTAGTCCACATGCTTGTGTCAATTCTGAATGTGACGGGCGAATCGCGTTTCGTCATGCGGACCATGCAATTTGCGCTCATTTTAATGCCTACTGCGTTCTACGTGGGAAGCTGGTGGGGACCGGTTGGGATCGCCTATGGATGGGTCGTCGCCTACCCGGTCATCGCCCTGTGTTTTTATCGTCGTACATTCCAGAAAATCAAGATGCCCTGGCGCGATTATTTGGGGGCGATCCGGCCTGCCCTGACGGGTTGTCTGATCATGGCCGCCACCGTAGAAACTGTGAAACATACTCTTGTGTCAAGCTTCCCGCTGTCTGTTCGTTTCGGTCTTGAAGTCCTAGCCGGAGCAGTAGCCTACGTCCTCGCTCTCCTGTTGTTCCATCACGATCGTTTCTCCGTGTTTTGGAATTTCATTGGGGCGCTGCGTGCTCCCAATCAGGCAAGCACACTTGGTGGAGAAATAGTTGGCCTCAAACAGGCTGCGAATAGTCTCTAGACGTTGTCAGGAAGCTTTCGAGGATGAGACTCTGAAATGAATCCCGTTCCCCAGATCGACGAACCCTATCTACGGTTGCAATATCGCAATGGTGCAATGGTTCACGAGGGCGCCTCGTCCTGCTATCGCGGACTGCAGAAGCAAGTGGCACCCGAGCGGGACTGTCCGTTTTTCGCGTGGCGATGGGATGGCAATACCCTTGTCATTGAGAATGATAGGTACGGGTTCTACCCGCTCTTCTACTATGCAGGGAAGGATGAGTTTCTGATCTCGCCGTCCCTCCTGACCCTTCTTCGAAAGGGCGCCCCTTCAGATCTCGACTGGCCTGCACTGGCCGTCTTTCTGCGCCTCGGTAACTACGTCGGACTGGATACCCCCTTCCGCCATATCCGGCTTGTCCCCCCCAACGCCCGGGTACAGAGAGAGGGAGGCCACTTCCGTATTACGGGCGCACGCTGCAGGATCCTGCCCGACCGGAGCCTAACCAGAGAGGCTGCTATCGACGGGTATATCCAGCTCTTTCGCGAGGCGATCGCGAAAATGCCGGCTGAGGGCGGAGCCGTTGTGCCCCTTAGCGGAGGGAGAGATTCCCGGCATATTTTCCTGGAACTCCGCAGGCAACGGGTGTTCCCCTTGTCGGCACTAAGCGTTTTGTGCGAGCCGTTTCAACTGACCGAAGATGTCGCCACTGCTCGGGAACTCGCCAGCGTGGCGAGTACTCCGCACGCTACGGTGTATGTGCCAACGGCGACTGTATCGTTAGAACGGCAGAAAAACCGTCTAACCCACATGGCTACCCTTGAGCACAGGTGGATTCTGCCCGCCGTTGAGCAGATAGCCAGACAGCATGCCACTGTTTATGAAGGCGTGGGTGGTGATATTCTCTCCACCGCTACGAGAATTAGCCCAGACCGCCTCCGGCTCCTCGAGCAAGGCGATTTATCAGGTTTAGCAAAGTCATATCTGGGTGTTGAGGGATACCTGCCGCATGCCTTGACGCCGGAAGCTATGCAGCATTGTACTCAAGACGTCGCGCGGCAGCGTGTTGTAGAGGAA
>Ga0326597_10006298_pt1 | contig 16305 bp, 15 predicted proteins | sample RVTome_12_FD_203789 | JGI IMG/M metagenome (GOLD analysis project Ga0326597, IMG submission 203789) | Soil microbial communities from uranium-contaminated site in the Upper Colorado River Basin, Wyoming, United States - RVT100D185 | ecosystem: Environmental > Terrestrial > Soil > Contaminated >...
ATGAAGCGGCCATCTTCTGATAAAAACTGGTTCTCGAACCAGTCCATTGGCATCGGTATATGGCAACAGCGGTTCACATAAGCGTAGAAACTTCCGTGATAGTTGACGACGAATCCCTCCACCCGTTGACCGTTGCAGGTGAGGAGGAACTTTTTCGAGGAGCCCTGAGGAAGCTCCCGAATGTGGGAGACCCGCTGTTCGCTCAGATCGCGTCGCATCTCCCCTCGCATCGGTTTTGTCTTCAAGGTAGGCGTATTATACTGGTCCCGATTGAAAAAGAAAAGGGCGAGCGCCTTGACAGTCCGGAGGCCCTTGGCTATAGTAACCGCGCCTAGCCGCCGGCGTAGCTCAGTTGGCAGAGCAGCTGATTCGTAATCAGCAGGTCGAGGGTTCAAGTCCCCCCGCCGGCTCCAGCATGTCACAAATGAGAGTCCATGGGTTAGTTGGTCGCCCCCATCGTGCCGGACCACGTGGAACATTTTCCACAGCCTCGGCGTACCCCTACAACCTCCCCGACTGCCCGTGCCCATTCGAAGGCACACGTGTGAACACATCGATCATCGGGAACTGTACGCTTTCCATCTTGTCATGAATGAGCGTGTCGTCATATAACTCTAGCGGGGGGGAGGGGGGAGCGATTGCACGCGCCCTGGTCGTCAGGTGAGAACCCCCCAATTCCATTGCTCCTTTTCGGTGCTCATCTTGACAACGCGCCGCGTAATTTCTTGACATTCAGAGTAAAGGCTGGTAAGCTAACTTGCTTAGAGTGGAGGTGTGAGGCTAACCGGTCGAAGAGCCACAACACCCCGTCAGTTTCAGGGAGGAATAGCGTTCTCGATCGAGCACACGTTCCCATGGACGGGACAGTCGGGCCGCGTATTCTCTTTAGCAATCTACCAGGCTAGATCCCTGGCTTGGACTCGGTTTCACGTTAGCACCGTATGCTTCTGGCCCCCAGAGCTTCGGTGCTTTTTTGCGAAGGGAGGTGAGCGATCAGAGGATGGGTCATTCGGTTAGTTGGTTTGGCGGCACACGGTTCACAGGGTTCAGTGACGACGAAATCCGAGCGATCCAGGAAGGCGCTGCGATAAGAGCGCGTCAGGCCGATGCTGGCCTGCGCCAGCGAACTTTGCGCGCAACGGCGCCGAGGAACAAGCGAAGCCTGAAGCGTAAAGCCGCGTAGTCAGATCGAGCCTCTTAGCGTGTGAGGCAGGTGGGAGGCTGTGGACGGCGAAGCTCGCTCGGGGAGGGGGGACTGTCGTCACGATGGTACTGGGCAGGCCTATGAGAAGGTTTGGGTGGCGGCTCCTCTGCGGTCCCGTTGCGGGGCTGGTTGTGCTGACTCTCACAGGGTCGGCGCTCGGCATTGAACGGAAAACGCCAGCAGCAGAGCGGAGACCGCCTGCTGATCGGACGACGGCAGCCGAAGCGCATTACGAGCTCGGAATCTTTTATCATGAACGGATGTTTTCCGATCTGGACCAGGCGATTGCCGAGTACGAACAGGCGGTGAAACTCAAGGACGACTTCGCCGATGCACACTACCATCTGGGGCTGTCTTACCACACAAAGGCGAAGCTGGGCGTGGATGAGAAGACCCTCTACCGCAAGGCGCTGAGAGAGTACAAGCTGTACCTGAAATATCTGCCGAAGGGCCAACTGGCGGAAAAAGCCAGGCAGAACATCAAGGCGGTGGAATCACGCCTTCGGTAGGTCGGCGCGTAGGGGATCTGGAGTATGGAGTCCGGGTGTATATGATCACGAGGCGCACGCTCCTTTTGCTTGCCGTGGCAGCCCTGCTGGGGTTCCCCATCCCCCGACGCGCGTCAGGGTTCACGATCGTCTCTGAAGCCGAGGAGAACGAGATCGGCAAGAAGGCCGATGAGGAGATTCTCAGGCGATTCGGGCGCTATCGGGATCAGGAGCTTCAAGCGTATGTGGAATCGATCGGCCAGCGTTTGCTCGAAGGCATTGGCCCGACCAGTTTCCGCTACAGCTTCAAGATCGTTGACATCCCCGAGGTGAACGCCATGGCATTGCCGGGTGGCTACATCTACGTCACCCGGGGGATGTTGGCGATGCTGAATAGCGAGGCGCAGCTCGCCGGGGTCCTGGGTCACGAGATCGGCCATGCCACCGCCCGCCACGCGGCCAAGCAACTTACCAAGGCGCTCGGCGCTCAGATCCTGTCACTTGGTCTCATGGCCCTCAGCCCGGGCGGCCGCGAGAATTCCGGGAACTGGGCAAGGGTCTCGAGTGCCATCTCCGATCACATCCTGTTGGGTTATGGCCGCGACGCGGAGCTAGAGGCGGACGACTTGGGGCTGCGTACGGCCTATCGCGCCGGGTATGATCCACGGGAGATGGTGGCCTTTCTCAGGGGGATGAAGCAGAAGGAGCGACTGGAGGCGCTCGGCTATCATGGCTTTCAGGGAACCCATCCGGAGACGACCGATCGCATTGTGAAGGCCGAGACCATGGCCACCATCCTGACCGCGCAGGGGGGCGGCAGCCTCGAGGTGAGGATGAACGAGTACAAAGCGCGCCTTGAGGGCTTGGTGTACGGGGCGAAGCAGGATAATCGGCGTCTGAGGATCTATGCCGCCAAGGGTGGGGAGACTCCAAGCAGCGTGGCCAGGGACGTCCTGGGCGATCAGCATTTGGCGTGGCAGGTTGCGAACCTCAATGGGATCAAGGAAGCAACGGTCTTCCGAGAAGGAGATCAGGTGAAGCTTCTTCCGTCTTCCTCGGAGGATGTGCAGGGCGGCCAGCGCTTGAGGCTCTCTCCGAACTGAACATTGGTTCAAACAACAAGGAGGGTGAAGGTGTTGAAAAGACAGCCATGATTCTCTAATAACATTGTCGTGATACAATTCTTCGCACCATCCAGAGGGTCCGGTAGGGTAAGGACACGGAGGCGCTTCAGATGTTCCGGTGATAGTGGTTGTGTCGTCGATGTCATTGCGGAGGAAAGACCGGAACGTCGGGCCCTCTGGAGCGAGACACCAGGGGGTTATTTATTTTTGCCACCTGTCCGCGAGATTCATTCAACCCCCCTGCTTGAGTTAGAAGAGGGAAGGTCCTGTGGGTCTGGGGACCTCCCGTTCAAGGAAGGAGGGCGTACGATGTACGAGACTGTGCACATGATTCCTCAGAGACAGCTTCTTCATCTGCTCGAGGAGGTACGGCGTCGATATCAGGCCTGGATCGCGATCCTCGCTGTCGCCGCCCTGGCTCTTGGTGCCTCCACCATGGCGCTGCACGGGCGGTTGCAACTGGCCGACGCGGACGACTACGACCCCGTCTACGACAGCGTGATGAGAGAGTATGATGCGGTCAGAGACGATCCGTACCTACGTCGCTATCTGATCGCCAAGATCAAGAGCCTGGCGGCGGAGCACGAAGTGAACCCTGACCTTCTGTTCTCGGTGGTCGCCGTCGAGTCTTCCTTCAGGGTGGTGGCCAAGTCTCCGAAGAACGCCAGGGGCCTGGGTCAACTGATGTTCGCGACCGCCAGGGCCTTCAATCCCGGCGCGGTAAGCCGACCTGACGACCTGTACGACGTTCACCTGAACCTGGAGACAGCCCTGAAGTATCTGAAGGCCAACCTGGTTCAAAACCGGGACGATATGAGGACGTCGTTAATGGTCTACTATTACGGCGATACGGCCCGCAAACCCGGGTTCCAGGACACAGACCAATACGTCCGAAAGGTGATGGATTTTTACAACCGCCTTGAGGATCGTCGGCAGGCTCTAGATGGCATGGTGGCCCTGATCCTTGGGCCGAGCCACCACCTTTCCGGTTAAGCTACCTCGGGGCGGAGGGGCGTATCGAATGGAGGCGGATGGGGGAGGCGACAGGGACGCCATCCGCCGGATGTTTGCCGGGATCGCGCCCAGATACGACCTCCTGAATCGCCTCCTGAGTGCCGGCCGGGACCGCTACTGGAGACGGCGGGCGGTCGCTCACGCGGAACTGCCTCCGGGCGGGCTGGCATTGGATGTCTGCACCGGGACCGCTGATGTGGCGCTCCAGTTGGCCAAGCAATTCCCCTCGGCCAAATCCATTGTGGGGGTTGACTTCTGCCTGCCGATGCTGCGTTTGGGGGCGGACAAGGTCGCCCGGGTCGGCCTGGCACACCGAATCCAACTGTATGCCGCCTCCGCAGAGGCGCTCCCATTCGATGCTGGCACGTTCGATGCGGCCACCATCGCCTTCGGCATCCGCAATGTGATGGATCGAAAGCGGGGGCTGGCAGAGCTGAATAGAGTGCTGCGACCCGGGGGCCGCGGGATCATCCTGGAGTTCGCGATGCCACAGGGGCCGCTCTTCGGGCGGCTCTACCACCTCTATTTCCATCGGGTGCTCCCGTGGCTGGGGGGTCTGGTCTCGGGGGACCGCGATGCCTACAGCTATCTTCCGGCTTCTGTCTCCCGCTTTCCGTCTCCCCGGGAGCTGGCCAGACTGATGGAGGAGGTTGGCTTCCGCGACGTTCAATTCCACGCCTTGACCGGCGGGATTGTGACGCTTCACGTGGGAAGGAAGTCGGGGTGAATCCCTTCCGGCTGGCCATCCGAAAGGCAGCCCTGTTCCTCGACCTGGTGAAGTTCCCCCACACGGTCTTCGCCCTTCCGTTCGCGTTTATGGGCGCGATCCTGGCGGCCCGGGGGATCCCGCCCCTTCCGACGCTCCTTTGGATTCTGCTGGCCATGATCGGTGCGAGGAGCGGGGCGATGGCCGTCAATCGTCTCGTTGACCAGGAGTTCGACGCCCGTAATCCCCGAACGCGGGAGCGGGCCTTGCCGAAGGGGCTGGTCGGGCGCGGTGAGGTCACCGTGTTCGCTGTTGGCTCCTTCGTGCTCTTCCTGTTCGCAGCCTCCCGCCTCAATCCTCTTTGTCTGAAGTTGGCCCCGTTCGCGATGGCGGTCCTGATTGCATATCCTTATACCAAGCGTTTTACCTTGCTCTCTCACCTGATCCTGGGGCTTTCCCTGGCGATGGCCCCTCTTGGCGCGTGGATCGCCGTAACAGGCCGAGTGGAGACAACCCCCGCCGTGCTCGGCTTGGCCGTCCTCCTCTGGGTGGCCGGGTTTGACATCCTCTATGCGCTGGCTGACATCGACTTTGATCGGGCCTCGGGGTTCCACTCGATCCCGGCGCGGTTCGGGACTGCAGGCGGCATGGCCATCTCGCGAGTTCTCCATGTGTTGACGCTCGTTCTCCTCTTCCTCCTGATCCCGATCTCGGGTCTTCGCTACTTTTACCTGGCGGGCGTCATCCTCGCATCCGCCCTCCTCCTGTACGAGCATCTCCTCCTCATCCGATACGGACTGAAGAGACTCGACGCTGCCTTTTTCACCGCGAACGGCATCCTTAGCATAGCCCTGTTCTGCTTCACCCTCCTCGATACCCTGCTGCTGTAGCTTCGCCCGCGCTTCGAATTCCACACGCTGCTGAACCTTGCAGAACGAGACGATGCGGGGTAAGCTGTGAGGAGAACAATGGGACCCTGACACTACGAGAAATGGGGCCGGATGGTTGAGGCACGAACCGGGGGATAAGGTGTCCCGATCATCCGGGAGCCTTCCCCGTGACAGAATCGCTCGCAAGTGCGCTGTACCCAACACATCCAGAGCGCTCAACAATCGCCGGGAAAGTCATGCAACCACATAAACGCACTCTCTTCCTCCTGGCGCTTGTCTCTGCCGTGAGACTCGGTGACCCCCTCGCGTGGAGTGATCCGTCGTCTGCGGCCGACAGCCGCCTCCACCCAACGGTCGCTTCTGCCCTTGCACATCTGCAACTGGGTCTGTCTCAGGCTGAGGCCGCAATCGAGCTTGTCTCCGTCCTCGAAGGCCTGACGAACCCGCTCTACGTGACCAACGCCCGCGATGGGAGCAACCGGCTCTTCATCGTCGAGCAGGACGGTCGCATCCAGGTGCTTCAGCCAGGAGCAGCGGCGCCGACTGTGTTTCTCGACATCAGATCGAAGGTACTGTCAGGTGGCGAGCGGGGATTGCTTGGCCTTGCCTTCCATCCACAACTCACAAGCAACCGCCGCTTCTTCGTCAACTACACGCGGCTGCCCGATGGGGCGACCGTGGTCGCCGAATACCGCGTCTCAGTTTCGAACCCGAATGTCGCGGAGGCAAACGAGTCGGTGTTGCTCAGCATCCAGCAGCCGTTTGCCAACCACAACGGCGGGATGATCGAGTTCGGTCCTGATGGCTTTCTCTATATCGGGAGGGGAGATGGGGGCTCAAGCAATGACCCCGACAACCGCGCGCAGAACACTCAGGAGCTCCTCGGCAAGATATTGCGCATCGACGTTGACCATCCCGAGAGCCCATCTGCGCCCTATTCCTCACCCTCGACCAATCCTTTCTTTGGCGGCGATCCGTGGCGCGACGAGATCTTTGCGCTGGGCTTCAGGAACCCGTGGCGGTTCTCATTCGATCGCGGGACGGGCCAGCTCTTCGTCGGCGACGTCGGTCAGAACGCTCGAGAAGAGATCGATATCGTCACGCTCGGCGGCAACTACGGCTGGCGTGTCTTCGAGGGCAATCGCTGCACGAACCTCGGCCCGGCCCCGTGCAACGCCAGCAGCTTCACCCCTCCGATTGCCGAATACGACCACACGGGAGGACGCTGCTCGGTCACGGGCGGCTATGTCTATCGTGGAAGCAAGTCAAGTCTTCCGGCGGGCGGATATGTGTACGCTGACTTCTGTTCGGGTGAAATCTTTTTGCTAAGCAACGGCGTGCAGAGCCTGCTGCTCGACACCGCTCTCAACATCTCATCGTTCGGTGAGGACGAATCCGGAGAGATCTACGTCGTGGGGCTTGGAGGCACTGTGCATCGCATCGTCAAACCCAACGCCCCGCCAAATGACCCTCCGGACGCTGCTGTGGCGCTCAGCGGGGCAGGGTTCCGCGCGGGTCAGACGATCACCTATCAGGCTACCCTGACCCCGGGATCCACCCTGACCCTGGGGGATATCCACCTTGGGGCGCTCCTGCCCGATGGGGTCACATTCGTCTCGCTTGTCCAAGGGCCAACGGGCGCCGTCTCGATCGTTCTCGGGAGATCCCCCATTCCCTTCTCGGCAGGCGTTGCGCTCTCGCAACCGATGGTGATCCCGTTCTCGTATACCTTCTTAGGCTCTGAACCGGTGGGCACCTACTTTGCCTTTGCAGGTGCTGCAGTTGCCGGCAGCGATCCCCTCCAAACAATCAATCAACTCAGCCTGGGGATCAAGGCATTTCAGTTCACGCCATGAACCGGCTGCTCTACCCCTCGAATCGCAATCCCCATCTCTCAGATGAGGCCGCGCGTTGAAGCCCAGCCACCTGCCGCCCTACGATCGTCTGAGGCCGAGAGCGAACCTGGCTTCCGGCATGTGTGCGGTTGATCTGCTCTCGACAGGTTACTTGGCCCAATGCGACAAGCCCAACAGGCCAAGAACGATCAGATGGACTGCCACAATACGAGGAGAATCAATATACAGGCTGTTAGAGACGCTAAGGATTCGAAATTCAGCCTGGTAGACATAGTGAAGGCCCTCCATTCAGTCGGTTGAGTTTGTGCACGGGCTTTCTATGAGATGTAGCTGTGGCTTCGGTTCACCGCTCAGTGAAGCCCCTCCTCTTCATGCAGGCTCGATAGGCCCCCGTGTAGCGGGCATCGTTCTGTTTGGTTTCGTTAAGGCCGTAGAGGGTCCCTGCTGTCGCTCCCACCAGGCCGCCAATGCCCGCGCCCTTGCCGGCTCCCGAGCCGCCCCCTGCAATTGCCCCGCCGGCCGCTCCCACGCCGGCGCCGACGGCGCCCCCGATCAGGGCGTCCTTAATCACCTCGGTTGTCTTATCGCTGGCGGTCCCCCTCGCATATTGATTGCAGAGCTCGATGTCCGATGCCGATGGCCTCGCCGCCTGGTACGGCACCGGTCTTGGGGGAGTCACCGTGACCTCTTTGGCCTTCTCCTGACCACTCCAGTTGGCGACCACGAGTCCCGTGATCAGCGCCGTGGCGAATACTACGGCCATTCCAACGGCGGTTAACTTCCACGGATTCCACTTTTCTTCGGCCATCGCTGTTTCCTCCCTTTCCCGCTCTGGCCCGGGTGTCGATGGCCATATAGGCGGCCTCGTCCCCGGCGCCGTTTCTCTGTTCGGCCATCGGAGGTATTTGCCGTGTGCGGCTTCGGTGTGTCTCGGGCACCCCTCCTCCGCCCTGCTCTCTCTTCTACAGTTGCTCGTCTCAATGACGATTGAGCAACCTGGATGCCATATCGACGGTCATATCGCTCCTATTTGATAAGTTGTTGATTTTTCTGGTGTCTAAATAAGATAGACGGAGAGGGTTGTAGCAGGAGATCGGTATCCCTAAGCGATCCAGTATGTAAGGCTTACATAGCAAGGAGTCTCGGAGAGGCTAACAACGCAAGGGCAGGGAAAATTGCAAGGCCATCGGGCTTGCCGAGCCGGCAGCTTTCTTTCGGGGGCTAACGATGAACAGGGGCGGGGGGAACGGCCCCCGCCCCTGTGAGTCGCAATTACCTACTGCTTAGTTGGGGCACTCTTTCGTGAGTCTGAGCTTCGCTGCGACGCGATCCCCGACTTTGTAGTCCTGAAGCGTCTCCTTCGACGCCTCGAACTCATGGGTTGTTCCATCGGGAGCGCGCAGTTTCAGTTTGCCCTTGTCCGCATCGATACTGACTACCTCGCCCTCAACTTTCTCCGGCGCTCCCTTCTTGCCACATCCGGTTGGCGTGCCTTGGCCCAGGGCGATTCCGCTCCACAGCATGATGGCGGCGGCGAGTCCCGCCGACAGACGCAGCCACGTTTTCATTGAACACCTCCAATTACTTCGTAATGTCGTAGATGGCGCCTCCCACGGCGCCGACGCCCGTGCCGATGAGCGCGCCCTTGCCGGCGCCGTACCCGGTGCCCGCGCCGATGGCAGCCCCTGCGCCCGCCCCCACCGCGGCCCCGGTGACCGTGCCGCAAGCCGACGTCATCAAACCAAAGATGAATAATCCAGCGACCGCAAGCATCTTGGATTTCTTCATAGTACATGTCCTTTCTTGATGTGAGGTTGCTTGTGAACGGCGAAGCCCAAACGCCCCAGCGAAGCGCCGCTTGCAACTACAAGAGGTCATTCAACTCTGGCTTTCTTTCGTTTCTCTGTCAAGAAAAAATTCATAGGTAAGAGTGTATATGTCCATCTGTTATTCGCACAGTAGAATTGATACGAACGAGGAAGGAGGCGTTCACGCGACGTCGGCTCTGATTGGCTGACTGTCGACGATTTCAGAGGGAGTGAATGGTTGAGCACCTGTCACCGTGTAAAGAACTCACATGGGCTTTTCGCTTTGTTTTCAGATAAATGCACCCCAGAACCACCTTGGAACCGAACAAGGCCGGGCGGCTCTCCTTTCTCACCGGGATCCGAGGGCCGGTGTAGACGGCGCGACGAGGAGCGTCAACCGCGCGCACCGGTCCCCGCGGGGCGTCAGAAGAGGTAGAGATGGAGGCCGACGCCGAGGTACTCGATCTTGTCCCGGTAAAACTGCCCGTTGGGTGAGTGGCCGTTGAAGTACTCGAGCATAAGCTGGAGCTTCCGGTCGAAGAAGGGCAGCTTCTCGAACTGAATGCCAACCCGCAGCGAGAGGTCGGTCTGCCAGTCGTTCTCCTCGCGGTGCTGGACATCGAGGGCGGCGAGAGGCCTGAGCCTGCCATCCAGGAGGGTCCAGGGGCTCCTGACCTCGACCCCGTACTGCGCAGACCAGGGTGCCAGCTCGCGCGGCTCGCGGTGGAAGCTGTACCCGCCGCCGCCGTAGATCCGGAGCGACTCGGTGAACTCGTACGAGAGCTTGACGTCCACGGTTTCGTAACTCAGATTGATTCGGTCGACGCGGTTGCGCAGGAGGAACTCGTCGCCGAGGTGGGAACTCTGGTGGAACACGCGGGCCATCGCCGAGAAATCGCGTAGGCGGTAGGTGACGGGTATGGCTATTATGTAGTCCGTGTTGATAAGGTCGCTCGAGGGCCCGTCGAGATCGAAGATGCTGAAGACCCCCGCCTGAAGGCCCAACTCCCACGCTCCCGCGCTTAACGTGTTGACTCGCAGCAGCGAGAACGTCTCGCCGAGGCTGACGGCGATCACGTTGCCCAGTTGGGGATCGTCCAGGAATCCCTGGTAGGTGATGGAGAAGTGTGGCCATCGCGGGTCCGCGATCAGTGGCGCAAAGAGATATCCCTTCGGGAGAAACTCGATGCCTCGACGGGGAACCTCGACCTCGACGGCGGGGCCGCTCGGGGTGGGCGCAGTCGTCGGGCGGGCCGGCGCGGTGGGCGGCGCCGCGGCCGCGGGCGTGGCCGGAACCGCGACGATCTCCACCCGAACGACGCCGGCAATCTTCGAAAGCGCGGCAGCGATCTTCTCGCGATTACTGCTGACTAGGTCCCTGACCTCGACCGTCACGACGCCGTCCTTCACGGTCACCTTGCTCCCTGTAGTCTCGAGTTGCCGCTCGAGCACCGCCGTCGCGTATCCGGCGACGTACGCGTCCTCGGTAGGTCCGGCGATGGCCGATCCCCCGCCGACGACGAGGATCGCCGCCAGCCCGAGTATCGCCCAGGATTCCATCCTTCGGACTCGTCTCATCTCGCGCCTCCAGTTGTGGGCTCCACGTCTGCGCCTCAAAGCACACGGCGCAGGTTGGATTGACAAGACTCTATGCGGGACCCTGTTGACTGCCAACAGCGACCATTGACTCTGCGGAACGCACCTGCCCATTGCTTGCCAATCGCTGCAAAACGGACCCTCGCAGAGATAACCCTCAGGCCACCGCTCTGCTCGGCAGGACGTGAGCGGGATAAGACCATAGACCCAGGTGGGTGATGAAGGTAGGGTGGGACCTCAACAACGGGCGTCTGGGCTGGGTGTGGGCCTTTCTTCCGGGCGTTCCCTAAGGCTCTGCAATTTATGGTGGAGCTGACGGGATTCGAACCCGTGGCCTCCTGACTGCCAGTCAGGCGCGCTCCCAACTGCGCCACAGCCCCACTTTGATAGGCGGATTGACAAAGATGATTTAAGCGGACAGGAAGAACGATGTCAAGGGAAATCCCAGCCCGCGCTGCGTATGCTCGTACAAGAAGTCCCGCCAACGTCGAGTGAGTCTACTCAGCGCAATTCAATCTGGGCTGTGCCAGAGGGGGTTCCATGTGTTCGGGTGGTCGTCGGTTGACGTCATCGGGCGGTTCGGGTAAGCTTCGTGTTAACGCCCACACAAGTGGAAGGGTCGTGTGTCATGCTGGGTAACGACCTGGGTCTGAAGACCGCTGGAAGGGGTAATGAAGGAAATTCTCCGTCGCTGCGTAATCTGCGGCAAGGCGATCAAACTTCTGGAGACCTATCTCCTCGCGGAGGGGCCGACATCGGATATCGTCCGGAATGTTTGTCGCGCCTGTTATCTTCGCAAGAGCCGGGAGATTCGTCAAACAGTCAAGCAGGAAGGCGAAGAAGGGTTCATCCCCTAGTGCCAGTCCAATTAACTTCGCCTAGCTTCGTTGCTGGCCTCCAGGGCACTCCCTGCGACGTACCAGGAGGCGTACGCCGGGTACCCGCGAAGTGGGTGCGGCCCCGGGTGGGCCGCGCCTTGCTAAGCTCGTTTCTTGGACCGGCAGGGGTGTGCGCACCAACTTAGCACGAATAAGTTGGGGGGCACTAGGAGCCGTTGACCTTGACTTCCGTTCCAGGGCTCAGTAAACTGACTTGTGTCGCTCTTGGGATGCTCTATCAAGGAGGAGGACAGGGATGTCGAAAGAGGTGATCGTCTACAGTGCCACTGGGTGAGGGTCCTGCTATCAGGTGAAAGCGTGGCTTTCCCAGAAGCAAATCCCCTTCACCGAAAAGAACGTTCGCGAGGATCAGGTTGCGCTGGACGAATTGAAGCGGATGGGTTTCAACAGCGTTCCTGTCACCGTGATTGACGGACTGCGTATCGTCGGATTCGACCAGGACCGCCTGGCGCAGGCGCTCGCATCATAAAGCCCTCGATTCGGTGCGTTCTGGACTCAGGTGATGTTCGGGCTTGTCCCACCACGAACTGAGCACGGTTGCTCGCATTGTGTCCCGTCGGTTCGAGGGTGTGGCGGTGTAGTCTGATTCTCGCGCCACTCGGTTCGGCTGCCATCGGATCAATCTCTTCGCTTGCTCCGCCCATCGTTCTGCTCTTCCTCTCAAGGGCTTGTCTGCAATAATCCCATCGGATAATGCCAAGCCAACCTCTTAGGCCACTGAAACGACAGCCTCTCAGGATCGATGGCCTGACCGTGGCCTGCGTGATAGCCGGCAGGCGCTGGCCGCTTCGGCGCGAGCGGCTTGTCCTGGTCCACGGTAGCGGCTGCAGCGCCGATTCCTGGCGATATCAGGTGGATGGGCTTTCTCGCGAGCACGAGGTGGTGGCCCCCGATCTTCCGGGCCGCGGCGGGTCCGATCCGGCGAGTGAGCCTTCCATCGAGGGATACGCTGCGACGGTGAGGAGGGTGATTCAACGAAGTGGAAGACGCAGGGTGTTTCTGGCGGGACACTCAATGGGCGGTGCCGTCGCGCTCCAGGTGGCCCTGGCCTATCCGGAGCTGCTGAAGGGCTTGATCCTCGTTGGGACCTCGGCCTACCTCGAGGCGCTGGCGCTGACCCCCGACATCCTCCTGTGGGCCGTCGCCGTGATGCCTCACAAGTTCAAGGGGATGTTCTTCTCGTCTCAGGTCACGGATGAGGCGCTGGCCATCGCGAGGGGCGATGTGCGACGGTGCAGCCTGGAGACGGTCTTGGGCGATTTCGCCGCCTGCCGGAAGTACGACTTCAGGGGCCGCCTCAAAGGGCTCAGCCTGCCGACCCTGATCCTTTGCGGCGATGAGGACCTGATCACGCCGGTGCGCCACTCAAAGCGACTACACAAGGAGATACCTGGATCAACTCTGGAAGTGATCGAGAAAGCCGGCCATATGGTGACACTCGAGTCGCCCCAGCGGGTCAATGCCGCCATCCGAGCCTTTATCCGTGAAACCTAGGAGTGACCGAATCGGGTCACGTGTTCACGCGGTCTTGACTTGAGCCATCAGCAACACGCCGAGGGCGGCGGCAATCAACAGGCCGGCCAGCATGAAGTGGTTCCCCAGGGCGCTGAGGATCCCCGCGGCTGCGCCGCCGGCGAAGCTGCCGAGGAACTGGAGCGTATTGTAGGTTCCCAGGGCTGTCCCATACACTGTCTTGGGTGAAACCTTGGTGATGAGGCTGGGGAGGATCGGCTCGAGACTAGAGAAGCCCGAGAAGAAGAAGATGCCCGCGATGGTGAGCGCCAGAAGCGGATGGGCCTGAAGGCCCCAGTCAGCGCTGCGAAAGAGGAGTAACCCGCTGATGGATAGAACCGCAAATGCCGCAACCCCTGTCGCCTTCGCCCAGCCCCGATCGGCCGCCCCCGATGCGCAAAACATGACCACCGCAGCCATGAGGACCATGGGGCCCAGCAAGACGTAGTAGCTTCCTAGCGGGAGGTAGCGTCGAGCCAGCAATGGAAAATGGAAGAAAAAGCTGCTCATGAAGAATGACATGAGGAAACCGCAGGCGTCCAGTTTGAGGATGTCACCGACCCTGAGGACCGCCGCGACCGAGGGACGGTCGGCAGCGGCTGCTGATTTCAGCCGGTCTCTTTCCGGCTCCTTCACGGCGACGGCCAGGTAGATGGTGGCGAGCATGCTGAGGAGGCCGGAGAGCCAGAAGAGCGAGGCGTACCCGGCGACGCTGGCGATGGCCGGACCGGCCAATATGCCGCCGATGAAGGAGAGGCCGATAGGGATTCCGAGGAAGGCCATCGCGGTGGCGCGACTTCCCTCCTCCACCGAATCGGCCACCAGGGCGAAGGCCACGGAGCTAATGGCGCCCGCCCCCTGAATCAGGCGAGCGGTAATGAGAGCGAAGATGTTGGTAGGGATGGCGGCGAGAATCGACCCAACGCTGTGAAGCGCCAGACCGATCAGCAGGAGCGGTTTCCGCCCGAACCGATCCGACAGGCGGCCGAACGGGACCTGAAGCAGGGCATTGGTCAGACCATAGGCACCAAAGGCGAGACCGATCAGTGGTTTGGAGTTGGTAAATTCCTCCCCGTACAGCGTGAAGACCGGAAGAACTAGAAAAATACCGAGCATCCGGATCGCAATGGAGGTGCTCAGGGCGGCGATGGTTCGCTTCTGATCGGGGGAGAATTTAGCAGGCATTGACCGGATTTATTCCTCCACAAGCGGGTGGAGCCGCCTGTTCATAGCAGGTATCCAGGGGGATGTCAACGGCATTCTGACCAATTCTCCTTGTCAGTTTGAAGGCTATCGACTATACGTAATAGCTGAAGGCTGCGCGCTGAATCCAATGAATGGTCCGAGTTCCGGCTTCGAAATTCCAGGTTCCGACGTCATATTCAACATCGCAGCGCGACCTGGCGGATCAACCACAGCACCGAGTTGGCACAGCATATTGAAAGTTGGGGCGGGGACGTAAACTCAACGATGAGTTCGAAGATCAGAGGCGCGCTGTTTGATTTGGATGGTGTGGTGGTCGCGCAATGTCTCGACTTTATGGCCATCAAGCAGGAGATCTTCGGCTCGACGGAGGGGTTCATCCTCGAACGGATCCAGGGACTCTGCGGCACGGAGCGTGTCCGGGCGCAGGCGATCCTCGAGCAACACGAGACTGAAGCGGCGACCCGGTGCCAGCCTCTGGATGGCATTGTCCCGCTTCTCCGCCGGCTCGATCACTATGGGGTACGCCTTGGGCTGGTCACCCGCAATAGCCGCAAGAGCGTTGATCTGATCCAGGCGCGACTTCGCCTCCCCTTCTCGGCGATCGTGACCCGGGAGGATGCGCCGCCGAAGCCCGCGCCAGACCCGATCCTGTTGGCCTGCCGGCGACTGGCGGTGGCCACGCACGAGACGCTGTTCGTCGGTGACTTCGAATTTGACATGCTGGCAGGCCGCCGCGCGGGCGTCCGGACCGTATTACTACGTAACCCCGTCCAGCCCTTCTCGCATAATGCCGACCACCTGATCGCTTCTCTGGCTGAGATTCCACGGCTGCTGGGACTACCGGACCGAGGGGTGCCAGCGTGAAAGTGGACATTGCGTTGAGCCGGCGGGATCTGGGCAGACGCTCGGCGGCCGGACGAGCGGCCGTGGTGATCGACGTCATCAGGGCTTCCACCACGATCACCATCGCGTTACACCATGGTTGCGCCGGCATCGTCCCTGCGCGAACGCTGCGCGAGGCCAGGGCCATGGCGCTGACGATCGGCGACGGCGTCCTGCTTGCGGGGGAACGGGCGGCCGTCAAGATGGCAGGGGCACAGCTCGGCAATTCCCCAGGCGAATACGCACGGGAACGGATCGAGGGGAGGATCGTCGTCCTCACCACAACCAACGGAACGCGCGCGTTTCGAGCGATCGAGGGCGCTCGGGACGTGATCGCGTGCGCCTTCCTGAACGTGTCCGCCACCGCTCGGTGGCTGCGACGTGCCGGCCTCGACGTCCTGATCGTCTGCGCGGGCCGGAACGGCCACTTCTGCTTTGAAGATGCTGTTGGGGGAGGGATGCTGATCGATCGCCTCTCCCGCATTTCCGATCGCGCCCTTGAGCTCAGCGATGGCGCCAGGGCGGCGCGCCTGCTCTATGCAGCCAACCAAGGAGACCTTCTCGAGGTGCTCCGAGACTGCGAATGGGGACGCGGCATCACCCGGAAAGGGTTTGGGGCGGACCTCGAGATCTGCGCACAGGTGGATCTGACCGACGTCGTGCCGGTCATGCGGGAGGGTCGCCTCGTGGCGGAGCGGGTCTGACGAATGCGACCATTCGATGGTTTCCCGTTGCTCCGAGCGGCCTTTTCTGTTATTGTGTTTGCCCCGCGGCTATAGGGTGCAAGCTTGAGGCAAGCGATTCGAGCGGATACGGTAGAACGACTGACCGGCAGAAGCCTGTCGGCGGTAATGGCCGTCTCGGCGGCGGCCCAGTCGTCCGCCCTCGACCAGCTCTTGGATACCGCCCTGCGGGAACTCCTATCTGCGGTTGATGAGGGGATCCTCGGGTGGATCTATCTCTGCCAGGATCCGCCTAGCGACTTGGTCTGGCCTGGGGTCCGCGTGTCTCCGGATCGCACGGTGTACCTTGCCGCGGTGCGACAGGCCGCGCATGAGGAGCCAGCGTCCGATGGCTCGCTGACCCGCCCCAACTGTCCCTGCCTCAGTTCCTTTGCTGT
>Ga0326597_10006299_pt1 | contig 16302 bp, 10 predicted proteins | sample RVTome_12_FD_203789 | JGI IMG/M metagenome (GOLD analysis project Ga0326597, IMG submission 203789) | Soil microbial communities from uranium-contaminated site in the Upper Colorado River Basin, Wyoming, United States - RVT100D185 | ecosystem: Environmental > Terrestrial > Soil > Contaminated >...
CATTGCAGCGATTTCCCGATGTGCATACACGCGGTGCCGAAGGAGCTTCTCGAGGTCGGCCAGACGCAGTTCCATCGCGTCGCTCATGCCGACCAGCGGCTTTGCTGACCGTTTCACCCCGTCAACTGAGCCTACTCGCTCCAGCCGCGACCGTGAAACCTGCACGACATCGGCCAGGACCGAGTCCAGCATTCTGTCGAGCACGCCGCGCCGGACCGCATGGACGCTCACGACCGGGCCTCCGTCGGCGACCGCTCCAAAGGCCTCCTTCCAAAGCGGCGTCTCGGCCAGATCGTTCAGGCCGACCAAGCCGGCCCCAATCGCATCTTCGACGTCGTGGCAGTTGTAGGCGATCCGATCTGCGACCGAGGCGATCTGCGCCTCGACGGACGGGCCCGCGGTCTCCATCGAGCCTGGCGCCGCGGCCACGTCATACCTCGTGGCGTGGGCACGCATCCCGGCCAGCGTTGCGCCGGTCAGATTCAGGCCGCGAAACGCCGGAAACGGGTGCTCCAGGTATTCGACCACGCGCACCGCGTGCAGGTTGTGGTTGAAGCCGCCGTGCGCGGCCATGAGCTGATCGAGCGCGGCCTCGCCCGCGTGCCCGAACGGCGGATGGCCCAAGTCATGGGCAAGGGTGATCGCCTCGGCAAGCGATTCGTTCGCGCCCAGCGCCCGGGCCAGGGTGCGGGCGATCTGTGCCACCTCCAGCGTGTGCGTCAGTCGGGTTCGGAAATGATCGTGATACGACGGAGCGAAGACCTGCGTCTTGTTCTCCAGCCGGCGGAAGGCGGTGCACTCGGTCACCCGATGACAGTCCAGCTCGAACGGGTTACGCAGCGCATCCTCGGGCTCCGGGTGAACCCGCCCCCTTGCATCATCGCCCACGGCATAGCGGGCCAGGCTGTCTCGCCGATTGGGAGTCACCAAGTGTCCTATTCCTGTCGATTGCGAATGCCACTGCGGGCCTGACGCGCCGCCCGCCGCCCTCGCATCCTCCCTCTTGCCCGTTGCCTCGTTGCCTTCCTCCCGTGGTCTCTTGCCTGTTGCGTATCGCCTGTGCTCTCAGGACTTCAGGAAATATTCCATTAACTCGTGGCCCGGGTCGATCTGGAGGTCGCTCAACGCCGCGTTGGCCTCGGAAAGCGGCCGGGCCAGTACCGTTTGGATCCGCTCGCCCGCCATGCAGAACGGCGGCGGCGTCGATGTGTGAACGCGTTTCCCCACCGGCGTCGGATGGTCCGGGGCAATCAGAATCCGCCATTTGTCCCGCTTCCGCAGCGCCTCGAGCACCGGCCCGACGACGTGCTCGTCGATCCGCTCGATGGCCTCGACCTTGGCTGCCCCGTCGCCCAGATGCCCCGCCTCGTCCGGTGCTTCGATGTGTACGACGACGAGGTCAAACTCGTTCAGCGCCTCGACCGCCGCCGCGCCTTTCCCCGCGTAGTTCGTGTCGAGGTAGCCGGTAGCCCCCGGCACGTCGAGTACCGCGATCCGCAGCGTCTTCGCGATGCCGCGGATCAGATCGACGGCCGCGATCGCCGCGGCGTGCAGATCGTAGCGCTTATGGAACGGTGTAAGCGGCTGGGGCCGGCCGCTGCCCCACAGCCAGATGTCCGTCGCCGGGTTGTCGCCCAAGTCGCCGCGGACCACGTTCACGTCGTGAGTCGCGAGGATTTCGTGTGCCCGGCGGCTGACATCCAGGACCCACGACGCCCCCGGCCCGGTCGGCTGGTGCTGCGAAACGGGTTGGTCGGGGATGTCGTGCGGCGGCGTGCACCGCGGGTTCACGTCGCCCAGGTTCGAGGCGACCACCAGATTCCGGTAGGAGACGCCGCTGTAGAAGTGACAACCTCTGTCACTCAGCGATTCGTTCAGGGCGGCGATGAGCTGATCGGCCTCGGGCTGCGACATGTGCCCCGCGGTAAAGTCCGCCATGAGTCCGTCGACGATGGTCACCAGGTTGCATCGGAACACGACCTGATCGTGTCGCACGGTGATGCCTCTGGCAGCGGCCTCGAGTGGCGCGCGGCCCGGATAGACCTCGCGCACGTCGTAGCCGAACAGCGTCAGCGTCGCCACGTCGCTGCCCGGTGTGAAGCCCTCGGGGACGGTGACCACCCGGCCCTGCCGCCCGTGAGTCGAGATCCAGTCGATGTTCGGCGTCCGTGCCGCCTCCAGCGGCGTCCGCCCCTCGAGTTCATCGACCGGTTCGTCCGCGGCACCGTCCGGAAGCACGACGGCATACTTCGTTTTCGGGTCCGGGTTCATGGTCGGCACAGAAGCCTACCCGGGCGCTGGCGGCTGGCAAATGCCGACGTCTTGCCGACGTCGGTCCGCAGATGTCCCCGTGATCATGCCCAATGCCGCAGGATATACATGAGAAACCCCTTGAGCCGAGGTCGTTGACGCGGTAGGATGACGTATTGGTGCCTCGGCTTGCTCGGCCTGCGGGCCGATCAACTGGGCAGTTCCGAGCCGACCCGACCTGGGAAGGAGAACTGCGATGTTGGACCGCCGATGGACCGGCCTTGTATGGGGAGCGCTTCCGCTCTGCTCGGCTGCCCTGCCCCTCCAGGCTCAGACGATCTACTGGTCGAGTTCGCACTCCTTCCACCCGTTGATCCAACGTGCGGAATTGTCTGCCGCCGACGCGGAGACACTGATCTCCGCACCCCTCGTAAGACCCCAGCGCATCGCACTCGACCTCGGGCGCGGGACGATGTACTGGTCGGATTTCTATTCCGGCGACCTGATGCGCGCCGACCTCGATGGATCGAATCTCGCCGTCCTCGTTCCGTCCGCCTGGCCGTTCGCAATCGCGCTCGATGTGGGCGCGGGAAAGCTCTACTGGGGCGACTTCTTCCACGACAGAATCAGGCGGGCCAACCTCGACGGTACGGACATCGAGGACGTCGTCACGACCGAAAGCGGGATCGTCTACGGAATCGCTCTGGACTTCAGCGCTGACAAGCTCTATTGGTCCTTCGGCGGTCTGCCCGGGCGCTGGCTACGGCGGGCCGACATGGACGGCTCCGACGTGGAGACCCTCCTCTACCCCGGCGCGACAGCCACCGACGTGGCCGTCGATCCAGTCTCCGGCAAGCTCTATTGGGCGGCAAGTGGAATCCATCGCGCCAACCTCGATGGATCCGGGCGGGAGAGTCTCGAGGAAGTGTCGTGCGGCGCAAGCGGCCTCGCGCTGGACCTCGACCGAGGCCGGGTGTATTGGACGGCCACCTGCCAGGACCGGATGAGGATCGAGCGGGCCAACCTCGACGGCTCCGGCTACGAGCCCCTGGTAACCGAGGGGCTCGTCGAACCATCCGGAATCGCCCTCGATCTCGGCCGGGGGAAGATGTACTGGACCGACGCGGACGGCCATCGGATCATGCGGGCCAATCTGGACGGAACCGAGGTCGAGGTCCTGGTGGCGCGGCACCTGTCGTCCCCCAGGGACATCGCCCTCGACGTGGGCGCAGGCAAGATGTACCTAACCGACCAATCGTACCCCACGGCGGGTGTCCTGCGTGCCAATCTCGACGGCTCGGACCTTGAACCGTTGGTCACGGCGGGGGTGGTCCTCCCCCACGCGATCGCCCTGAACCTGAATCTCGGCAGGGTGTATTGGACCGAAGGCGGCCATCGAATCCGGTACGCCGACCTGGACGGAAAGAACGTGTCGGACCTCGTGCCCAGCTTGGTGACCCGGCCCAGAAACATCGCGGTCGACCTTCTCGGCGGGAAGATATACTGGACCGAAGGCGAGGCCAACGTCATTCGCCGATCCGATCTGGACGGGTCTCAGGTCGAGGACGTCATCAGCACTGGCCTGGCCACGCCGGATGGCATCGCGGTGTACGGGTACGAGCTGTATTGGTCGGAAAACAATCCTGCGAACCCGAAAATCCGTCGAGCCTCCGTCCACGACTTTCTTCCGACGGACCTCGTCGTGGGCGGACTCGGCGCGCCCACGAGCCTCGTTCTGGACCCCTTGGCCTACAGCATGTACTGGATCGTTCAGGGGCACGACGCGCGTGGCGTCCGTGCCGCATTCATGGACGGAACGAACGTTCGTGATCTAACCGGGATCCCCGAGGCGTCGCCGGTGGCACTTGCCCTCGATTCGGACGACCACGTGCTGTACCTCGTCTCGGACAGGGGTGAGGTCTGCCTTACGCGCCCGGAAGGCTACGACTGCTTGGGCCTTGGCGGAAGCCCCGGCCCGGTGCGGACGGTCGCCGTCGATACGCAGGCCAACAAGCTCTACTGGACCCTTCATCAGGCGAATCCCGGCGAGCCCATCGGCATGCTGATACGCCGCACCAACATGGACGGGCTGGAGGCCGAGGATCTCGTGACCCTGGAGGGTGAGCGCATCGGGCCGCTCGCGCTCGATCCTACCGGGGAGAAGATGTACTGGTTTTCCGATCGGGGCAGGATTCAACGCGCGGGCCTGGACGGCTCCGACGTTCAAGAGCTGGTTCGCAACGTTCTCGATAACCCGGGCGACATCGCCGTCGATCCCCGCGACGGCAAAGTGTACTGGACCGATGGCGATCGAATCCAGCGGTGCGACGCGGACGGAGCGGGCATCGAGGACCTAGTCACGGAGGGGATCGACGGCCTGAACGGGCTTGCGCTCGATCCCGTCCTGGACCAGATGTACTGGGCCGAGGGTGCAACGAACCGAATCCGGCGGGCCAACCTGGACGGGTCGCAGCCGGAGTTGGTGCTTTCGACTTCGCCCACCGCGCCCGAAGCGATCGCCCTCGACCCGGACACCGGCGACCTCTACTGGACCGGTCGCGACGGCAACAACGTGTCGATTTACCGCGAAACCGAACCGATCCTCACGCCCGACCACGCGCCGGCCTCGATCGCCCTCGACCTGCGCACGTTGGGAGACTGTGACGGGGACGGCGCGTTCTCTCTTGCGGATCACGCGGAGTTCGCAGCCTGTATGACCGGCCCGGGTTCTCACTTTGCCATAGGATGCGGTTGCGCCGATCCCAGCGGCGACAGCCACATCGACCTTATTGACTTCGCCCGGCTCCAGCGTCGCCTCACCATCCCTTGAGCCTTCCATCGCGACAGGCGGCCGGCCTCGGGCGTCGCGCAGTGACCCGAACCGCCGTCGCTGTCCCGCGTCCGCGCGGCCTACGCCATCTCGACCGGGTCCACGTCCATGACGACCGACTTGAGCTTCGTCCTCAGCACATTCTCCTGATGCATCCCGGACAACAGGGCGCGAAGGTCGGACGCGGTGGACACGAAGATCAACAGATCGTAACGATACTTGCCGCGGAGGCGCGGCAGGATGCAGGGGTTCGGGCCGGCGACCTCGGCGTGCTCCAGGCGTATCGCCCGCATCTGCTCGCCGATCCGCCGCGCCAACGCCTCCGCCTCCGAACGGACCGTCGCCTCCCGCTCATGTGACAGCTCGATACGCGCAAGGCGCCGAAACGGCGGCAGACCGTACCGCTTCCGCAACGCCAACTCGGCGGCGGCGAACGCCTCGTAGTCGTGCTCGAGCGCGAATCGAAGCGCGGGCAACTCGGGCGAGGTCGTCTGTACGACGACGCGCCCGGGGGCATCCGCCCGTCCGGCCCGGCCCGCCACCTGCGTGATCAACTGGAACATCCGTTCATGGGCGCGGAAGTCCGCCGCCAACGCCGCGCTGTCTGCATGGATCACCCCGACGAAGGAAACGAATGGGAAATCCAGCCCCTTCGCGATCATTTGGGTCCCGATCAGCATGTCCAGCTCGCGGGCCTCGAACTGCCGGACGACGCGCTGGTACTCGTCACGGTGCCTCATCGTGTCACTGTCGACCCGCTGGATGCGGGCCCTGGGAAACCGCTGGGCGATGATATCCTCGACGCGCTCGGTGCCCACGCCGACCTGAACGAGCCGCTCGCCGCAGGTGACGTTCGGGCAGAGCTGCGGAATCGGGGTCCGCATGCGGCAGTAATGGCACACACACTGCCCGCTCTGCACATGCACCACCAGACCCACGTTGCAATTCGGGCAGGTCACCCGCATCCGGCACTCGGGGCAATACAACCGGTTGGCGAAGCCGCGCCGGTTCATCAGGAGCAGCGACTGTTCCCCGCGCTGAAGCGTTTCCTCCAACAGCCGCTCCATCAGCCGCGACAGAACCACAGTGTGTTTCCGCTCCGCGTATTCCTCGTGCATGTCGACGATGTGAACCACCGGCATCGGCTGTTCGTTGATCCGGCGACGCAGAACCAGCCGACGGTAGTCGGGGCGATGGTCGCTGTGGTACCAGGTCTCGATCGAAGGCGTGGCCGAGCCGAGAACCACGGGAATGCCGAGGTTCTTCGCCCGCATGATCGCCACGTCGCGGGTGTGGAAACGCGGCGCTTGCAGATTCTTGTAGCTCGACTCCTGCTCCTCATCCACGCAGATCAGGCCGAGGTTCGGAAACGGGGCGAAGACCGCGCTCCGCGTGCCGATCACGACCGTGGCTTCACCCTCCGCCACGCGCCGCCACACCAGCGAGCGCTGCGACTCCGTCAGGCCGCTGTGCATGACCGCCGCGCGCTCGAACCGGGCCGCGAGCCGCTGCACGAGCTGCGTGGTCAGCATGATCTCGGGGACCAACAGCAGCGCCTGTTTGCCCTGCCCAAGTACGTGCTGCATCGCCCGGATGTAGACTTCCGTCTTCCCCGCCCCGCTGACCCCGTACAGCAACATGACCGCAAACCGCCCGGTCTCGATCGCACCCACGACCTCGACCAGAGCCGCCGCCTGCTCGTCCTTGAGAATGAAGTTGGGTTCGAGGTCGGCTGGATGTTCCGCTTCCGTGCCTTTGGGTTCACGCCGCTCCTTTCGCACCTCGACGGTCACCCATCCCTTCTCGACCGTGGATCGGAGGACCGCCGACGAGGCGCCGATGTCACGCAAGAGCTCGTCTGCGGCCACGGCCGTGCAGCGCGCGGCGAGGCTGTCCAACAGCGCCCGCTGCTTCGGGCCGATACGTCCCGTGCGCTCGATGGCCTCCAGCGGCTCGCCGAGGCGCACATAGCGCACGGTCCGCAGCCCGCGCCCCTGCCGCACGCTCTCCGCCGTCATTGCCTTGAGCGTCACCCCGAGCGGGCAACAGTAGTGCAGCGCGATCTCCCGCCCGAGCCTGATAAGCTCCGGGGTCAGGTAGCTCTCTTGATCGACCAGCGAATCGATCGGCCGAAGGGTGGCGTCCCACTCGCCCCGGTCAAGCCCGACGATGAACGCCCGGACCGGCCGCCCCCGGCGCCCCATCCGGATCATCGCGCGCTGCCCCAACGACGCGGATCCAGCGAGATCCTCCGGAACGGCATACGAGTACGTCCGGTGAACCGGGATCAGCGGTGCGACCTCGGCGATCGTCCCCTGCCGTGGCCGGCCTTCTTCGACCCAAAGAAAACCCGACGTGTTCCTGGTTGCGGCCTGCCCCATGATCGATCCCTGCGTGGAAGCGTAGTGAGCGCCGCCCGGTCGGTCAAAATCGCCGAATCGCACCACGCGGCCGACGCCTGTTTCCCTGCCCCGATCCCTCTCGTACGATGCCGGTCGGGTTCCACATGAGGACCGTTGCCGTCATTGCCGCATCCGTCGTCGCCTGCGTCAGCGCCGGTTGCGGTGCGATCAACCTCGCCGAGGATGAGTGCGCCGGGCCGGAAGTTCCGCCGGCCGCACCCGGACTCTCCCCGATCGCCAAGGCGCTGCACTTCCTTCAGCACACCCAGTTGATCACCGACGTGCGGGACCGGAAAAAGACCGACTGGGAGGGCGACTGGCCCCAATGCTTCGCCCGCGACCGCAACGGGCCCTACATCCGCGACGTCAGCCCCTTCAGCCCGACGTTCATCCACCACGCGCTGTCGCTGATCAACGAAGCGAATGCCGACGCGTTGGGATTGTCGCAGGCGGACGTGGACGCCGCCCGCGAAATGCGCCTGCGCGCCGTGCAGTTCATTCGCCGCTTCGCCGTGGATCCGCCGTGCCCGGACGCCGGCACCTTCGGCTTCTGGCCCCATGCCCCGCGAAGCTGGAAACCCGGCGACCTCTCCCTGGCCCGCGCCATGGACAGGCGACTCGAAGGCCCGCAGTTCATGGGCGTGCTCGCCCCCTTGAACGTGTCTTTCTACCCCCGCGATTTCCGCATCCCGACCGACGCGGACGTGACGGCCAACGTCTACGCGGCACTACTGGACCATCAGACGCTCGACGGCGGTGAGCCGGTGGACGTGGCGTTCGAGGACCACTTGATCGAATGGCGCGACCTGGGGCAGGTCCCCCAGCGGAACGTCCAGCCGTGGCTCCCCGACGAGAGCGGCGCCTTTCTGACCTGGCTAGCGTACCACGACGACCCAAGCATGCCCAACCTCAACGACGTCGACCTCGTCGTCAACGCCAACGTGCTCTACGCGCTCGGACGGTACCGCCGCCTCGACGTACCCGGCGCCGACGAGGCCGTGGCGCTCATCAACACGGCGATCGAGTCCGGCGCGCACCTCGCCGATCCGAACAGAGTCAGCTTGTATTACCCGGACAACCTGACGATCCATCACGCGGTCCTGCGGGCATGGGACGAGGGCGCCGTCAAAGCGCTGACCCCGGCAGCCGAGCGTCTCGTGCAGGATCTGCTGGACACGGTCAGCGTCGACGAGCTCGGACAGGCCTTCTGGGACCGCGGCGATCCGCACCTCAACACCGCGCTGGCGGCGCTCGCGCTCCTGTCGACGGCGGAACATAGCGACCTGGTCGATGCGGCCGTGGCCTACCTCGAATCGCAGCAGGACCCGATCTTCGGCGGATGGGACCTTGCGGTCTTCTTCGTGGGCCGGATGGACAACGGCGCCGAGGTGCTCTGGGTCTCCTCCGCGTTGACGACCGCGTTCGCTCTGGAAGCCATCGCCCGGAACGAATTGGTCCGGGCCGCCGCCGGCTGACCATGCCCGCGACGGCGCGCCGATGCCACGCCGTTTGCCCGCCCCGACCGCGCGTTCTATAGTGGCTCGGGCGATCGTTCGATGAACCCGCAAGCGCAGAGGCCGCTCGCCATACGGAAACGTGACCATGACCCGACGACGAAGATCCTGCATCCTCCTGCTGACGGCTGTGATGTTCGCGGCGTCCGGTCGTGCTCAGGAGCCAGCGCCCGCGGCGCAGTTGCCGCCCGAGCGGCACGTCGACCCGGGCGAGGAGGTTTCCGTCGGCGGCGCGATCGAGGCCGCCATGCGGGCGCTCGAACGGCTCGACACGGCAACCGACGACGCGTCGCGATCCGCCGTCCTTGACGAGATCCACAACTACCTTGCGGTTCTCGAGACGCAGGACCCCGACAATCCCTGGCGATCCTTCATCCTCGCCCGAAGTTCCATCGCTCTGGGGCGGCCCGGCGACGCGATCGACAAGCTCCAGCAGTTCGTCCAGACCCGTGAGGGGCGGAACGAATGGCGGGCCTATCGAATGCTTGGCGATCTGCTCGTGACCGACTTCCCGAGACTCGCCAAGAGCAACTACGAGAAGGCGATGGAGCTGCAACCGTCCGAGCCCGCCGTCCTGTTCGGCCTTTCCGTAGCGTTGTCGAAGATCGGCCAGCGCGACCGGGCGCTCGAACTGGCCCGGCGGGCCGTCGACGCCGACGGACGGAAGACCGTGAGGTACCTGGCGAGCCTCGCCGGACTGCTCGCCCAGGAACAGCGATGGTCGGAAGCGATGGACACGGCCCGGTCGGCGATCGAGCTCGCACAACAGGACGCGTTCGCGAAACCGGCCCGCCGCGCCGCGCTGCAAACCCTGGACGCGCAGTACGGGCTGATGAGCGAAATCATCCGCCGGCGCATCGCCGACGCCGTCAGCGCCGCCGACCGGGCGCCGACAGCCGCCGCGGAACTCGGCGACGTGTATCTCCGGCTTGCGGACATACTGGACCGCCGGGGCGAGCTCGCCGCGGTGATGGCCAAGCAGGAGGCGCTGCGGGCCATCGAATCCGGCGTGAGACAGCTCGAACCGAATCCGCCACTCGCGTTGCTCGAGCCATACGGCGTTCGGCTCGCAGAATCGGGGCGGACAGACGACGCGCTCGAAGTCTTCCTGCGCATCCGGTCCGCGGACCCGACGAACCAAACCGCGTCCGAGTGGCTCGATCGTCTCGCGCCCGACACGCCGGTCGGCGCCTCGCAGCCGGCGCATCCCGAGCTTCGGACGGAGTTGCTGGACATGCAGGACAGGGACCAGCGGCTTCGCACGGAGTGGATCGACGCGAAGGGCCCGGCGGAGCAGGCCCTCGGTCAACGGGTGATGCAGCTTGACGCGGAACAGACCGCCCGGCTGCGCGAGATGGTGGACGAACACGGCTGGCCCGCCCGCTCCATGGTCGGCGAGGACGGGGCCGGCGCGGCGTGGCTGATCGTGCAGCACGCGTCAGCCGACGTCGCGTTCCAGCGCCGCTGCCTCGATCTGATGGAACCGCTGGTGGAGCAGGGTGAGGTCTCGGCCGTCGACGTAGCGTATCTGACCGACCGCGTCCGGATGCTCGAAGGCCGCCCGCAACTCTACGGCACGCAGTTCAACAACGTCGACGGCAAACTCGAACTGCATCCGATCGAAGACGCGGAGCACGTCGACGAGCGCCGCGCGATGCTGGGCCTGGAACCGCTCGCCGAATACAAGGCGCAACTTCTTCGCTTCTATGGCAAGTCCGAGGCCGACCAACCGGACCCATAGCGCATCGCCGCGCCTATGCGGAGCGCTTCGAGGGCGGGCACAACTCGTCAACGATCTGCTCGACGAGAACGGCCACGCGGCTGTCGCGCCGACGGAGCAGCGGGTAGCGGTGCTTGAGGCAGCGCAATTGAAGAACCAGCGGGGGTATGCCGAGGGCGCGACCGATCAGTTCGAGAACCGAATAGGAGATGGCGAGTTGATTGTTCTCGTACTTGCTTAGCCGGCCCTTGTCCCACCCGAGCTTCTCAGCCAAATCGGTGAGGGTGAGGCCCTGTTCCTCGCGTGCGGCGCGGATGACCGCTCCAGCGGATTCAATCCTGGGACCACGACCCGGTGATGTCGTCGGCTCTGCCATTGTCGCCTCCGAACAGCCCGCCCTTCTCGAAATGCTCCTGGATATAGCCTGCGTGTCGCCGCAAGACGGTACCCTGGGCTTTCAAGAACTCGAGCAACTCCTCGCCAGCGAGGATGCCGTTCGCCAGATGCGCCTGTTTGGTGGCGTCCTCCGCAACCGTCAAGCGGACCTTGGCGAACTCGATCAGCTCCCGAAGCACGTCTTCCAACACTAGCGCACCTCCTGATTGGGATCCAGGAGGCGCGCAATCAGGCACCTCCGGGATCTGTTGGAAACAGAATCCTCGAAGCTGCCTGATTCACGCCGAGAAGGCGAAGTCCGCCGCGAACGGATCGGCGAAAACCAGAGCTTGAGCAGCATGGTGCCCGACGGGCGTTCCCTTGCTTTCTGCCAAGACCCGCTCGCCTTCCGAGCGGAAAGACCCGCAGGGCAACCCATTATTCATCGATAGTCTACGTCTTCGTTTCCAATTTGTCAACCCTTTTTCTCGTTTTCTCCGGCACGGATACGCTGTCCGGTGGTGCCGGGCCTACGCCACACCGGTCGCTGTCCATGCGAGTTCCTGGCCGACTTCCGGGACGATAAGGCGATCGCGAAGCTCCGACGCGAGGGCGGAGCGAAAGGCGTCCGCGGATTGGGCCAGCAGCGGGAAAGTCTTGTAGTGGCACGGGATGATCGCCTGCGGCTGGAGGAACTCGGCGGCGAGTGCCGCCCCCTTGGCGCCCATCGTGAAATGGTCGCCGATGGGAAGGATGCAAATCTTGGGCATGAAGAGGCGGGCGATGAGCTTCATGTCCGAGAAGACATCCGTGTCGCCCGCGTGGTAGACGCTGGGCAGGCCGTCGACGCCGACGATGAGGCCGTTGGGCATTCCCGCATACAGCGGCCCGGCCGGTGAATCGAGGGCCGAGGAGTGGAACGCCTTGGTCATGGTCACGCGGATGCCGTCGATGGTCTGTGTGCCGCCGGTGTTCATGCCGCTGTAGCGGCCCGTGCTGATCTGCTTTTCCAGCGCGGCGCACAGATCGAAGTTCGCGACGACGACGGGGTCGAACGTCTCGACCAGCACGGCCACATCTCCGACGTGGTCGGCGTGGCCGTGGGTCAGGAGGATCATGTCGCAGCGCGGCGGATGCTTCAGCCCGTCGGGGCATGAAGGGTTCGCCGCAAGCCAAGGGTCGATGAAGATGACCCGCCCGTCCGCGAGGATCAGGCGAAACGACGCGTGTCCGAACCAAGTGATGGTCGCGCTCATGAAGGCCAACTCCCCACCAGGGTACGCCTCGTAATCTACGGGCCGGGGCCCACCGGGCAAGGCGGGGCCGAACCGGAGCGTTGGGTTCGCGTGGGCTCGGTTTTCTTCGCTCTCTTGAGGCAAACGGCGTTTTCGATAGCGCCGGGGCCGATCGGTGGCTTAGTTTCTGAATAAACAAGGACGCAAGACGGCAACGAGGCGAGGCGGGAAGCGGGCCCATCCCGGCATGGGGTGGCGCAGTTGACGGCGGGGGCACTTCGGGCGGTGATCAGCATGGACCGACCATATACCTACCTCGCTGGCTTGTCAAGCCTCAGTCTTGGTATCGTGTGGGGCGATCCCAAGTGCCGGCCGGGCTGGGGTTGGCGACGAAACGCCGAACCCGTCGTTGTACTGCGCTCTGAGCGCAAACGGGGCGGCGGCAATCAGCGTTTGTCCGTTGCGCGCAAGTGCGTTTGTCAAGATGGTGCCGGTTCCATTGCGATCGGCTGTGGTCCATCGCCCGGTGGCCGGGTCGTAGCAGCGGTGACGGATGCAGATGAGGCCCGTCTCGGCGTCGTACCACATCGTCTGGAAGCCGAAGGGGGTGGCGATGAGGGTGGAGTCGGTGGGGAAGTCGATCGAAGCGGCCGCGGCGTCCTCGGCGAAGAGGAGTTCGCCGTAGGGGCCGAATGTGTATTGCTGGTGAATCGTGCCGCTCGACGTGGTCAGGCCGGTTAGGTTGTAGTTGGCGTCCTGGAGGACGTAGAAGAGTTGGCCCGGCTTGTTGAACTGCCCCACCTGCTCGTCGATGTACTGGGTGCCGTAGACGAACTCCCGCTCGCGGTCGAGGTCCTGATGCGTGATCGTCGTGCAGTTCGGATCCGTGCCATCGTCCAGACGCGGGAAGACCTTCGGGTCGGTCTCAATCACCGACGGCGCCGGCGCCACCGACTTGTCGGACACCGGCTTGACGACGACGGCATCCGGGCTGATCGTGTCCGACGCGACCCCCTGCGGTCCCCCTTTGTAAGGGGGACGGCCTGCTCCCTGACGGTCGGGGTACGGAATGTCGGCTTGCGCCCGCCGCTTCGTCCCCCCCGGGCCCGGGCCGGGGTCGGGATCGCACTCCACTTCCGTCCACGTATCCGACTTGTGATGCTCGACGACCCGGTGCCCGTCGTAGTAGAAGAAGTCCCCCGCACCCTCCGTCGCCAGCCCGCCCGGCGCGTTGACCTCCTTCTGAATCCGCCGCCCCAGCGCGTCGTACTCATACCGCGCCATGATCGACCGCGCCGCACCCGCATCCACCCGCGCCAACCGCCCCCAAGCGTCCCAGACGTAGTGATGATCGCGCAGCAGGTTCCCGCCGGTGTCGTACGCGATCGAGTGCGTCACACTGCCCGCCGCGTCATGCGTCAAGTCCTCGAGTGAGAACTCGGCCGGAACGGTCGCGACGAGCTGCACGCTCGTCAGCCGGTTGGCCGCGTTGGTGACGTGGTGCCGGCCGGTCTGCCATGCATCTGCCGCCGGATCAAAGCCCACGTCGCCGTCGCCGGGCGTGTAGAAGATATGGCCTCCGAACTGCGCGCCGCCGTTCCAGTTGCCCAGGGTGTCGAGCGCCCAGGCCGTACCGTCGTTGGAACTGATCGCCCCGGTAGCAACGTCGTCGATCTGCCCGCGCTCCGCCGCGGTGAGCCGATTGAGTGGATCGTAGGCATACGCGTACGACCGATCGTTGTCGTGCCCGTTCTGCTCGATCCGCGCGAAGATGCGGTTGCCGCTCGCGTCGTAGCCGTATTGATAGCGATGGATGAGATCCTCGGTCTGGGGATCGACCGGATGATTGTAGGTAAGATTCGTAACCCGCCCGAACCGATCCGCGGCGGGCGGCAGGTTGGAGCCTCTTTCAGTCGCGGCGGTGAGATCAGGGCGGGAGGACGTGCATCAACGCGGGAGATGGACGGCGATCAGTCATCGTCGTCGGCCTGCAACTCAACATCGGTCAGCCGCTCGAACCGTATGTTGCGGATATTCAGTCGATCCAAAGCGTTTTTGAGGCGCTCAGTGACGATGATAAACGCAGTCTTACGGGGCAGAAAGATATCGCTCCTGTCCCACTCATCGTTCCTAAACAACATGCCGCAATGGACCTGGAACCTGCTGCCCTTCGGGACGAGCGGCCCGCGCCATTCCTTGAGACTGCGATCTCGATCAATGGGCCCGGCGCGGCCAGTCACAGAAAGCCCGTGGTAACCGCCAAGCTTTTCGCCGCGCTTGCCGACGAGGAGTACGGGATAGATTTGCCAGCCGGTGAACCCGCCATCGCGAAGCAAGGCGATCATACGATCCGAAGCCAGTACAATTCCCGTTAGTCCGGTCCACACCACGTCGTTCAGGTACCGCCCCATCTGGTGATCAAGGCGCACCGGCTCCGTCGGTGATATGTTCCGATACAGCAAATCCCATCCATGGTTGAGAACCCGATCCTCCGGGGTTGCGCGAAAGGCACCCTCCGCCGCGTAGTTTTCCCGAAACCTGTAAAGACCTCCATAATCCGCGCGCATATCCTAGAATCCTATCTCAAGTCCAAACGTCCTTGCCAGCTTCCGGCCTTCCTTCAGCACTTGAGCAACTGTTGGGTTGTCGTGGTTGTCGAAAAAATCTTGCCACAGATCATTATACAACTTACCATTCGTCTGGTGCCCGTGCTGGTCCCACCAGGCGCCGAACTTCGGATCGTGGATGTTCATCCCGGCTCTTGAGAAATCTCGCTCATGCTTGATCGGGAACACATGGTGCGCGTGGAAGTTTGATGGCGGGTCGATCCCCGTCCGCACGACCATGTTGTGCCGGAACTCAGAACGAACGAACGCCCGGTACCGCTGGGCGGCCTTTCCTCCCGCCTTTCCGGCCCTCGTCCACTTGGCCGCCCTGCCGACGATCTTCAGGGCCTTAAGGGCCGCAGCTCCGCCACTGAGCCCACCCAGGCCCACGGTCAGGTAGTCCATGAGCCCGCCGCGGCCGCTCTGGATGATCTCGACCGCTTGGTAAGCTTCGTATATACCATATCCGGGAATCAGCGACAACGCTATTTCGGAGGCGGTTTCAAGACCCAGCGAAGCCCACCTTGCCCCTTCGTTCAGGGTCGCCAAGACGTAGATTTTGTCGCCGGTGAGGTCGTCGATCAGATCGTCGATTTCGTCCTCGTACATGCCGGTCGGGTCGAGCGTATTGATCGGATCGTTGCCGACGAACTGAAAGAGGTTGGGCCCATCAACAAATTGTTCCGTAGGCCAAGCGAGGACCACTACGACCGGTGACTCGCCATTCCTTCGGAGCGACGGGTCCAGCACCATTCCCTGTCCGTACGGCTCCATCGAGTACCACCGCCCTGTCACCGGGTCGTAGCAGCGGTGGCGGATGCAGATGAGGCCGGTTTCGGCGTCGTACCACATCGTCTGGAAGCCGAAGGGGCTGGCGATGAGGGTGGGATCGGCGCTGAAGTCGATCGAAGCGGCCGCGGCGTCTTCGGCGAACAGCAACTCGCCATACGGGCCGTAGGTGTATTGCTGGTGGATCGTCCCGCTCGAGGTGGTCAGGCCGGTGAGGTTGTAGTTGGCGTCCTGGAGGACGTAGAAGAGTTGGCCCGGCTTGTTGAACTGCCCCACCTGCTCGTCGATGTACTGGGTGCCGTAGATGAACTCCCGCTCGCGGTCCAACTCCTGGTGCACAATCGTCGTGCAGTTCGGATCCGTACCGTCGTCCAGACGCGGGAAGACCTTCGGGTCGGTCTCAATCACCGACGGCGCCGGCGCCACCGACTTGTCGGACACCGGCTTGAGGACGACGGCATCCGGGCTGATCGTGTCCGACGCGACCCCCTGCGGTCCCCCTTTGTAAGGGGGACGGCCTGCTCCCTGACGGTCGGGGTACGGAACGCCCGCCTCCGCCCGCCGCTTCGTCCCCCCCGGGC
>Ga0326597_10006301_pt1 | contig 16296 bp, 18 predicted proteins | sample RVTome_12_FD_203789 | JGI IMG/M metagenome (GOLD analysis project Ga0326597, IMG submission 203789) | Soil microbial communities from uranium-contaminated site in the Upper Colorado River Basin, Wyoming, United States - RVT100D185 | ecosystem: Environmental > Terrestrial > Soil > Contaminated >...
GACTCCCCGGCCGCGAGGTCATCCAGGTCCCCGGCTTGCGCGGCTAGCTAGGCGGTTTCCTCACCCTGCGCCTGTCATCCCCTCATGACCACCATGGCTGCTGGATCAGAACACTCGCATGTGGATAGAAGATAGGTCCCCGCCCGCTGGAGGAGTGGGCGTGTCTTCAGCGTCACGAACGGCATCCGCTGGACCTTGTTGAAGAACTTCATCTGCTGTGCGTACAGTTCTGGCTCACGCACCTGATCGTAGGCGCCAGTGTAAACGTGCGCCCGAATCATCCGGCGCTGCGTGCCGGCGAGCTTTATAGCCAACTTGTAGTAGTCCAGGCGAGTATCTGCCCCAAGTGCGCGGAGGCTCTCGTACACGTTCATGGCGTCGATGAAGACCATGGCCTTCTCTGGCACAAGAGCAGGCTGCTCTGCCATGGTGGTCTCCATGTGTGGGTCAGAAAAAACGGGCCGGGGGTTGACCGAAGCCAACCCCCGGGAGGAATCGACCCGGCGTTGTCACCAACGCCGGGGAGGAATGCCGAATTTGCCGAGATGCAATGGAGTGAATGTAAGCTAACCTTAGCCTAACGCCCTGTCAAGTGGAAAAGTGGGAATCAGTCCACAGTTGGCCTCGAGTCCCACGGGCCCGGCCCGACGCGGCCAGCACACGCGAGCGCGGGACCGCCGGGACAGCCGAGCCAAGCATAGGGTCCATGCGGAAACCCGACGTTGACGGGGACGCTACCACCAGCGGATTGGGGCGTCAAGCATGAGTGCCCGGGCCCTGGGCGCCGAGGAAGCACCCAGAGGCGAGGCACAAAGTGCAGCGGTGGAATGGCAAGCCCGGAATGGACTGACAGCCTGTCGGGGGAAAGGGGCCGTGAGGGGGAGCGAGGGGATCAGGTGCCGGGGCGCATGCCCAGCGTGAGCGACCAGACCTTGCTTTCGGTGAAGATCCGCACGAGTTCGAGATCCAGGTTGCCGTCCTTGACCTCGATGCCCAGGATGTCCAGGGCCCGATCGGCCGGCAGGGCCCGCTTGTAGGGTCGGTCCGAGGCCGTCAGGGCGTCGTAGATGTCGCAGACAGTCATGATCTTGGCCTGGAAGGGGATGTCCTCGCTGCGCAACCCATTGGGATAGCCGCTGCCGTTCAGCTTCTCGTGATGCGCGTAGGCGATGGTGGGAACGCGCCGCAGGTCTTTGGTCCAGGGGATCTGGCGCAGGAACCGGAAGCTGTGGGTGACGTGGGATTCGATCTCCAGCCGCTCCTCCACGTTCAGGCTCCCCTTGCCGATGGTCAGGTTCTCCGCCTCCTTGGTGGTGAGGTATGGGACCTTGACCCCGTCCACGTCCACGAAGGTATTGCCCGCGATCTCGAGGATCCGCTCGAACCCGCCTTGCGACATGATGGTGGGGTTGTTCGCGTCCAGGATGAAGCTCATCTGGCCGTCCACCTCGGCCAGCCGCCGCTGAAGTTCCTCATCCAGCCCAGCGATCTCTTCCCGGCACGACGGACCCAGCGTGAGCGCCAGGCTGAGCTTCTTCTGGAGGGTGCTGTTCTCCAGCGCCTTCTTGATGAGCTTGAACCGGGCCACGATGAGGTCCAGGTGGGACTCGTACAGCTTGTTCGCCTTGACCAGGACCGGTTCGCGCACGCCGACCTTGCCGAAGTCGTGCAGCAGGGAGGCGTAGCGGATCTCCCGCATGTCGTCGGGGGAAAAGGTGATGGCGGCAAAGGGGCCGGCGTCCGCCCGGTCCACCTTCTCGGCCAAGCCGACGGTGAGGATCGCCACCCGCTCCGAATGACCGGAGGTGGTGGGGTCTCGCGATTCAATGGCGTACACCGAGGCCTTGATGAAGCCCTCGAAGAGCTTCTGGATGTCCTCGTACAGGATGGCATTCTCGATGGCCACGGCGGCCTGGCTGGAGAGGGCCAGGAGCAGCTCCTGGTCCTCGCGGGTGAACACGCCGTCCCGCTTGTTCAGGACCTGCAGGACGCCGATCACCTCGTTCAGGTGGTTCTGCATGGGGACGCACAGCATGGTGTGGGTGCGGTAGCCGGTCCGCAGGTCCGTCTCCTGGTTGAAGCGGGGATCGGCGTACGCGTCCTGGATGTTGACGATCTTTCCGGTCTGGGCGACGTACCCGGCGATGCCCAGGCCGATCTTCACGCGGATCTCGCGCACCTCCAGGCCTTGGGCGATCTTGGACCACAGTTCATTCCGCTCCCGGTCCACGAGGAAGAGCGAGCTCCGGTCGGCCGCCATGACCTTGGTGACCTCGCCCAGAATCAACTGGAGCAGGCGGTCCAGATTCCGCTCCGAGGCCATGGCCTTACCGACCTCGAGCAGGCCGGTCAACTTCTCAACCCGGGTTACAAGGACGCTCGTGTTCATGACCTGTACTCCACACGAGGGGGCCTCTTGGGACACAAAGCGGAGTAAGCCTAGCGAGAAAATCCTGCCGGGTCAAGCCCTACGGCGGATGCCCACCGAGCGGTCCCCGCGGGCATCAGTCCATCGGCGCCGTCGAGGGAGCCGCCTGTGGCTCCGCCTGCGCTCCGGGCCGGATGGGGGAAAGGTCGGGGACCATCAGGCTCAGCGGGAGGCCGAGGACCACGGCGACCAGGCCGAAGATGAACGCCGCCCGGATCCCCTCCGCCAGTTGCCCGCGCACCAGGGCCGGGATCGCCTGGAAGGCCCCCTCCCCCCCCGCCAGGGCCGGGGGCGCTCCTCCGGTCCCCACGACGTGGGCGTTCAGGATCGTCCCCATGATGGCCACGCCGATGGTGGCGCCGATGTTCCGGAAAAAGAAAGGCAGCGTCGAAACGACCCCGATCTGGTCCGGCGCCGCCGCGCTCTGCACGGCCACGATCGTCGTGACGGTGATGAGGCCCATGCCCAGGCCCAGGACGACCCCGCTCGCCCCCGCATAGCGAAGCGACGATCCCGGCTGCAGCCGCGTGAACAGCCAGTAGCCACCCGTCAGGCAGACCATCCCCGCCACCGCCAGGGTGCGGTATCCGAAGCGGTTCAGCAGGCGACCGCCGATGGTGCTCCCGGACACCCAGCTCAGGCTGATGGGGGTAAGAACGGACCCGGCCTGGATGGCCGTGGCCCCCAGGACCGCCTGTACGAAGAGCGGGAGGAAAGAGATGGCGCCGAACATGGCGAGACCCGACAGGAACAGGCAGACCGTCGTCGTGAGGAAGGTCCGGCTCCCGAAAAGGGCGAGGGGCAGGATCGGCTCGGGGACCCGGCTCTCGACGATCAGGAAGGCCACGGTGAAGACCAGGCAGACGGCCAGTCCCGCGAGGGCTCCCGTCCCGATGAAATGGCCGGGTTTCCCGATCTCCAGGAGGCCGAGCATCAGGGAGACGATGCTGACGACGAGGCAGGCGGCCCCGGCGTAATCAATTCTCCGCCGCGTCCCCTGGCTGGTCAGGCCCGTGAGTCCGACGACCAGCATGTAATTCGCGGCCACGCCCACCGGGACGTTCACGAAGAAGGTCCAGCGCCAGCCGAGGTACTCCACGATGAGGCCACCGATCAGGGGGCCGACCAGGGCCGAGATCCCCCAGACGGCCGCCAGGTAGCCCTGCATCCGCCCCCGCTCGTGGGGCGGAAAGACCTCGCCAAAGACCGCCTGGGAGAGGGCGAACGTCCCGCCCGCCCCGATGCCCTGGAGGGCGCGGGCCGCGATCAGGAACACCATGCTGGTGGCCAGGCCGCACAGGGCCGAGGCGCCCGTGAAGATCCAGACGGCCACCACGAACATGTTCCGGCGGCCGAAGAGGTCCGACAGGCGACCGAAGATGGGCAGGGCCGCCGTGGAGGTGAGCAGGTAGATGGAGAAGACCCAACTGAAAAGGCTGAGACCGCCCAGGCTAGCCACCACCGTGGGCATGGCGGTGCCGATGACCGTGGAGTCCAGGGCGGCCAGGAACATGGCCAGGTCCACGGCGATGACCACAAGCCACTTCCGTCGATCCATGCCCACTATCTAACCGCCAAGGCGCCAGGACTTCATGGCAACTGGCAACCCCGCGGGACGCGGGGCAACCTGGAACCCCTGATTGCCAAATTGCCGGGTTGCCTGATTGCCTCCCCATGGCGGTCCGGGTGCCGGCGGTTCGCTTTCATTGCCTGGGTTCGATGAAGGGCTTGAACTTTTCGTACAGTTCCACCAGCTTGGCCTTGTAGTACTCGACGTTCTCGTCCGGGTGCTTCGGGTCCCACTCGCCGGCCAGCTTGGCCGCCTCGTGGACCTTCACCTTCTTGGACGTCCCGGCGACGTAGTAGGAGACCTGGTCCCCCGGCTGGTAGGGGCGGGCCGAGCGCAGGGCCAGCTCGTAGGCCGCCGCGGGGTTGCGCCGGCTTCCCTTGATCTTGTCCCGATACGTCTCCAGCGAGTCCTGCAGCGTCTCCGTCTTCATGAACTTGCGGACGTCGAACGTATGCTGCTCGAAGGCCTCGGCATAGCGCTGGGTGAGCTCCCGGATCTTCTGAGGCTCGCCGCGCAGCAGGTGCAGGAACATGCCCTCCATCCACTCCCGCTGGAACAGCTCCAGCCCCCGCGACCGGAGACCCGACCCCGTGATGCTGAGGTGCCCGGCCTCATCCAGCAGGGCGTAGTTCTTCATCTTGTAGCTGAACATGGCCTGGTAGCGTCCTGCCAGCTCCAGGCTGATCCCCTCGGGCAGGATCCTTCCCATCTCGGCGAGTAGCCGCTCCTCGTCCTCGGGCGCCCGGACGTCCGGGGGGGCCACGAAATACAGGCCGTCGGTGTCCACCTCGATGACCCGGGCCCCCCGCTCCTTCAGCCACGCCATGACGGCGTGGATCAGCTCCCGTCCCTTGGCCGTCACCAGGTTGGCCGCCTGGTAGTCGTTGAAGTGCCCCATGGAAAAGCCCAGGTAGCCGTAAAAGGAGTTGATGAGGATCTTGAAGGTGCTCTGCAGGGCCTCGAAGTGGGCGCGGGCCTCGTCGGTCTCGGCCAGGCGGGCTAACCGCTTGGCCTCGACGCGGAAGGCGCGGAGGTCCCGCAGCAGCGCCGGGAACACGCCCAGGCTGTCGCGCCGAGGAAAGTACCCGAAGGTGAGCATCACCGACGGGTACAGCGAGGTCACGTCGCAGTGCAGGATGCGGCGGGCCACGCCCTGGTAGGCGATCTCGGTGTGACCGCCCTGCACCTCCTGCGGCGGCTCGGGCGCGGGAATGGTCCGCCGCTGGCGCAGGTACTCGCGGATGAGCAGGGCGTCGATCTTGGTGGCGTTCCCGCGCAGGGCCACGTTCTGGTACGAAAAGGGGAAGATCTGGGCCTGGACGAAGTAGCTCTGACTCAGGATCTCGCTGAGGGCGCGGGTCTCCCGCACGTCGTCCAGGGCATACCGGAACAGGGTGTCCGGGTCGTGGTCGAAGTACCAGGAGACCTTGTCGGGCGGGACGTAGGTCCGGTCGTCGGGAGCCAGGCCGAAGTGCCTGGCGATCTCCTTCAGGCCGTACCCCTCCAGCTCCCGGGCGGTCACGTCATAGTGCTGCGCCAGGATCCAGGTGTCGATGATGTGGCGGCCGCGGACCTCGTACTTCCTGTAGGTGATGGCCCGCTCGGCGATCTGCATGCGCGAGGGATGGCCCTGGAGGGGGGCCCCGCCCCGGCCGAGCGCCAGCCTCACCTTGTGGCGCGCCGCCCGGGCCTCGATGTATTCCAGGTCGAAGCGGAAGAGGTTGTGCCCCTCCAGGACGTCCGGGTCACGCTCCTGGACGAGGCGGACCAGCTCCTTCAGCATCTCCGGCTCGTCCAGCGCCTTGCCCGAGATCACGTGCTCCCAGCCGGTGCTGTCGGCCAGGGCGATGGCGGTGATCCGGTCCTCCGCCCGCGCGGGGTTGGGGAACTCGTAGCCGGCGGCGCAATAGGTCTCGATGTCCAGTTGCATGCGCCGCAGCGCGCCGAAGGGGAGCGTGAGGAAGTGGGTCCGCCCGGACAGCATCAGGGCCTGCTGGATGGGATCGCCGAAGAACAGATACGGCGCATCGGGGGTGGTCTGGGTCCTGCCCGTGGCCTTCTGGAGGTGCGCCCGGGCCTTGAGGGCGTCGCTCCAGCCGTGGAACAGGACCAGGAACCGGTAGAACCCGTCTCCGGCCAGCGCCTCCACATCGTAGCCGCCGGTCCAGCCGGTCAAAAGCTCCGTGCTGGCGGCAAGCAGGAAGGGGCGGAACGGGAGGAGATGGGAGACCGTCCCCCCGTCCTGCGTGCGGGCGAACTCGCGGATGTTGTCGTTCCCCTCCAGCTCGAAGGCGAGCAGGCGCGGCGTCGGGTCGTGACCGAAGAGGGAGGCGTTTTCGTGGAAAGCTGGAGCGCTGGGGATCATCGTAGACCGGGGCTGCGTGGCGTCACCAAGGAGCCTGCCCTTGCTCTTGGCTTACAGTTCACCTATCGATGAAAAGCGTACGACTGTACGAGTGTACGAACGTACGAGTGTACCCGGACGAGGGTGGATGCAGAGCCACATGTCCCTGGCTTGCTCTTGTCCGTTCGTACGCTCGTACCCTCGTACATTCGTACGCAGTTGCTCACGGAAGCTGTCCAGCCCAGGGAAGGCGAATTGGTTGAGGAATGCGCTGTCTCACAGGTCCGAGTGGTCCGGGCCTCCCGGTGAGATCTCGGGGACTGGGGCGGCACGGAGGATTTCCTGGGCCCGCTGCAGGTCGCTCTCCCGGACCAGGATCCGCCGGCGCGCCAGCGGGCCGATGGTATAGGTCGCGTCCACGGCGTACTGGTTCTCGGCCTTCAGGATGCAGGGGATTTCATGAGCCCGGAGCAGGGAGCAGATGATCTCGGCCTCGGCGGGGTTCCACACCTCGGCCGCGAGGACGACCGGATCGTCAAAGAATACTTCCTCGTCCCTGGCCGGCGGCTCCGGGACCAGCGGCACGTCGCAGTCGGCACACGTCCGGATGCCTGGCTGATATTCGCTGGCGCATACGGGACAGAACATGGGTGGCCCGCGCGTCACCTGGAAGGTGAGGAGGAATTGCCTGCTTTCGGTCTCACGTCAGCTCGCAGATACTCGGCAAAGCCTCGCTGGGACCCCAGGCTGCCGTCCTTTGCATCCTGGGCCAAGGCTTCGTCGAGCACCCTGCGGGCCTGCTTCCGGTCTCCCTGCCGGAGGTAGAAGGTTGCCTGGCTCAGTCGGCTCGGGCCGGGGTACCGGCCCATCAGCGCGAGGTAGGTTTGCAGCTCGCGCTCCGGCTGACGGTTGAGTCCGTAGGCGAGGCCCAGCCGGAGAGAACTCTTGAGATGGAGCGGCGTTTCCGGCCGGGCGTCGTCCCGCAGGGCGTGGAACCCGCGGATCGCCCCCTTCAGGTCACCCTTTTCCTCCGCCAGCCAGGCCTGATAGAATCGGCGCTCGAGGGGGTCGGTCTCGGCGCCGACCCGCCATTCCAGGGCGCGGACGTTCGCCTGTTGGTTCCGGCGATCATGGAAATAGTTCGCCACGGCGTTGGCCGGCCACGTCGCGTATGTGGTGACCGCAGCGGCGGCCACACTGAGCCCCGAAGAGAGGAGCACGAACACCACGAGTCGGCGTCGGGTTCTTTCCGTCATGCAGACCCCTTCCGGTGCGGACAAGTGAGCGCCCACTATAGCAGACGGCCCTGGAGCATTCGAGGGAAAACTCGGCGCCAATCACCTTGTCTCTCCCCCCACCCAACCCTCCCCTGTGGAGTTGCGGTCCATACTCCACAGGGGGGAGGGGATCGTTGAGCGCGGGGGAGGGGTGGGTGGGGGGTATTGAGAAAGGAGATGTCTGTGACAGCGCCGTTGCCGGTGACGGAGTTCGCGAACTTCGAGCGCCTGGATATCCGCGTCGGGCGCATCCTGGCCGTGGAGGATTTTCCCGAGGCGCGCAAGCCGCTCTATCGGGTCACGGTGGATTTCGGACCGGGGATCGGGATCAGGAAGAGTGGCGCCGGCCTGCGGGAGATCCGGACCAAAGAGGAACTGGTGGGACGGCTGGTTGTGGCCGTTGTGAATTTCCCGCCCCGGCAGATCGGAAAATTTCTCTCGGAGTGCTTGATCCTCGCGGCTCCCCTGGGCAACGGTGACCTTGCCCTGCTCGTTCCCGAAAAGGAGGTGCCCCTTGGGGCCAAGATCTTCTAAGAAAGACAACCTGCCGCCGCGCGGCGTTGGCGGCGATATCGTTTTCCCCCACATCGAGCGGTATCTCGAGGGCCTGGAGAGGACCCGCGACACGGTGCTGAGCGACATGGAGCGCCTGGCGGCCGAGCGGGATTTCCCCATCGTCGGACCCCTGGTCGGGCGGATGGTGTGCCTGCTGGCCAGAAGCATCGGCGCCCGGCGCATCCTGGAGCTGGGGTCGGGGTTCGGCTACTCCGCCTATTGGTTTGCCCGGGCGCTGCCCGAGCACGGCGAGCTGATCCTGACCGAGGCCTCGGCGAAGAATCTCGCCCAAGCCAAGGAATTTTTCCGGCAAGGCGGGGTGCGCTGCCAGGTGCGGTTCGAGGCGGGGGACGCCTTTGAGATCATTGACCGGCTGCCTGGCGAGTTCGATGTCATCTTCAACGACGTGGACAAGGGGCAGTATCCGACAGCCTTCCACAAGGCGGTCCCCCGCGTGCAGGTGGGCGGCTACTTCATGAGCGACAACATGCTCTGGGGAGGCCGGGTCGTGAGCGACGCCTCGGATCCGACCACCAGGGGCGTCCTGGAGCTCACCCGGCTTCTCCTCCAGGCCCCGACCCTGTACACCATGATCTTCCCCATCCGCGACGGCGTCTCCGTGAGCCTGAAGCTGGCGTGAGTGGAGACATCTTCGCCTGAAGCCAGCCTGCGGACACCAGGGGCGAAGGCGGCGGATGCTCGCGTGCGCCCGGCGCCTCACCGTTTCGCAGGGAGGGTCTCGTGCATCCGGACGGCCACTACCAGGCCGGAGAGCAGGGTGAGGGCCGCGATCACATGAATCGCAATGGGCATGCCCAGCAGGTCGGCGATAATCCCCGCGAGGAGGGCGCCGATGGCGTAGCCCAAGTCACGCCAAAAGCGATAGGCCCCCATGGCGGTTGCCCGCCACTCAGGGTGGGCGACATCGCTGATGGCCGCCAGGAGCGTTGGGTAGACCATGGCAGTCCCCAGGCCCTGGAGGGCGGCCCCCATGATCCACCATCCGTAGTCTGGCACCAGGACGGTCAGCCAGATCCCCACTGCCTGAACAGCCATTCCTCCTGCGATCAGCCACTTCCGTCCCCACCGGTCACTGAGCGGCCCCGTGACAAGCTGGAGGATTCCCCACGTCGCCGGATACACTGCCTTGATTATCCCGATTGGGGCCACACCCAATCCGTACGAGGCGAAGAACAATGGATAGATCCCCCAGGACATCCCGTCGTTGAGGTTGTTCACGAGGCCCGCCTGGCTGCAAGCGAAGAGCGCCTGATGTTTCCAAGAGGCCAAGGCAAAGATTTCCCGTGTAGAGGGCTTCCCACGGGAGGGATTCGCCGCCGTCGCCAGGGACGGGGCCTGGGACGTGTGGAGCCTGGCCTCCAGGAGGGCATGGCCCCTGGTCTCCTTGGCGAAGAGCAGGGAGAAGATGAGACCGGCGAAGGCCACGCCGATTCCCAAGTAGAAGGGCTGGGGCCTCAGGCTATAGACTGAGGCGATGTATCCGGTGATCCAGGCCGTGAAACCCACGGCGAGGTAGCCGGCGAACTCGTTTAAGCCTAAGGCCAGCCCCCTTCGTTTCGGGCCCACGAGGTCCACCTTCATGATCACCGTCATGGACCAAGCTAAGGCTTGGTTGATTCCTAGCAGGACATTGGCCACGTCGAACCAGATCCACCGATCGGCCCAGATGATGATGAAGGGGACGGGCAGGCCGATGAGCCAGCCCAGGACCAGGACCTTCTTCCTCCCCCACGTTTCGGAGATCCGGGCGGCAAAGAAGTTACAAATCGCCTTCGTGACCCCGAAGCTCACAATGAAGGAGACGATGGCGGTCTTTGAGACTAAGCCGAATTCCTTTTCTCCGATCAACGGGACGACGGTCCTTTCCAGCCCCACCATCATCCCCACGAAGACGTTGATCAGGACCAGGAGAGAGAACTGGCCGAGATTCTCCCGCAGGCCCAACCGGATGTCCTGGCCTTCCGTAGTTATTTGCCTCTCCCCTCTCGACACCGTCTTGGCCTGGGTCAGACGGATCACCTTCGGCTTCGGGACGCCCAGGCAGGCGATGACCCTACGAGGTCAGCGTCGCCGTGCCCCTTAGCCCCGAGTTGACCGCTCGGATCTCCTCCGCCCTGGGTGGCGGTGCCGGGATATTCTGCAGCATGAATTGCACGAACGCGTCCCGATCGTCCAGCTGGAACGCCTTATTGAACCGCCGTTCGAAGCCGATGGTCGAGCTAGGCTTCCCGCTCAGCGACCGGCCGCACACGGACCCTGCAAAGGCGCCCGGGTACACTTCCAGGTAGTCAGGAAGCGCTTTGAGCTTCCGGACGCTCTCAAAGAGGCCACGAGCCCCTTCTTCAGCATCCGAGGCCAGCTCGGTCCGCCCCAGGTCACCGACCATAAGCGTGTGCCCGGTGAGCACAAACCAGGGTTCAGGCCCCCGGGTCTTGTCGGTAACGAGCAGCGAAATATGCTCCGGGGTGTGACCGGGGGTGTGGAGCACCTGGATGAGGACGTTGCCCAACTCGAGCACATCGCCTTCGCGTACGCCCCGGAAGTTGTAACTGGCCCCGGCGTCGGCGTGGAGAACGTATTCCGCTCCGGTTGCCTTCGCCAGCCGGCGGCCCCCTGAGATGTGGTCGGCGTGGACGTGGGTGTCGATGACGTACCTGATCTGGATTCCCGCCGCCTTAGCCGCCTCGAGGTAGGCAGCAATCTCCTGCTGTGGATCCACCACAGCCGCAATCGCCTTCCCCCCTCACCCGAAAAGGTAGGAAGCCCCCACAGGTTCAAAGTGCAGGAACTGTCGGAAGATCATCGAAGTCCTCCGGTTTCATTTGAAAAAAAGAGACGGCCCTTCACGATCTGACCACAGTGATTCGACCTGGATTCCCTCGCGTCAGCCGTCCAATCTCTGCAGCCAGGACTCCGTGCGCTCGCAGAGCAACCGCCAGGCGGTCCTTCCGCCGCGGGCCCACCGCGATTAACAGGCCGCCCGAGGTCTGGGCATCACATAGGACCACTTGCTCTTCCGGCTTGATGCCTTCCCCCCAGGTGACATGCTCCATCAGGTACCGCTGGTTGTTCCGGCTGCCGCCGGGCACGGCATCCCGCTTGGCAAGGTCCCAGACCCCGGCAAGGATCGGGAGCTGTTTCAGGGAGACGTGGGCTGAGACGCTACTCGCCTCGGCAAGTTCATGGAGGTGACCCAGGAGACCGAAGCCGGTAACATCGGTGCAGGCGTGGACTCCCACCTCGAGCATGGCCTCCGCCGCGGCACGGTTCAGGTTGCGCATGACCGCGACAGCCTCCCGAAGGTCCTCCTCCCCGATGAGACGCCGGTCCAGGGCCGTAGTCAGGATGCCGGTTCCAAGAGGCTTGGTCAGGATAAGGGCATCCCCAGGCCGCCCACCCGCCTTGCGGACGATTCGATCCGGGTGGGCCAGCCCGGTCACCGCCAGCCCGAACTTCGGCTCCGGGTCGTCAATGGTGTGTCCCCCGACAATGGTCGCCCCGGCCTCTGCGATGGTCTCGGCGGCCCCTCGAAGGATCTCCTGCAGAATTTCCAGCGGGAGGCTTCGCACCGGGAAGGCGGCAAGGTTCAGGGCCGTGACCGGCCGGGCGCCCATGGCGTAGATGTCGGAGAGCGCATTGGCGGCCGCGATGGCCCCGAAGGTATACGGGTCGTCCACGATCGGCGTGATAAAATCCACCGTCTGGACCAGGGCCAGGTCTTTCCGTAGGGCGTACACGGCGCCGTCATCTCGCGCTTCCAAGCCGAGGAGGACGCGCGGATCCCGCGGCGTCACGGGGATGTGGCGCAGCACCTGCGCCAGGTCGGCCGGGCCGACCTTGCAGGCTCAGCCCGCGCCGTGAGAGAAGGCGGTGAGTTTGATGTCAGATGCCTGCGGCACGGGGCTCTCCGGGGAAGCGACCTTGCAGGTGGCGCATATTTCCCACTATAATGAGTGGCAAAAGATTCCTGGATTTGGATAAAGGATCGGTTATCGAATGGCCTCGCTCAATCTGCACCGCCTTCGCGTCTTCCATGCCGTGGCCCGGCGCGAGAGCTACAGTCGGGCTGCCGAGGATCTCCATATCAGCCAGCCAGCCGTCTCCAAGCACGTCCTTGATCTGGAGGAGGAACTGGGCGCCAAGCTGTTCCACCGCCTGGGCCGCCGCATCGTCCTGACCGAGGCCGGGCGCCTCATGACCGACTACGCCCAGCGGATTTTCCTCCTCGCAGACGAGGCCCGACGCGCCCTGGAGGAGCTGCAAGGACTGGAGCGTGGGAGGTTGCATTTGGGCGCCAGCAGCACCCCGGGAAACTACCTCCTTCCCCGAGCGCTGGCCGCCTTTCGCACCAGGTACCCCCGCCTGGAGATCTCCCTGGATATCACGGCGAGCCACGACGTGCTGGATCGGGTCATCCGTCAAGAGCTGGACCTCGGGTTTGTCGGGGCGACCTTCGCTGCGGACCTGCATGTGCAGCCCTACGTGGAAGACGAGCTGATCCTCATCCTGCGACCCGGGCATCCCCTGGCCTCGGTTCGGACTATCCCCCGTGAAGCGCTGGAGCAGGAGATCTTCGTCCTCCGTGATGCCGCCTCGGGAACCCGCACGGTGGCCGAGGCCGAACTCAAGACGCGGGGGATCACTATCCGGCGCCTGCTGGAGCTGCGCAGTGTGGAAGCGGTCAAACAGGCCGTCGCCGAGGGCCTGGGGATCTCTTTCATCTCCCGCTATGCTGTGGCCCTGGAGGTCCGCCATAAGGTCCTGGCCGTGGCCGCTGATCCCAGCCTCCGGTTCCGGCGACCGCTGGTCATAATCTCCCGCAAAGATGCTCGCCTCTCCCCATCCGCGTTGGCCTTCGCCGCCTCGGTGCGGAAGCCGACGTAGCCCCCCCGACTGCCTTAAAAGCACCCCTTCACGCTGATGCCTGCCTCGGCCATTCGCCGGACGGCCGCCCGGTAAGTCACCAGTTGGGTCCCCTCGCCCACGTCATTTTTTTCGAAGCCTCGAAGTCGCAGGTCATCCTCGAGGACGAGGAAGCGCACCCCTTCCCTCAGGAGCTCGTCAAACGACCTCCCCCCATCGGAGGATCTTTGGGTCGGCACGAGAACACCGTCCTGCAGCAGGAGCACCTCGACGTTTTCCCCAGCCTCCCGCAGCGTCCGCGCCAGCCGCAGACAGGACGCAGTCCGTGGGTCGTCCGGGGGCGCGGTCGACACCAGCAGCGTGGTTTCCACTTTTTTGTCCTCCGGATCCCGCGTCAGTAGACCATCACCCACCGGGCCCCGGACAGTGCTTGGGCGATGGTTTGCCCGTCCACCACGACGGCGCCGGGAACCAGGGAGGCGGCCGGGATTCCCCGCGCACGCAGCGATTCGTCCTCCACCCACACACGCGGATACCCTGTCCGCCTGTGTCCCAGAGTGTCCTCCAAGGCGCAGGAGAGCGGCGTCCACCCCGTCGTCCCCGGATCCTGGCCGGCCCGCGCAAGGTACACACCATCCCCCAAGAGGATGGCAGTGGCCTCCAGGCCATGGGCCGTTGAACCATTCAGGTGCCGGACCGCTTCTGCAGCATGAATGTCCCCGTAGGGCGGCCGGTGAACCAGAATGCACAACTGGTCTCCCATCGTCCTCTCCCCGCCGGCTAGTGCTTGATTTCATAAATCCGTATCGGCTTTTGCCCGATACGGATCGCCCCCGCTGAATACGTCGAGGGTCAGATTGAGCGTGCTTACGGGGGCGTTTCGTGTCGGGTTGACTATGAGCAACCCGGCACGAACTTATGAAATCAAGCACTAGCCGATCGTCAGGAAGACATCACTCTGCCTCATGGCCGTGAACAGCCCTCGCATGGAACTCGGCTTCGTCCCCGGCATGAGCAGCTCGTCCCGCGCCCCGCGGAACCTGAGGCAGCTCCCTCAGAGTTCGACGGTCAGGCCGCGTGCCATGAGCGCGGCGAACCCGCTCTCGACGTTGGGCACGCCCTTGGCGTTTTGCCCGACGAAGAAGTTGTAGATCCCGTCCCCCGAGGCGAATAGCGTGACCTCGTGTCCTTCATCCAACGCCGCACCGGCCAGCCGCGCCGCGCTGGCGGCATACTCCCCAGCATAAGGGGAGGCCGAGAGGAACAACGCGAATCGCTTGGGCATCTCAGTGTCCTTTTGCCAGATGTCGCTTCCCCACGAAACCTTCCCCGGGTACACGCGAGCGCTTACAGCAGGTCTTTCTTCTTCGCCTCGAACTCTTCCTTGCCGATCTCGCCCCGGGCGTACCGGTTCTTCAGGATGTCCAAGGCGGCTTCACCTCCTGCGCCGCGGGTGCCTCCCGACCTCCCCTGCTCGACGAGCCACTTCACCGCCAGGACGATACCGCCGATGATGAAGGCCCAGAAGACGAGCATAAAGATCATCCCAAAGATGCCAAAACCACCCTCGGCCCAAGGTCCACCGAACATCCCACCTGGCATCATCAGAGTGTCCCTCCCGGTGTCAGGCCCCCCGCCGAACGCGGTCTGGATGGCCGGCCTGGTCGTAGGCGACCCGTATGCTGCAACGAATGGTTGATCCTCCGAAAGCCGCCGCAGCATCTCGGCCGGCGGATTCGGCAAGAGGCGGTGGTGTGGATCAGCGCAACCCCCCGCATGGTAGCCCCGCGTACGGCGGGCACCCGAGGATCGCGCAGGAAACTCTACGGAGTCCGTCGCCCCCCGTCCAATACATTTCCGTTATGCGACCTATGCCCGGCGGTTAGGGGTGGGACGTGGGTGGGCCAGTCCGGCATCGGTTCGGCCCCCATGGTCGGTCGGATAGAAGTCTTCTGGGATTCACACGCTGACAGCGGGCTGCCGGCCCGGATGCAGCACGCAACCTGAAAAAATCGCTTGCATTTCCAGTCGACTGGAAGAGCTATATTGTGTGCGAACGGTGAGAAGCGCCCGGACGAGGAGGCAGCCATGCGGATCGGCGAACTGGCCCGAGAATGTAGCGTCAACCCGAAGACCATCCGGTACTACGAGGCGTTCGGTCTCCTGCCCAAGGCTGCCCGTGCGCCCTCGGGCCACCGGATTTACTCGGAGCGGGACCTCCAGCGCCTCCGATTCATCCGCCGCGCCAAGGAGATCGGCCTCCCTCTAACGAGCATCCGGCAGATCACCACCTATGCGGACACCGGAAGCTGCCAGCACTTACGGCCCCGGCTCAAGGAGATGATCGCCGCGCAGCTCGCAGAAATAGAGGGCCGGATCAAGGATTTCCTGGCCGTGCAACGGGAACTCCAGCGACACTTTAGATCCCTGTGCGAGCCTCAGGCACCACCCCGAAGCGGTGCGACCTGCTCGTGTCTCGACGGGCCATCCCAGAAGACTGCGATTCTCCCCAGGGCCGCCCTGGTCAAGCGATCCCCGAGGAGAAAATCCTGACCGGAAGGAGGTGAAGGAAATGGGCAAGCGCGTTAGCAAGAAGAGCCAGAAACCCAAGGCCTCAGGCACCACCAACTGCGGCTGTGGGTGCCTACCCGTGACCAAGAAATAGGAGGATACTGGACGGCGGCAGAGGCCGGGACCCGGGCCCGGCCTCGCCTTGCGGGAGTTACTTCCTGAGCCAACACATCCTCTGGGGCGGACGGGTCCTGAACGACGCCTCGGATCCGACCACAAACGGCGCCCTAGAGCTCACCCGACTCCTCCTCCGGGCGCCCAACCTGTACACCATGATCTTCCCCCATCCGCGCCGGGGTCTGCGTGAGCCTGAAACTCCCATGAGGTCTCACCTGCCGCTGGGTACCCACCGGCCGGGCCGAGCTGGGTGCTTAGAGTGCGCGGGCCTGGCTGCAAGATGACCCTCTTGGAAACGTCCCCGATCCGTGTCTTGCGCGTTGCGGAGACTTGGGAGATAATGGACCGGTTTGGTGCCCAATCTCCAAGGTCCTTCACAAGGGTACCGGGATCGTCCGGCTCGCTGGGGACAAGCCGGTTCGGGGGGACGACGCGATGTACTTCAAACAGATTCTGGACGAGCGGTGCGGTTGTGCATCCTATCTGGTGGCGTCGCGCCAGTCGCAGGAGGCGGCGATCGTGGATCCCTCGATCGGCACGCACCAGTATG
>Ga0326597_10006302_pt1 | contig 16295 bp, 12 predicted proteins | sample RVTome_12_FD_203789 | JGI IMG/M metagenome (GOLD analysis project Ga0326597, IMG submission 203789) | Soil microbial communities from uranium-contaminated site in the Upper Colorado River Basin, Wyoming, United States - RVT100D185 | ecosystem: Environmental > Terrestrial > Soil > Contaminated >...
GACTCAAGACGGTTCGCAAGGTATCCGCGGGGTGCGCTGCGATTGACTGGACGTCGAAGGTGATTGTCGCGCCGCTGATGTCGGGATCGAGCTGCATCATCGGCCAGTACGAGTGGAGCGGCTGGGCTGCAATCGCCTCCGCTTTCTGGAAGGCGGCCGGCACGAAAACTCGCGCCTTGCCGAACGCATCCGTGTACACCTCGACGCCAAGCTCCTGCGCGCGCGAATAGATTAGCTGAACGTAGACGCCTTGCAGCGGCGTGTTTGTGCCTGCCTCGCGCACGACTATGTCGATGGTCCGGTGACCGTTCGCCAGCAGGCCTAGCGTTCCCTGCATGTCGAATTTTTGCACCCGCAGCCAGGCCGCCCAAAGCGTCTTGACCGAGCGCGGCGCAAGGCCGGGCTGGGCGGCGCGAATGTCCGACATGGCCATCCCTTCGTTGAGCTGCATCACGACGCTGCGCCGGTTTCGCGTCAGCTCGACGCGTCGCGTGGACCGGAGTACTTCCGACAACGCGCCGGTAGCCGCAGCAATCCTTCCGGGCGCCGACGACGCCTCGGCAAACTGCACGAACTGCCCAAACGCCTTGAGGGCATCAAAGGATTGCCCCCGGTTGAATGCGTTTTCCGGACTGGGCACGACCACGGTCTCAGGACCAGGCTGCATCGCCTGGAGATACTCGGCGCCGTACACATCGGCCAAGTTGAGCATGTCGCCTTCCCCTTGGATTTCGAGACGGTAACGCTGCAATCCTCCTGCCCCCGCTGCTGGCGGGGAGAATGCGCCCGCTACGGCACTATGCGACTATTTCGCGCACGCGACAAGTGCTGTCGCCGTTTGTCGGGAGTGCACCGGCCAGACCTCGGGACCTAGTGGCGGACTTCGTTGTACCCCCTGTGGCGCCCACAGGGCCAAGTGATCGAGCATGCGCCGGAACGCCCAGGGATGCGGCCGCATTCGGCGACGTCGTGCTGATTGCGGTTCCTTATTCCGCACTGCCGCGGGTCGGCCGCGATCTGGCGGGCCAGTTCAAAGGCAAAGTGGTCATTGATGCGTGCAACCCGTATGTCTCACGCGACGGCGATATTGCGGCCTGGGCCCGGCAAAAGGCGGCAGGTCTCGCCTCGGCCGAGCTGTTGCCCGGGGCGCGCCTTGTGCGCGCGTTCAATGCGATCGGTTACTCGAGACTGCCGGAGATTGCGCAGGAGCGACGCGGACGCGTCGGGATGCCGATGGCCGGGGACGATCCGCGCGCCAACGCGGTGGCATCGCGGCTGGTTCGGGATATCGGCTTCGAGCCGGTAGTCATCGGACCGATGGCCATGGGAAGATACCTTATCCCCGGAACACGCCTTGCGGGCGAGCAAAGTCCGGAAGAAATCCGGAAGATCCTAACCACGCTGAAGTGAGCCGATCTCCCAGGCGACAAGATCGTAAAAACGTATCCGCGCCTCGTCCCGTGCGATCGGGGCATCCACGAGCCCGGCGCTCGCGGCAATTTCAGAATGTTTCTCCCGAATGCAATCGTCGCCCCACTGTGCCGCCTGGGGTATCGACGATCCGCAACCGCCCTGGAGGGCGTAAACTGGCGAACGCCCGATATTGACTGGAGTCTCGCATGAAGCACAGCATCGATCGTATCCTCACCACACACGTCGGCAGCCTGGTACGCCCGCCCGAAGTCGTCGACATCCTATCCGGCAAGCCGGACGGCGCGCCGTTCAGCGCCGAACAGAGCGCCGCGATCCGTCGCCACGTGGCGCAGGCGGTGCAGATGCAGGCCGATTGCGGTATCGACATTCCGAGCGACGGCGAATACTCCAAGTCGGGCTTTTCGCAGTACATTACCGACCGGCTCACCGGCTACGAGCACCGTCCCGACCTGCCGGGGCGCGGCGGCGGCACGACGCGCAGCCGCGACCGCCGCCGCTTCGCCGACGCCTACCGCGAAATCAACGCTAGCGCCCAGAACGCGGCCGCGGCGCCCGGTCGCGCGCAGGAGCGGATGGCATCGACAGTGTGCACGAGCGCGATCACCTATCGCGGCCAGCAGGCGGTGCAAAGCGACATCGCGACCCTGCGCGCCGCACTCTCCGGCAAGGACTTCGCCGAGGCCTTCATCCCCGCGGCCGCGCCCGGAACGATAGAACTGCAGCGCGCGAACCAGTTCTACCAGACCGAGGAGGAGTACCTGTACGCGATCGCCGATGCGATGAAAACCGAGTACAAGATGATCGTCGATGCCGGATTCGTGCTGCAGATCGACGACCCGCGCATCGTCACCGAGTACGACTCGATGGACCCGCCGCCGACGCCCGAGGAGTACCGGCGGTTCGCCGCCGTGCGCATTGAAGCGCTGAACCACGCGCTCGCGGGGCTGCCCGAGGACCGCGTCCGCTACCACGTCTGCTGGGGCAGCTGGCACGGCCCTCACACCACGGATGCGCCGCTGCGCGACATTGCGCCTGTCCTCCTCGGCATCCGGGCGGGCGCATTTTCCATCGAGGCGGCCAACCCGCGCCACGAGCACGAGTATCACGTCTGGGAGGACATCAAGTTTCCGCAAGGCAAGATCATCATTCCGGGCGTCGTCGCGCACACGACCAACTGCGTCGAGCACCCCGAACTCATCGCCGAGCGCCTGACGCGCTACGCGAAGCTCGTCGGACGCGAGAACGTCGTCGCCGGGGTGGACTGCGGCTTCGCGCAGGGACTGGCGACCTCGCGCGTCCATCCGGACATCATGTGGGAGAAATTCCGCATGCTCGCGCAAGGGGCGAAGCTCGCCAGCCAGCGCCTTTGGAGCTGAATTTCGGCTCGCGCCGAGCTTCGGGCGCGCACGGATCCGACCCGGCCTTACTTTCCGTACTTTGTTTCAGCGGAGGAAAACTGCATGGCGAATGAAAGCGTCTGCCTTGCAATCATGGCCCCGACATTGAACCTGTGCAATTACCTTTTCGGAATCGAGCAAGGTTACTTTCGCAAGCAAGGTGTCGATGTCAAAGTGATCGTTCGTCCCGGCCTGCGCAATACCCAGGCCGTGGTCCAGGGCGAAGCCGATTTCGGGGCAGCCAATGAATGCGTGATTCAGACGGCCCTGCGCGGCGAAACGGATCTGAAGATACTCCTCCAGGTTCTCAAGGACCCCTTGCACGACCTGGTCGTCCAGCACGACATCAACGGCCTTCAGGACTTGAAAGGCAAGCGGGTCGCCGTACCGGCTGCCGGCTCGACCCCCGAAATTCAAACCCGCCTGTTCCTCCAGCAAAACGGGCTGGTTGCGGATCGCGACGTTTTCGTGATTCCCCAGGTTCCACCGGACACGATGGGGGATCGGATCCGCATGTTCGAAGAAGGCATGTACGCCGGTCTCATTGCTTCGCCGCCTGCGCCTTTCCACCTGCACGCGAAAGGCTACCGATCCATAACGGAGTTGAGCGACCACTTTCCCGGCACCGCCAGCCATGGCCTGGTGGCGACCGCTGCGACCATCGCCAGTCGGCGGCCGATGGTCGAGGCCATGGTGCGCGGCTACGTGCGCGGGGTCACGGCGTTGAAGGAGGACCGCGACGCCGCCCTCGGGTTCATCCGCAGTCACTACAAACTGGAAGCCTCACTTGCGGCTCGCTGCTATGAATTGCTCAAACACCGCTGGACCGCCAGCTTGTCGCTTGACTCGTTGCGCACCGAGTGCGAATTTCAGGCGCGCAACGCCGGCGTCGAAGCGATCGCGCCGGAAGCCATTACGGACAGCAGTTTCTCGAACATCCGCTGAACCGAGTAGTTCGCCGCCGCTAACGGGCAAGGCCGATTCAGACCGTATCACGCTATGACAGATCCGCTGCCAGCGCGTGCGCGGCCCTGCCCTGCCCTGCCCTGCGCGCTTTGACATGGACCCGCGTCGGTGTCACATTGCGCACGCCCTGCGAACCGCCGATTGCTGTTCGCGACATCAAGGAGACCAACGATGCTGACCGCCGCCGCACCCCTGCAACTCGCACACCCGAATATCACCCGAACCTGCAAAGAGGCGGAAATCTACGAGTCGCTGCTCGAACTGGACGCTGCGCAGATCCTCGAGCTCGGCTGCGGCAAGGCCGACCACACGCGTAACATCGCGCAAACGCATCCAAGCGCGAATATCATCGCGGCCGAGGTCGACCGGATCCAGCATGCGAAAAATCTCGTATCAGCGCCACCGGCGAACATCCGCTTCGCCGATTTCGGCGCCGAATCGATCCCGCTCACGGATGCAAGCCTCGACCTGGTTATGATGTTCCGGTCGCTGCACCACGTGCCGATCGGGCGCATGGATGCTGCCTTCGGCGAAATTCATCGGGTCTTGCGACCCGGCGGCCACGCCTACATCTCCGAGCCCGTCTTTGCCGGCGCATTCAACGAACTCGTCCGAATCTTTAACGACGAAGAACTTGTTCGACGTGCGGCGTTCGACGCGGTTTGCCGTTCCGTAAGCATCGGAGGGTTGGAACCAGTCAGCGAGACTTTCTTTCAGGTACCGGTGCAGTACCGCAGCTTCGGGGAGTTCGCCAAGAAACACTTCGAGGCCACGCATGACGTGCGCAATGTGACCGACGGGCAAAGGGCCGCCGTCGAACGCCTGTTCAACACGCACCTCGGTCCGGAGGGGGTGAAACTCGCGCAGCAGATCCGGGTTGACCTGTTGCGCAAGCCGGTTTGAGGCGCGCCGGTAGCAGGCGCGGTCACGAAAACGTGATCGGTAGGTTGCGATGAATACGGGCTGAGCGACTATTTTCCTGAGCGGCCGCCGCGGCCCCTCCCGCTCGGCTCGCGCAGAGATCGGCCCGAGCCGAACAGCATCTGACACGCGGCCAGGATCAGTACATTCTTACGCTCGGGTCTCATGCGCAACGGAAGGCAACAGCGACACAGGCATCATATCGAGAAATCCGACTGCGTTCCCGCGCCGGTTTCGCAAAAATGTCGAATTCTTCGGCGGGACGCAATGGCCAGGGCTAGATGAAACCTCTCCACCTTTACGTCACGCTCGCCGCTTCAAACCACATCGCGATGAACGGCTCGCGCATGACCGTCATGCTCTTCGCCGCCTCGCTCGGAGTTTCGCCCGCGCTGATCGGGCTGCTGGCGGCGTTGTTCGGACTGGTGAGCGCGTTCATCGCGGTACAGGTGGGCCGCTGGATCGACCGCACGGGTCCGCGCAGACCCGTCATGCTCGCCTCGTTCATGGTGACACTCGCAGCAATAATCGCCGGGGTCTGGCACGAGATCCCCGCGCTTTTCATCACTGCGCCCCTGATCGGCACTTTCAATTCCATGTACCAGATGACCACGCACCAGACCGTGGGCCGATACGGACGCCCCGAAGACAGGCCGGCGAATTTCACCACCCATTCGCTGGTTATTTCAGCGGCGACCTTTCTGGGGCCGTTGCTGGCGGGGCTGGCAATCGACAATCTTGGGTATTCCAACGCATTCTTCGTGATGGCGGCGTTCGGTTTCGCGCCCATGGTGGTGGTGTGGACGGGGCTGCTCGAGTTTCCGCCTGTCCCCGTGCGCAAAAGTGAGCAGGCAACGCCGGTTTCCGGCTGGGCGTTATTGAAAAACAAGGAACTGCGTCGCGCTTATACCGCAGCGGCGAGCAACAACGCGATCTGGAGCATCTGGGGATTCCTGCTGCCCTTGTACGGACACTCGATAGGCTTGTCGGCGACTGCGATCGGGACGCTGGCCGCCAGTCTCGCCGGCGGGACGGTGCTCATCCGGACTGTCACGATCGCGCTTGTACGGCGATTCAAGCCGTGGCCGCTGATCGTCTTCTCCCAAATATTGATCGGGCTCGGATTTTTCGGGATGCCGCTTAGCCAGATCTATTCCGTGCTCGCCGTGCTCGCGTTCATGATGGGAATCGGGCTCGGGCTGTCCGGACCCATGTCGACAACGGTGATGTACGACGCGTCGCCGCCGGATAAGGTGGGAGAGGTTATCGGTTTGCGAATGACCATGGCGAATCTCGCGCAAACACTGGTGCCGCTACTCAGCGGCGCGGTGGGGGCAACACTGGGGGTGGCGCCGGTATTCTGGGCGGTGGGCGCCCTCCTGTGCGCGCAAGTGTGGTCGAATCGGGGGGAACTCCGCGCACAGCGGACCTGAACATCCTGCGCGCGGCGCGGTGATTCGTCTGCCGCGAGGACAAAGTCTCGCGCGCCGGCGATGCCCGTCCCCGCGACTACTTCCCCTTGGCGTCAGGCACAAGCGGCAGAATCAGGCGCGACGGATAGTCCCTGCTGTGGTGGAACGTGTCCTCGCCGACCTTGTAATACATGTACTGGTGCGTGAAAATCGCATCGGTCAGGGGCGAATCGCCGTTGACGATTTCCAGTCGAATGCGGTGGCCTTTCTGGAACAGGTAGGAAGCCGGATTCACCTCGATGTCGTATCGGTATACGCGACCGGGCTCGATCGGCTGCGGATTGTTGTGCGTGTAGTAAGGACGCCATGGGGTCGAGCGCACTTCGTCCTTTTCGCGGTGCGAAGCGCGCAGCCAGCCTTTGCTGACGTTGACGGCCATCGGCTGACGACCGGTGCTGCGCTCCTCGCGCGGCTGCGCAAACTGGTCGGCCAGCTTGATGAAGAAATCGGTATCGGTCGCGCTCGACGCGCAATAGAGCTGCAGCACGATCGGTCCGCCTATCTCCAACTCGTCCTCGAGCGGCGCGCTCGTGAAGGTCAGAACCCGCGCCACCGGATCGGGGCCGAATTGCCCGACGCTCACCACACCGAGTTTCCATTTCGGATCCGGGTAGGCATAGCTCGTCGAAGCGCCCGCACCCGCGCCTTGCTCCGGTGCCGCGGTGGACAAGGATCCGTCGTTCAGCGAAGTCACGCTGCCGCTCGGCTCGCTGCACAGGTACCAGGACACGCTCTGCGCTTCCCTGAGCGGCCAGTCCCTCGACGCGCGCTCCCGCTCGGCCTGGCGCACGTGCAGGCGCACGTTCGGCCTTGCTTCCCAGCCGGTGTCGATGCCCTTGAGATAGTAATCGTAGAACGGCTTGAGTTCCTGCTCGTGAAACGCGATGGTGTCGAACAGCTCATGCGCCTCGAACACGTCTTTCGCGCCGGTAACGTAGAGCTTCTTGGGGGTCTGCACCTCTTCGTAGCCGACGATGTTGCCCGACAGATGCAGGCCGATCTTGCCCCAGTGGCCGATGGAATACACCGGCACCCGGATTTCGCGCAGGCGCTCGAACGGCGTGCGCTCGCGCCACCAGTCGTCGTAAGTCTGGTGGCGGATGAATTCCCAGGCATGATCCGGCAGCATCTGCCTGCCGGCCGGTGCGTTGGCGGCGCGATGCAGATTGTTGGCGCGCACCATGTTGTACCACCAGGTGAGAAATTCGCAGTAGATGCCGCCGTGATAGCTCACGCCGCGATACGGATCGACTGCGCCGTCATAAGGCGCGATGCAGGCGAGGTGCGGCGGATTGACGATGCCCATGAACCACTGCGACCAGGCGTAGTAGGACTGGCCGATGCCGCCGACCTTGCCGGTGCACCAGGACTGGCGCGCGATCCATTCGACGAGCTCGTAGTAATCCTGCTGCTCCGCGCGGTCGAGAAAACCGTAGCTGCCCTCCGAATTGCCGGTGCCGCGCACGTCGGCGTGGACGTAACAGTAACCGTGGCCGACATACCACTGCACCGGGCCGACTTCGCGCCACAGAAACTGCGAGCTGTGCGGCAGGTCGTCGGTTTCGTACTGGTAGGGCGAGGCTGCGAACAGCGCCGGGAACTCACCCGCGGCATCGGGGCGGTAGATGCGCAGCGCGATGCGGGTCCCGTCGCGCATGGTGGCGTAGACCTCGGTTTCGACTTTCATTGGCAGCGCGCCGGCTGCCGCACCTGATTTGCCTGTTGTCATGGCTACCTCCTTTGAAAGCAGCTCGGTTCAATCCTGAGCAGCCCGGCGCAATTCAACAAGAACGCGCCGGACACGGCTGTCGGATCATACTGCGGGAACACGCATGCGATATGCGTCCTTACGCCGGTCCACCCGAATCCAGCCGCCCTTCCCTCCCGGCACGCGGACGGTTAGACTAAGCCTTCGCAAAACCCATTCTCCGCGGGCGCCTGGGCTAGGCGAGTACGACAGGTACGCGGCGGAATACTATTGAGGAGATCCATGTCATGCAGCCACCGAACGCATTTAGGCGGGTCGCCGTTTCCGCCGCCGTCGTTGCAGTCGCGGCGCTACTCCAACCCGTCGCGCCTGCGTCCGCGCAACAGGTACTGCGGTTCCATACCTTCGTGCCGCCGGTTTCCGCCTCGTTCAAGAATGTGTCCGCCTGGGCCAAGAAAGTCGAGAAAGAGTCCGGCGGCGCGGTGAAATTCCAGATGTACCCGTCGATGCAACTCGGCGGCAAGCCGCCGGACCTCTACAACCAGACCAAGGACGGCGTCGTCGACATTTCGTACTCGATACCCGGCTATACCCCGGGCGTGTTTCCGCGCCTCGAGGTGTTCGAGTTGCCGTTCGTGGCCTCGACCACCTACGCCACGTCGCTCGCGGCCACCGAGTTCTATCCGAAGTATCTGCGCGAGGAGTTCAAGGACGTGCACCCGATCGTCTTCTGGACGCCGGGCGAACAAGTGCTGCACGTCAAGGGCAAGCCGATTCGCCGGCTCGAAGACCTGAAAGACCGCAAGGTGCGTGTCCCGTCCCGCCTGGTGGGCGAAATGCTCAAAGAGCTCGGCGCCATCCCGGTCGGGATCACCGGCGCCAACATCACCGAAGCGATGATCCGGGGCGTGGTCGAGGCGATGACCTTCCCGTGGTCCATCGCCCGCGCAAACAAGGTGATCGACAACGCCGACACACACACCATCGCGTACACCCACGAGGTCATCCTGATGATGGTGATGAACAAGAAGTCCTACGAGCGCCTTCCAGCCGCGGCGCGCAAGGCGGTGGATGCCAATTCGAATTTCCCGCTTGCGCGCCAGTTCGCAATCCAGTGGGTCAAGGACGACGCGCCCGGAGTCGCGAGGGCCAAGAAGCTCGGCCATGAAATCATCCGCTTGTCCGATAAAGAGCGCGCGCGCTGGCGCGACAAGGCGCAACCCGTCGTGGATCAGTGGATCGCGCAGATGACGAAGGCCGGCCATCCCGCAAAGGAGATGGTCGCCGAGGCGCGTCGCCTGGTGGCCAAGTATGAAAAAGAAGAGTTGCGGATGAAGAAGTAGCCGGCTGCTCGACCGACCTCAAGGAGACGACGCTGCGCTCCCACACCTGTACTGATCGATGAGCGAATCCGAGCGCCCGCCGGCCGAGGCGGGCCACGACGCACCCGCCTGGCCGGGTGCCGACGCGGGCTCGATGCGCGTGCTCGGACGCGTCACGGAATGGCTGGCGATCTTCGGCGGCGCTCTGATGCTTCTGGTCATGGTAATCACCGTGATCAGCGTCGCCGGGCGCGCCCTGATCGGCCGGCCGATCATCGGCGACTATGAGATCACAGAGGTCGCCAGCGGCATCGCCGTATTCATGTTCCTGCCTTATACGCAGTTCACCGGCGGCAACATTGTTGCCGAATTCTTCACCGCCGGAATGTCGCGGCGCAATCAACTCCGCCTGGACCTGGTACACAACGCGATCTTCGCGTGCTTTGCGGCCTTTCTGGGCTGGCGCATCGCGCTTGGCGGCATCGACAAATATGAATCGCTGGCCACCAGCATGCTGCTGCGCCTGCCGGTCTGGATCACTTACCTCGCGGGGCTCGCCGGACTTGCGGTGCTCCTGGTCGTGTGCGTCTGGATCGTAGCCCGGCTGGTCGCCCAAGAGCGCAACTGATGCATCTCGAATTGGGCATCGGCCTGTTTGCGGCGATGATGCTGCTGGTCGTGCTGAGGATGCCCATCGCGCTGGCGATGTTCGTCACCGGCGCGATCGGCTTCGCCCAACTCACGAGCTGGGATGCGCTGCTCAGCCATATGAACGACTCCCCCGTGAGCCGCGTTTCCTCCTACGATCTTTCCGTGATTCCCCTCTTCATCCTGATGGGTCAGTTCGCCACCCACGGCGGCCTGGGCCGTGCCGTCTTTCATGCGGCGCGTGCCTGGTTCGGGCATTATCGCGGCGGGCTTGCCATCGCCACCATCGGCGGCTGCGCCGGCTTCGGCGCAATCTGCGGCTCGTCGATCGCGACCGGTGCGACGATGACCGCCGTTGCCCTGCCCGAAATGCGCCGCTACGGCTATTCGGGCGCCTTGTCGACCGGATCGCTCGCGGCCGGCGGCACGCTGGGCATCCTGATCCCGCCGTCGGTGATCCTGGTCATCTACGCGCTCATCACCGAGCAATCGATCGGCGACCTGTTCCTCGCCGCGCTCATCCCCGGCCTGATTGCCACGGTCGGCTACGTCATCGCCGTCATGGCCTTCGTGCGCTTCGTGCCCAGCGCCGGTCCGGCTGCCGAACCGCTGCCGATGTCCGAACGCATCGGGAGCCTGAAGGCGGTCTGGCCCGTCGCGGTCATTTTCACCGCAGTGATCGGCGGCATCTATTCCGGGGTCTTCACGCCGACCGAAGCTGCGGGTGTCGGCGCCGCGGGGACCGGGCTGTTCGCACTCGCGGTGGGCGGCCTGGGCAAAACCGCGCTAAAGAGGTCGCTGCTCGAGACGGCGCGCACGACCGGCATGATTTTCGTAATCCTGATCGGGGCCGAGATCTACAGCGCGTTCCTTGCGCTGTCACAGATTCCGCAAAGCCTGGCGGCAACGATCGCAGAATCCGGCTTCGCCCCGATGACCATCCTGCTCGTCATCGTGGCGATCTATATCGTCCTTGGCTGCGTCATGGACGGAATAGGCATGATCATTCTCACGATTCCGCTGTTCCAGCCCATCATCGCCGGACTCGACTTCGGTATGTCACCGGAGGCGACCTCGGTCTGGTTCGGAATCCTCGTGCTGGTCGTCGTCGAGGTCGGACTGATAACCCCGCCGATCGGACTCAACGTCTATGTCATCAACGGCATGGCGCGCGACGTACCGCTTACCGAGTCGTTCAAAGGCATCGTCCCGTTCTTCATCAGCGACCTCTGTCGCATCGCCATCATCATCCTGATCCCGGCAACCTGTACCCTGCTCCCCGGCCTCTGACGCGGCCCGCCATTACATGCTGCGGCCCCGAACAACTCGCTTTCTACTGGCGCTGAAGGGGCCACAGTGCCTAGCTCTGAGCGGAATTGATGGTAAATTATAGCGCAACGCTGTTCGGTCCCGCCAGGAAAGAGAAACTGACATATCCGCAGCGCTGGAGAAACTGATATGAGTGCAGCAGCGAATCCATGCATACAGCAGCGCGCCCATGTCGGCGTCATCGTGCCGGCGGTGAACCGCACCTGCGAAGAACAATTCCACCGCCACGCGCCGTCAGCCCTTGGCATACATATAATGCGCGCGCGCATTGCCGGCCCATGGGCAAAGCCCGTCGCGCAGCTTGAGGGCGAAATCACGCGCGTCACGCAAGTGCTGGCGGAATGTTCGCCCGATCTGCTGGTTTATAATTGCACCGCCTCTTCGATGAAAGAGGGACCGGAGGGCGAGAAACGCATACTCGAAATCATGCAGAAAGCGGCGGGCATTCCCTCCATATCCACAAGCGCCGCGGTCGGCGACGCCTTCAAAACGCTGGGCATCCAATCAGTCGTCGTGATCACGCCCTATGCGAAAAATGACGAGATACTTTTCTATCTCGATAAGATCGGCATCAGGGCGGTAGGCAATGTCGCGCTTGATTTGCCGGCATCGAAATTTGTTTCAGTGACGCCGCAGGAATGGCACGACCTTGCGGTGGCCAACGACGAGGCGGATGCGGACGCAATATTCTTCAGTTGTGCCGCCACGACGCAAATCGATGCGGTTGCGCCAACGGAAAAGACTCTCGGCAAGGCTGTCGTCAACAGTAATCAGGCGGTGTTGTGGTCGGTGCTGAAACATTTGCGCGACAAGTTGGGAAAGACAGAGCCTCCGGCACTAGGCAGTTTGATGCAGACGCTGGCCTGAGCGCCTGATCGAATCGTTAATGTGCTGCAATGGTGAGCGTGTGCTCCGCGATTATCAGCGCGGGGCGGCGATCCTGCACTGACCGCCACACCAGCCCCGCAAAGGGCAAGGCCTCTGGCAGCGGAATCCGCAATGACTGAAGCACGGCGCTACAAGCTCGGCATCGATATCGGCGGCACCTTCACCGACCTGACCCTGATTGAAAGCGGCGGGCGCGGAATCCATACCCACAAGGTGCCCAGCACGCCCGATGCACCCTCTCGGGCAGTCGCGCAGGGAACCGTGGAGCTGTTGAACAGGCTCGGCGAATCGCCTGCGGCAATCGAGGGCTTCGTGCACGGCACCACCATCGCGCTCAATGCCATCCTGGAGCATCGGGGCGCCAGCGTGGTGCTCGTGGTCAGCGCGGGAAACCGCGACATCCTCGAGATCGCGCGTCTGGCCAAGCACGATCACTTCAACCTGCGCGCCGCCGCGCCGCCGGACCTGCTGCCGCGCCGCCACGTTATCGAAGTGCCTGAGCGCACCGACAAGAACGGCCGGGAGATCGAACCCCTGAACATCTCCGTCCTGCGCACGCGGCTGCAGGCGCTCCAGTCCTCGGGCATCGAAGGCCTCGCAGTGTGCCTGCTGAATGCCTATGTCGCACCGGAGCACGAAAGGCAGGCGGCGGCGGTGCTGGCCGAGGAGTTCCCGGGGCTTCACATCTCGCTCTCGACCGAGCTCTGGCCGGAGATCCGCGAATACGAGCGCGCGATGGTGGCGGTCCTGAACGCCTATGTGCAACCCGTGATGTCGCGCTACCTGCGCGGCCTGCAGCAGGACGCCCAGGCAATAGGCATGCACACCAAGCTCTACATCACGCAATCCAACGGCGGCGTGATGTCTGCGTCCACCGCCGAGGACAAGCCAGTGAGAACCTTGCTGTCCGGCCCGGCCTCCGGCGTGGTCGGCGCGGCCTATATCGCGCGCCTGTGCGGCGTGCGCGAAGCGGTGACCATCGACATCGGCGGCACGAGTGCCGACGTTTCGCTGATCCGCGACGGCGAGCCGGTGCATTCCACCGAAGCCAAGGTGGGTCACTACCCCCTGGTGATGCCCTCGGTGGACGTATTCGCGGTCGGCGCAGGTGGTGGCTCGATCGCGTGGTTCGACCCGATCGGCCTGCTCAAGGTCGGTCCGAAAAGCGCCGCTGCCGCGCCTGGGCCGGCCTGCTACGGCAAGGGAGGCACGGAACCGACGGTGACAGATGCGTACCTCGTGTGCGGCTACCTCAACCCGGACAATTTTGTCGGCGGCGCAATGAAGCTGGACCGCCGCCTGGCCGAGGAGGCCGTGGGCAAAGTCGCCGCGCGTCTTGGGCTGAGCCTGCAGGAGGCCGCCGAGGCGATCCTCGATATCGCCACGGCGAACATGATCACCGCATTGCTGCCGATGATGACCAAGCGCGGGGTGGATCCGCGCGACTTCGGACTCATTCCCTTTGGCGGCGCCGGCGCCACGCATGCCTGCCTGCTCGCCGAGGAAATCATCATTCCGCGCATCATTGTGCCGCCGTCCCCAGGCACGATTTGCGCACTGGGCGCGGCCATCGCCGACGTGAAGAACGACACTATCAAAAGCGTGCGCGGCGAACTGGCGAAGACCTCCGCGGCGGAGCTCCGTAACGGCTTTGCGCAACTCGAGTCGGCCGCTCGGGCCTGGCTCGCCGAGGAGAACCCCGTCATCGGCGAAGTGGTGATCCGGCGTTCGGTCGACGCGCGCTATTACGGCCAGGCCTTCGATATCGAAGTCGAAGTGCCGGGAAACGCCGAGGCGCTGGCTCCCGAGCGGATCGGCGAGAGATTCCACGATACCTACGAGGCGCTGTACCGCAACAGCGACCGCAGCGCGCGCATCGACCTGGTGAACCTGCGCGTGCGCATCACCGGCAAGACCCCGCCGATCGCGCTTGCGCCCGTGCCGCAGGCGACGGGCGATCCCGCCGCCGGGGGCGCGCGCGAGATCTGGTACCGCGGCACGCGGCATCTGGCGCGCGTGTACGAACGCTCGCAGCTCGCCGCCGGGCACCGCGTCGACGGTCCGGCTATCATCGAACAGTTCGATACGACCACGGTGGTCGCCCCCGGCTTCGTCGCCGTCACCGACGAGCACGGCGTGCTGAATCTTACCCGCAGGAGCTGAGCCATGCGCACGAATCCCGTCGTACTCGAGATGCTGATGCAGCGTTTCCGCTCGGTCGCGGAGGAGATGGGCTATTCGGTGCAGCGCACCGGCTACACCGCCTTCGTCAACGAGACCGCGGACCTCGGGGTGGCGCTGGTGACGCCCAAAGGGGAGATCTTCGGCTATCCCCTGGGCATCGGCATCACGACCTTCATCAACCTGGACATGTCCGATGCGTTCGGCGCATTCGACCACTACGACGAGGGCGACATCGTCGTCACCAACGACCCCTATACGTCCGGCGCCATGTCCTCGCACCTGCCGGACGTGAACGTATTCCGGCCGGTGTTTCACGACGGCGAGCTGGTGTGCTTCACGTTCGCCTACGTTCACTCCACCGATGTCGGCGGCAACGTGGCGGGCAGCCTCACGCCCTCGAACTACGAGGTGTTCCAGGAAGGCATCCGGATTCCGCCGATCAAGCTCTACAAGAAGGAAGAGGTCAACGAGGACGTGCTCAAGCTGATCTTGAACAACGTCCGCGTTCCGGCCGACAACTGGGGCGATCTGCGAGCGATGATCACGGCGTTGCGCGTGGGCGAGCGGCGCGTGCACGAACTGATCGAGCGCTACGGCCGCGATATATTTCTCTCGGCCATGCAGGACTGCCTCGCCTACAGCGAAACCCGCGTGCGCGAGCAGATCCGCCGCATCCCGCCCGGAATCTACCGCTTCCACGACTACCTCGATGACGACGTCGCCAGCGAGGTCCCGGTCCGCCTGCAGGTGGCGGTGACGGTCGCGGCCGATTCGATGCACCTGGATTTCACGGGCACGGACCCGCAACTGAAGGCAGCATTCAACTTGTACAGCGCCAACAAGCCGCACCCGTGGCTGATCTACAAGCTGATGTCGCTGTTTTCAACGATGGACCCGGGCATTCCGCTCAATTCCGGCATGATGCGGCCGGTTTCGGTGACCGCCCCGGTGGGATCGGTCGTCAATTGCGTGTTCCCCGCGGCGATCGGCCTGCGCACCACCATGGGCGTGCGCCTGCAGGACGCGGTGATGGGCGCGCTCGCGCAGGCGCTGCCCGAGATCGTTCCCGCGGCCGGTTCGGGCACCATCGTCCCGGTTGTCTTCGCCGAACCGAGTCCGACCGGACGCGGCGTCGAGGTCAACGTGCTCGAACCGCTTTCCGGCGGCACCGGAGGCTGCTCCCAGGCCGACGGGCTGCACGCGCGCGACGTGGTCGATCTGGCCAACCTGCGCAACAGTCCGCTGGAAACGGTGGAAAGCAAATCCTCTACGCGCGTCTTCGTCTATGGACTGCGGCCGGACTCCGCCGGCGCGGGCAAGTACCGCGGCGGCTGCGGCGTGGTGTTCGAGTTCGAGGTGCTGGCGCCGGACTGCGTCATCATCGCCCGCGGCATGGAGCGGCTGCGCTTTCAGCCTTGGGGATTGCTTGGCGGGGCCTGCGGCGCTTTCGGGCGCATCGAGGTCAAGCACGCGGGCGGCGATCAGTTCGAACAGGTACACAAGGCCGATGCGCTGCGCGCATCGGTCGGCGACGTGATCCGTCTGTCGACCGCCGGCGGCGGCGGCTACGGCAACCCGCTGGACCGCGACGCGCAAAAGGTGCTCGACGACGTGCTCAACGGCTTCGTGACCGTCACCGGCGCCGAGCGCGATTACGGCGTGGTAATCAGGAACGCTCGCCTGGATGGCGCAGGCACGACAAAGCTGCGCGAATCGCGCCGGAGGGCAGAACATCCGCCGCTCTATACCCTGGGTGCGGCGCGCGAGGAGTACGAGCGGGTCTGGACCGCCGAGGTGAGCCGGGTGATGATCGATATTCTGTTTCGCCTGCCGCAGCCGATGCGCTACGAGGTGCGCGGCCGGATCTGGCGTGGCATGGAAAAGCGCCGCGCCGAAGGCCAGCCATGCGACGCTGCCGCGCTCCTGGCGCTGTGGGACGAACAGTGCCAGCGCATGGAAAAGAGCGCGCTGCGCATCGAGGCACGGGCCGAGCCCCAGGCCGCGTAGGCGAAGCCGCGATGAGCGC
>Ga0326597_10006303_pt1 | contig 16293 bp, 15 predicted proteins | sample RVTome_12_FD_203789 | JGI IMG/M metagenome (GOLD analysis project Ga0326597, IMG submission 203789) | Soil microbial communities from uranium-contaminated site in the Upper Colorado River Basin, Wyoming, United States - RVT100D185 | ecosystem: Environmental > Terrestrial > Soil > Contaminated >...
TCGGGGAGCCAGCCACCTCGGGGCTCCGGCAACGGTCACCGAGGCGCTCGCGTCATTCGCAATGAGCACGCCCCTCGAGGACATCGCGCCGGCGGCGCGGGAGGCGGCGACCCTCCTCCTCCTCGATGCGATCGGCACCGCGCTCGCCAACCGGGATGCGCCGTTCGCTGTCGCGATGCGCGGCGTGGTCGCCGAAGCGGACGCGGGCGGGCCATGTACGGTGATCGGCGGAGGCGCAGGGCCCGCCGGCCCCGAGGCCGCGGCCGAGGTCAACAGCTCGCTGGTCCATGGCAGCGACCTCGATGCGACCCACATCGAATCGATCATCCACCCGACCTCGATCGCGGTGCCGGTTGCACTCGCCGTCGGCGAAGCGGCCGATGCCCGTGGGTCGGAGGTGCTCGCGGCGATGGCCTGCGGCATGGAGGTTCTCGTGCGCCTCGGCCTGGCGGCGGCGGGCCAGTTTCATCGACGCGGTTACCAGCCCACCGCCCTGCTCGGGTCCCTCGTGGCCGCCATCGTCGCCGCACGCCTGCGGGGTCGGTCGACGGGCGCCGCGGTGGAGGCGGCGGGCCTGGCGACCTCCGTCTCAGCCGGACTCCGTTCCTTCTCGAGTGACGGCACGTGGGGCAAGCGTCTCATCACGGCCTGGGCTTGCCGAACCGGGATCCACGCCGAGGCCCTGGTGGCAGCGGGCTTTCGGGGGAGCCGCGACGCCCTGGAGAAGTCATGGGGCCTGTTCCCGGCGTTCCTCCCCGAAGGCGGCTTCGACCTCTCCCTCGCGACGGACCAGCTGGGCCGGACGTGGACCTTGATCGACACCGAGCCCAAGCGCTATCCGTGCAGCCACGGGCTCCACCCGTACATCGAATCGGCGCGGGCGCTGAGCGACCAGGTCTCGGCTGACGCCATCGCGACGGTCGGCTTACGGGTCAACGACGCTGCCGTCCGCTGGTGGTTCGAACCCCGCGATCTCCGCTACCGGCCGGACGCCTATGCGGCGCGCTTCAGCCTCCCGTACGTCGTGGCCCGAGCAATCCTCGACGGCCGCGTCGATGAAGCGTCGTTCGAGGCGGAGGCCGTCGAGGATTCCACCGCCCTGGCGCTCGCCGACCGGGTGGTGCCGATCGTCGATCCCGCGCTGGAGGATCGGGCGCCGGTCGGGTTGCCGGGCGGCCTGACGATTGTCCTTCGCGACGGGAGTGCGATCGAGATCTCGAACGCGCCCGCGCCTTCCGACACCGAGGCATTCGTCATCGGGCGCTTCCGGGTCGTCGCGACCGGCGTCCTCGGCGCAGTGCGGGCGGCGCGTCTCGAGCGGTCCATCCTTGGCATCGCCGGTGCGCCTTCGGTTCGCTCGGTCCTGGCCGATGCGGTGGCATGAATCGGGCGTGGTCGTGGGAGGCGTTCGGCGATCATTGCGCGCACCAGCTGGAGGTGGAGATCCGTGACCGTCGTCAGCCCCTGGTATCGGCTCGGATACGTCATTCCCCATCTCTACACCGACCTGGACGCGTACCAGTTCTACCGGGTGGCTCCGGAGGGCGCGATGCTCGTGACCACCCAGCTGAACCTCGGCGATTACAGCCTGGCGGCGATCGAGCACGAGCTCCCCACGCTCTGGGAACGAGTCGATCTCCTCGCCATGAAGCGGGTGGATCGCATCGCCGTGTCCGGCGTGCCGATCGCGTCTGCGCTGGGACGCAAGCGGATGCTCGCGCTCCTCGAAGAGGTTCGTCGGCGTTCCGGCGTGCCGGCCGACACCGATCTGGAGGCGCACATCGCGGCGCTCGATCACCTCGGCGTGCGCAAGCTGGCTTTGGCGACCCGCTGGCCGGATCACGTCGCCCAGGCGCTCATCGCATATCTCGCGGAGGCTGGGATCGAGGTGGTCGTCACTCGATCCAGGGGGCGGGACCTCGAGCAGAACAAGCTTGCCAGCCCCCTCGAGGATCACCAGCTAGCGCTCGAGCTCGGCCGGCAGGCGTTGCGTGACGCTCCGGATGCCCAGGCGCTGATGCTGCCCGGCGGCCTATGGTTCGCCATTCATGCGATGCCGGTGCTCGAGGCCGAGTTCGGGGTCCCCGTGACCCTGAACATCACCGCGACGCTGTGGGCCGCGCTCCACGATATGGAGGGAGGTCTGCCGAACCGACCGGACCCACGTTGGGGCAGGCTGCTCGCGAGCCTGTAAGGCCGGCCGGGTGCCGGGGATCAGGCGGTTGGATCCATAGCGACAGGGTTCGTCAGCGCACCGAGACCGTCGATCTCCACCGTGACGGAATCTCCGGGCTGGAGAAACGCCGGAGGCTCCTGGTACGCGCCGGTGCCGGCTGGGGTGCCGGTCGCGATGACGTCGCCTGGGATCAGCGTCACGGTGCGCGTCGCGGCCGCGACGCATTCGGCGACGTCATGGATGAGGTCGCTGGTACTGGCGTCCTGTCGCAGCCCGCCGTTGACCCAGGTCCGCAAGCGGAGGCCGCTCCCGTTACCCACGTCGGCTCGCGACACGACGTACGGCCCAATCGGGCCGAACGTGTCGGGACCCTTGCCCATCGTGATCTGGTTGTTGACGTGCTGGACCGCGCGATCGCTGACATCGTTGACGATCGTGTAGCCGGCAACGTAATCGAGCGCCTCGTCGGCTGGGACCCGCCGGGCGCGTCGGCCGATCACGACCGCCAGCTCGCCCTCGTAGTCGACGTCCTGATCCGGCGTCACGAAGATGGGATGTCGATGGCCGATCAGGCTGCTGACCAGCTTGGAGAAGAAGATCGGCGCCAGCTGTCTCGGCCGGGGGTTCTCGGCGAGGTGATCCTCGTAGTTGCGGCCACAGAACAGCATCGTCCGCGGCTCGAGCGGCGGCACGAAGACAAGTTGCTCAGGGTCAACTGGCGAACCAGAGCCGGGAATGTCCCTCCTGCGCCGATCGAGATCCTGTGCCCCGTCCGCCAGGGCGTCCAGGACGGACACAAACCCCGTGCGAACGATGCCGTCCTTCGTGAACACGCCGACATGCGTGCCGCCGTCGGCCATGAAGCGGCAAACCGCTCCGAGACGTGGTGCGATCAACCGGTCGCCTCCTCGACGCACGGGGTGTTCGCGTGGGCGGTCAGCTCCATTCGTCGATCGCGTACCTGTCGACGGCTTGCCCGATGAATTCGAATCCAAGGCCCGGCCGCGTCGGCAGGCGAACGCCGCCGTCGGCGGTCGTCTCGAGCGACGAGTCCACGACCGCCTTCATCGGGTGCAGGGCCTCCTCCGGGAAGCACTCGACGAACAGCGCGCCCGGAATCGATGCCACGAGGTGCACGTGAATGTCCTCGAGCGAGTGAGGAGCGACGGGGACGCCGAAGCTCGCGGCTGTCGCGGCGATCTTCCGGAACTCGGTCACGCCTCCGCACACCCCAACATCCGGGTTCACCACGCTTGCCGCGTCGGCCAGCAAGAGGGCCTGGAAACTCCAGCGACCGCCGAGAAGCTCTCCCGTTGCCACCGGGATGGAGGTCTGCCGCTTGAGACGGGCGTGATTGGCCACGTCCTCCACGCCGAAGGGCTCTTCGATCCAGTAGGGATCGTACCGTTCGAACTGGCGCAAGGCTCGAACTGCGGCGGGCAAGTCGTCCTTCCAGCGGTTGTTGGCATCCAGGAGAAGCGGGGCATCATCGCCGATGACCTCACGCACCAGCCGGATGCGCTCGGCATCGAGTCTGGGCGTCTCCCGGCCGATCTTCATCTTGAAGGCGCGGTAGCCTCGGTCGACGTTCGCCCGAACTTCGGCAACCAGGTCGTCGAGCGTGCCATCCGGTCCGTAGTAGTAGCCGCCGCTTGCGTATGCCGGCACGCTGTCCGTCCGCGCGGCCCCTAGGTACCGCCACAGGGGAAGCCCGGCCGCTCGTGCGTTACGGTCCCATAGAGCGATGTCGACTGCGCTCAGCGCGCGCATCACCGCACCGTGTCGGCCGCTGTGCAGCGCGTCCTGATACAGGTCCGCCCAGATGCCTTCCACGCGGTAGGGGTCGTCCCCAACGAGCAGCTTCGCGAAGAGGCCCCGGATCGCATCGCTCGGTAAGGTCGTGAATCGACTTCCCCCATGCTGGACGATCCCGATGCCGTAGGTGTCGTCTGTGCACTCGATTCGCGTGAGCGTGTACGCGCGAGCCGGTACGGCTCGCGTCGAGAACGCGACGTTCCTGCGCATGGGAATGACGACCGTCCGCGCCTGGACCGACCTGATCGTGACCACGAACATCTCCGATGCCTCGGCCGGGCAGCACAGGTGCCGCGCGGCGCGGAGAGGGGCCGAGCATCTTCCGCCGCGGACGATCGCGTGGGACGGCATTGACGTCAACTTCCGATGGCTTCCTTACCGTACCCAATCTCATATAGAATATAACAGAAGCCAACGTGGCAGGCCCAACACCAGGTGAGGAGCAGAGATGTCGGACGAAGAGATGGAGCGTGCGCCCTGGTGGTCGGACGAGTGGTTCGTAAGCCCGTACAACTTCGACCCTGACCTTCGCGCGCAGATGACGCTGCCGCCGCGGCTGGTGCTCCATGACGCGACCCTGCGCGACGGGGAGCAGACCCCGGGCGTCGTCCTCCGACGAGCCGACAAGGTGCAGATCGCGAAGCTGCTCGACGATTCTGGCGTTGAACGGATCGAGGCCGGCATGCCGGCCGTGTCGGACGAGGACTATGCGGCGATCTCCGACATCGTCCAGGCGGGCCTGAGCGCGAAGATCTACGCCTTCGCGCGGGCGATGATCGCCGACGTCGAACTGTGCATCAAGAGCGGTGCCCAGGGTATCGTGATCGAAGTTCCGTCGGGGCACCTGCGGCTCAAGCACCAGTACCACTGGACCGAGGCTGACGTCATCGGGCGCGCACTCGAGGCCGTCTCGTTCGCGAAGCAGCAAGGGCTCGATGTCGTCTTCTTCCCGTTCGATGGGGCCCGCGCGTCGCGTCCCTTCTACGAGGAGCTCGTCGGGCGCGTCTGGACCGAGGCGCACCCCGATTCGGTCTGCGTCGTGGACACGGTCGGCGGAACGCTCCCCGGCGCGCTCGCGAATATGGTCCGCCGGGTACGCACCATCGTGGACGGCCCGGTCGAGGTCCACACCCACAACGACTTCGGAATGGGCGTTGCCTCGACGCTCCAGGCGGTGATGGCCGGCGCCGAGGTCGCGCACGTCTGCGTGAACGGCCTGGGCGAGCGGACCGGCAACGCCGCGCTCGAGGAGGTTGCGGTCGCGGCCAGAATCCTGCTCGGCCTCGAGACCGGGATCGACCTGAGCCGGATGAAGGAGCTCTCGACGGTGGTCGAGCAGCTGACCGGTGTGACGCTGCCCAAGAACAAGCCGGTCGTCGGCGAGGGCGCCTTCGCGCGCGAGATCGGCCTCGGCATCGAGCTCGTCCAGACGCAGCAGCGGACGGTGTTCCCGTTCATCCCGAACTTGGTCGGCATGACGCCGAAGGTCGTCATCGGCAAGAAGAGCGGCGTCCGGTCGATCGCGATGAAGCTCGACGAGTGGAGGCTCGAGGCGACCGAGGAGCAGATGCGCGACATCCTGGTCGAGGTGAAGCAGCTGGCGATCGACCTCGGAAGGCCGCTCGCCGACGACGAGCTGCGCGAGATGTACGATCGCCGGGTGGCCGCCCGGGTCTGAGACCGACGGGGCGTTACTGAGCGCTGGTCGATCTCGCCCGGCCGGACATCGCGGCGCCCGGGCCCAGGACCGTTTCGGCAAGTCGCGCAAAGTCCTCGAGGTCGACGAGGCTCTTGGTCTCGAGGGAGCGCCCCTTCACCGCCAGCAGGATCTCCTGCATCTCTTCGGTCGAGGCGGTCAAGCCGAGACGGTCGAGCGCGACGAGGACCGAATCGAGGCCGCTGCCCTTGCCCAGCACCGGTGTGATCGGCGTCTGACCGACGAGTTCGGGGAGGAACGGGGCGCATTCGAGCAGGTGGTCGGGGCTGGCGTTCTTCACCCAGGTCGTGATGATCCCCGACTCGACGTTGTAGAGGCGCTCACCGACGATCGGTCGGTTGCTCGGGATCGTCACGCCGGCGAGGTCGAGGACGAGCTTCGAGAGGTCGACCAGCCGCTCCGTCCTGATGCCGAGGTCGCGCCCGTACATGGTTAGAAGCGTCAGGACGGTGTCCTCGAACGGTGTGTTGCCGGCGCGCTCGCCGATCCCGGTCACGGTGGTCTGGATCGTCTCGGCTCCAGCGGCGACGGCCATCACCGTGTTCGCGACGCCCAGCGAGAAGTCCATGTGGAAATGCGTCTCGAGGGGGACGTCGACGCGCTCGCGGACCTTGCGGACGAGGAAGGGAACCGCGTGCGGCGAAAGAACCCCGAACGTATCGACCAGCCCGAGGGCATCCATCCAGCCTTCGTCGGCAACCTTCACGATGAGGTCGAGGAACTCCACGATCCCCGCTCGGGTCGCGTCGATCGGGAAGAACGAGACCTGGAGCCCTGCCTCGTGCGCATAGCGGGTCGACTCGATCGCGAGGTCGATGGCCCGCTCCATCGGCCAGCGATAGGCCCATTCGACAATGTGGTGACTCGATGGGATCTCCATGACGACGCCCACCACCCCCGTGTCGACGGCCCGTTTGACGTCGTCGACGAGGCAGCGGCTGAAGGCCCAGATCTCCGATGGCAGGCCGGCCTTCACGAGATCGCGGATCGCGAGGTCGTCGTCGGCGGAGACCGCGGGAAGACCGGCCTCGATCCGATGAACCCCGGCCTCGGCAAGGGCGTGGCCGATCCTGACCTTCTCGGCCCGGCGGAACACGACGCCCGCCTGCTGCTCCCCGTCGCGCAGGGTCACGTCGTGGACGCGCACGCGCTCGGCTGGGGTGAAACCGGCGCGGACCTCCTCGAGGAAGTTCCACGGGGACGTGAACCACCGATCGGTGTGCCAGGGTTCGCTCAAGGGACTCCCTCCTCACCTCACCCAACAGGGCCCGTATATTCTATATCACGGGCTGCCCAGGGCGCCCGGCCACGGTCGTTGAACCCAGCTCCGCACACGAGGGAGACACGATGACGGAACTCACGCCTGAACAGATCGTCGAGCAGATCTACCGGCGCCGCGGCTACCTGTTCGAGTGGCAGGTCCTCCTTGCGAAGGAGCACCCGCAGTTCCTGCTGGGCTACGATCAGGCGTACGAGGCGGCCACGAACCTGGAGGAGGGGGCCTCGCTGCCGAGGAAGTACCGCGAGTGCGTCTACGTCGGCGTCCTGTCCGCGATGGGCGAGGAGCCCGCGGCGAAGAATCACATGCACAAGGCCCTCAACCTGGGAGCGACGAGCCGCGAGCTCATCGACTCGATCATCGTCGCCTGGAATCCGACCGGCGCCATCACGCTCGTCCACGGGCTCAAGGCGCTCGTCGAGGTCTTGATCGAACGCGGCGAATACGAGTACGAAGCCGTCCCGTATCGTGTGACCGACCGACCCGCTGATGCGGAGCGGACGTTCATGGAGGACAAGCGGTAGTTCGTGGCGGCGCGTGACGGGCGCCGACGGCACGAGCGCCCCGGCGATCGACAACCCGGGCGTGTGCGGTGTCAGCGAAGAGGAGTGCGGCATGCGCATCGAGCGGGTCGAAGTCCACCCGGTCGCGATACCCCTGTCGCGGCCGTACCGCGACTCCACACGTGTCGAGACGCACTCGCGTGACGTCCTCGTCCGGCTTGTCACGAACGAGGGGGCCGAGGGCTGGGGCGCCGGCGCACCCCGCTCGTTCCCGACAGGTGAGACACAGCACGGTCTGGTGGCGGTGCTCGAGCGGGTGCTCGCCGGAGTCGTCATCGGGAACGATCCGTTCGCGATCGAGGCCATTCACGAGCAGATGGCTCAAGCCGTCGCCGGCAACCATGCGGCCAAGGCCGCGATCGATATCGCCCTCCACGACCTGGTCGGGCGCCTGCTCGGCCGGCCCGTTCACGATCTCCTCGGTGGGCGGCTCCGGGAGTCGATGCCGACCCTCGACATCCTCCCGCTCGACACACCGGAGCGAATGGCCGAGACCGCCGTCGAGCTGCGCGGCACGATCGGGACACGGGCGTTCAAGGTGAAGATGGACGCCGACCTGGAGGTGGGCACACGACGGGTGGCGGCGATCCGCGACGCCGTGGGCGTGGACGCGATGCTCGTTGTCGACGCCAACGGGGCCTGGACGGTCAAGGAGGCGCTCGACGCCTGCCGCCGCCTCGAGCCGTACGGGGTTGACGTGGTCGAGCAGCCGACGCCGGGACACGATCTGGACGCGCTGGCCGAGGTGACTCGCCGGAGCGTGCTGCCGGTCGGGGCCGACGAGTCGGTCGTGCCCGAGCTCATCGGCCGCCTCCTGGCAACTCGAGCGGCCGACGTGGTCAACGTGAAGCTCACCCGCGAGGGCGGTTTCGCGCCCAGCCGCCGCGTGGCCGGCGCGGCCAGGATCTTGGGGCTCGGGGTCGTCTGCGGCAGCGTTGTCCAGAGTGCCCTCATCGATGCCGCGTGCGCGCACTTCTTTGCCTCGACACCCGGCATCGTCTACAACGAATCGGGGAAAGGTCCGGCCTGGCACGCCCGCGACGTGGTCACGGGGCTGCGAGTCGAGGCTGGCCTGGTCTACGTGCCGACCGGTCCCGGACTCGGTGTCGACGTCGATGTCGATGCCGTTCGGGCGCTCCGCCCCGTCGATTAGCGCTCGCCTTCGGCCGTAGGTGGCAGGGCATCGACGGCGGAATCCGCCTCCGGTGCCCCGGGCTGACCGCGCCGGCTTCGAATGCGGTAGCTCCGTAGCTCCGGAAAGCCGCGCGCGACCACGCCGACCCCGATCACCGCCAGAACGCCCCCCACGATGAGCGAACCCTGCGCACCGAGCGCCTCCGCCATCAGTGCGGCGCGAATGTCTCCGACGCGCGGGCCGCCGGCGGACGACAGCACGTGGATCGACGTGACTCGTCCGCGCAGGTCGTCCGGGGTCGCGGTCTGGATGATCGTGTTCCGCAGGATCGCGGACGACACGTCGGCCGCACCGCAGATGGCGATCAGGATCAGGCCGAGCAGGAACGAGCCAGTCAGCAACCCGAGCGCCACGGTGGCCAGGCTGTACGTGAGCACGATGGCGATGACCGCGCGGCCCACGGCGTCGACGGATCGAGTCCAGCCCGAGAAGACCCCCCCGGCGACCGCTCCCGCCCCTCTCGCGGCCATCATGATCCCAGCCGCCTCCGGCGTGATCCCAAACGCCTCGATCAACAGGACCGGAAGCAGCGAGCCCATCGGGAGGGCGAGGATCATGGCATCGAGGTCGACCGCGAACGACGATAGGATGATCCGGCGGTCGCGAACGAAGCTGAAGCCCTCGGCGATCATCCGAATCGGTGACCGAGCGACCCGCGAGGCGGGCGGCAGCGGGGGCATCCATGCGGAAGCGAGCACCGCCCAGACATAACCCACGACCTGGAGGAGATACGCTGCGGATAGGCCCGCGACCCCGAACATGAGGGCGGCGAGGGCCGGTCCGGCGACGGACAGCGCCTGGAAGTTCAGCGAGGTCAGCGCGATCGCCGCGGGCAGGCGCTCGCGTGGCACCAGGCGGGGCACGGCCGACAGGCGCGCGGGTTGTTCCATCGTGAAGAACGTCGTGACCACGACCCCGAGGGCGATAACGAGCTCGAGTGGCGGCTGCTCGAGAAGTGAGAGCGCGAGGAGGCCGGCACTCGCGGCAGCCATCACGACGAGGGCCCCGAGGAGGATCACGCGGCGGTCGAAGAGGTCCGCCAATGCGCCGCCGCTCAGCGATAGGAAGACCGTGGCGACGAGCTGGAGCACGGCGACGACGCCAAGAAGGGCCAGCGATCCGGTCGTCAGGTAGATCTGAATCGGAAACGCGTACCTGGCGGTCTCGCGGCCGATCGCGCTGCCGAGCTGACCGAGCCATTGCGAGCGGAAGCCCGGATCCCGGCGCAGCGGCGACCAGTCGGCGAAGAGGCTCGAGCCTCGTCCACCGGGAGCCGAGCCGGGACTGGGGGCTCCGACCTCGGTGGGGAGCTCCGGGTCGAATCCCGGGGACCCGGCGGCGGTCCCCGGCGCGGGACTCAAGAGGGCGAGTCCGCCGGGGATTGTCGGGAGCCAGTCCTGTCATCGAGGTATCCAAGGCCGGCGTCGGCCTCGCGATCCGTGACCCGATACGGCACGTCCGGCAGCTCGTACAGCCCGCGCTCCACGAGGACTTCCACCAGGGCCTTCACGCCATGGACCATGGTGATCGCGCCAGTCGGGTTGAAGGCGGCAAGGACCGCGTCGAGGAGATCCGACTCGCTGGCGCCCGCATCGAGTGCCTTGTGCATGTGGTTCTTGGTCGCGGCCTCCTCGCCGATCGCCGCGAGCACCCCGACATACACGCACTCACGGTAGCGATCGGGCAGGCTGCTGGTCCGGTTCGTGGTCCGGGTCAGCTGCTCCCAGAGGTCGAGAACCTCAGGGCGTCGCTGGGCGAGATAGAGATGCCACTCGTGGATGTAGCCGCGGGGCTCGAACATCCGGTCCGCGAGAGCTTTCGCAGCCTCGTCGAGCTGGCTCATCAGCGCGCCTCCCGCGAGCCCCTCGCCGCGCGTACCTCTGCCTCGTACTCCTCATCGAGGACTTCGATGCCGCGCCATTCGGTCGAGCCCTCGTTGCCCTCGTTGACCGTCAGGTGGAGCACGAAGTGATCGGGCGCCGCGCCGTGCCAGTGCCACTCGCTCGGCGCGACGACCACGAGGTCCCCTGGCGCGATCTCGGTGCCGGGCTGGCCCTCGGTCTTGACGATGCCGGCACCGCTCACGACATAGATCGACTGGCCTCGATCGTGGCGGTGCCACCACGTCCTGCCGCCGGGTGCGAACAGGACCAGGTTCACCCTTGACCCGGCGGCGGAGTCACCCGGCTCGTGGAGGACGTCGCCCCATGCGTCGCCCGTGAATTGGCCCGACGCGCGTCGTTGTGACACGACGTCGCGTGCGTGGACGACTTTCATCCGTTCCCTCCCAGGATGATAGCTGGCGGTCCGTGGGCGCAGCGGCCACGGAAGACCCGGGGGCCTATATATTATAGTCCGGCAGTCCCAGCACGTTGAGCGTCCGACGAGCTACCGGCGTCGCTTCCTATCGACACGATCACCGAAGAGCCACGGGCCCCTGTGGTGTCGTGGCGCGGTTGGTTCGACACTCAGCTCGAGCTGCTCGGATTGTCGCCGGACGAGCGTCGGGCGATCGCGTCGCCTGCGGCGCGTGGTTGGGATCATCGGGCGCGGCCCGGAAACGGGCCGTCGCCGGCACCGGCACGACACATGGAGGTCCAGGATGAGCGAGTTCGAGGGCGTCAAGGCAGCCAAGCACGAGCATCTCTACGGGCGGTACGACGCGAATGGCCTCGACACGGGGTTCCGTCTCCAGGGCCAACACTTCTACAATCGGGTCGAGGAGCTCGACGAACTCGACGAGGAGTTCACCGGTGAGTGGCTCAAGTGGGTGTACGGCTATATGTACAACCGCACGGGCCTCGACCCGAAGACCCGAATCCTGATCGTCCTCGGTGAGGCGATCGTGCTTGGTGCGGAGATGCAGATCCCGAACCACATCCGCAGCGCGATGCGGGTGGGAGCGAGCCAGGACGAGATCCTCGAGGTCATCCTGCAGAGCTGCATCTACGCCGGCATGCCGCGCATGATGGTGGCGATGAAGGCCTACCGGAAGCTGTGCAAGGACCTCGGCCTCCGCGACCTCACCGATCCGGTGTTCCGCGGCGACGCCCGCGAGTAAGCCGGCGAACCGGCCGGGCCGATGGGAGGCTGCCGCTGATGGACATCCGGTCCACGCTCCGCGTCTACGACCAGGCCGACGTCCCGGGTGCCCCGGGCGTCACCGAGGGCCAGACCTACCAGAAGCTCATCGGCGTCGCGGAGCGGCCCACCGACCGGGTTCGCCTGGGCCGTGCGACGTACGTGCCGGGCACCCACGAGCAACTCCACTGGCATCCCATTGAGGCGCTCTATTACGTGATCTCCGGCCACGCGACCGTCCGCGACGTCGAAGGCACCGAGCGCCTGGTGGGTCCGGGTTCGATCGTCTATGCGCCCGCAGGCATGGGCGGTGCCCACGAATGGGAGGTCGGGGAGAGCCTCGAGCTCCTCGACATCCGGGCCACGAACGAGGCGAGCAGGAAGATGCAGTTCACGGTCGACCGGGCGACCCTGCGGTCGCACATCGACGTCGAGGATCTCGTGGCGCGCGATGGCATCGAGTTCCCGTCGCACTACTGAGACTGGAAGGGGCCGGTTCGGCTCAGCCCGGCGCGTACCCCGGCCGTAGCCAGGCCCGGACGTTGGCGGCGGCGACCAGCCGGATGCGCTCGCGGTCGAGCCCGGCCTCGACCAGGCTCTCGAGGGGCCGCTCATTCGACATGTCCCACGGGTAGTCAGTGCCGAGCAGGACATGGTTCCAGCCCACGCGCTCGCCGAGGAATGCCAGCGCCTGCGGGTCATGGGTCAGCGAGTCGAAGAAGATCCGGTCGGCGAGATACGCACTCGGCGGACGCAGGGTGCGCGCCCTGACATCGTCGCGGACCCGCCAACCGTGGTCCCAGCGGCCGAGCTGGTAGGGCACGAACCCTCCACCGTGGACGAAGCAGAAACGGAGGTTCGGGTAACGATCGAGCAGCCCGGAGAGGATGATCCGGCCGGCTGCCACGGTGCTGTCGACCGGGTTTCCGATGAGATTGACGAGGTGGTACCCGCTCATCCGGTCGGAACCGGCCACGGTTCCGGGCGGGTGGATAAGAACCGGCAGCCCCGCCGCGTCGATCGCGGCCCACATGGGTTCGTACCGCTCGTCGTCCAGGTCGATGCCAGCGGCGTTCGACCCGATGCCGAGGCCCGCCACTTCGGCGATGCCGGCCAACCGAACGACTTCGGCGGCGGCCCGCTCTGGGTCCTGCAAGGGTAGGCCGGGCATGGCCACCAACCGGTCCGGCGCGCTGCGTGCCGCGGCGACGACCGCATCGTTGTGGATCTCATAGAAGGCCGCCGCCAGCTCGCCCGGCAGGTGATAGAAGTTCAGATACGTGTACCCCTCGAGGACATGGGTCCGCAGGCCCTGGCGGTCCATGTCGGCAATGCGTGTCGCGAGGTCGATGAGGCCGGCCGGTATCGCCCTCGACGTTCCGTCGGGGAAGGCCCGGAAGAAGCCCGGCGGCAGGTCCATCGTCCAGCGCCCTTCCCCCAGCCGACGCAGCCTCGGCGCCCTGCCGGGCGCCAGACGGCCCATCTCGGCGACGGCGTCCGGGTCGACGTGATGGGCATGGATGTCGATCGCGTCGGCCGGGGCGGTCGAGCGGTCGACCGCGACGTGGGTCGCAGGGGTCACGGGCGATCTCCGCCGAGCTGGTGGGCTGCGGCCGGGTGGGTTCGGCCCGCTCGCGCGAGGAGCCGCCGTGCGGTGTCGGCCATCGCGTAGTCGACCATCGCACCGTCGACGACCGCCGTCGCCTCTCCCCGGAGCAGTGCGGCCTCGAACGTCGCGATGACGCGTTCGGCATGGTCGAGCTCGGCGGGCGTCGGTGTGAAGACTCGATGGACGACGTCGATCTGGGCGGGGTGGATGAGCTTCTTGCCGCGGTAGCCGAATTCGCGAGCCCGTCGGGCGGTCGCCTCGAGGCCGTCGAGATCGCGGACCCTGGCGTAGACCCCGTCGATCGGGTTGGTCAGCCCGACGACGCGGGCGGCAAGGATGACCTTCGCGCGCAGGTAGGCGAGCTGCCGGTCGTCGTCGGTGGTCAGGTAGCCCATATCGCCCTGGAGATCGCCGCCCTCGGCGGTCCCGAGCATGACCGAGCCCACACGCGCCCCGGCCGCGAGGATCTCGTAGGCAAAGAAGACGCCTCGCGCCGACTCGAGGCTCACGAGAAGCTCGATTCCGCCGACGGGCAGGCCTCGAGCGGCCTCCAGTGCCGAGAGGCGGGTGTCGACATCGGTGATCTCGCTCGGGCCGGCGACCTTGGGCAGCTGGATGCCGCGCAACCCCGGCGCGACGATCGCGTCGAGGTCGTCGACCAGCAGGCCGGAAGCGGCAGCGTTCACCCGGATGTACTGGACCAGCCCGGAGGTGACGGAGCGGCCGAGCGCCTCGCGAGCGATCAGCCGTGCCTCCGCCTTCTCGTCGAGCGGGACCGAATCCTCGAGGTCGAGGATGAGGGCGTCCGCACCGTAGCCGGCCGCCTTCTCGACCATCGCTGGACGGTTGGCCGGTGTGTTCAGAAGGCTGCGCAGCGCGTCCATCAGGCGCGTGAACCGATCAGCGTCGTCCAGAGCCGGTAGCGTGCGACGCGATCGGGATCGAGCTCCACGCCCAGCCCGGGTCCGTCCGGCAGTGTCAGCCGGCCGCCCTCGATGTGGAGTGGTACCGCAAGCAATGAGTCCTCGAGGAAGACGAGGGAGCCCAGCTCTGCCGGGGAGGCAGTGACCCGGTATCCCGCCGCGAGATGCGCGTTCGCGGCAGCTCCGACCCCGAGCTCGCGGTGGCTGCCCACGAGGCACGGGACGTTGGCGGCGACTGCCACCCCCACGAGATGCCGGCTCCGGCTGATCCCGGTCCTCGCGGCGCGGACGCTGAATGCGCCGGCCGATCCGTCCGCGATCGCGCCGATGACCGCGCCCAGCTCGTTCGTGCTTTCGTCGAGGAGGAGGGGTATGTCCGTGGCGTGGGCCAGCCGCGCCCGGCCGGCCGTGTCCCATGCGGCGATCGGCTCCTCGACGTACCGCAGGTCGTGCGCCTCGAAGCCGCGGATCGCGCGAAGCGCCTCGACGCGACCGTAGCCGCAGTTCGCATCGACGTACAGCCCCACGTCCGGACCGATTGCGGCGCGGACCGCAGCCACGGCGGTGACGTCCGCGGCGACGTCCGTACCGACCTTCAGCTTGATCGTGGCATAGCCCTCGTCGACCGCTCGCCGGGCCTGATCGGCCATGGCGGCCGGCGTGCCGATCCCGAGGGCCATCGTCAGCGGGATGGAACCAGCCGACCAGCCGCCGAGCAGGCGGAACAGCGGGGTGCGGGCCTGCCGGCCGATGAGGTCATGGAGCGCAACATCGATGGCCGCCTTCGCCGACTGGTTGCCCACGACGCGTTCCCAGCTCGCCCAGGCCCGCTCGGTGTCGAGCGGATCGAGACCGAGAATGGGCGGGACGATCAGCGTCTCGAGAGCAGCCCGGATACCGCCGAGGGTCTCGCCGTAGACCGACGGCCGAGGCACCGCCTCTCCGAGCCCGACGAGGCCAGCGTCCGTGTGGACCTGGACCAGCAGGTGGCGCGCCTCCGACAGGGTCAGGCCCGATGTCACGAGGGTCCCGAGCTCGCTCGAGTACGGGACGGCAACCGCCGTCAGCTCCACCCCGACGATCCGCATCAGACGATCCCTCGCGCCCGGAGGTCGGCGATCACGTTCGGGTCGTAGCCGAGGATGCGGCTCAGCACGTCGTCCGTATCGGCGCCGAGCGCCGGCCCGGCGTGCTCAAGCGCGCCGGGCGTCCGCGAGAACTTGGGGACGAGGCCGGGCATCTTGAGCGGCCCGGACGCCGTGGGCAGCTCCACGATGCTGTCCCTGCCGAGCAGCTGCTCGTCGGCCACGATATCGGCCATCGTGTTGACCGGTCCGACCGGGACGTCGCCGTCGGCCATCAGGCGCAGGACGTCATCGAACTCGTGCTCGGCGAACCACGCCTGGACGATGTCGTTGATCTCGTCGACGCGCTGGATGCGGGCTTCGTTGGTGCTGAACGCCGGGTCGGTGATCAGGTCCTCGCGGCCGATCGTGCGCATCAGTCGCTCGTAGACGGTCTGGGTGGCCGAGCTGTGGAAGACGAACCGCCCATCACGAGTGCGATACACGTCGGACGGAGCGATGTTCGCGTAGCGATTCCCCTGGCGGGTGGGGACGCGGCCGGTGCTGTCGTAGCTCGACACCATCGAGTCGAGGAGTCGGATCATCGTTTCGTACAGGGACAGGTCGATCCATTGGCCATGGTAGGCCCCATTCCGGTCGCGCTCGACGAGCGCCATCGCCACGGCCATCGCGCCGAATGTTCCGGCGATGTAGTCAACGAGCGGGACCCCCATCTGCATCGGCGGGCCGTCGGCGTAGCCGGTGCTGTTCATCATCCCGGACACAGCCTCGATGACCCGCCCGAATCCCGGCTGAAGGCGGGCAGGCCCGGTCTGGCCGTAACCGCTCAAGCTGAGCACGATGATCCCCG
>Ga0326597_10006304_pt1 | contig 16291 bp, 13 predicted proteins | sample RVTome_12_FD_203789 | JGI IMG/M metagenome (GOLD analysis project Ga0326597, IMG submission 203789) | Soil microbial communities from uranium-contaminated site in the Upper Colorado River Basin, Wyoming, United States - RVT100D185 | ecosystem: Environmental > Terrestrial > Soil > Contaminated >...
CACCACCCCGAACTCGAGCGCCTTCATAGCGTTGAGCAAAACGGTGTCATCCCGGGAGAACGCTTGGACCGCTCCGGCCAGATCGTCCTCGGCGATGCCAATCTCACGGAACATCGAGTAGAGCTGCGCCACCTCCAGGTTGCGAAAGTGCTCGATGTGGATCTGTTCCAACCGGAGCTCGGATGCCAGAACTTCTTCTTGGGACTTGGTTGCCAGATATTCGCCAGTGCCCATCGACACAGCTCCAGCGATGGCCCCGGCCACTCCGGTGATCAGGACGGTCCTGGCGTCGAGCCCGGCCCCGACGACCCCGGCGATGAGGAGGAACATCGAAACCAACCCATCGTTGATTCCGAGAACGATGTCGCGCCAGTACTGGCGAGATGCACCGACGTGTGGTTCGTAAACGATGGGGGGTTGGTTGCTCATTCACGCGAACATACCTGGCCTGGGCGGTTTTCGATTGGTCTACTGTGACCGCCCCGGAATCGCCAGTGTCCTCAATGATCATCGTCATGCGCCGCGAGGCAACACCAGCAGACATCGCAGGGGTGGTGGCACGCCTCGAACAGATCGGCTGTGAGGCTCATGTCTCACAGGGGCAGATACGAACCGTCATTGGCGCGATCGGCGACAGGGCAGCGGTCCAGATGGTGCCCTGGGAAGCGATACCGGGAGTGGAGCGGGCCGTTCCGGTGCTCAAGACCTTCAAGTTCGTCTCCCGCGACTTCCAAGACGAAGACACCGTTGTCGACGTCGGCGGGGTGCGGATCGGGGGCGGATCGTTCACCGCTGTCGCCGGTCCCTGCGCCGTCGAGGACCGCGAACAACTCATGAGGACAGCCGAGGCTGTCGTTGCGGCCGGTGCCCGGATCCTTCGTGGAGATGCATTCAAGCCGCGGACCTCTCCCTACTCGTTCCAGGGATTGGGAGAGAAGGGACTACAGCTGATGGCCGAGGCGCGCGAGACGTTCGCAGTCCCTTTCGTGGCCGAAGTGCTCGATGCCCGAGACGTCGAACTGGTCTCCTCATACGCCGACATGCTCCGGGTGGGGACTCGCAACATGGCCAACTACACGTTGCTGGCCGAGGTCGGGCGTCAGCCGAAACCGGTCCAGTTAAAGAGGGGATTCACCGCCACACTCGAAGAGTGGCTCAACGCGGCCGAGTACATCTACAAGGAAGGCAACCACGGGATCGTCCTGGTCGAGCGTGGCATCCGAACCTTCGAGACCGCGGCTCGAAACACTCTCGACATCACCGCGGTGCCACTTATCAAACGGATGTCGCACCTTCCGATCATGATCGATCCCTCTCACTCGGGGGGGAAACGGGATTTGGTGGCCCCTCTGGCGCGGGCGGCCGTGGGTGTCGGAGCCGACGGGATCATGGTTGACGTGCATCCGGCCCCGGACGCGGCACTCGTGGACGGCGAGCAGGCGCTGCTTCCAAGCGAATTCGCCGACCTCATGGTCACAATTCGAGCGCTGGCCATGGTGCTGGGCTTCTCCGTCTAAGCGATGAGAGCCGCCCTTTTCGGCACCGGGCTGATCGGTTCGTCGATCGGGATCGGTTTGCGGGGTTCGGGCTGGTCGGTGGTGGGGTGGGACCCATCGACAGTTGCTCTGTCCGGTGCCACCGCGGTTGGTGCGATCGAGTCGGAGGCACCCTCCGAGGAAGCTGCCATGGAGGGTGCAGACCTCCTGGTGCTGGCGGGACCGCCGATAGCGATCGAGCGAAAGCTGAAAGAGCTCGATACGGGAGTGGTCGTTACCGACGTGGCGGGGGTCAAGTCGCCAATGGTGGCGGCGGCCAGCCACCTGCACGCCTACGTCGGCGGCCATCCCATGGCAGGACGGGAGACCTCGGGGCCGGCGGGCGCCTCCGGTTCGTTGTTCAGGGGAGCGACCTGGATTCTCACCATCGATGGTGCGGCCTCCGAGCCCCTCGAGTTCGTCGAGAGGCTGGTTACCCAGCTCGGCGCCCTACCGGTGCGGATGGGGGCGGACGAGCACGATGCCGCCATCGCAGCTGTGAGCCATCTCCCCCAGGTGGTGGCGTCGGCACTTGTCAACCGGGTAGCGCGCCAGCCGGCCGCCCTGGATCTGGCCGCCGGCGGGTTTCGTGATCTCACCCGGATAGCCCTTTCGGATCCCGCCTGGTGGTCGGATGTTCTGGTCGAGAACCGGGGTGCCCTCAGCCCGTTGCTGCGCCAGCTCTCGGACGACCTCACCTTGTGGGCCGATCGCCTCGATAGGGCCGATGCCGAACAGGTAGGGGCCGAAATGTTGGCCGCCCGCTCGGCCCGGCGCTCGCTGGCGGCACCGGTGGCGGCGGTTGGGGTAGTGCTCGATGACACGCCGGGGGAGATTGCCCGGGTTGGTCATGCCCTCGAGTCGTCCGGTGTTGACCTACGAGACCTGCAACTACGACACGCCACCCATGGAGGAGGCGGGGTGCTCACCCTTTCGGTCCGGGCTGCCGAGGCTGATCGTCTACGTGCTGCGCTCACTTCTGAAGGCCTGCGGTTGCTGGACTAGCCAAATCGTTTTAGCTCGACCGAGCGGATCTGTGCGCGTAATCCGCGCCGAGATCCGCTCAGACCGAGCTGCGCTTGGGAACCGAGCGAATCCATGCGCGTTGTCCGCGCCGAGATCCGCTCAGACCCATGAGTCAGTCCTCGAGCAGTCCGAGCAGGCAGGCGAGCCCGGCCAGCAGACCCGACTCCAGGGCTGCCTCGTCGGCGATGAACGAGGCGGAGTGGAGGTCGACGTCACGACCGGAGGGTTTGGCTCCAAGACGGATTAAGGATCCCGGCACCACCTCGGTGAAGCGGGCGAAGTCCTCGGCGCCCATGCTGGTCGGTGCCACGACCACCGATTGGAGACCGAGAGTTGTGGCGATCGCCTGCCGGCATCGGGCGACGACCCTTTCGTCGTTCACCACAGGCGGTATGCCGCGCTGATAGTGAATGAGAACTTTGGCGCCGGTGGGGGCAACAATCTCCTGGGCGAGGCGGTCGATCAAGCCCGGAATCTCCTCCCAGAGGGTCCGGTCGAGGGTGCGGCAGGTTCCTGACAGCTCGATCGTGGTGGGGATCACGTTGTCAGCGGTTCCACCCACCACTTTGCCAAAGACGATCGTCATCGGCATACGGGAGTCGGTGAGGCGATTGAGCAGTCCCGGAAGCTCTGTGATGACCTTTCCGGCGGCATAGATCAGATCCACCGTCTTGTGCGGCCGGGCGGTGTGGCCGCCGGGCCCTTCGAGGTTGATGTAGAAGCGATCGGCCGAACCGGTGATTGGCCCGCTTCGCAGACCGACCTTGCCTGCATCCAAGGAAGGATCGACATGGAACGCGATGATCGATTCGAGACCATCGGCGGCTCCTTCCCGCACCAACTCCTGGCCGCCACCTGGAAACGTCTCCTCGGCCGGTTGGAATACGACTCGGACACGTCCGGGCAAGGGCTCAAGACGGGTTAGAGCTAACGACAGTCCCACCGCTACCGCGGTGTGTACGTCGTGGCCGCACGCATGCATGACGCCGGGTACCTGTGAGCGAAAAGTCAGCCCTTCGGGTTCTTGAATCGGCAGGGCGTCCAGGTCTGCCCGAAAACCGATGAGTCTCTCTCCAGAGCCGATCTCGACTGTTAGCCCGGTCCGGGGGGTGCGGGTGCGAGGGCTGAGGCCGGCCTCCCGCAACGCGGTTACCACCCGATCCGTCGTCTGGTATTCCTCATAGGCGAGTTCCGGGTGTCGGTGGATTGCCCGCCGTAGATCGATCACCTTGGGAAGGACTTCGGCGACCAACCCCCGGAGGTTGGGCGAACTCATTGGGGACAGAGAGTAGCGGTGGTTGGCTTGGGGCCCGTGGTGAACTCAATCTCCGTAGAACTTTCTCTCGAAGATCCGTCGGGCTCGTCGCGTCACGCGGCGATAATCCTCTCGTAGTTCTGCTCGATTGTCATATCCAAGCGAGCGAGCGAGACGGGCCGCTTCGTCACCATCGATTGGAAGCGAGTCGAAGGGGCGGCCCATCTGCAAGAACAGGCGATTGCGAATTCGCGTGCAGAGCTGATAGGACTCGGCTGAACCGGCCGCCTCCGCTGCGGTGAGAACACCCAGCCCCTCCAGCGCCTGGAGGCCGCCCATAGTGGAAGACGTGCGGACCTCGGGCTCGTCGTGGCCAAGACGAACCTGGCAGAGCTGGACAAGGAATTCGATGTCGGAAAGTCCGCCTGGTCCGAGTTTCAGATGAAAGTCGGGATCCTCCCCGGCCGGGACCCGCTCCCTTTCCACCCGAGCCTTGACATGGCGGATCGCCCTCACCATGTCGGGCCCAACCGCCCTGGGAAATGCGTGCTCGGCCACGATTTCTTCAAAGGCCGCGGCCACGTCGTTCGCTCCTGTCACCGGTCGGGCCTTGATTAGTGCCATCCTTTCCCAGGGCTCCGCCCGTTCTCGGTAGTAGGACCGGTAGGCGTCGAGTGATCGGGCCAGCGCACCTTGGCGACCTTCGGGGCGAAGCCCGGCATCGACCTGGTAACCGCTGCCGTCGGGGGTGGCCTCGCCGAGCACGGTTCGAAACTCGGTCGCCAATCGCAACGCGTCCCCGGCCACAGCGCGCGTATTGGCCACGTAGATCAAATCGAGATCCGATCCATACCCGAGCTCCTGTCCCCCCCATTTGCCCATCGCCACAACTGCCATCGGCACCGGGCCGGTCTCCTGCTCCGCGGTCCACAACGCGGCGGCGGCCGCGGCGTCAGCGGTATCGCTCAGGGCAGCTGCCACCCGGTCCGCGTCGACCATCTCGAGCAGATCGGCGGCGGCAACTCTCAGGATGCGGCGACGGATGAGCCGTCGCAGCGAGCCCATACGGGCCGCTCGATCCGGGCGAAGCTGCATTCTCTCGAGGGCGACAACCCTGGTCTCGGTTCCGACCGGCAGATCCACCAGCAGCCGATCGTCGGCTAGCCGGGGCATGAACTCTGGAAGCCGGTCGATGAAAGTCCCCATCAGCCGGCTCGAGCCCAGGAGGACGCAAAGCCGTTGAGCGGCAAGAGGACGATCCCGCAATGTGCCGATCAGCTCGGAGTTGGGGCTGTTGGCGGCCACCAGCGCCCGCAGCTGTTGCAGCCCCCCATCCGGATTGGGGGTGTCAGCCAGCCAGTCGAGCATTAGGGGCAAAAGTTGGCTCATCAGCCGGCTCCGTCGGGAGAGCCCGGTGGTGAGATCCTCGAAGGCCTGCCCCGCCGCGACGAGGTCCCGAAAGCCCAAAGCATGAAGGCGAGCGTCCGCCCGATCCCGGGTGAGCCCGCCGGCAGAAGCGGAGGCGAACGCCTCCAGCAGGGGCCGGTAGTAGATGCTCTCGTGCAACTGCCGAACCCTCGTACGGTGGCGGTTGAGTTCGATTTCGAAAGACACCGACGCCGGGACTTGCTCGGCCCGGAAGCCCAGGGTGAGAGCGAGGTTTTCGCGGTCTTCGGGAAGCCGATGGGTCTGTGCAAGCTGCCAGAGTTGGAGTCGGTGTTCGACTGTTCGTAGCCAGCGGTAGGAGTCAGACAGGTCGTCAGCGTCGGCAGGGCGGACATAACCACCTGCCGCCAGCGTCTCGAGGGCAGGTATGGTGCCGGCCACCCGGAGACCGGGGTCTGATCGTCCGTGGATCAACTGGAGCAACTGGACCGAGAACTCGACATCGCGGATGCCTCCGGGAGCCCGCTTGAGGTCGGCCGGATCGGCGTTTTCCTCAGCCCGCGCTTTGAGGTCGCGCAGGCTCCGCACCTGATCTGAGGAAAGACTGTCGGGCCACACCAGCGGCGCCACCGAATTGATGAAATCGGACGCCAGACCTAGGTCGCCCGCTGCGGGGCGTGCTTTCAACAACGCCTGAAACTCCCACGGCTCCCCCCAGCGCTCGTAGTAGCCGCGGTAGGAACCAACCGTCCTCACGAGAGGGCCGGTCGATCCTTCTGGTCGCAGGTCTGCATCGACCCGAAACGCAATGCCTTCGGCACCGGGCAGGCTCAGCTCTTCGATGATGGCAGTGGCCAGTCGTATCGCCAGCCGTCGGGATGAATCTGGCTCCTCCCCTTCCAGGGGCTCGTAGATAAATAGGAGATCGATGTCCGAGGCGTAGTTGAGCTCGGACCCGCCCCATTTACCCATCGCCACCACGGCGAAGCGGAGGTCGACCACAGCCGGAAAGCGTGGCGCCAACCGGCGCCGGGTCTTGGCCAGAGCCAGTTCGACGGCCCGATCCGCAAGCTCCGAAAGTGCGGTCCCCACCTCGTCGAAGGTGGCGGAGCCCGTCAAATCGGCCAGGGCGATTTCGAGCATGCGATGCTGTGCGACCAGCCGGGGCTCTACCGGGGAAGGAGGCAGGCCATGGACCCACTCGGGATGACGAAGAAGACTGTCCCACATTCCCCGGCTGGCTCCGGCGAGCGGGAGTAGCCGATCGAGATCGTCCAGCGATATGGACGGGTCCCGCTCGGCCAGAGCTGCCAGCCGGTGCAACGTGCCTTCCGGGTCGGGACCTGACCGTGTCTTCACCAAGAGCTCGGTGACTCCAGGGGCGACGCGTTGCCCGGCCAGCCAACCGAGCGCCTCCAGCCGGGGGAGCACCGCCTCCCCGACCCCAAGCCTGGCCAGTGATGGACCGCGGGCGTTCACGAGCCGGCGGTCAGATCCGGTTGACGGTCGTGGTGGCCATTGCTGTTGGGATCAACCGTTGCCGGAGGGGTGCGCGCAGCTTCAGGTCCGGGCTCAGAGCTGGTCTGGATGGTGAGATCGCCGCTGCGCTGATACTCGATGACGTGTTCGACGGCGGGTTCAAAGAGTCTTTGGTAGTTCAGCAAAGCGATCGCCGTGCCACGAGCCGATGGGTATCGATAGTTGATGAGACCATGGTCCTCTAGGGCGCATGCCAGGCGGTGCAAGCCGTACACGGCGGCCGGGATGACTGCCAGCCACCACCAGTCTCCCAACCATTCCATGAAGGGAAGATTACGGCTCTCTCCTAACCTAGCCAGGTGCGCATTGCTGGCGCCCAACTGAACTTGACGGTCGGCGCTCTCGACTCCAACGAAGCTCGCATCTCAGAGGCGATGACATGGGCCGAGAGTGAAAGTGCCGATGTCTTGCTCCTGCCGGAGCTCGCTGTCTCCGGATATCCACCGGAAGATCTGGTTCATCGGATCGGGTTTGTCGAAGACAACCTTGACGTCGTAAGACGCCTGGCTGCTCGATCAGCCAACACAACGACCGTCGTCGGCTTTGTCGACCTCGTCAAAGGTCGGGTCGATGCGGGCGATGCCGAGCCCCGCCAGGTAGCCAACGCCGCCGCCCTCATGCGGAACGGCGAGTGGATCGGTACGTACCACAAGATCCTTCTTCCCAACTATGGAGTCTTTGACGAGGCCCGTTATTTCCTGCCCGGCGTCACGGCTGACCAGTTGTGGGAGATCGGTGGCCTCAAAGTCGGTGTATCGATCTGTGAAGACATCTGGCTGCCGGCGGGCCCGCCCTTTCAGCAGGCGCGGGCGGGGGCCAGGGTGATACTCAACATCAACGGCTCCCCCTATCACCGCGGAAAAGCGGTCGAGCGCGAGATGATGCTGGCTGATCGGGCCAGGGAGTCCCGTGCGCCCGTCGTTTACTTGAATCTGGTGGGCGGTCAGGACGAACTCGTCTTCGACGGAGCCAGTGTGATTTTCGGTCCCGATGGACGGACGCTGCATCGATCCCCGCAGTTTCAAGAGGATTGCTTTCTCTTTGACCTCGATCTCGATGATCTCGAACCTGGCAAGGTCGAGCCCCTCTTGTCATCGGACGAAGAGATCTACAAGGCTCTGGTCACCGGAATCGGCGACTATGTCCGCAAGAACGGATTCACCCAGGTGGTCGTGGGGCTGTCAGGCGGCATCGACTCGGCTCTCACCGCGGTGATCGCCGCCGACGCCCTGGGAACCGAGGCGGTGTGGGGGGTGTCGATGCCATCGCGCTATTCATCAGAGCACTCCAAAGCCGATGCGGCCGATCTGGCTGCCCGGCTCGGTATCCGCTACGACCAGATCCCGATGGACCAGGTGTTTGCCGGTTATCTGAGGGTCCTGGCTCCGGTCTTTGGTGACGCCCCTTCCGGCGTTGCCGAGGAGAACCTCCAGGCGAGGATCCGCGGGGCCATCCTCATGGCTCTCTCCAACAAGCTCGGGCCGATGGTTTTGGCGACGGGCAACAAGTCGGAGATGGCGGCCGGATACTCAACGCTCTACGGCGACATGGTGGGAGGCTACGCGGTTCTCAAGGATGTTCTCAAGACCACCGTTTACCGTCTGGCGAACTGGCGGAATCAGCAGTCTGCAATGATCCCCGCTTCCACCATCGACAAGCCGCCCTCGGCCGAGCTGCGTCCAAATCAGAAAGACTCGGACAGCCTTCCTCTTTACGAGGTCCTCGATCCCATCCTTGCTCTGTACATCGAAGAGGATCAAAGCGTCGAAGACATAATCGCCGCTGGACATGATCCAGCAGTGGTGCGCAATGTTGTGAGGATGGTTGACCGCAACGAATACAAGCGCCGCCAGGCAGCCCCCGGCGTCAAGATCACCACCAAGGCGTTCGGTCGTGATCGGCGGCTTCCCATTACCAACGGGTACCGGTAGGTGGTAACGCTCGTCAACGGGCTTCCGGCCGAGCCAACGGTTTCGGTCTTTGATGGAGCCGTGCTGAGAGGTGATGGTTGCTTCGAGGCCATCAGGTCCTATGGAGGCCGCCCTTTCGCGTTCGAGGAGCACTACCAACGGCTGACCAGATCGGCCGCTGCTCTCCGACTCCCGTTACCTACCGCGACGCAGCTGCGGGATTGGGTAAACACCTGTGCCGGGGAGGGCGGAGACTGTGTTGTGAGAGTTGTCGTCACCAGGGGTGCCACCGGGGTCGGATTCGAGACGCCGCCGGCATGCTGGGTTCTCTGGCATCCGCTTCCGGTGCCGATCCAGGACCTGTCCCTGGCGACGGTCGCCGCTCCCTGGCACCCGGGGGGAGAGGTGTGGGAGCTGGCCGGAGTAAAGACCATCTCGTATGCCGCCAACCAGGCCGCAACCCGGTTGGCCCAGGAAGCCGGAGCCAACGACGCCCTCCTCCTGTCGCGTTCGGGCGAGGTTCTGGAGGGGCCCACGTTTTCCGTCGCCTGGGTTTGCGAGGGCGTCCTGGAAACCCCGTCGCTCGCACTGGGCATCCTCGAGTCGATCACGCGCCGTTTCGTGTTGGAGGGATGTGGTCGACTCGGGATACCAGTGGCGGAAGGCCGATTTTCGCTCGAACGGCTGCAGTCGGCCTCAGAGATCATGGCCCTGTCAACCGTCAAGGAAGTGATGCCGGTCCGCAGAATCGATCGGCTGGAGTTGGCACCGGGTCCAGTGACCGGGGAGTTGGCTCGCTACTACCAGGCCCTTGTTCAGGTGACTCCGTCACAGGCCAGGACCGGGAGCTGACCGGTCATCTGAGCCAGCAGTCGAGCAAGCCCAGCCCGACTCAGAATCGTGTCAGGGGTCAATGGGTCGGTGCAGTCGGTGAACAGGCCCTGCGCCGACAGATCGTCCCAGGCAACGGTGGGGTCCTCCAGCCAGTAGCTGGGATCCGGGCTAGGGGATGGCTCCACTACCTCTTGATGGTTGATCGCCCACCGCAACATTCGGGCCGCCACGCCAGCGGTCAGCGGTTGGAGCGGGCAGGCCCCTTCCAAACACGAGAAGGCATCGTCCAGGAGCGACTCGTCGGCAGTAAAGGTCAGATCCGGTCCTGGCAGCTGCAAAGGGACTTCCACCTCCATGAGAGCGGAGACCCATCGGCTGGCGTCTTGAATCGAAACCGGATCGAAGGGACAGACCCTGGTCCCCCAAGGGTCGCAGGGCCTCATGACACCCAGGGAAGTGAGTAGCACGAACATGTCCTCTTCGACTCGCTCTTCATCATCAACGTAAGGAATCGCGAAGCCTCCTATCACTCCTTCCAGAGCCGGCACCGCACCCCTCCTGCGAGCAGTGTGAAGGCTCCAGAGCGGATCGATGGCGACCCCACCCCGGGTGCGCAATTCGAAATGGAGATGGGGGACCGTGGGTTCAGCATTGCCCGAGTCGCCCATCCACCCGATCACCTGACCCGCCGTCACCCGGGTTCCCACCTCGAGGCCCGGACGGATTCCTTCGCCGCGACCGTCATCGGTGCCGGCGGTGTCGTTGTTGAGATGCAAATAGAGAGAGATCCAACCGTCATCGTGGCGCAGCTTGATCCAGCAGCACTCGGGTCCTGGCCCGTGCACTTCTTCCACCACTCCATTGGCTACTGCGATCAACGGGGTTAACCGGGGAGCAACGATGTCCACCCCGAGGTGACGCCGCGTCCCACCGTCGCGAGCTTCTCCAAAAATCGACCCAACCTTGCCGCCCAGGACAGGAAATAGCATTCGATAGAGAAAACGGCACCGACGAGGTGGGGGTGGAGGTGCTTCGACCGGCGGCGCCGGCTCGGCCGGAGGAAGCACGGTGCCGTCTGTCGGGGGAGGAGGCGTCGGGGGAGGAGGCGTCGGGGGAGGTTCGGGGCCCGGCAGCGGGGGGAGGTCGGAGATCGTGGTTGGGCGGCAGGCCGCTTGCGCCTGCTCGAGCGGAACCGACACCGCGATCAACACGGTGACTACGAGGATCAGGCTCCCCCAAACGCGGGCAGGGCTCCGCTGCGGCACGACTCAGAGGTAACGGCTGTTTTCGCGCTCTACTTGAGAGATACCATCGACCTCTACAGCAATGCCGTAGCCACCGCCAGGAATCCGGCGAACCCGAGCAGATCGGTAACCGTGGTGAGGAAAAGGTTCGATCCGAGTGCCGGGTCGAGGCCCATCCGCCGCAGAATCAGCGGGATTCCCGACCCGGCGGCGCCAGCGATGATGAGATTGGCCAGGGCGGCGATCGCCATTGCGGATCCAATCTTCAGGGGGTCCCGTCCCCCGCTGAGACTTTGCATCACATAGCCGAGAGTGCCTGCGAGAAATGCGATGGCGAGACCGTTGATGCCCCCGATGGCCGCCTCCCGGAGGACAACGCGTCCGTTGCCCGACTGGGGGATCTCGTCGGAGGCCAGGCCCCTGATCACCACTGCGAGGCTCTGGGCACCGGCATCACCCCCGATCCGAGCGACCAGCGGCATGAGGGCGGCCAACACGACGAAGTTGTCGAGTACCGGCTGGAAGCGGCTGACCGCCAGCACGACCGAGGTGGAGATGAGCACGTCGAAGGCGATCCACGGCAGCCGGGCTTTGACCGAGCTGCGTACGGAACTGCGTACGTTCTCTTCGAGACCGGCACCCATCGCTGCGGCGAAGTCCTCGGAGGCCTCGTCCTGGATCGATTCCATTGCGGTCTCCGTGGTCACCACCCCGACCAGCCTTCCGTCGGCGTCGACGACCGGAATGGCAAAGAGGTGGTATTGCTGGACCAGATCGTTTACCTCTTCACGATCGGCGGTCACAACCACCGAGACGGGGTCCGTGACCATTACTTCGTCGAGTCCGGCGCCCGGCCGCTTGAAGACCAGGTCGCGGAACGAAACCACCCCGGCCAGCCTGTCTTGATCGTCGACCACGTAGACATAGGACAGGTCTTCCAGCTCTTCGTGAAGCTGGCGGATGCGCTCGATCGCCTCGCCGGCAGTGATCCCGATGGGAAGCTTGGCAACCTCGGTGGTCATAAGTCCGCCGGCCGAATCCGATGGGAACTCGAGCAAGCGGCGCACCTCCGCGGCGGCGTCGTCGGGGAGAAGACCCAGGAAAGCCGCGGCCTCCTCGTCTTCGACCTCGCCCAGCAGGTCGGCAGCATCCTCCGGATTCATCTCCTCGAGAAGTGACCGCACCTCCTCGACCGGGAAGTCCTCGAGGACTTCGACGGCATGTTCAGGCTGAAACTCGCGGAGAACCTCGGCTAGTTCCTTGGTGTCCAGGTCCGCCAAAAGGTCGGTGACCGCTTCGTCCGACAGCTCTTCAAGGATGGCCGCAGCGGCCCCCGGTGCTGCTTCGGCCAGGGCTTCCCACTCCTCACCATGGCGGTCGAGGTAGTTCTCAACGATCTCTGGTTCTCGACGCGCCTGTGCCAGCAACTGTCGAGCAAGCTGGCGCGGTGATCGGAGTCGGAGCTTCACCGCTCCAGGGTACCCAAGGGGGTGGTGGGTTATGGGTGGTGCGTTAGTCGCGGAAGGGGCGGACAGCGGTGATCTTTACCCTGAAGCTGCGACCGTTCGCTTCGTAAGGGACAGCTTCACCGACTCTCTTGTTGAGAAGTTGCTTGCCTAGTGGACTCTCGGGCGAGGTCAGGATGTACCCCGGCACCTTGTTGGCTCGGTTGGCGACGAAGTACTCCGTCTCCTCGCCATCATCATCGACCACTGTCACCACCGATCCGATAGCAACCACGCCGTCGTCGGAAGCCTCTCGCACCTCGGCGCTGTCCAGCAGCGCCTGGAGCTGGCGGATCCTTGCCTCCATCAGTCCCTGATCGTTCTTGGCGGCGTCATAGTCGCCGTTCTCCCTGAGGTCGCCATGGGAGCGCGCTTCGGCCAGCCGCATCTCGATCTGGCGGCGACCGTCGGTTTTCAGCTGCTCGAGCTCGGCGATCAGCTTCTCGTGAGCCGTCGGGGTGAGCCACGTGGTTTCGGTCATCGGACCGATCAGCTTAGGACGGTGCCAGAATCTGCCCATATGTCGACCATCCGCATGAGCCAGTTCAGTCACGGGGCCGGTTGTGCTTGCAAGCTCAGTTCGGCCGAACTCAGCCAGATTCTGGGTCCACTGCAAGGGCATCCTTCAACACGTCACTCGGATCTCCTGGTCGGTTTCGGCAGCTCCGATGACGCCGGGGTTTTTCGTATGGGAGACGGAAGCGCTCTTGTGCAGACGATCGACTTCTTCGCCCCTGTGGTTGACGATCCGTTTGATTGGGGGCAGATCGCTGCGGCCAATGCCCTTTCCGATGTTTATGCCATGGGTGGAAAGCCGCTTACCGCCCTGCAGGTACTGGGGTGGCCTCGTGACCGAATTCCCTTCGAGGTCGCGGCGTCGGTCCAGCAGGGAGGGGCTGAGATCATGGCCAAGGCCGGGACCACGATTCTGGGGGGACACTCCATCGACGCACCGGAACCCATTTACGGCTTCGCGGTCACGGGGGTGGTCGAACAGGGAGAGTTTGTGGCCAACGCGGGCGCCCAATCCGGTGATGCTCTGGTTCTCACCAAGCCCCTTGGAATGGGGATCATCACCACCGCGATCAAGCGTGACCTCTGCCCTCCCGGCCTGGCTAGCCAAGCTGTCTCAGTCATGGTGGAGCTGAATGCGGCAGCCTCGGAGGCAATGGTCGACGCCGAAGTGCATGCGGCTACCGACGTGACCGGATTTGGCCTCCTCGGGCATATGAGGGAGATGTTGGTGGCGTCGGGTGTCGGCGCTCGTCTCGAATTGAGAACCATCCCGGTGCTTACCGGGACCCGGGAGTTGCTGGAAGCCGGGTGTTTCCCGGGAGGCAGCAAGCGGAACCTCCAAGCCGCCGACGCTTACACCGACGGCGATGTGGACCTGGCCGATCGTCAGATTCTCTCCGATGCCCAGACCAGTGGCGGCTTGCTCATCGCTCTGCCAATCTCCCGGGCCGCCAGCATTCCCGGCGGTCGGGTAATCGGGGAGATTGTTCCCGGACCGTCCCGGATCGAATTGACCTAAGCCGCTTCTCGGCTCGGGATTCCGTCCCGGGAGCGATTGAGTCCCTTGCGGTTCATGACGCCCCAACCCTGCTTGCCGGCCAGGAAGTCGATCAATCCTCGGAGCCTCCACAGATTGGACAGCTGGCGGTAGCCGAGGTTGTCCGTCAGCGCATAAAGCGCCAGCCGTACCACATGTCGGCTACGGGGATGGCGTCGGAAGCTGATCTCTTCCAGGGCAAGAGCCGAGATCGAAAGCAGCGTGCCCCACACGACCGATAGGACCAAGAAGGCCAGAAGGTACTCGGCAGACAGAACGCCAAGGGCGGCGGCGACTGGGATCACCAGATATCCGGCAGATTCCACTAGGGGACCAAGCAGCTCGAACAAGACAAAGTAGGGCATGGCCAGCCAGCCGAGGGACCCCATGCCAGGCTGCCCGATCGCTCTTCGATGAGTCCACAACGTCTCTGCGAGCCCGCGCTGCCAACGCCTCCTCTGCATGCCAAGGGTGGTGAGATCTTCCGGTACCTCGGTCCAACAAACCGGATCCGGGACAAAGGCGATCTCGTACGCCCTGGCCTGCTGGCGGAGGTGGCGATGCAAGCGGACCACCAATTCCATGTCCTCGCCGACCGTGCGGACCGAATATCCGCCTGCCTCCATAACCACGGATCGCTTGAAAACTCCAAAGGCGCCAGAGATGATCATTAAGCCGCCTATGGCGCTCCACCCGACACGTCCGACCAGAAAGGCGCGGAGGTACTCGACGACTTGGAGGGTGGCCAAGCGAGACTTGGGAAGTCCTACTTCTGTCACCCGACCATGGTCAATCTGACAACCATTGGCGATGCGAACGATGCCTCCCGTGGCCACAACGTTGGGGTTCTCGACGATTGGCATCATGACTCGGAGCAAGGCGTCCTGCTCCAAGACGGCGTCTCCGTCGACTGCGCAGATATACGGGTATCGAGCGGCGTTGAGGCCGGAGTTGAGGGCATCGGCCTTCCCGCCGTTGTCTTTGCTGATCACCCACAGGTTGTGGTGTTTTCGTGAGAACAGCGTCTGCCTGACCGGAGCTGTCCCGATTTCGGTCTGTAATGCCTTGCGGACGGGTACCAGATCGAAAGCCTCACCTAGTGCGGCCAACGTCCCATCCGTGGAGCCGTCGTCGACAACGATCACCTCGAATTCCGGATAACGAAGATGCAGCAGCGACTCGACGCTGTCCACGACTCCAGCCTCCTCGTTGAAAGCTGGAAGGAGGATGCTGACCGGGGAGGTGAGGGGCGATCGGAACACTTCGTCGATGGGGCTGGACTCGCGGCTGTGGCGGTACCGGACCAATTCGCGCCACGCCAGGAGTGTGAAGCCGAGGTAGGTGAGATTGAGGACTACGAAATAGACGATCACCGTGCCGCTGAGCAGACTTACGAGCGTGCCCATCAGCCGACCACCTGGAGTAGATCGGCTGCCTCTTGCAGGTGGATACTCAACTCTCGTTTGGAGGCCAATAGCTCCACTTGTTCAGGCTGCAAGTAGGCAGCGGCGTATGCGGCGGCATGGGCTGACACAAAGACGTCGTTCTGCGCGATCTCGATCAATTGGTCGAAGGAATCGGAATGCCCGACCTTGGCAAGGGCTGTGGCGGCGGCTGCTCGCACGAATGGAACCGGATCGCTGAGAGTGACCTGCAGAGCCGCCGACGCGCCTGAATCACCGATCCGACCGAGTGCTCTGGTGGCTCGCACTCTGACCTCTGGCGAAGGATCGTCCAAGACTTCGATCAATTGGTCGGTGCGCCCGACATTGCCGATGAGTCCTAGTAGTTCGGCGGCCATCGCCCGCACCTCTTCCTCTTCTGCCGTCAGGAGATTGGCAAGGGAGGCTGATGCCTCTGTGCCGAGGAGCCGAAGCGCTTGGGCTCCGACCGGTCGGGTCAGCTGCCCTGACGCCAGGCCCCTGACGAGCGGTTCCACCGCTTGCACGGCCCCGAGAAGGCCCAGGCTGCGAGCCGATGCCGCGGTTACCCGTCGATCACGGTCCCTCAGGATCGCCATCAGTGGTTGAGCCGCGTCCTCCCTTGAGGCCAGATCTCCGAGCCGGTAGGCGGCTACGGCGCGGCGCCACCCGCGACGCGATCGAAGCTCGCCAATCATTCGCTCGATCATGCCGGTCTCCCGAGCGAGGTCGGCCACTCGTTGCCTGGCGCCTCCCCGAACGGCTCGGCCGTAACTAGCCAACAGGTCGGCGATGGCCAGATAATCGGTTGGGTTGGCCTGGGATGGCGGTTCTTCGTCCCCGTCAATCCATCCCAGCACCGCGGGCTTGAGGCGATCGCGGGCCGCCGCCAGGGTGCGGAGTCGACGGTTGCCCACCAACCGATAGACGATCAGCCAAAGGCCGATGGCTGCATTTACACACGTCAGGGCTACAGCCGAGAACGTGAGAAGGCGAACCACTAGCGGCGATTGGCAACGGCCACGAGCCGCAGTCGCAGCTCCTGGGGGCTGAACGGCTTGGTCATGTAGTCGTCCGCTCCGGC
>Ga0326597_10006305_pt1 | contig 16288 bp, 15 predicted proteins | sample RVTome_12_FD_203789 | JGI IMG/M metagenome (GOLD analysis project Ga0326597, IMG submission 203789) | Soil microbial communities from uranium-contaminated site in the Upper Colorado River Basin, Wyoming, United States - RVT100D185 | ecosystem: Environmental > Terrestrial > Soil > Contaminated >...
TCGGACATCGAGTGACCCATGAACCGATACGTGCGGACTTCGAGCAAGGTGGGGTGGCCGCCCTTGCGGGCCCGCTGAATGGCGTGTTGCGCGGCGTGGTGCATCTCGAGCACGTCCATCCCGTTCACGATCTCGCCGGCGATGTCGTAGCTGCAGGCGTGCTCGACGACGTCCGTCACCGCCGCCACCCGCTCGAACGCGGTCCCCATGCCGTAGCGGTTGTTCTCACACAGGAAAATGACCGGCAGTTTCCAGACCGACGCCATGTTGAGCGCCTCGTGGAACGCGCCGATGTTCACCGCCGCCTCGCCGAAGAAGCACACGCACACCTGGTCGCCGCCTTGATACTTGATGGCGAAGCCGAGGCCCGTGGCGAGCGGGAGGTGGCCGCCCACGATGCCATGGCCGCCCATGAACCGCTTCGCGGCGTCGAACAAGTGCATCGAGCCGCCCTTGCCGCCCGAGCATCCCGTCGCCTTGCCGCACAGCTCCGCCATCACCGTGTTCGCGGGGATTCCCCGCACCAGCGCCTGGCCGTGCTCGCGATAGGAGGAGATCACGTAATCGTCGGCGCGCAGCGCCGCGGACACGCCGACCGCGACCGCTTCCTGACCGATGTAGAGATGGCAGAAGCCGCCAATCTTGCCGAGGGCGTAGGCCTCGGCGGTCTTTTCCTCGAAGCGCCGAATGAGCAGCATCTCGCGCAGCATCCGTCGCTGCAGCTCGGTTTGGGCCCGATCCTCTGCCGGTTGGGCGGTAGCTGTCGTCATCGCAGTCTCGTTAGCGAACCGTGGCGGTGGCCGCCGCCACCTGTTCCCATGCATGGTAGCTCGAGCGCACCAGGGGACCGGACTCCACGTGGCGGAATCCCATCTCGAGGCCCAGCCGCTTCAGCTCGGCGAACTCGTCGGGCGCGTACCAACGCGCGATGGGGAGGTGGTGCTCGGAAGGGCGGAGATACTGGCCGAGGGTAATGATATCCACGCCCTGCGCCCGCAGGTCCCGCATCGCGACCAACAGCTCGTCCCATTCTTCTCCCAACCCGCAGATGATTCCCGATTTGGTGAGGGCGTCAGGGCGCATCTCCTTGGCGCGACGCAGCAGCTCGAGGGCCCGCGCGTAACGGCCGCCGGGCCGGGCGATGCGGTACAACCGATCGATCGTCTCGAGGTTGTGATTCAAAATGTCGGGCTGTGCGTCCACCACCAGCCGCAACGCGGCCTCGCGCCCCTTGAAATCGGGGATCAACACCTCGATGGACGTGTCGGGAAGCCGACGCCGGATCTCAGCGATGCTGGCGGCGAAGACTTCCGCGCCGCCGTTCGGGAGGTCGTCACGGTCTACGCTGGTGATGACGACGTGCCGCAGGTCCATCCGGGCGACGGCGTCGGCGAGCCGGACCGGCTCACCCAGATCGAGCGGCGCTGGTGTGCCGTGGGCGACAGCACAGTAGGCGCAGTTCCGGGTGCAGACGTCCCCCAGAATCATGAAGGTCGCCGCCTTGTGTTCCCAGCACTCGCCGATATTGGGGCAGTGCGCTTCCTCGCACACGGTGTGCAACTTGAGGTCGCGCATCATTTGCTTGAGGGCGATGTAGGTCGGGCCGCCGGGGGCCTTGACCTTGAGCCAGGCCGGCTTGCGACAGGGAGTGCGGCTAGCGATCTGGACCAATGAAGCAACCATGGGGGTCATTGTCCCGGGAAGCTCAGAAGATAGTGGTCCAGTGATGGTGCGGGTAGGCAGTTATCAACCAGACGGTTGATCCCCCGCGCGCCGCTTGAGTCGCCGCAGGTCCTCCTCCAGAGCGGCATCCGTGCTCAAGGTGCCATCGGCAATCTCAGCGATCTCCTCCGCCTCGCGCCATTGGCGTTCGAGCTCCTCAACCTCGACCTGCTCCTCCACCGCCATCTCCAGGGCCAATTGCCGCTCGGGCCGGAGGCTGCGGAGCGTCAGCTCACGCCGGGCGATGTCTCGGATCAGCCGATCTGGCCCTCCCACGGCGTCCACCACGCGCGCCGCGTCGCCTGCTTTGCGACGGCTCGAGCGTCGTACGTTCAGGTAGGCGAGCCCTTGTCGCAGAATCGCTTGGGCGTCGGGACCGGTGAGCATCGCCGCTTCCCGGTGGCAAGCGGGGCAGCTCACCAACACGCCGAGGTCGTGGCGTGCATCGGGGACCACGCGGGCGTGCTGCACGTGCTTGGCTTTGAGCTGGAGCAGCGTACCGCAGTGCTCGCACATCGGGGGCTCGAGGAGGCTCACGCGACGGCTTCCCACGATCCCGAGGTACACCCCGTCGGCGAGCTTGCCGAAATTCCAGGCGAGGAAACCGATCGATCCGCCCGCTGCCACATTCGCCGCAATGCCGAGCCCCACCGCCGCCAGCGTGAGCGGCACGACGACCTTCGCTCGTTCGCGGCTGCGCGCTTTGAGTCGCTCGCCGTAGCGCCACCCGGCGAGCTCAACGCGGAGCGGTTTGCCTACCCGGATCAGGTCGTAGCGCTCCCAACGTACCAGCGCCACCTGATCGGTGCTCGCGAGCATGCGTCCGTCCCGGGCGACCCGGGCCACAGCCTCGATGCGCTCCAGCCGGTCGTCCAGTGGCGTGAGGTTCCAGCGGGCGCACTTGGCGCACACAACCCAGAGCCGCCCACGCCACTCATCGAACGCAAGCCGCCGCCCGACGCCGAGCCCCGAAGGACCGCCGTCGCCGTCGAGCGACGCGTTGCAGAAGGCGCAGGTGCGATACATAGTCGTCAGTCGTCGGTCGCAAGCCGTCAGCCGTCAGCCGTCAGTCATCTGCCGTCAGCCGTCAGTCATCTGCCGTCAGCCGTCAGCGTTTCCCGGGGCAAACCGGCCGACGGCAAACTGGCTGATATCTACATCGGTTCGGCCCGCGGCGAGAAGATCGCCGAGGATCTCTCCGGTGATTGCGGCGAGCAAAATCCCATTGCGCCCGTGGCCGGTGGCGTACCACAGACCCACCATATCCGGATCAGCGCCGAGAATGGGGCGGCCGTCGGGCGTCATGGGCCGCAGCCCAGCCCAGACGCGGTGCGTAGGCAGTGGGCCCACCGCCGGGCAGAGGCGCTCCGCCGCTTCACGAACGTCGGCGACCCCCTGGGTGGTGGTCCGGGCGTCGTATCCGACCCACTCCATCGTGCTGCCGAGGATTGCCTCCGAGCCGCGCGGGAGCAGGTACGCGTGGCCGTGATAGAGGATCATCGGTAGCACACCATCCGGCCACGCGGTGGCGACGAGCTGGCCACGGACGGGCTGGATCGGCAGGGAACGCGGCATGCCGCCGATCCGCGGCGACCATGCTCCCGCCGCGAGCACGACGTGCTCGGCAGGGACGGTCGAGTGTGCGGTGACGACGCCCGACACTCTCGCGCGGGTTGCCGCTACGCGCACCACGCCTTCCGGCATCACCGTGGCGCCAAGCCGACGGGCGTCGGCCTGCAGGGCGGCCGTCAGGGCGGCGGGATCGAGGCAGCCGTCTTCCGGCGCGAACAGCGCGCCCAGTGCCTCAGGCGCGATCCCCGGCCAGCGTTGGTGCAGCTCCGCCGCTTGCAGCCAGTCACCGCGCAGCCCGCTCAGGCGTTGGGCGGCTGCGCGGTCCTGGAGGGCCGCGGCTTCCTGCTCGGCGAACGCGACGGTTGCGATCCCGGTGCGCCGGAAACCGATGTCGATTCCGGTGGTATCTTTCAGGGCGGCCGCGAGGTGTTCATACAGGTTTCGACTGCGGACGGCGAGCGGCAGCAGTCGGTCGTCGAGCGGCTCGATCTGGGTGGCAAGCATCCCCGCCGACGCGGCGGAGGCGGCGGCCGCGTCGGGTTCGGGCGCGAACAAGGCGACGCGCAGACCCCGCTGGGCGGCGGCGCGGGCACAGGCGGCGCCGATGACTCCGCCACCGACCACGGCGACCTGCGTCGCTGAAACTCCCGCGGGCATCAGGGCGTAAGGCGCCCTGTCCTGTGGGGCAACTCGGGAGGCAGCATGTTTCGGAGCATCCTCGGTTTCGCGATCCTCGCGGTACTGGTCTGGCTCGGCCTGAAACTCGTATTCGGCCTGCTGGGCTGGGTCTTCGGTCTGGCGATGTGGGTCCTGTGGATCGCCGCGATCGGCTTCTTCCTTTACCTGGTGCTGCGCATCATCAGTCCCAGCACCGCCGAAAAGGTCAAAGAGGCGATCAAGGGAAAGCGGGACTCGACCGCATAGTCGCTCGGCAGCGCGATGTGGATCGTGGGGTCATCGCCCTTTGGGCGGTGACCCCACGTGCGTGCGGTCGAGGGCGGCGAGCACCCCCCAGCACAGCAGTGGCAACAGGATCTCGTGGTGACCGGTGAGCTGCACGCCGCGGCCGCCCGCGAGCGTGGGCCGCTCCACGACGTTCACGCGGGGCCGGTAGTGGCGCTGCATGTCGCAGTCGCAGGCGGTGAACCCGGTCGGTTTGCCCTCATGGAGATTGCGAGCGACGGTCAGCGCCTTGAGGAATACCTCGGGCATCACGACGGCACTGCCGAGGTTGAGCACCACGCCGCCGTCCTGCAGGTCGGGTAGACTCGCCGCAAGCCGCTTGAAATCGCGGTGACTCGTGGCACCGATCGCCGCACCGTCGGCGCTCGGGTGCTGGTGGATGATTTCGGCGCCGACCGCCGTGTGCACCGTCACCGGAACGCCCCGTTCGGCGCAGGCCACCAGCACCGAGACCGTCCGTCCCGGCAGGTCCGTGCGCACTCGAAGCGTCTCGGCGAGGGCTTCTCCGGCGCCGCGCCCATCGCGCGCGCCCGCTGCAATCGCCGCGTTTATTTCCCGTCCCGTTTCCTCCGCCATCCCAAAGGTCCCGTCGCCCAGCCCCGCGACCACATCTTCGCTCGTCCCGCCGAAGGCAGCGAGCTCAAAGTCGTGAATCGCCGCGCTGCCGTTCATCGCGACGTGGGTGATCACACCGCGGTCGAGCAGCGCGATCAACAGGGGACCGAGTCCCACCTTGATGACGTGCCCCCCCATCATGACCACCACCGCCCGCCGGCCGGCTGCCAGCGCGACCTGATCCGCCACGAAGCGGAGTTCTCGCGCGGCGAGGATGTCGGGCAGTGATCTCCAGAATGCGGCGAAGCTCGAGTCGGCGCCCGGCGGGTGAGCGAGAAGGGACGGGTCGACCTTGTTGTGGCGCTGCGCGATGGGGACGGTCTTCAACCGGCTGAAGTCCGCCTCGCGGTAGTCGGTCATCGGGGCTCCGGGGCGGAGAACTCCTTGAGCTTCAGCGTGACCGTGCCGAACGAGAACGTCGACTGCAGCGCGAGCACAAGACGACGCTCGTCATCGGAGAGCCAGATGTGCGCCTCCGCCTGCTCGGCGAAAATCCCGCGTCCCTTTGGGATGATCGGGCGGACGACGATGGCGTTGAACTTCCGCCCCGCGACACTCACTCGTTCCTTCTTTTCTACCACAATAATCACCGGATTCCGATCGGGGCGGAAATAGCGGTGGTATTCGTATCGCTTGCCCATCTCGAGCGGGACCGTGCGAACCCAGTACATGAACGCCGCGTCGTCCAGCGGATCGGCGACGGTGGCCTTGGCCGTGTCGATCCCCTCCTCGCGGTAGAACCCGGAGTCGGGGAAGATCTCGTAGCGATTGTGGCGTTTCCGGCCACGCTCTTCGCTGGAGTTGATGTAGCGGCGCGAGCGGAAATCGGCCCGGCCGACCCACGACTCCAACGTCTGATCGAGGCGGTACCAGAGGGCGCCTCCCTTGATGTGGAACCGGAACCGTACGGTTTCCTCACCGCGCACCGTATCGAGCCCCACGACCTCCATCGTGGCCTCGCCCACGCTGAACGGGCCGTACTTGGCCGAATAGACCATCCGCTCGCCTACGGTGAACGGCACGGCATAGCGCGGTGGTGCCGGGGCGGGGGTGCTCGTGGGCGCGGGCGTGGTGTCCTGAGCCCGCAACGGCCCCGCCAAAACCAGGAGGACGGCCGCCATTACGCCGGCGGAGCGGATCACCGGACGGGCGCGCCAGGCAGACACGAGTGCCTGCCACGGGCGTATGCGGGTTGGCCGTTGCCGCAGGTCGTAGCGCCCTGTCACCGGTACGCTGTCTACGCGACGGGCGTGCGGCACGAGTCGCGCGAGCAGCTCCGCGTTGGCGCACCATCCATCGGTCTCGAGCAGGCGCCGCGCGGCGTCCTGGCGGAGCGCCTGGCGCAGGGTGATGAGGCGGAGCGCGAGGAACCCGGACACCGTGTCACGCACGCCGCGGACCCGCAGCAGTCGCGGCGCCCAGTGTCGCACCCAGCGATGGGCGCGCGGTCGTTCGCCGGCTTCCTTCACCTGCTCTGCCACGACAAGATCGCTCCCCGATTCGACCCGCTTCACCATTTCGTCCATCGCGTCGGGCGAGTAGACGAAATCGGCCGGCAGGGTGATGGCGCAATCCCGCTTGGGCCGATCGGTGCGTTCCAGCGCGAGGCGCAGCAGCTCCTCGAGGCTCCGGGCGTATCCCTGGCGCTCGCGGTGCGTCACGACGGTCATCGGGAGGACGCGATCGTAGCGAGCCAGGACATCACCGGTGCCGTCGGAGGAGCCGTCGTCACAGACCAGCAACTGGTACTCGCGTTGGAATGCGGTGAACACCTGACGGACTTTCCAAAGGACGAGGCCGGCGGTCTTCGCCTCATCGTGCACCGGTACGCAGACATAGATCATGGGGCTGCAATCTAGACGAGCGAGCGGTACAGAGCCAACGTAGCCTGGGCCATGGACTTGGCGGTGAGTCGCGAGGGAAGGGGATGGCGGGCGGGGTGCTCCAGTGCGCCCACTACTTTCTGAGCAAGCGCCATGGCGTCGCCGATCGGCGCGAGACACGTCGCTGGCAGCACCTCGGGGATGCCGCCCGCTGCCGTGGCCACGACGGGCTTGCCAAGCGCCAACGCATGGAGGATGACGCTGCCCAGCCCCTCTTCCTTGGATGACATCACGAACACGTTCGCCTCCCGGATCAGCGCGTCGGCTTCGATGACATACCCCAAAAGGTGGACGATGTCGCCGACGCCCTGCTCCACAGTCTCGCGCTCCAACTGGTGATGCAAATCACCGTCGCCCGCGATCGCCCAATGGAGATCCGGTCGGGCCGCGCGCGCGTGTGCCGCGGCGCGGATCAGGGTGCGCTGGTCCTTGTGATCGACCAGCGCCGCGACGTTCACGGCGAGCGGCGTCCCGGGCGCGAGGCCGAGCCGCGCGCGGATATCGAGCGGGGCGGCGGCACGGGCGCGCACCTCGTCGGGATCGATGCCGTCGGGGATGATGCTGATGGATGTTTCGGACATACCGTCGGCGACGAGGATCCGCCGCACAGCGTCGGACACGGCGATCACCCTCTGCGCGTGGAACCACCCGCTGCCGCGCCGCACGTGAAAGTCCACGCGACGCGTGGCGACGAGCGGTGGGGGGGCTGTCTCCCAGTTCACCCAGCGACGGGCCCAGCGCGCGAGTGCCAAGGCATGGCTGTCGTGCACATGGATAACATCCGGCCGGAACCGGCCCATCAAGAGGAACAGTGCGAATGCGGCGCGCGGGTCGAGCGAGATCGTCCAGCGAACTCCCCGCACCGGCACTCCCTCGGCGGCCGCCCGGCGTGCCAGGTCGCCGTTCCGCTTCGTGGCGAGCTGCTGTTCGATCTCCGGTTCACGCGCCAATTCGCGGGTCAGCAGGCGGACCTGGTTCTGCCCGCCGCGCCATTCGCGGCCCGCGTCCACCTGCAGGACGCGCACGCGGTTACTGCGTGGGATCGGCCGCGGCGACGCTGCCCAAGACGGTGCGCAGCTCGGTCAGCGTGAACGGCTTGTGGAGGAAGGGACGGCCCAAGGTCTCCAGGAAATGCAGCGTGTCGCCCCGGACGGTGTCACCGGTGGCGAAGATGACTTTGCGAGCGATGTCGGGGTGCGCGCGGGTGAGGTTTTCGTGCATCTCGCGGCCGCCGAGTCGCGGCATGCGCAGGTCGCAGATAATGACGTCGAACGGCTCGACCAGTGCCCGCTCCACCGCTTCGGTGCCGTCGCTCGCCACCTCCACATGGTGACCCCAGCTCTCCAGCGTGGCCCGCATGTAGTGGAGGATGTGCGGCTCATCGTCGACGACGAGAATCCGCAGGGCAGCCGCCGCGGCCGCCGGGACCATGGGCAAGGATGGTTGAGACGGCCGGGTCCCGGAGAGCAGCTCGACGGTGAACGTCGCCCCGGCGCCGGGACTCGACTCGAGGGTGATCCGGCCGCCGTGCTCCTTGACGATGCCCTGGCAAATGGAAAGCCCCAGTCCGGTGCCCTCGCCCTCGGGCTTGGTGGTGAAAAACGGCTCGAACACGCGCGGGATCAGCTCTTCCGGAATGCCCGGCCCATCGTCCGCGATGCTCACGGCCACGCCGTCGAGCCAGCGCTTTGCCGTGATGGTGATGGTCCCCTCACGCCCGGTGCTGCCGACCGCCTGGGCGGCGTTGTTCAAGAGATTGACGAACACCTGCTTGATCTGGTTCGGGTTCATCTCGATGTCCGGGATCCCGGGCTCTACCGTCAGCGTGGCCTCGACTTTGAGCGCCATCATCTGGTTCTTCAGCAGCCCCAGCACCGATTCGAGCAAGGGCCGGATCGGCTGCGGGGACCGCTCCCCTTCCTGGCGGCGCGCGAACGACAACAGGTTCTTGACGATCGTCGCGGCGCGCTCGGCTTCCTGACGGATGACGCGCAGCGGCTCGGCCAGCGCCTGGGGCACGTCGCCCGACTCGGCGAGGAAGTCGGCGAAGCCCACCACCGAGGCCAGCGGGTTGTTGAGGTCGTGGGCGATGCCGGAGATCAGTTGACCAATCGCCGACATCTTCTCAGACTGTATCAACTGATCCTGGAGCCGGCGCTTCTCGGTATGATCCTCGAACGACAACACGGCCGCCTCATCGTCCGCGCCTTCCATGTGAATGGCGCTCACGGTGTAGACCCGCTCGCCCGACCGGATCTCATGAGCGCCCGGCTCGGTGAGCGCGCGCGACACGACTGTCCCCCACGCCGGTGGGAGGAGCGTCAACCAGGCGCGCCCGGGAAGGGCGGTGACCGGCATCTTGACCAGGTCGGCAAAGACGCGATTGGCGCGGCGCACCACGCCCTGGTCGTCCACGATGCAAATCGCCTGGTTGATGGCGTCGACCGTCAGCTCCCACTGTCGCTTGCCGGAGGAGAGCAGCTCGAGCAGGCGAGCGTTTTCGAGCGCGATGGCCGCCTGCGATACGACCGCGGTCAGCACGCCCAGCTCGTCCGGCCCGAAGGCGTCCGCTCGCTCGGAGGCGACCGCGACCGCACCGATGTTCCGGCCCACGGCCTGGATCGGGGCACCCATCCATGCCACGGCGTTCTGGGTCACCGTTACGCCGTGTCGGGCGGCCTCCTCGAGGACGTGACGGGTGAACACCATCGGTCCGCGACGGAGCGGCAGCTGGAGCAGGGGATCTTCGATGTGCGGTGGCTCACCGCCGCGGTGGTACGCGATCTGCAGCCTGTTAGTATCGACGTCGAGGGCCAGAATGGTGAGACGGGCGGGGGCGAGCAGTTCGGTGAGCGCATCGGCCACCCGCTCGATCACCGTGGCGGGGCGGTAGGCGCCGGCGAGATCCCGTGACAGCGCCGAGAGCCGCCCCAGCACGTCGGGTCGTTGAGAAGGATTGGGAGGTTTCGGAGTCGATGAGGCTTGGCGCATGATCCTCGCGAACGTCCGTGCCCGTCTGAGCGGTGCCGATTGCCGTTTGGTCGTGGTGGCCTTGGCCCGCCTCATCCCGGGCGGTCGCGCCCGTGTCGAGCGTCGACTCGCCTCAGAGGGCCCCGACGTTCTGCTCGACGAGCCAGGGTTGCTCGACGCCCTGCTCGCGATCCGATCCCTAGCGGTGCCCTCCGCGGCGCTGTTCGCCTACGTGGCGGTGCGGCACGCGCTGCTCGCCGCCAGGCTGGACGACCGCCCCCTCGCCGACTACCTCGCCGCGCTCCTGCTCGAGTTCGGACGGCAGGACCACGCCACACGCGCGCGGGCCGTCGATGACCAAAACTACCACTATCTGGCCGATATTGTGAACGACCTAGCCCGGGAAAACGAGTCCGGGGAACGGCGCTTTCACCTCCAGGTCCACCTCGGGAACTACAGTCTGTGGCTGGCCGGCCTGTTCCCGGACTTCATCGCGGTCCGACGGCGGCGGCGGGGGGGACCGGATCTTCCCTACTACGACGCGCTCGGCCGCCGCGGCTTCGGGATGGCGGCGGAGCACACCCTCGCCGAGCGCTATGGCGTCGCCGGGATCTACCGTCTTGCCGCCGAGCGATTCCCCGCGCTGCGTCAGGCCCTGAATCGACTCTCGGATCGCGTGCTGTTTCCGAATTCCTGCACGGAAGACCGGCTGCTGCGGAGCGTGTAGGTCTACTCGTCCACAAACCGGGTCGGCACCATGGCCACCACCGACACCAGCTCTTCGGCGGATTTCACGTATCGCAGAATGACGGGGAGGGAACCCGTGAGCGTGATGCGGCGCTCCAGGATGCCGGCGATCGGACTGAGCTGCTTGCGGAGCACCTGCTTCCAGCTCGCGTAGTCGCTGGTCAGCATGAACGGCGCCCCCTCCGCTTCCTCGGGGCTCACCAGTCGTGCCGCGCGACACATCCCCCGGTCGAGGTCGATCCAGACACCCTGCGCGCGCTCGATTCCCAGCGCCGGCTGCGCCGCAGCCACGAGCGCCACGGCCCCGTACGTCCAGTCGGCCGACGTGACGCGATAGGTCTCGCTGGCGTTGATCGCCGCCACGCAGGCGGCGACCCATTCCGCCGACAGGAACTGCAGCGATGCAGCCTGATTCACCGCCCCGCCACCACGCCGGCAAACCCCTCGAACAACCCATCCTCGACGTCGTCCTCCGGGTGCCACTGCACGCCCAGCAGCCATGGCGCGCTGGGGTCGACCGGCTCAGCGCCCTCGATGATCCCATCCTCGGCCCACGCGACGGCACGCAGCCCGGAAGCGAGCTGTTTCACGGCCTGGTGGTGGCGACTGTTGACCGACACCGGGTCGCCGATCGTGCGGTGCAATAGCGATGCCGGCTCGATCCGTACCGCATGGCGGCCTTTGGGGTCGACGTGATTGACCGGTGACGGCTTCTCGCTCGGCAGGTCCTGGTACAGCGAGCCGCCTTCCGCGACGTTGACCAGCTGGATGCCGCGGCAGATCGCGAGGACCGGCAGGTTGCGGGCGCGTGCGGCACGGTATAGCGCGAGCTCAACGGCGTCGCGCGCCTGGTCGGTCTCCTCGAGCCGGGCGTGTGGTGTCTCGCCATAGCTCGCCGGGTGCAGGTCCTCGCCGCCGGTGAGCACCAAGCCGGAAACGGCGCCGACCACGTCGTCCACCTGCGACGGATCGAGCAGCGGGGGCACGAGCACCGGTGTGAGACCAGCGCCGAGCAGCGCGCGCACATAGCTCGAGTTGAGCGCGACGCGCTCCCGGCCAAGGTCGGTGCGCCGCGTGGCACTCACAGCGACGAGTCGGCTCAAGGCGACGACGGGTTCCCCAGGAGCGGGCACCGCGGGTTGCTGACCCCCGCCCAGTTCAGGCGCACACCGTATACGGGAACGAAACGGTCGCCACCCACAAGCGTGCCGAGCCGAGGATAATCCGCCGGCGGGCGCGGCCGATCGTAGACGAGGACGCCCTGCACTACGTCGGTGGAATCGTCCACGAGGAGCAGTCCGAACACCGTCGAGTCCCGACCGGTCGAATCCACCGACACCGCGGGAAAGCGCGAGCCTTCGAACTGCAACACCAGACGGTCGCCGTCGTAGGCCACGTGGACCCGAGCGGTGTCGGACTCGCCGGCGATGCGCGCCGGCAGGGTGCCACCACCGGGTAGCCCGCGCGGCACCGCCGTAAGAATTGCGCGCGCATCGTTGAGCTGCTGCTGGATCAGGGACGGGCCCACCAGCAATGCCATCCCGCAGACAGGCGAGCGCTGGCGATCAACGCGGCAGGCAGCCGTCATGAGGACGGAGGCCGCGATCCATCGAATGGGGAGCATGTCTCGAACTTAATAGGTGTAGGTGACCGCCAGCGTCGCGGCCCGCACCGGCTCGAGGGTGCGGGGGGCGAGATTGTAGACATAGTTCAACGCGTTGGCGACTTTGAGATGCACGGCCAGCGGCCCTGGTACCCAGCTGGCCCGCAGGTCGAGCACTTTCGCCGCGAGCCGGGTATCGCCGGGGTACAGCGGGTCGGCGCGCTCGAAGCGGCTGGCGTAGCGGAAATCGGCGCCGACGCCAAACGCCCGCCATGAGTAGTCGGCCGTCAGCGTCAACAGGTGGCGTGGTCGGAACAACAGTGGACGCTGATTCGACGAGTCGGTAGCCAGCTCGCGCGCGTCGAGGTACTGATAGGCGAGGGTCGTAGTGAGCCGCCGCGGGAGCGGTTCCGCGGTCACCGAGAGATCGAGCCCCGGCAACCGCGCACGCTGCAGGTTCTGCAGCTGGATCACCCCGGCGGGGGTGAGCGCCGGCTCGATCAGGCGACGCGCTTCGGTCCAGAATACCGCCGCATCGCCTCGCAGTCGGCTGCCGGCCGTCCACGACCGGCCGATCTCCGCCGACCACCCCTCCTCGGATTGCAGGCCCGGGTTCGGGATCACCCGAAAGCTGAGCGCGTAGGTCGTGACGAACCGCTCCGCCAGGCTCGGGGCGCGGAGCGCCCGTCCCACCGACGCCCGCCAGCTGCCCGTGGCGGTGGGCCACACCGCGCCCGCCCGCGGGCTGACAAACGCGGTGATCCCGCCGCCATCGACCACGAGAAAGTCGCCGCGCGCGCCGATGGTAATGCGCGCCGGCCCGAGCGCCTGCTCCGCCTCGGCGTACGCGGCGTACTCGCCCTGCGTGTGGCGGCCGGTGCCTCCCGTCGTGTTGCCGGAAAAAATGTTGCTCCACACGTCGGCGACCGTTACCTCCACGCCCACGGTGACGACGCGCAGGGTGTCGGGTCGACTTTCGAGCCGTCCTTCTGCGCCGTAGCGGTTGGCGATGGCGAAGTCAGCGTTGGAAAACGGAGGTTGCCGCTTCGGGTAGGCGTCGGTGAAATGGGTGCGCAGCCAACTGGCGCGTGCCAACCAGGTCAACCGATCGGACGGCGTCCGGGATATCAGGGCGGTGAAGTAGCCCTTGTCCGAGCGCGTGAAATTGCCGGTGTTCGCGGTGTCGATCTTGAACGGTTGCACCGACAGCCCCTGATCGTCGCAGCTCCCGCTGCCGCACCACGGCTCGGCGACCTGGTACTGGTCGCTGGACCACGCCCCAGAAACGCTCACCTGGGCGGCCGGGTCGGGACGCCACTCACCCCTGCCGGTGACCTGCCAGTGATCGGCCTTGTCCTGCTGGACGTAGCCGTCGGAATGTCGTGCGCCGGCCGACAGGGCGCCGCGTACGGCTCCCCGACCGTAGGAGCCGGCGACGTCCAGTCCGTGCTGGGTGCCGTGGTAGGTCCGGAAGCGCCACGCCTCGTGCGGAGGATCAGCGAACAGGCCGCCAGTAGCGCGCACCCGCGCGTGAAAGCCGTCTGGCAGGTCGCGGGTGATCAGATTTACCACACCCCCGAACGCTGATGAGCCGTACAGCGCCGACCCGGCGCCCTTCACGACCTCGACGCGCACGATCCGGTCTACGGGGACGAGGTCCCAGTTGATGCCGCCGCGGTCCCCTTGGTTGGCGGGGACGCCGTCGACCAGGAGCAATACGCGACTGCCCAGACCCAGGACGAATCCCGAGGAACCGCGCACGTTCACCTGTCCGTGGATCATCTGCACCCCGGGGACCCGGTCCACCGCTTCGTCGATCGTATTCACCGCCCGCCGGGCGATCTGCTGCTCCGTGACGAGCGCGACACTGGTGACGGCCTGATCGAGCAGCTGAGACCGCTTGGCGGCGGTGACGACCACGGGGTTGATCGTCAGGGGGTTCGCCAGCAGCCGAAAATCGGCGCTGATCGAGTCGTCGGCGGCCACGTGGACGGTCGCCTGGGCCGGATAGAACCCGATCAGCGTGGCGCGCAGCGTCAGGGAACCGGCGCGCAGTCCTGCGAGCCGGTAGCGTCCGCTCGCCTCCGTCACGGCGGCCAGGCCGACTTCGAGCCCGACGATTCGGACGTTGGCGATGGGGCGGCCGGCAGTGTCGGTGACGACGCCATAGACGACGGCCGCACCCTGGCCGGCGAGCGGCGCGCCCACACAAACCGCCAACAGCGCGACGCCCGGCACCCTCACGGTCGAGCGCCCAATGGGGGGAAGTAGAACGACACCGGATGCATGTTCGTGAAGTCCACCACGAAATCGATCCCGTCGGTGCCGGCGCCGGTGACGCCGACGACCCCGGGCCGAGTCGTGTCCGCGGGATTCCGGTAGTATCCCGCTTCGCGCAGCAGGCTGTCGGCGGTCGCGAGCGACAACACGCCGATCTTCTTCCACGCCGCGAGCACCCAGGCATAACTGCCGTTCGGCAGCGGGAGCTGATACGGTTGCGGGTTGGCGCGCGCTGCGCTGTCGAGGGACAGGCGCGGCGGCGAGAGCGGCTGAAAGGTGAACAGTTCGGCTTGACTGGTCGGGAACGTTGTGTACGCGACGATGTAGACCACATCGGTCGATTCGGGCAGGGTGCCGCGAAAGGTCACGCTGCCGCAAATGCCGACAAAACCGACCGGACAGGTCGATTGGGGAGTGAGGCCATCGTCGCAGCCAAGCAGCGCGAGTCCAGCGGCGACCAGCGCGCAACGGTGGCGGAGCGCGGGCATGGCGTCACAATCTGCGGTCGCGCGATGCCACGTCAACTTGACCCCCCAGCGGGCGCGGAATAACGTAAACGGCGCCATGCCGATCTACGAATTCCGCTGCTCCAAGTGTCGCAAGCGATTCAGCCAAACGATGTCGATCACCCAGCACGCCCGCCGGCGACCGGCTTGCCCGAAGTGCGGTTCCAAGGTCGCGGAGCCCGTGTTTTCGACTTTCTTCGCCAAAACCGTCCGGAAGAGCTAGGGCGAGTGTTCGAGCGTTTGCGGGATGCCTTGCGCGCCGCGCTCGAGGCGGCGACGCCGCCCGGGGACCTGCGCGATCTCGCGCGGCAGATGCGCGAAGCGGTCGTGGACGCGAAGGTGGCGGTGCAGGAGATGCGCGAGGCGCTCGCCCGGACCGAGGTGGAGCTGGGCGCCGAGCGCCAACGGCTGGCCGATGCCGAGCGGCGCGGGAGGCTCGCGGCGGAGATCCAGGACCAGGAGACGGTGCAGGTGGCCGAGCGCTTTGCCGCGAGGCACCGCGAGCGTGCCGACGTGCTGGACCGCAAACTGACGGCCCAACGGGAGGAGTTGGCACTCGCCGAGCGCGACTTTGGGGAGATGCAGACGCAGCTGAAATCCGCCGAACGCGACCGGCCGGCGACGATGGCCGGCGAGAGCACAGAACGCGCGTGGCGTGACTTGCAAGCGATGGGTGGGGCTCGCCCCGGTGTGGACCTCAAGGATGAGCTCCTGAAGGCCGATCTGGATCGCACCGCCCGTGAGCGGGCGGCGGACGAGCAGCTCGATCTGCTCAAGAAGAAACTCGGGAAAAAGGAGTAGGCGATGCTCCTGGCGCTCATGGTGCTCGTCCAGCAGCCCGTCGTCGCCCCCGCCGATCTGGCTAAGCGCGTCCATACGTACAGCATCGTGGCGTACGATTCGGCGACCGGGGACGTTGGGGTGGCGGTGCAATCGAAGTTCCCGAACGTGGGCGGCATCGTCCCGTGGGCCCAGGCGGGCGTTGGCGCGGTCGCCACCCAGTCCCTCGCGAATACCGCCTACGGCGACGAAGGGATGCGACTGATGGCGATGGGCGCGACGGCGCCCGAAGCGATGCGCATTGTGATGCGCGGCGATGCGCGCCTCTCACAGCGCCAAGTCGGGATGGTCGACACCCACGGCAACACGGCGAGCTGGACCGGAGATTCCTGCTTTGACTGGGCCGGCGGCCGCACCCGCGGCGCGGACGGTCAGATCGTGATCGGCGGGAAGGGGGCGATGATCGTGGGGCGCGGCTTTACGGCGCAGGCGAACATCATGGTGAGCGACCAGACGGTGAAGAACATGGCCGACGCATTCGGGCGCTCCACCGGGTCGCTTGCCGACCGCTTGATGGCGGCGCTCGTGGCGGGGCAGGCGGGCGGTGGCGACAAGCGCGGAATGGAATCGGCCGCGCTGCTCGTGGT
>Ga0326597_10006307_pt1 | contig 16285 bp, 11 predicted proteins | sample RVTome_12_FD_203789 | JGI IMG/M metagenome (GOLD analysis project Ga0326597, IMG submission 203789) | Soil microbial communities from uranium-contaminated site in the Upper Colorado River Basin, Wyoming, United States - RVT100D185 | ecosystem: Environmental > Terrestrial > Soil > Contaminated >...
ATCGAGGCGCAGGAACAGGCCGAGATCATGCTCCGCCAACAGCAGGAACGCGAAGCGCGGGAGCAGGCCGAGGCCGCGCGTCGCGAACTCGAGGCCCAGCAGCGCGAGCTCGAAGCTGCACGCCAACAACAGCAGCGCCGCGAGCAGGAAGCCCGCACCGAGGAGCAGCGCTTGGCAGAGCTGCAGCGCCGGCGCGCCGAAGAGGAGGCCGCGCGGCAGGAAGCCGAGCGCCGCCGGATCGAAGAAGAGCAACGGCTGGCTCAGCAACGGGAAGAAGCCGCGCAGCGCCAGCGCGAGGAAGAGGAACGCCGGCAGCGCGAAGAGCAGCAACGGCTAGCGCGTGAGGCCGAAGAAGCCCGCCAGCGTGAGGAAATGGAGGCGCAGCTGCGCCGCGCGATGGCGGCCGAGGAGGAACGCCGCAGCGCCGAAGAGGCCGGCTTGCTCGATCAGTACCGCCGCTTGATTCAAGCGCGCATCGAACAGAATTGGATTCGCCCGGGCAGCGCCGGTCCCGGCCTGCAGTGCGAGGTCAACGTGACGCAGATTCCGAGCGGTGACGTTATCGACGTGCGGGTCGGGCGCTGCAACGGCGACGAGGCCGTCGTGCGCTCGATCGAGCAAGCCGTGCTGCGGGCCTCGCCGCTGCCACAGCCGCCGATCCCGGCGCTGTTTGAGCGCAACTTAATTTTTACTTTTACCCCGGACGAATAACTTGATGCTAAGACAACGACTGATTATCGGCCCGAGGAGTTGGCTTGCAGCCGCGCTAGCGCTGGCGGCGATGCTGAACGCCACGCTGGCGCAGGCACAACTGCGCATCGAGATTCGCCGCGGCGTCGAGCGCCCCATACCGATGGCGATCGTGCCGTTCAGTTGGGAGGGGACCGGCGCCCAGCCGCCGCTGAACGTATCGGCAGTCGTGACGGCGGATCTCGCCGGTAGCGGGCGGTTCGATCCGATTCCGGAGCGCGACATGGTTGCGCGGCCGACGCAGCCCGAGCAGGTCGATTTTCAGGACTGGCAGATACTCGACGTCGATGCGCTCGTGATCGGCCGGGTCACACAGGACGGTCCCGATCGCTACACCGTGATCTTTCAGCTCTTCGACATTCTGCGCGGCGAGTTACTCGTGGGGTATCGGCTGACGACGCCCGGCGCGGATCTGCGGGTCACTGCGCACCGTATCTCCGACATGATCTACGAGGCGCTCACTGGCATACCGGGCGTTTTCTCGACGCGTGTTGCCTATGTCAGTGAGCAACGCGAGAACGGCCAGCAGCGTTTCCGGCTGATCGTCGCCGACGCGGACGGTGAGAGCCCGCAGGTCGTGGCGGATTCGCCCGATCCCTTGATGTCGCCGGCGTGGTCGCCGGACGGCCGCAGGCTTGCCTATGTCTCCTTCGAAGGTCAGCAGTCCGCCGTCTACATTCAGACGCTGCGCTCTGGTGCGCGCGACCGCGTTTCGGCCAGGGAGGGCGTCAACGGCGCGCCGGCATTCTCCCCGGATGGCCGCATGCTCGCGCTGACGTTGTCACGCGACCCCGGTAATCTCGACATTCACGTGTTGGATCTGACGACACAGGTGCTCGTTCGTCTCACGCGCAACCCGGCGATCGATACCGAGCCGACCTGGGCGCCCGACGGGCAGACGATTTTTTTCACGTCGGATCGCTCCGGCGGACCGCAGGTCTACCGTATCGCGCCGCAAGCGGGCGCCGACGCGCAGCGGGTTACGTTCGAGGGTGCCTACAATGCGCGCCCACGTGTATCGCCGGACGGCCGGCAACTGGCCGTGGTGCACCGCAATGCCGGCAATTACCGAATCGCGGTCGTCGACCCGCGCACGGGGCTCACACAGGTCTTGAGCAACGGCGCGTTGGATGAGTCGCCGAGCTTTGCGCCGAACGGCGCATTGATCATCTACGCGACTCGAGACGCTGGCCGAGGAGTGCTATCGTCGGTCAGCACGGACGGGCGCATCCAGCAGCGTATCGGCGCCGTAGCCGGCGACGTTAGGGAGCCCGTCTGGGGCCCCTACGCGCGTCCATAAGTTAACGTAAGTTCTGTATCATAGGCCTTAGGTATTGTTTTTAATTAAACTGAGGATCGCGCCCATGCCTAGACAATTATTGTTCGTGCTTGCGGCAATCGCCGCGCTCGGCCTGTCAGCCTGCGGCGGCAACCGCGCCACGCTGCCTGACGACGGCGGGGTGGGTTCGGGTGCCGGTATGGGCGCTGGCTCCGGGGCGGTCACGAGCGGCACCGGCGGCTCCGGCGGTCCGGAAGTATTTCGCGAAGTGCCGGGCGCCGGTGGCTCGGGCCCGCTGTCGCGGCTGATCATCTACTTCGATTTCGATCAAGCCGATCTGCGGCCTGAGTACAATGAGGTGCTCGCGGCGCACGGCGGATATCTCGCCGCTAACGGCGGCGCGTTGCTGCGGCTCGAAGGCCACGCCGACGAGCGCGGTAGCCGAGAGTACAATATCGGCCTTGGCGAGCGGCGCGCACAAGCGGTCCGGCGGGCATTATTGCTGCAGGGCGCGGCGGCCGCGCAGCTGACGACGGTCAGTTACGGTGAGGAGCGCCCAGCGGCCTTCGGTAGCGACGAGGAAGCTTATGGCTTGAACCGTCGGGTCGAACTCGTGTATCGGCAGCTCAATTAATGAGGTGGACTATGGCAGTTTCAGGAATGCGATTGTGGCTGCTCGCGGCAGCCGCAGGGATCGCGCTGGCAGGCTGCGCGACGACGACGCCGGCCCAGGATCCGGTGCTACTGCGCCTAACCGATATGGAGGCGCGGCTGATTCGCATCGAGCGGGTCATCGATAACCAGAGTCTCGTCGAGCTTTCGACCCTGGTCGATCAGCTGCAGGCCGAAACCCAATCACTCCGTGGCGATATCGAGACCCTGCGGTTCGAGTCCGAGAATGCGAACAACCGGCAGCGGCAGCTTTACGTCGACGTCGATCAACGCTTGCAAGGGCTCGAGCATGGGCAGGCACGAATCCTCGAGCCGCCGCCAGTTGCCGTCATCGATCCTGCGGAGGCACAGGTCGCCCAGGCGGTCGAGCGGCCCGTGCTGGTCGGTAGCGACCAGGACAATTATCAGGCTGCCTTCGATTTGCTCAAGAATGGTCAGTATATGGAATCGGCGGAAGCCTTCCGGCAATTCCTGGTCGTGTTTCCCTCGAGCCCGCTGGCGGACAATGCCCAGTACTGGCTGGCAGAGACCTACTATGTGCAGCGCCAGTTCACGACTGCTCTGCCGGCATTCGAGATCGTCGTTAACGATTACCCGAACTCGATCAAGTTACCGGATGCGCTATTGAAGATCGGCTTTTGCAACTACGAGCTGCGCCAGTGGGATAGTGCGCGCGCCGCGCTCCAGCGAGTCGTGCGCGAGTTTCCGGACACGACGGCAGCGCGCCTGGCAACGCAGCGCTTGGAGCGCATGGCGCAAGATCAGGTCTAGGCGTGGCCGTGGCGGCCGGTGAGCGGGACGACCCGGATCGGCTGAAGCTCACCGAGATCTTTCTTTCCATTCAAGGCGAGGCGCTGGCGAGCGGCTGGCCGACGGTTTTCATTCGCTTGACCGGCTGCCCGCTGCGCTGCGCCTATTGCGACACGGCGTATGCATTCTCGGGCGGTACCTGGTGGACGTTCGCGGACATTTTTGCGGAGGTTGCTCAAGCGAATGTTCAGCATGTCTGCGTCACCGGCGGGGAGCCCCTCGCGCAGGCGCGCTGCGTGCATTTGCTGCGCGAACTCTGCGACGCCGGCTACGACGTCAGTCTCGAGACCAGCGGCGCACTCGATATCAGCGATGTCGATCCGCGCGTGAGCCGGATCGTGGATCTCAAGACACCGGGATCGGGGGAAGTTGCGCGTAACCGGTGGGAAAATATCCCTCTACTGACCGCCCGCGATGCCGTCAAGGTCGTTATCACGGATCGCGCCGATTACGAATGGGCACGGGCGCAACTCAGTGCGCGTATCAAGGTACCGTGCCCAGTGTTCTTTTCGCCCAGTTTCGACGAGCTGCCAGCCGCCGAGCTCGCCGAATGGATACTCGCGGATCACTTGCCGGTGCGATTGCAAGTGCAATTGCACAAGGTACTCTGGGGCAATGAGCCCGGACGCTAAAGCCATCGTGCTATTGTCCGGTGGCCTCGATTCGGCGACCGTGCTGGCACTGGCAGGAAAGCAGGGCTACGCGTGTTATACCGTTGCCTTCGATTACGGCCAGCGGCATCGTGCCGAGCTGGCAGCGGCCGCGCAGTTATCGGCGAAACTCGGGGCCATTGAGCACCGGGTCATGCCGATCCCGCTCGATGCGTTCGGCCATTCGGCGCTCACCGATGCCGAAATCGCAGTGCCCGAGCGCGGCGGCGAAGGAATCCCGATCACTTATGTGCCGGCCCGTAACACAGTCTTCCTCGCGTTGGCGCTGGCATGGGCCGAGGTGCTCGATGCCGCGACAATCTTCATCGGCGTCAACGCAATCGATTACTCCGGTTATCCGGACTGCCGGCCAGAATTCATCGCCGCTTTCCAGGCGCTTGCGCGGCTGGCAACGAAGCAGGGTGTGGACGGTGTACTCGTGTCCATTGAGGCGCCGCTGATCAACTCGACTAAAGCCGAGATCATTCGCCGCGGCTTCGAACTCGGCGTCGATTTTGCATTGACGGTGTCTTGCTATCAGGCAGACGAGGCGGGCAGGGCTTGCGGACGCTGTGACTCCTGCTGGTTTCGGCGCGAGGGCTTCGCGGCGGCCGGGTTGGCGGATCCGACGCGTTATCAAAGCTAAACAAGTACGGCGGCGGTCGACGATTCTTGGATGCGCGGCCGCTAACTGCAGCTTCGCTATCGCCGCGCGGGAGGTTTCTGCGCAACCGGGCATCAGGTATCATGCCCCGGCGTCACCACAAGCGCAGCCATAGAGGCTGCACGCATCATTTCTCACTCCGTGGGCCGTTAGCTCAGTTGGTAGAGCACCGGACTTTTAATCCGATGGTCGCAGGTTCGACCCCTGCACGGCCCACCATTTACAACAACAACTTACCAACTACTACTCTTCGCTTCGCCACGTCTCTGCGTGAGTTTTGCGTGAATTTGCGTGAGCTCAACTGACGTTGAGCCGCCGCAGCATCACGAGCTCGGGCTTCTTGCTCCTGCGCTCACAGACCCGGTTCGCGGCGGCAATGAGCCGTGACAGCTCGGCTGCCGAGTAGTGGGTCGTGATGCGTCCCGAGCGGTGGCCGAGCAGATCCTGACGATCCTCGAAGCTCACGCCGGCGGCGCGCAGGCGCCGGCCGAAGGTGTGCTTCAAGTCGTGCACGCGGACCTGCGGCAGCCCGGCTCTTTCCCGCGCTTTCCTAAAGGCCGAATTCAGCATCGACTCGATCGGTTTTCCGCGAAACGAAAACACGAACTCGGGATGCTTGCCGCGCTGGGCGGCGATGACGCTCCTCGCAATCCGGTTCAGGACCACGAGGCGGTCGTCGCCGTTCTTGACGAACTGGTCCGGGACGACAAAAACGGATGCGTTGAGTCCCGGCAGCTCTTCCTCCCACTCCCAGCGCAGTCGGCAGATCTCCCCGGCACGGCAACCAGTGTTCACGGCAAATAGCGCCATCGCAGCCAGATGACCGGGCAACTCGGCGAAGAGCCGGGCTTGCTCGTCCCAGGAGAGCGGGTAGGGCAGGCGCTTGTTGTTGTCCGGCAGCAGCTTGATCTTTGGCGCTGCCGCCAGCCACGTAAGGCCGTAACTGTCCATCCACTCTGATGCTGCGAGGTTCAAGATACGCCTGACCATTTTGAGGCCGTGATTGATGGTGCCGGTCGCGACGCCATCCACTCGGCGCTTCGCCACCCACGAATCGAGTGTGCCCCGATGGAGCCGTTCCAGCGGGACTTGCCCGATATGCGGGAGCAGTTGCTTGAGCCGGCCGGTGTCGCTGTCGAGGCTGCGTTTGTGCTGATTCTCCAGTACGTACTTCGCTGCTGCCTGTTCGAACGTTCGGCTGGGCCTGACACCATAGCGTTGCGCCTGACGGGTTTCCTCAGTTATCCGGGCGACCATCTGCTCGGCTTCCGAGAGCTTACTGCTCTCAGTGCTCTGGCAAACTCGCCGCCCGCCGATGCGTTTGTCGATGTGCCAGATGCCGCCGCGCCTGATGAGGCCCGGGATCCTCTTTCGTCCCATATCGATTCTCCTTTCGATCGACCGGGACGTCCGTTGCAGGCGACATACTCGGTCGCCCAGGCATCGAGTTCAAGCCGGTCGAAGGCAATGCCCTGAACGCCAATCGGAACCTCGGTCAGAAATGGGCGAACTTCGGCATTGAAGCGGTTGCGATCCATGCCGAGATAGCGCGGGGCATCGCGAAAACGAATCAGTCTCGGAATAAGGGCCGGGTATCGATCGGGCTTGGTGGCGCTCATGACGCGGCAGTCTGCGAGCGCTCTCGGGCATCGACGAGCGAAAAGCAAAACATGCCACCGAGAAATTTTTCAGCGATCTCGGCCGCTATCGATTCGCCGCCGGCCTAGGTCGGACGCTTGAGCGGTCTTCCGACATTTCGTACGCCGAGCTCGCCAGTGGGCCGCTCCCAGGGCCCGGTCAGATGATGCTGCCAGTCCGCTTCCTTGCCGAGTGCGATCATGAGCACGCGGATCGTGAGCCAGTGCCGATAGCGCGTGGCGGGCTTGAGATCTCGGGTAAAGTGCTCGAGGTACCAACGAACCTGTTTCACACGCCATTGGTACGGGCCGACGTGCCAGCGTCGGTAGATGACCACCGCGATCGCCTGCGCGCGCCCGACCTGGCGGTGCAGTGTCGTTCGCCGCGGCCCCGGTAGCCGGCGGTCCAGCAGCGCCTTCGCGGCCGCCCTGGCTTGTCTGGTATTAGCCGGGCGCAGAGCTCGCCCTCGACTTCCTGTCCGTCCCGAATCGATCCTGAATGCGGTTAGTGTTAAGCCGGACTGAGCGCCGGCCGCGCTGAGCCGTTATCGCACGGCTCTGCGGCTGTCGATATCCGACAGCGGGACGAGACATCGAAGTCCATTCCGACCTCCGGTTGGCGCCTAGTGACAACCGACGTTGCATCGCTCGCGGATCAGGTGCTTGCGGTCGCAATCGAGAAGATCGCGCCGCGCCAAAGGCGGATTTGGGGCTTTTGTACCGAAGGTCGTTCGGGGGAAAAGCCCGCGGGTTCTGGCGTTGCGCCAGCTTGGCGCCGCCCGTCTCTATGGTGCGAAGCCCCATAGAGACGGGCGGTGGGAGGCGCAGCGTGAAGCCCCAGACAGAGCTGCTGATACTGCGCAGGCTCACGACCGCCGAACGGCGGCCGGTTGGATCGACGGACGAGCTCGTCCGCTGTGCTGCTTTCACGATCCGCAGCGCTCCGAGGTTGCCGGTCCTTCCCGGCTGTGACATTGGGTATGCGGTACGCGCCATAGCCGCGAGCATGCTTGGGGCGACTCGAGGTTGCAGCGGGAATCTCAAATGGAATTTGGGATGATTTTTCGACTGCGTTCTCCGACGGCCGAGAACCCAGACGCGGCAGTTGCAGCAGCAAGCCGCAAGATCACAACCGCGGCCGTCGGAGTAGATAGATAGTTCTATTTATCAATCGGTTGTTGCGTAAATCTGATCGGAAACCTGAGTTTTGGTCCACGGTGGACCACGTCTGGGAATAGCTGCGTTCGGTCACCGTCAATTTGCTGAGCCATTGGGCTGTTGGTGTGTCACCCATCCTGGCTGTGCGCTGAGACCGAGTCTTGGAAACAGCCGCCAGGAATGGCTCGATCAAGGGCCGTGAGTGCGGCGTCTCGAGCACCTTTCGCGTCGCGCGGAGTGTTCCAACTTGGAACACTCGTGAGCCAGCGTCGAGAAGATGCTTGTAAGCGCTTGATCTCAAGACTGCCGAGTGCGGAAACGCGAGGTTATGACAACGCCATCGATGCTCGCGATGACCCACCAGGAGATCTTAAGGTACTGATTGTCTTGCCTATTGGTAGCTCATCTGCGATCGGCCGTGCTGGGCGCTGAAAATTTTCTGCCAAAACTAGTAAGCTCGGCTAAAAGAAATAGACCAATCCTCCCTGGGGAACGCGTTGAACTCAGAGATTTCTCTACGGCTCGAGGCAGCCCGTAAGGAATTGCTTGATCTCGGGCTAAGAAACCCCCTTCTCAATTTTCGTTCACGCACGCGCCGGATCGACGTAGTCGATGAGCTCGCGGCCGAGGTCTTCCGCATCCTCGTTGCTGAAGGCCGAAAGATGACATTTGCCGCGCTCCCAGGGGCTCAAGACGATGAGAGCGGAGATCTCCTACAGCTGTTTGGTGATGAAGATCCCGATTGGACGAAGTACTTCGCCGAGGCGAGCGAGGCTGAAGTCGATGGAGTCGCAGAGCGCCACGTCGATCGAGTACTACAAACGAGGCTGGAGAAGAAGGCCCTCCACGCGCGCCTGTTGAGCATTCACCGCGATGCCAGGACGCTACTAGAAGAGCAGGGCGTCAATATCCTGTATTTGGCAATCGGATTCCTGCACTGGTACGAAGACAATTCGGACAAAGAGCGAATCGCTCCGCTCGTTCTGGTTCCTGTCGAGTTGGAGCGCGGCAGCGTCGCCGAGAACTTCAAGTTGACTTACTCGGGCGAAGAGATCGGAGAAAATCTTTCCCTCCTAGAGAAACTCAGGTCAGAGTTTTCCATATCGCTCCCGACAATCAAGGATTCTGAGGATTTCGATCTAGTCGGCTATCTAAGCTCCGTCGAGTCGAAGACAGCGCGCCAACCTCGGTGGCGTGTTGCGCCGGACGAAATGCTGCTTGGCTTTTTCTCCTACGGCAAGTTCCTCATGTACAAGGATCTGGCACCGGATGCATGGCCGGAAGACTCGCCGCCGTCGAGCCACGAGATTCTGGCGCCTCTACTTGGAGATGGCTTTTCGGAGCCCCCACTGGTTGATGGCGATCAGACGAATATCGATGAGCTTGTGGGACCCGGTGATCTGCATCAGGTTCTGGATGCAGACAGCTCACAAGCGCTAGCGATATTGGACGTTGCGGGTGGCCGAAATATGGTGGTTCAAGGCCCTCCGGGAACAGGCAAGTCCCAGACGATAGCGAACGTCATTGCGAATGCGATCGGATCCGGAAAGAAGGTCCTCTTCGTATCGGAAAAGATGGCCGCGCTGGAAGTCGTGAAACGGCGCCTCGATAAGACTGGATTGGGCGACGCCGTGCTCGAACTCCATAGTCACAAGACGCGCAAGCGTGCGGTGCTCGACGAAATCCGTCGAACATTGGATGCGGGGCGTCCCAAGGTCGCGAACGTCACGGACGACATGAAGGCGCTGACCGCCTTGCGTGATCGGCTCAATTCGTACAGTGAAGCCATCAATGCACCGATTCTGAATTCAGGTGTCTCACCGAATGCAGCGATTGGGCGGCTGAACCAGCTTGGCTCCGATGCAGCTGAGCTGCCCCGCATGGATTTCTCGGTAATGCGGGAATGGTCGCAGGCGACCTATCGGGAGCAGCGACTTCGCATCGAGGAGCTGCAGAAACGACTAGGCCCGCTGGGCGTACCCAAACAAAGCATCTTTTGGGGTGCCCGGATCCGTGTGTTGCTGCCGACCGATGAGAACCCGATCCGTGCTCAGGTCGCGGAACTGCGACGAACTGCGATAGCAGTTCTGGAGCAAAGCCGTCGACTCGCTGACGTTCTGAATCTTCGGGCTCCAGATAATCTGCCAGCGGCAGCGCGCGTGTGCCGGGCCGGGCAATGGGTGCTAAAGGCACCGGATTTGTCCGGCATTGCCGTCTCAGAGAGCGATTGGAAGGATCGGCGAGAGGACATAGGCGAGGTAACTAAGACCGGCGCTGCTTGGCGTGATCTGAAGGACAGATTCGATGAAATCCTCATAGAGGAAGCGTGGGACCAGGATCTGTTGCGCGAACGTCAGTGGTTCGCGGCTTACGGCGACAAATGGTGGCGATTCCTATCGGCAAAGTATCGAGCTGCCAAGTCACGACTGCGCGGCCTCGTCAAAGGAGAGCTGCCGAGACGACCGTCAGAATGTCTGGACCTTATCGAGACGGTTCTCAGCGGTCGCAGAATGCGGAAGGTGTGCGACGAGTTCGAGTCCGCTGGCGCTCGACTTTTCGGTGCCCAATGGCGTGGCACGAGATCCAATTGGGAGGATCTGGCCGCCTTGGCGACCTGGCTAGCCGATACACATACGGCTGTTGAGGAGGGCAAACTTCCAAAGGAACTGCTTGCATCCCTGGAGAACAATCCGTCGACGGACGGATTAAATGAGGCCGTTCGCCATTTGGCCAGAGGTATCAGCGCCGCAGCAACCCAGCTCAAAGCACTTGAGTCGCGCCTCGAATGGACACCGACAGGCGGGATCGCAAGCCGTTCACTAGCCGCTACTGCCGACCTTATGGAGAAATGGCTGGCTGAATGGGAGAGCCTTCGACTATTGGCGAGCTTCAATGCCTTCGCGGAAGAGATCAAGGCACGAGATCTTTCGTCGGTCCTAGCTCTCGCAGAAAGCTGGGAGCATGGTTCCACGGATCTCGTCCGTAGTTTCGATGTAACTTGGTACGAGGGGCTTCTCAAGGTCGCGTATGAAGAGCGAAAGATTCTGGCCCAGTTCGATCGAACCAGCCACGAGCACGCGTTAGAGACCTTTAGGTCCCTGGACAAACAGCTATTCACGCATAACTGCATTCGCTTGGCCGCCGCCCACTGGGCTGGATTACCGGCTACCGGCCACGGTGGAGAGGTCGGAATCATCCAAACAGAGCTCAATAAGAAGCGCCGACATCTACCGATCCGGCAGCTGGTAGGCAGCGCAGGACGGGCGCTACAAGCGATCAAGCCCGTATTCATGATGAGCCCATTGTCGATCGCAAATTTCTTGCCACCAGGCTCCGTAACTTTCGATCTCGTCGTGTTCGATGAAGCGAGTCAGGTGAAACCAGTTGATGCCTTCGGCGCGATATTGAGAGGGCGCCAGGTCGTCGTTGTCGGAGATAGCAAGCAGCTGCCGCCCACGAGCTTTTTCGACTCACTGGTCGCAGATGATGTTTCTGAAGAAGTTGAGACCAGCGTTACGCAGAATATCGAGAGCATCCTGTCCGTATTCTTGGCGAAGGATGCGCCGCAGCGGATGCTCCGCTGGCACTACCGGAGTCAGCATGAATCTCTCATCGCGGTGTCGAATCATGAGTTCTACGACGACAAGCTCGTCGTATTTCCGAGCCCCGACTACGGGCGCGATGCTCTCGGGCTTCGTTTCCATCTCTTGAGCGAAATGCCATACGACCGAGGCCGGTCACGCACGAATCCTGGAGAAGCGCGAGCGGTGGCCGAACGAGTGATGGAATATGCGCGGCAGTACCCGGAGCTCACGATGGGGGTTGCTGCGTTCAGCACAGCACAGAGAGACGCAATTTCGTTTCAGCTCGAGCTTATGAGGCGTCGCGACCTCTCGGCGGAAGACTATTTCTCAGCGCATCCGGAAGAGCCATTCTTCGTCAAGAATTTGGAGAACGTTCAGGGCGATGAGCGCGATGTGATACTGATCAGTATCGGTTACGGCAAGAACGAACAGGGATACTTGGCTATGGGTTTCGGCCCACTCAATCAGGACGGTGGCGAGCGCAGGCTCAATGTCTTGATAACCCGCGCTAGGCGGATCTGTGATGTCTTCGCCAACTTCACTGCTGACGATCTCGATCTTCAACGTTCGAGGGCGCGCGGCGTCGCCGCTTTGAAGACGTTTCTCAAGTATGCCGCCGACGGAACGATTGATGTTCCGCGTCCTACCGGAGCACCCACCGACTCGCCGTTCGAGGACTCGGTCCTGCGTGCTCTCGAGGCGCAGGGATATCAAGTACATCCCCAGGTTGGCGCTGGCGGTTTTCGAATTGATCTCGGTGTAGTCGATGACGAGAAGCCCGGTCGCTATCTGCTGGGAATCGAATGCGATGGCGCTGCCTATCACTCTGCGCGATCCGCGCGCGATCGAGACCGAATCCGGGAAGAAGTTCTGAGGAGCCTCGGCTGGCGTATCCACAGGATTTGGAGCACAGACTGGTTCCGAGATCCGGAGACAGAAACGCGGCGCGCCGCGGAGGCCATCGAGAGAGCGCGGGCACATTGGTCTGGAATTGGTCGCGGTGGCTCCCGTGCGCAGACCAAGGGTGGATCGCAGACGGCCACTGTAATTCCGCGATCCAACATACGTGCGAACGATAAAGAGGCGCCTCGAGCCGAGCCCTACGTGGTTGCCGACGTACGCATTCGGCTAAATCAGCGAGAACTGCATGAGGTGCCAAAGCAGGAGTTGTCTGGATACGTGTTTCGGGTTGTCGAGCAGGAGGCACCGATACATGTCGACCAAATTATCGCTCGTATCACCGCGGCAGCGGGTCTGCAGCGTGCGGGCAATCGAATTCGTCAGGCGCTCGAGACGGCAATCAGCCAAGCGTGTTGGAACAAGCAGGCCGTCAAGCGTGGCAAGTTCTTGTACCTGGCCCAGGGGAAGATCACGGCACGTGATCGAAGCGATCTGCCTCAGCAGGCGAAGCGGATCGACTATATCGCTCCTGAGGAGATTCTTGTTGCAGTCGGAGCGGTAGTGAAGGGCGCTTTTCGGATTTCTATCGACGAAGCGGTTGTGGATAGCTGCCGGCTGCTCGGCTTCCAACGCGTCACTTCCGGGATGTCAGATGCCGTCAGCAAGCTCGCCAAGAAGCATTGCGCATCGTTCGGCGTCGAGTGCAAGGGAGAAGAGCTGGTGTGGATGGGCGTTTCAGCCTAGTAGGAACACTCGCGATCTAAGAATTTGAGAAGCTATATGGATCACCAAATCGCTGTCGTCGACGTGGAGACCACGGGTCTATCGCCCTGGCATCATGATCGGATCGTTGAGATTGCCGTCGTGTTGCTGGATTTGGATGGCAGGATACGAGCGGAATACGAAACGCTGATTAATCCAGGACGAGATGTCGGTCCCACGAGAATTCACGGAATAACTGCGAGCGATGTCGTAGATGCGCCTGCCTTCGCCGACGTCGCCGGCGACGTATTGAACCTACTCCGGAGTGCGAGCGCGGTTGCCGGTCACAACGTGAGTTTCGATCGGAACTTTCTGGTTGGTGAGTTCGGGCGGTTGCCGGCATCCTTCCCGGATGTGCCCTTACTGTGCACGTGCCATTTGATGGGGCGACAGAGCTTGGCGGCCTGCTGCGACGAGCTTGGGATTGATCTCGTCGAGTCCGGCGGGGGCTTTCACAATGCACTTTTCGATGCCAAGGCAACGGCGAGGATTGTGAGCCTTCTGCTGTCCGAGGATCCAGGCCTGCTAGCTGTTTCGCCGGGACGCATTAGATGGCCGGATATCCCGCCACTCGGCACCTCTCCCGTGACGCGAAAAGCGGTCAGAAACCGACTACCTAGTCCGCCCGCCTTCCTGCAGCGCATCGTGTCGAAGGGCGCATACGATACCGAGGCCGGTTCTCCAGCGGTGCTGACGTATCTCACCTTGCTGGATCGCGTACTCGAGGATCGAGTGATCGACGCTTCCGAGCAGGAAGTGCTCGTTTCGACAATCGAGCATCTCGGCTTGTCCAGGGGGCAGGTGACAGCAGCGCACACGACGTACCTTCAGCACCTTACTGCGCAAGCCCTTGCCGACGGCGTCGTGACAGATTTGGAACGGACTGATCTTGAGACCGTTGCACGACTCCTCGGTACCGATACGAGGAAGCTCGATTCGTTGCTTGATGAGACTCGGGAGCAGCTCGAGCACCTCACGCCGGTGCCTCACTCTCCAGAGGATCTGACAGGCCTGAGTGTCTGTTTCACAGGTGAATTACAGTCTGCAATTCGCGGCAAACCGGTTACGCGTGCCGTAGCGCAGGGCCTTGCAGAAAAGGCTGGGCTGGCGATCGCGAACAGCGTCACGAAGAAGCTCGATTTGCTCGTCGTCGCGGATCCGAACACGCAATCGGGAAAGGCAAAGAAAGCCAGAGCGTACGGTACGCGTATCGTCGCAGAGCCCGTGTTTTGGCAGATGATCGGTGTCGGAGTTGATTGACCATTGAATGTGCTGGTTTTAAGGAGTCCGACGGTCGTGCCTAAACGAGTCACATCTTTCAGCTTCTCCATTGTGAGACGCTATACCTGCAACATTCCGCTAAGCGACGTCTCCTGTTCCGCAACAGGCATCGGAACCGAATAGTCATGGATCCGACAACTCTCCTAGTCGTTGCGTTGTTCTTGCTTGGCGTAGTGGCGATTTTCTTCCTGTTGCGGCACCAGTTCCGTTTGCAGAAAGAGATTTCGCAACTCCGTGAGGATCAGGCGGCAGCATCGGTGCGTCTCGAGAATGCTGCCGTCGTGGCGAGAGACCTCGAAAACGCCCGCGCGTCAATCGAGAGGCTGCAGGCGGACAACGCAGCTCTCCAGACAGAACATGGCAAACTGCAGATCCAGCTCCAAAAGGATGCCGAGGCTGCAGAACAGCAAATCAAGGTGCTCAAGCAGTCCGAGGAACGTCTCACGAGGGAGTTTGAAAATCTCGCGAATCGAATTTTCGATGAAAAGCGGCAGAGATTTCATAAGGAGAGCCGAGAGGGCGTCGAGAATCTGCTACGGCCTGTGCGTGAGCAACTTGCAGAATTCAAGAAGAAAGTTGAAGACGTGTACGTGCAAGAGGCAAAGGACCGCACGTCGCTGCATGCAGAAATAAAGAATCTCAGATCACTATCAGAGCGCTTGAGCGATGATGCCGTCAACTTGACCAACGCACTAAAGGGAAAGAGCAAGGTTCGCGGTAACTGGGGCGAGATGCAGCTGGAACGTATTTTGGAAGACTCAGGTCTAGCTAGAGGACGAGAGTACGAGACGCAGGCTAGTTTCAAAGACGAGGAGGGGCACCGGCTGCAGCCTGATGTAATCGTTCATCTACCAGAGAGAAAGGACGTCGTTATCGACTCAAAGGTATCTCTTGTGGCCTACGAGCGTTACATCGCAGCGAAGAATGATGAGGACCGCCAACAGGCGATTCGCGAACATATTGCGTCGATCCGAGTCCACATCAACTCGTTAAGTGGAAAAGACTACGACGAATTGCTCGGAGTAAATTCGTTAGACCTGGTGATCATGTTTGTCCCCATAGAGCCGGCCTTTCTGCTGGCTCTCGAGAATGATCCTGATCTACAAAACGAAGCCTTTAGCAAGCGTATCTTGCTTGTCAGCCCGACGACCCTGATGGGTACGTTGAGGATCATCTACAACATTTGGCGCTACGAATATCAGAACCGGAATGCTCTTGAGATCGCGCGGCAGGCGGGAGGGATGCACGATCAATTCGTTCTATTCGTTGAGTCGCTCGAGGACGTTGGCAAGCAAATCGGGAAGGCAAATGAGTCATATGAGACTGCCCGAAAGCGTCTGGTCGCAGGCCGCGGGAACCTTGTCGGGCGCATCGAGAGACTACAGGAACTCGGGGCAAAGGCTAAGAAGAAGCTATCCGTGCAGATATTGGAGGCCGCTGGCGAGGGGGATCAAGACAGCATCGACGACGACATCGACGATGAAAACGAATCCGACGAGACAGAGAACCTCACCAGGCTGTCACGTTTGTCGGACAGCGATCGTTGAGGAAGCTCAGCCAACAACGGAATCGCTTCAGCCGGGACTAATGCCGTTACGACACTGCTGAAGCGAGGCGGGGGCCTGCATGCATACCGGATGTGCCTGAGGTCAGATTGGGGGTAACAGAGACTATCGTGGAAGCACTGCTAGTCATTGGCTTTGTCGCCGCTCTGATCTATCTGTTTGTTCTTTTCGGACGGTCGGCGCAGAGCAGGTCGGTTTCGACGAACCGCGGGTCACCAAAGAAAAGCGTCCGAGAGCCCACTCACGTGGGCGTACCCGTTTGGCTTCAAAAACGGTGGGCTGATGCTATGGCGCAACGTGAGAGTGGAGCAGAAAGCCGCTTTCCCGCGTGGTACTACGATAGTGTGACAGAGAAGCAGAAGAAGCGACTTAGCGAGTCCGGATTCACTGGAGGTATATCCAAACTAACAAAAGGTCAGGCATCTGATTTGATTGGGCTTGTCGAGGAGCCGGAGGACTGGGCAATTGAACGTTTGAGGTTCTTCAAACTTTCGACCAAGGGTTTATGCCAAACCGAAGCACGGATGAAAGTCGAACAGCTTATGGCCAACCCGGAAAATGTAAAGCGATGGG
>Ga0326597_10006308_pt1 | contig 16284 bp, 14 predicted proteins | sample RVTome_12_FD_203789 | JGI IMG/M metagenome (GOLD analysis project Ga0326597, IMG submission 203789) | Soil microbial communities from uranium-contaminated site in the Upper Colorado River Basin, Wyoming, United States - RVT100D185 | ecosystem: Environmental > Terrestrial > Soil > Contaminated >...
GACGCGCGGCGATCGCGGCAATGCTGCAGCGCTTTCATGACACCGGGCGCGATTATCGCTGGGATTTCATCGACCCGGTCAGCGACGGCGCGACCGGCTATGCCCGGTTCCGCTTCAGCTACCGCTCGCTTCTGCCGGAAAGCGAGGGCCGGCCGGTCATGTTCGAGGGGATCAGCGAATTCCGCTTCGAGGACCGTCTGATCGCGCACTACAGCGAGGCCTTCGACCGCGGCGTCGCATTGGTGCAGCTCGGCTTCCCGGCGGAGCGAATCAAGAGGGTCGTCGAGAAGGCGGCCGCCGCGCAGAACCGCGGCCCCGAGGCGCGCGCCCACCTCGACCGCTTCGCGACCTAGCGCCCGCCCTGCCTCGCGCGGATTTCGCTGACGTCGAATAACGGTTGCATCGAGATTGCTTCGCGGAGTTTATCCTCGGGCGGCGCTCAGCGCCGACCCGTGGGCTCGCAATGACAGCAAATAGGTTGTCATTGCGAGGAGCGAAGCGACGAAGCAATCTCGACAATGATAAATCAAGTTGTTCGGAATCGACTCTAACGCCCGTCGAGCACGCGGTCGACCATCGCCTGCGCCGCGCCGAGATAATTCGCCGGGTCGGTCAGCGCGCGCAGCCGCTCCGCGCCGAGCGGCCCGGCGACTTCCGGCGTTTCGAGCAGTACGTCGTAAAGCGGCCGGTTGCTCTCGATCGCCGCGCGGCAGGCATCGTACACGAGATCGTGCGCCTCGTTGCGGCCAGTATATGGCGCCAGCCCCATCATCACGGCCTCGGCGACGATCAGCCCGTGCGTTATGCCGAGGTTGCGTTGCATCCGGTCCGGATCGACGATCAGCCCGCCGAGCATGAAGCTCGCCTGATGCAGCGCCCCGGCGGCATAGCCGAAGCTCTCCGGCACCGCGATCCATTCGACGTGCCACGGCCCGGTGGCGCGCTCGAAATCGCTGACCATCGCGTCGAGCATGAGGCCGGCGTGCTGCCGCAGCGCCTTCGCCGCGGCCAGGATCAGCTCGCACGAGATCGGGTTGCGCTTCTGCGGCATCGTCGACGAGGAGCCGCGCCCGGCGACGAATGGTTCGGCGGCCTCGCCGAACTCGGTCGCCGACATCAGCATGACGTCGAACGCGATCTTGCCGAGGCTGCCGCCGAGCAACGCCAGGAACTGCACGGTTTCGGCGATCGCGTCGCGCGCGACGTGCCAGGTGATCGCCGGCTCGCCGAGGCCGAGCTCGCGAGCCAGTTCGGCGCGCGAGGCGAGGCTCGCCTCACCGGGTCCGAGCGAGGCGAGCGTCCCGGCGGCGCCGCCGAACTGCACCACCAGCACCCGCGGCTTCAGTTCGGCAAGGCGAGCGGCGTGGCGGTCGAAACCGGCGAGCCACACCGCCGCCTTGAAGCCGAACGTGATCGGCAGCGCATGCTGCAGATGGGTGCGCCCGGCCATTGGCGTGTCACGGTAGCGCCGCGCGAGGGCCGCCAGATGGCCGCGCACCGCTTGCAGATCGGCCTCGATCAGCGCCAGCCCGTCGCGGATCTGCAAGACCGCGGCGGTGTCCATGATGTCCTGCGTCGTCGCGCCCCAATGCAGCCACCGCCCGGCGGCGCCGGCGCGGTCGGCGAGCTGGCGCACCAGCGGCAGGATCGGGTAGCCGACCGTCTCGGTCTCGCGCCTCAGCCGATCGAGGTCGAGCAATCCCGGGTCGGCCGCGATCTGAACGGCCGCAGCAGATATCGCCGCAGCGGCGTCGGCCGGCACGATGCCGAGGCGCGCCTGGGCGCGCGCCAGCGCCGCCTCGACCTCGGTGCAGCGAGCGAGAAAGGCTGCTTCGCCGAACGCCGCGCGCATCGCGGCGGTGCCGAACATGCCACCGAACAGACCCGATGACAGGACCCCAATCGTCATTCCGCGACGGCCGGCGTTGCCGGCTCCGGAGCGCCCGACTTATCCGCGAACGGGACCCAAAGCCCGTCGGTCAGCCGCTCGAGCGCCGGGAAGCGCGCCTTGTAGGCCATCTTCGGGCTCTCGGCGATCCAATAGCCGAGATACACATAGGGCAGAAGCTGCCGCCGGCATTCCTCGACCAGCCACAGGATGCACCAGGTGCCGAGACTGCCGACCCGGCGCGCCGGGTCGTAGAAGCTGTAAACGGCCGAGATTCCGTCGTCGAGCCGGTCGATCAGCGAGACCGCGACCAGCGCGCCCTCGGGATCGCGGAATTCGACGATCGCGGTGCGCAGCGCGGTTTCTTCGACCATGCCGCGGTAATCGCCGTAGCTCATCGCCGCCATTTCGCTGTCGCGGTGGCGCGACTGCTGATAGGCGACGAACAGCCGGAACTGTTCGACGGTGGCGCGCGGCGCCAGCACCAGCCCGGCGACCCCGGCATTGGCGTTGCGCACGCGCCGCGTCGAGCGCGTATGCGCAAAGCGCTCGACGGCGATGCGGACCGGCACGCAGGCGGCGCAGGCCCGGCAGGCCGGGCGATACGCGAAACGATGGCTGCGGCGAAAGCCGATCCGCGACAGCGCGTCGTAAAATCCCGGCGCGGCGCGGCCGGCAAGCTCGACGATCAGCTTGCGCTCGGCGCGCCCGGGCACGTACGGACACGGCACCGGCGCGGTCGCGAAAAACTGGTGCAGCGGCGCCACGCCGCCGAGCGGCTTCTGCCGGGCCGGGGCCGCGGTCGCTTCCGGGCGAACCCGCTCGCCCCTCGATCGCGCGCCGCCCGACCCGATATCCATCCGCTCCCCTCTCCTCCGCGCCAATGGCCGACGCCGCCGGCCCACCCTAATCCTCGCCCGCGAGCATCAGAGCGGCACGACGGTTCAGCATGCCAGAGCCGTGCATGCCGGACAACAACCAACCCCCGCGGTGTTGGCGGCGGGTCAGTTGTCCGCCTTCGTAGGGCGTGAGTTGTCCGCCAAGTTCGCCTCTGTTCTGGAGGGGGCGATGCGGCGACAGCATGGGCCGTGCCCATTGCAAGCGGAACGGCGGCGAGGCAAGCTTGCCGAGACAGCATGCGAGGTTACGCCATGGCCGCGGACGACCATCGGTCGCACGACCACGAGCACGGCTCCGAGCTTTCGGACCTGCAGCTGCGGGTTCGCGCGCTCGAAACCATCCTGACCGAAAAGGGCTATGTCGATCCGGCCGCGCTCGACCGGATCGTCGAGGCCTGCGAGACGCAGATTGGGCCGCATAACGGCGCCCGCATCGTCGCGCGCGCCTGGGTCGATCCCGACTTCAAGCGACGTCTGCTGGCGGATGCGACCGAGACCGCCAATGCGCTCGGCTTTGTCAGCCCGGTCGGCAGCCATCTGATCGCGCTCGAAAACACGCCGCAGACCCACCACATGGTCGTGTGCACGTTGTGCTCCTGCTATCCCTGGGAGGTGCTGGGGCTGCCGCCGGTCTGGTACAAATCGGCGCCGTACCGCTCGCGCGCGGTGATCGACCCGAGGGGGGTGCTAGCCGAATTCGGGGTCAGCCTGCCGCCGGAGACCGAGATCCGCATCTGGGACTCGACCGCCGAGACGCGGTTCCTCGTCGTGCCGATGCGCCCCGAGGGCACCGACGGCTGGAGCGAGGAGCGGCTCGCCGGTCTCGTCACGCGCGACAGCATGGTCGGCACCGGCTTGCCCGAACAGCCGGAAGAGGCCGCAGCCGAGGCCAAACAATGAGCAACACGATCCACGATATGGGCGGCATGCACGGCTTCGGGCCCGTCGAGGTCGAGCCGAGCGAGCCGCCATTCCACGAGCCGTGGGAAGGCCGGGTGCTCGCGATGCAGCGCGCGATGGGGTACACGCGGCTGTGGACGATCGATGGCGGGCGCGCCTCGCTCGAAACCCTGCCGCCGCTGACCTATCTCGCCGCCTCCTATTACCAGCGGTGGTTCTTGGGGCTGGAGCGCCGGGTCGTCGCGCATGGCCTGGTCGGCGCCGACGAAATCGAGGCCGGGAAGTCGCTGCGGCCCGGGCGGGGGCTGAACCGCAAGCTGACCGCGGCCGACGTGCCGAACGTGCTGACCCGCGGCAATTACGAGCGCCCGGCGCGGGCGCCGGCCCGCTTCAAGGAAGGCGACCGGGTGCGCACCCGCAACATCCATCCGACGACTCACACGCGGCTGCCGCGCTACGCCCGCGGCAAGCTCGGCACGGTCGAGGCGATCCGCGGCTGCCACGTCTATCCCGATACCGCCGCGATCGGCGCCGGCGACGACCCGCAATGGCTCTACACGGTCGTCTTCTCGGCGCGCGAGTTGTGGGGCGAGGCGGCCGACCCCAAGATCGCGGTATCGATCGAGGCGTTCGAGCCGTATCTGACCGCGGCATGAGCGCCCGGGCGTGAGCGACAACGTCGATCTCGCTGGTGTCGTCAAGGCGCTGCCGAGCCTGCCGCGCGACGACGGCGGGCCGGTGTTCCGCGAGCCGTGGGAGGCGCAGGCTTTCGCGATGACGCTCGCGCTGTACAAGCGCGGGTTGTTCACTTGGCCCGAATGGGCGGCCGCATTAGGCGAGGAGATCAAGCGGGCGCAGGGAGCCGGCGACCCCGATACCGGCGACACCTATTACCGGCATTGGCTGGCCGCGCTCGAACGGCTCGTCGCCGAGAAGGGCATCGCCGACCCGGCGACAATGTCGCGCTATCGCGACGCTTGGCACCGCGCCGCCGACCGCACGCCGCACGGCATGCCGATCGCACTCCGGCCTGGAGACTTCGCCCGCTGAGGACCAGGGGGATGTCCATCGGTTGCCTGCGCTCAACCCATGCGAAGCGCGGGCTGCGGGCAGGGTCGCGTGCTAGAATGCCACGATGCCCTCCGATGTCGTCGACCTCAGGGATTTCTACCGCAGCGCGCTGGGCCAGGTAGCCCGCCGCGTGGTCCGGCGCGCGATCCAGCGGGCCTGGCCCGACCTGCACGGCCTGCGGCTGTTGGGCCTCGGCTACGCGACACCGTACCTGTCGGCGCTGGCGCCCGACACCGAGCGCACGGTGGCGCTGATGCCGGCCTCGCTCGGGGTGCTGGCGTGGCCGCCGAACGGGCGCAACCTGGTCGCGCTGGCCGACGAGGGCGAATTGCCGTTCGCTGACTACTCGATCGACCGGGTGCTGCTGATCCATGCGCTCGAGACCGCCGACGAGACCCGCGCGATGCTGAAGGAGATCTGGCGGGTCCTGGCCGGCGGCGGGCGCGTGCTGATCGTCGCGCCGAACCGGCGCGGCATCTGGGCGCGGCTCGACCGCACCCCGTTCGGCTCCGGCCGCCCCTATACGATGTCGCAGCTCTCGCGGCTGCTGCGCGAGGAGCAATTCACGCCGGTCGGCTCCGACGCCGCGCTGTTCATCCCGCCGGTCGCGAGCCGGGTCATGCTGCGCTCGGCGGCCGCCTGGGAGCGGATCGGCAACCGCTGGTTTCCGACGTTCGCCGGGGTGTTCCTGGTCGAGGCGGCGAAACAGATCTACGCCAAGCCGGCGGCGGCGCGGGCGCCGCGGCGGCGGCTCGTCTACGCCCCGGCGCCGCATGGGCTTTGAAATTTCCCGACGATCCGGCGTGACATCGGCGCATAGCTGATCTAGCCTGATTGTAGGACTCCACTAAAGGAGCCAAAAGGAGCAGGGTTATGGCCTCACCGATCTGGGGGCGCGGGAGTGATATGCCCGACGCCAATGAGACCGGCATGACTCGCCGGGATATGCTTGCGCTCGCCGCCCTCGGCATCGTCGCCGGCGCGACGCCGCGGCTCGCCGAAGCCGCCGGTCCAAAGGGGCAATTGATCTGGGGCGTGCATACGACGCTGGCCCCGACCTGGTTCGACCCGGCGAATACGCCGGGGATCATCACGCCCTTCATGATGCTGTACGCGCTGCACGATGCGGTCGTGAAGCCGATGCCGGGCAAGGCGCTGGCGCCGAGCCTCGCCGAATCGTGGACCGCCTCCGAGGACTCCCTGACCTACGACTTCGTGCTGCGGCAAGGCGTCAAATTCCATAATGGCGAGCCGGTTACCGCCGAGGACGTGAAATTCTCGTTCGAGCGGTATCAAGGCACCTCGGCGCAATTGATGAAGGACCGGGTCGCGGCGATCGAAGTGGCCGATGCACGGCATGTCCGCTTCAAGCTCAAGGCGCCGTGGCCCGACTTCCTGACCTTTTACGGCAGCGCCACCGGCGCCGGCTGGATCGTACCCAAGAAGTACGTCGAGAAGGTCGGTCCCGAGGCCTTCAGGAAGGCGCCGATCGGCGCCGGCCCCTACAAGTTCGTCTCGTTCACGCCCGGCGTCGAACTGGTCATGGAGGCCTTCGAGGGCTATTGGCGCAAGGTCCCGAGCGTCAAGCGCATCGTCTTCAAGGTCATTCCCGAGGAGTCGACGCGGCTCGCCGCGCTCAAGGGCGGCGAGATCGACATCGTCTACTCGATCCGCGGCGAACTCGCCGACGAACTGCGCAGCACCCCGGGGCTGACCCTGAAGCCGGTCTACCCGCCCGGTCCGTTCTGGCTCTATTTCCCCGAGCAGTGGGACCCCAAATCGCCGTGGCATGATGTGCGGGTGCGGCGCGCCGCCAACCTCGCGATCGACCGCCCCACGATCAACAAGGCGCTGACGCTCGGTTTCTCCAAGCTGACCAACAGCATCATCCCCGATATGTTTGATTATGCTTGGCATCCGCCCGCCCCCGTCTTCGATCCGGCCAAAGCCAAGCAGCTCCTCGCCGAGGCCGGCCACCCCAACGGCTTCGACGCCGGTGAATATTCTTGCGACTCCTCCTATGCGAACCTCGGCGAGGCGGTGATCAACAATCTTCAGGCGGCGGGCATCCGGGTCAGGCTGCGGCCGCTGGAACGGGCAGCCTTTTTCGGCGCGTACGGCGACAAGAAGCTGAAGAACATCATTCAGGGGGCGAGCGGCGCCTTCGGCAATGCCGCAACCCGCCTTGCCGCCTTCGTCGTCAAGGGCGGCGCCTATTCCTATGGCAGCTATCCCGATATCGATCAGCTGTACGCGCAGCAGGCGAACGAGCTTGACCGCAAGAAGCGGGCGCCAATTCTCGAAAAGATGCAGCAGCTGATCCATGAAAAGGCGATCTACGCGCCGATCTGGCAGCTCGCCTTCATCAACGGCTATGGGCCGCGGGTCGGCGAATCGGGCTTCGGCCTGATCCCCGCTTTCGCCTATACCGGGCCGTACGAAGACATCACGATCAAGGGCGGATAGAAGCGGCGAGAGCGCGGCCCGCCCGCCCGCCAGCGTCGCGGGGCGGGCCGGGAAAGGCGGACGGAGGCGGCCCTTTGTCTCTCGCACGGGCCGTCTACGCCTTTGGTGCGTGACTTACCCTCCATTATCCCGAGACATCCGGGCGCGGGCCGGTTTAAAGTGTCGGCGTGGCCCCACCAACAACGGCCGATAGGGACGGAGGCGTCATGAGTTCTTTCACGCACGATTCCACGCATTTTGAGCCTGCCGGGGTTCGCCTCGGCGTCAGCCGCCGCGAGCTGCTCGCTGCAACCGCGGCGCTTGGCCTTGCCGCCGGCATGCCAACCCTCGCCCGTGCGGCCACGCCGAAGGGGCAACTGACTTGGGGCGTGCATATCTCGCTCGCGCCGACCTGGTTCGACCCGGCCGAAACGCCGGGGATCATCACGCCCTTCATGGTGATGTACGCATTGCACGACGCGGTCGTGAAGCCGATGCCGGGGAAGGCGATGGCGCCGAGCCTCGCCGAATCGTGGTCCGCTACGCCGGACGGCGTGACTTACGATTTCAAGCTGCGCAAGGATGTCAAATTCCACAACGGCGATCCGGTCACCGCCGAGGACGTGAAATTTTCGTTCGAGCGCTACAAGGGCACCTCGCAGGACATCATGAAGAGGAAGGTCGCGGCGGTCGAGGTCATCGACCCGCACCATGTCCGTTTCAAGCTGCACGAGCCGTGGCCCGATTTCATGATGTTCTACGGCACGGCCACCGGCGCGGGCTGGATCGTGCCCAAGAAATACATCGACAAGGTTGGAGTTGACGGTTTCAAAAAGGCGCCAATCGGCGCCGGGCCATACAAATTCGTCTCGTTCACGCCCGGCGTCGAACTGGTGATGGAAGCGTTTGACGGATATTGGCGCAAGACACCGAGTGTCAAGCGAATCGTGTTCAAGGTCATTCCCGAGGAGTCGACGCGGCTGGCCGCGTTGAAGGGGGGCGAGATCGACATCGTCTATTCGATCCGCGGCGAGTTGGCCGAGGAACTGCGCAACACGCCTGGCCTGACGTTGAAGCCGTCGGTCATTCAGGGCACGTTCTGGCTCGCCTTCCTTGACCAGTGGGATCCGAAATCGCCATGGCACAGCGACAAGGTGCGCCGCGCGGCCAGCGTCGCGATCGACCGGCCGAACATCAACAAGGCCTTGACCCTGGGTTATTCGCGGCTGACCGGCAACCCGTTCGTGCCCGACAGTTTCGACTATTATTGGCCGCCGCCCCCTCCGGTGTATGACCCGGCGCTGGCGAGAAAGCTCTTGGCCGAGGCCGGGTTCGCCAATGGGTTCGACGGCGGCGAATATTATTGTGACGCCTCTTATTCGAATCTCGGCGAGGCGGTCGTCAACAACCTCGCCGAGGTCGGCATCAAGGCACATCTGCGGCCGCTGGAGCGCGCTGCGTTCTTCAAGGGCTATGCCGAGAAGAAATTCAAGAACCTGGTCCAGGGCGGCAGCGGCGCCTTCGGCAACGCGGCGACGCGCCTAGAGATCCTCGCGGTCAAAGGCGGCGCCTATGCGTACGGCAATTATCCCGATCTCGACGAGCTGTTCCAGAAGCAGGCGGCCGAGCTGGATCCGAAGCGCCGCGAGGAGATCCTGCACAAGATGCAGCAGATCGTGCACGAACGGACAATGTATGCCCCGATCTGGCAGCTCGCCTTCATCAATGGCCACGGGCCGCGGGTCGGCGAGTCGGGGTTCGGGCTGATCGCGGGCTTCGCCTATACCGGACCCTATGAAGACATCACGCTGAAGACCGGGTAGACGCAAGCGCCGGTGCCGGGCGCCTGCGGGGGGCGGCAATCGCGAGTGTGCGGGGCAGGGGGCCGGCCGGTGATGGTCGGGCCCTACGTCTCGGGTGTGGGAGGATCGCTCCTCAGTGGCAAACCCGCCGGGCCGCAACCCTGATCGACAATGCGGCGAGATCCTGCAACTTGACGACCATTCGGGACGGAGACGCCATGATCACGATTTTGAACCGCCGCGCGCAGTCGAATCCGGCCGGGCACATGTACGGCATGACGCGGCGCGACCTGTTGGCCGCGACCGCGCTCGGCCTGGCCGCCGGCGCTCCGAATTTCGCCCGCGCCGCGCCGCCGCAAGGTCGGCTGACCTGGGCCGTCCACGTGTCGCTGGCGCCGACCTGGTTCGATCCGGCCGACACGCAGGCGCTGATATCGCCGTTCATGGTGCTCTATGCGCTGCACGACGCGATGGTGAAGCCGATGCCGGGCACGCTGCAGGCGCCAAGCCTCGCCGAGTCGTGGCAGGCCTCGGAGGACGGTCTCACCTGGACGTTCACGATCCGCAACGGGGCGAAGTTCCACAACGGAGCGCCGGTGACCGCCGAGGACGTCAAGTTCTCGTTCGAGCGCTATCGCGGAACCAATCACGCCCTCATGAAGAACAAAGTGGCTTCGATCGAAACTCCCGACGCGAGACATGTCAGCTTCAAGCTCAAGGAGCCGTGGCCCGACTTCCTGACGTTCTACTCAAGCGCCAGCGGCGCCGGGTGGATCGTTCCGAAAAAATATGTCGAGGAGGTCGGGGACGACGGCTTCAAAAGGGCGCCGATCGGCGCCGGCCCGTATAAATTCGTGTCATTTACTCCCGGGGTGGAGCTGGTCCTGGAGGCCTTCGACGGGTATTGGCGCAAGACGCCGAGCGTCAAGCACGTGGTCATGAGGGTCATCCCAGACGAGTCGACGCGCCTCGCCGCGCTGAAGGGCGGTGAAATCGATATCGCGTATTCGATCCGCGGCGACTTGGCGAAAGAGCTGCAGGCAACCCCTGGCCTGACGCTCAAGTCGGTCGTGCTGCAAGCGACGAACTGGATCTACTTCCCGGAGCAATGGGATCCGAATTCGCCGTGGCACAAGCTGCAGGTGCGGCAGGCGGTCAATCTCGCGCTCGACCGCAACTCATGGAACGATGCGTTATTCCTCGGCGGCTGCAACATCACCAACAGCATCATTCCGCACTCGTTCGAGCATTATTGGCAGCCGCCCGCAGCGGTGTTCGACGCGGCCAAGGCGAGAAAGCTGCTGGCCGAGGCGGGATACCCCAACGGCTTCGATGCCGGACTGTTCTGGTGCGATAGCGCTTACGCGAATGTCGGCGAGGTCGCGGTCAATTCTCTGCAGCAAGTCGGCATCCGCGCCACCCTGCAGCCGATCGAGCGGGCCGGCTTCGCCGCCGCTTATGCGGGCAAGAAATACACCAAGGGGATCTTGCGCGGCGCCAGCGGCGCCTTCGGCAACGCCGCCACCCGGCTTGCCTCGTTCGTCGTCAAAGGCGGCTCCAACGTGTACGGCAGCTACCCCGATATCGACGAGCTCTACCCGAAGCAGGCCGCGGAACTCGACCCGAAGAAGCGCGAGGCGATCCTGCACAAGATGCAGCAGCTGGTCCACGAGAAGGCCATCTTTGCGCCGGTTTGGGAGCTTGCGTTTATCAACGGCTTGGGACCAAGGGTCGCGGAATCGTCGTTCGGGAAGATCGGCGGCTTCCCCTATACCGCGCCTTTCGAAGACATCACGATGAAAAGCGCGTAGCACCCGTCTGCCCGCACCGACCGGCTCCGGCCCCATCCCCCAGGGGAACGAATCCCGCGGGATGGCGCGTTGTCAGAACGCCAAAGACATTCGCCCCGATTGTCGGCTACATTGCCAAGGGAGGCCCCGGCGCTGGGATGAACTGCCCCGACCCGCTCGCGCTGTCGGCGCTCGGGCGCGCCTGCGCGGCGCAGGCGCAGCGGATCTGACGCCGAGGCGGGCTGAGAACCGTCGCGCGGGCGATCAAGGGCCGCCAGAGCGGGATGACCACGAGATCCGCCCCAAGGCGGACAGAATGAACGGGAGGAGAGAATGCGTGCGATGCATCGAAGCGAAGACACCGATCCGGCAGGCGACCGCGCCGGGCTGAGCCGGCGCGAGCTTATCGCGCTTGCCGCGCTGGGCCTGACCGCGGGTGCGCCGGGCCTTGCGGGCGCCGCCACGCCCCGGGGCGAGTTGACCTGGGGCGTGCATGTCTCGCTGGCGCCGACCTGGTTCGACCCGGCCGAGACCTCCGGGATCATCACCCCGTACCTGGTGCTGTACGCGCTGCATGATGCGATGGTGAAGCCGATGCCGGGCAAGCCGCTGGCGCCGAGCCTGGCCGAGTCCTTTACGGCGTCCGAGGATGGCCTCCATTTCGATTTCGTCCTGCGGGCGGGCGCGAAGTTCCACAACGGCGACCCGGTCACCGCCGAGGACGTCAAATTCTCGTTCGAGCGCTATCGCGGCGCCGCGCACGCGATGATGAAGGCGCGCGTCGCCACGATCGAGACGCCCGACCCCCGGCATGTCCGCTTCACGCTGAAGCAGCCGTGGCCCGACTTTCTGACGTTTTACGCGAGCGCGACCGGGGCCGGCTGGGTCGTGCCGAAGAAATACGTCGAGAAGGTTGGGGATGACGGGTTCAAGAAGGCGCCGGTGGGCGCCGGGCCCTACAAATTTGTCTCGTTCACGCCGGGCGTCGAGCTGATCGTGGAGGCGTTCGACGGCTTCTGGCGCAAGACGCCCAACGTCAAACGCCTGGTGTTCAAGAGCATCCCCGATATGTCGACCCGGCTGGCCGCGCTCAAGACCGGCGAAGTCGACATCATCCATTGGGTCGGCGGGGAGCTTGCCGAGGAGTTGCAGCGCACCCCGGGGCTCGCCCTCAAAGTGGCCGTCACAGCTCCGTTCTGGGTCTATTTCCCCGAGCAGTGGGACCCCAAATCGCCGTGGCATGATGTGCGGGCGCGGCAGGCCGCCAGCCTGGCGCTCGACCGCGTGAACATCAACAAGGCGATAACCTTCGGCCATTCCCCGTTGACCGGAAACGCCTTCGTCCCGCCCGGTTTCGAGTTCTACTGGCAGCCCCCCGAGCCGGTGTTCGACCCGGCCAAGGCCAAGCGGCTGCTGGCCGAGGCGGGGCATCCCGAGGGCCTCGACGCCGGCGCCCTTTATTGCGACGCGGCCTTCTCGGGTGTCGGAGAGGCCATCGTCAACAGCCTGCGCGAGGGTGGCATCCGGGCCAATCTGCGGCCGATCGAGCGCGCCGGATTTTTCAAGGGCTATGCCGAAAAGAAGTACAAGGGTCTGATCCTGGGCGCCAGCGCCGCCTTCGGCAACGCCGCGACCCGGCTCGAAGCCTTTGTCGTCAAAGGCGGCTCCTATGCCTACGGCAGTTATCCGGATATCGACGCGCTGTTCCCGCAGCAGGCGGTCGAGCTCGACCATGCCAAGCGCGAGGCGCTGTTGCACAAGATGCAGCAGCTCGTGCACGAAAAGGTGATCGCCGCGCCGCTCTGGCAATTGGGGGGGCTCCACGGCGTCGGACCGCGGGTCGGCGAGTCGACCTTCGGCCTGATCCCGAACTATCCCTGGACCTCGCCTTACGAGGACATCACGATGAAGGGAGCCTGATCTGCTGCTGCCGAGCGCTCGCTCTAACCTTTGGTGCAGGGACATGCCCCCAAGAAAGGCAGAGACAGCGGCGCGTCTGCTGCACTACAGTCGTTGCAAGGCCTTGCGGTTAGAGGTCACCAGGGTGGAGGCGTCATGAGTTCAGTTCAGCATCGTCGGGAACCTGCCAACCCGGCCGGCGATCCAGCCCGGTCCGGGATGACGCGCCGCGACCTGCTGGGCGCAACCGTCACCAAGGGCGGTCCGTTTGCCTATGGCAGCTATCCCGACATCGGCGAACTTTACCCGAAGCAGGCGGACGAACTCGACCGTACCAAACGCGCCGCGATCCTCGAAAAAATGCAGCCACTGGTTCACGAAAGGGCGATCTACGCGCCGATCTGGCAGCTCGGATTTATCAACGCGGTCGGCCCACGGGTCGGCGAGTCGGCGTTCGACCTGATTGCCGGCTCCGCCTATACTGCGCCGTTCGAGGACATCACGATCAAGGCGTAATCGCAGTTGCCGCAGAGCACGGTCCGGAACCGAGGAACACCATGAAGCAGTTTATCATCCGGCGCGCAAGCTATTCTCTCTTGTCGCTGTTCTTGCTGTCCGTCACGATATTTTTCTTTGTTCGTGTGACCGGCGACCCGGCAACATTGCTGGTCGAGCCGGGGGCAAGCGAAGCGGACATCGCCGCCATTCACAAGCAATTCGGCCTCGATCGGCCCCTCATTGTCCAGTACGGGCTGTTTATGAAGAGCCTGTCCCAGGGCGATCTCGGCCAGTCCTTCTACTACCAGACGCCGGTCATGGAGCTCTATCTCCAGCGGCTGCCGAATTCGCTGATGCTCGCCTTCGTCGCGATGGGGCTGTCGCTGCTGATCGGCATCCCGGCCGGGATCATGGCTTCGGTAAACGTCGGCAAGTTCTGGGACGGTTTCGGCAAGCTGTTCACGATGCTCGGGCTTTCGCTCCCGTCTTTCCTGGTCGGCCTGGTGCTGATCCTGGTCTTCTCGGTCTACCTCGGCTGGCTGCCCTCGTCGGGGGCCGGCACGCCGCTGCACTTGATCATGCCGGCCTTCGCGCTCGGCTGGTATTTCGCCGCCGCCCACATGCGAATGACCCGGTCGTCGATGCTCGAGGTGCTGGGCTCGGAATACATCAAGCTCGCCCGCCTCAAGGGCCTGCCGCAATCGCTGGTGATCGCCAAGCACGCGTTCAAGAACGCGCTGATCCCGGTCCTGACCCTGGCCGGCATCAACCTCGTTATCATGATTCAAGTCGCGGTCGTCGTGGAGACGGTGTTCGCCTGGCCGGGAGTCGGCCGGCTGCTTTACGAGGGCATCACGTTCCGCGACTTCCCGATCGTCCAGGGCGTCGTTATCGTGGGCGGCGCAATGATCGTCATTGTCAACCTGCTGGTCGACATCCTCTACGCGGTGATCGACCCCCGCATCCGACTGGAGAGCTGACGCCATGAGCACCCCGGCAGACGTCATCCGCCTTCCGTCGCCGCCGCCGCGCTTTGCCGCGTTCCGCGGGATCCGCTTCCGGTTCGGCGATTTCCCGCTGATCCCGATCGTCATCCTCGGCGTTATCGCGTTGGTCGCGATCTTCGCCAACCAGCTGGCGCCGCACAACCCCGAGGTCGGCACCCTTACGGCGCGCTTCAAACCGCCGTTCTGGCTGGGCGGCGGCACCACCGAATACCTGCTCGGCACCGATCAGCTCGGGCGCGATGTGCTGTCGCGGCTGATCTTCGGCGCGCGCGTGTCGATGGTGGTCGGCATCACCGCGGTGATGTTCGCGGGGATGCTCGGCACCACCCTCGGCATCCTTTCGGGCTATCTCGGCGGCTGGGTCGACCAGGTGATCATGCGGCTCACCGATGCCTGGCTCGCGTTGCCGGCACTGGTCTTCGCGATCTTCCTCGCGGCAATCGTCGGGCCCAGCATGTGGAACATCGTCATGATCCTCGGCGCGGTGTACTGGACGCGTTACGCACGCGTGATCCGCGGCGAGGTGCTGTCGCTCAAGGAGCGCGAGTTCGTCCGGCTGGCGATCGTTGCCGGCTGCTCCAAGCGAACGATCATGCTGCGCCACATCCTGCCCAACGTCATCAACTCCGCGATCGTGATTGCCACGCTGATGCTCGGCGTGGTCATAATCGCCGAAGCTTCGCTGTCGTTCCTCGGCGTCGGGGTGCCGCCGCCGGAGCCGGCCTGGGGGCTGATGCTGTCCGATGGCAAGCAGGGCCTGATGGTCGGATATTGGTGGCTGACCGTGTTTCCGGGCACTTGTATCGTCCTGATGGTGCTGTCGGCGAACGTTCTCGGCGATTGGCTCCGGGTCAAGCTCGACCCGCAACTGCGGCAGTTGTGATGACAAACGCACCATTGCTCGAGCTCGATAACCTCTCGACCCACTACGTGTCGGCGCAAGGGACGCGCGTCGTGCGCGCGGTCGATGAGGTGTCGCTGCGCCTCTACCCCGGAGAGACACTCGGCATCGTCGGCGAGTCGGGCTCCGGCAAGAGCACGCTGGCGCTGACCATTCTGCGGGTGCTGCCGCCGGCGGCGCGCATCGTCAGCGGCCGCATGCTGTTCGAGGGCGAAGACCTCGTCACCAAGTCCGATGACGAGATGCGTCAGGTGCGCGGCAAGCGGATCGCGATGATCCTGCAGGACCCGATGGCCTCGCTGAACCCGCTGTTCTCGATCGGCGACCAGGTGGGCGAGCCGATCCGGGTGCATGAGGGAGCGAGCCGGGCCTCGGCCTGGGAGCGTGCGTGCAACCTGCTGAAGGCGGTGCGGATCCCCTCGCCGGAGACGCGGTTGACGCAGTTCCCGCACGAGATGTCGGGCGGCATGCGCCAGCGGATCGTCGGGGCCATCGGCATTGCCTGCGAGCCGCGCCTCTTGATCGCCGACGAGCCCACCACCAGTCTCGATCTGACAATCCAGGCCCAGTATCTGAAGCTGCTCGGCGACTTGCAGCGCGAGCACGGCCTGGCGCTGATCTTCATCACCCACAATCTCGGCATCGTCGCAAAAATGTGCGACCAGCTGGCCGTGATGTATGCCGGGCGGGTGGTCGAGTCGGGGCCGGTGTCGCGCGTCTTCAATGCGCCGGCCCACCCCTACACGAAGGCGTTGCTCAACTCGATCCCGCGGATGGGCGACCCCGATCAACGCCTGACCGCAATCGACGGCCAGCCGCCGGACCTGTCGGTCCTGCCGCCGGGTTGCTCCTTCGCACCGCGCTGTCCCCAAGTCATGCCGCGCTGCCGCGACGTGGCGCCGCCGCCCTTCGCGCCGGAGGAGGGCCGGGTTGCCCGTTGCTGGCTCGCCGAACCGGTCGCGGCCAGCCCCGAGTTGCGCATCGCAAGTGGAGTAGTGTGATGGCTGTTATCGAGGCGGCGGACCTCATCAAGCATTTCGGGACCCGCCGCGGCGTGTTTGGCGGCCATCGCGGCGGCGTGGTGCGCGCGGTGGATGGGATCTCGTTTACGATCGAGCGCGGCCAGACGCTCGGGATCGTCGGCGAGTCCGGCTGCGGCAAAACGACGACGGCAAAGCTCGTGC
>Ga0326597_10006309_pt1 | contig 16283 bp, 9 predicted proteins | sample RVTome_12_FD_203789 | JGI IMG/M metagenome (GOLD analysis project Ga0326597, IMG submission 203789) | Soil microbial communities from uranium-contaminated site in the Upper Colorado River Basin, Wyoming, United States - RVT100D185 | ecosystem: Environmental > Terrestrial > Soil > Contaminated >...
GCGGTCCGGCAATCCCAAGGACGGGGCGAAGTGGCTGATCGTATCGTCAACCGCCTGGCCGAGCCGCGGTAGGTGGTTTTTTTGGCGTATTTGCTTATCAGGAATGGTAAGGAATAGAAGATGAAGCTCAAAGTCACGATAGACGAAAACGCCGGCCCGTGCGGCGGGGTGAAGCGGGTAATCCGCCTGGCGGAGGCCAGCCTGGCTGATGGGGTCAGCACGGTTTCGCTGGGGGATGTCATTCACAATCAGGATGAAGTAAATCGCCTCCAGGGATTGGGCCTCACCAGCGGCGACCACCGGGTTCTGGAGGAAGCGGCCGGTTCGCCCTCCAAACAGCGGGTCCTCATCCGCGCGCACGGAGAACCCCCCGACACCTTCAAAAAAGCCGAGGAGCAGAACGTCGAGTTGATCGACGGCACCTGCCCCGTGGTCACGCGATCGCAGAATGCCGCGCGGCTGCACTGGCAGGCCGGAGAACAGGTGGTGATCGTCGGCAAGCCGAAACATGCGGAAGTCATCGGCATCATCGGGCACTGCGGCGGCGAAGCGTTGGTCGTGACCGGCCCGGAGGACGTGGCCGGGCTCGACAGAAGGCGCAGGTCGTACGTGCTCGCCCAGACCACGATCTCGGCGGAGCTTTACGAATCCGTGCTGCGCGAAATGGACCGCCGTCGTATTCCGTACGAGACCAACAACACGATTTGCCGCTTCGTCACAGATCGCAACGACGATCTGCCGGCGTTTGCCCGTCTGCACGACGTGATCCTCTTCGTGGGCGGCCATCACAGCTCCAACACCAAGGTGATGCACCAGGTGTGCAAGGCCGTCAATCCGCACTCGTATCACATCGACGCGGTGACGGAAATTGACCCGCAATGGTTTCGGGGCGCCCACACCGTCGGCGTCTCCGGGTCGGCTTCCACGCCCGAGTGGTTGATCGCGGACATTGCCGCCTATGTGGCCGGCCGGGACTGGTAGTTCGCCGCACGCCGGACCGTCCCCGGACGATCTGGCGCGGCGCGTTCACGTCGGCGCCGAGCCGATCGACGTGCCCGCACATTACCTCCGGGCCCAAAGCGTCAAATCCGGGGCCGTGGTGCAGTTCACCGGCACGGTGCGCGATCATAGCGGTTCGGCGCGCGTTCTGGAGTTGCAATACGAAGCTTATCCTGAAATGGCGGCCCGCATCCTCCGAGAGATCATCCAGGAAACACACCAAAGATGGCCTCTTTCGTATGCCGGAGTGGTGCACCGCACGGGCGTACTCCCCCTGGGTGAAGCGGCCGTCTGCGTGACCGTGGCCGCGTCGCACCGGGAAGAAGCGTTTGTGGCCTGCCGCTATATCATCGACTCGCTCAAGGAGCGCGCACCGATCTGGAAAAAGGAAACGCTGGAGTCAGGGGCAGAGCGCTGGGTGGAAGAGGGCACACCGGGTCCGGAGAGTCCGCCCGCCCCCGGGTAGCGGTCATCCCCCGGGAAGCGCAGCAGGCCAATTCGCCCTTGCCGCGTCGCCGTCGTTTTTCTTCCTTGGAACATGGACCTTGAAGCACGCCGCCGAGTTCTTCGCCAGATAACGTACGGAGTTTACGTGGTCACGGCCAGGGACGCCGCTCAGACGGCGGCCGGGACAGTGAATTTCGTTGCGCAGATGGCAATCGATCCTCCCCTGGTGGCCGTCGGTATGAAGACGGGCTCGGGCATCGCTTTGCTCACGGAGCGAAGCAAGCGCTTCGCCGTCAATATCCTGGGTATGGGACAGAAGGACCTGGCCGCGGCCTTTTTCAGTCCCACCGTGGTGTCGGGTGACCGAATCAACAACATTCCGTATCGGCCCGGCGCCGACGGGCTGCCGATTCTGACTTTGGTTCCGTCCGCGTTTGTCTGTCGCGTGGAGGAAACCGTCAAGCGAGGCGATCATGACCTGGTTGTGGGGTGTGTCACCGAGGTATACGAACAGCGCAGCATGCCGCCCTTGACTCTCGCCTCGACCGGCTGGTTTTATGGCGGCTGACGATATTCCGAAGAGCGTAAGGCGCGATTCGGGCGAGCTGTGGCTCGAGGAGCGCTACGGGTAGTCCGTGGCCAAACTGCACATTACACGCGTCGACACACAGACCGTAGGTCCATTCCAGGAGAACACGTTTTTCCTGCGCCGGGATGATTCGCAGGAGACGGTCATCATCGACCCGGGCGACGAACACGAGCGTCTCATTGCCTGGCTGGATGGGGACACGTTGAAGCCCGTGGCCATCGTCAATACTCACGCACACCTCGACCACATCGGGGCGGTGGCTCCTCTCATCGCGAAGTATGGGGTGCCATTCTACCTGCATCCGGCGGATCTGCCCATTCTCAGGGAGGCGCCCGAGCATGCCCGGATGTTCGGCGTACGCGTTCCTCTGGTGCCGACCGTCGACGTTGACCTGGCCCATGGGGACGTACTCCGCCTGGCCGGTCTGTCCATCACCGTGCTGCACACTCCGGGGCACACGCCGGGTGGAGTCAGCCTCCAGGTCGATGGCCGGCTCTTCGCCGGCGACACCCTCTTTTCCGGCTCGGTCGGCCGCACCGATCTGCCCGGCGGCGACCGGGATGCGCTTCTGGCTTCGCTCTCGCACAGGATCATGGTCCTCGATGACGAAACGGTTGTGCACAGCGGCCACGGGCCGGATACTACCATCGGCACAGAACGACGGTCGAATCCTTTTCTCACCGGGAGGTTCTAGCGTTCCAGTGGAGATTTGCTCAATGCGCTCATGGGTTGGGAGTCCTTTCAATGAGGGGCGGCCTTACCCTGGAGGGATGTATGCCAAAAACGATAGCCTATCTAAAATCGACGTGAAGCACCTGCAGAAAGGCAAGAGGTCTCTTGCAGGAGCTTGGGGTGGAATTCGAAGAACGCCTTTACGACAAGGATCCGATGTCGCAAGCGGAACTCGCACGACTCATCGGCAACAGGCCGGTAGAGGAGTTCATCAATCCACGCAGTACACCCTACAGGGAACTCGGCCCGGCCGGGCGTCGCCTTTCGAAAAAGCACTTCATTCGGCTTGTGCAGAAGGACCCCAATCTGCTCAAGCGCCCGCTGGTCGTCAGCGGTCGGACCTATCTGTTCGGTCTGTCCCCTGCGGGCTACGAAAAGCTATAGGCCCGGCGCGCCGCCACGGCACCCCATGAGCTCCTGGATGATCGTCACGTCGCCAGCCAATTTCCTTAGCACGGCCCGGCTCGAGTTCACCGTGCAGGGGATGAAATCCCGCCATCGGAAGAAGGCCATGAATATGGCCCCGGGCGACGCCCTGATCTATTACCTCACAGGGGTGGCGGCCTTCGCAGCCGCAGCCGAGATCGCTTCCGCGTACTTCGAGGATCGCAGCCGTATCTGGAGTGCGCCGGGCAAGCCGGATGAAGAATATCCCTGGCGGGTTCGGCTGCGGAATGTCATTGTGCCGTCGGAGCGCGGACGCGTCGCCGCCGTCGACCTCAAGGAGAGGTTGGCGTACGTCCGCAAGTGGCCTGACCCGCACTGGAAGCTGGCCTTCCAGGGCAATGTACACCTCATTCCCGATGATGATGCGAGGCTCGTGCGAGCGTCGCTGGAAGCGGCCCCGGTTGCTTTGCGATCGTGACCGTATTACCCGGTACCCCGAAAAGGAGCAGGCATGTCCAAGACGTATAAGCTGATCGAAGTGGTGGGCTGCAGCACCCAGTCCTACGAAGAGGCGATCAACAACGCCATCGCCGAAGCGAAGAAGTCGCTCTCCGGTCTGATGTGGTTCGAAGTGACGGAATTTCGCGGCGCCATCACCGATAAGGGGACGGAATTCCAGGCCACGGTCAAGATGGGCTTTCGCCTGAAAGACTGAACCACCGTTCCCGCGCAGCCTTACGACCGGAGTCGTACTGTGGCACGTGCGGCCGGTCGCCTTGCCCCGCGAAGCGCGAGCGAGGCTCAGAGATACCAAAAGCAAAGCGGCGGGCTCGGTCCGCCGCTTGCCTTCATCACCCCGTCGATCAAGCTACAGTGGGCAGAAGGGCGCCCAGGATAGCGACTGTACACCCTTCTACTTTAGGAGAACCATCTTGTCCATGGCTGAAAACGCTCCACTGGAGACCCGGTAGAAGTAAATCCCAGAAGGCGCCGGGCGTCCCCCCTCCATCATTCCATCCCAGGTCCAGCTGTGCGATCCGCCTTCCATCTCCCCGAGCTCCATCGTCCGTACCGACTGGCCGAGCAGATTGAACACGGAGAGTTCGACTGGGCCTGCGGAAACCAGACGGAATTCGATTCTCGTCTGGGCGTTGAACGGATTGGGGTAGTTCTTGAGGTCATCGATGCCGGTCGGCTTTGTAGCCCCGCCTTTAGCTGCGCCCCTCATGTCGAGATCGCCAGTCGGCTCCGTCTCCCGTTCGCCGAACCGCGGCCTGAGCCCCGATGCCGGTCCTCCAGAACGCGTGCTGTCGTATCTTTGCGGCGTGTCCCAGGGGTGAATCAGGTAGAGGTCGTCGCTCGACGAAGGCGTCAGGATCGCGGCCGAATCGAGCGAGCGCAGAACCGGAAAAGACTCGCCTGTCGTCTGGCCGGCATCGCGAGGAGCAGTCGCGGCCGAGGCGATGCTCAACCCAAGCGCCAACACCGTGACCACCAAAAGCCGAGTGAAGTTTTTCATACCCTGGTGGGCGCCACCCGGCGCCGCCAATCTCTCCCGCGGGATTTCCGACTGCGAGCTTTCGAAAATAAAGGGCACCATCCCCGCAAATGGTGCCCTTAATTCCCCCTTGTCCATCGATGCTGCCCCGGGAGACCAGCTCCCCATGACGCTTGGTCTCTCCGTCTGGCACCTCCAGCTCCGCGGTCCTCCCTGCGCGAAGCGGTGGCACCTCACCGCTGGAGCGACCAGTGCGCCGGCAGGACGGCATCGAGTTCGAAGGAGTCGTCTTGCGATAAGCCCATAAGCGAAGACGGTGCCGGGACGACGCGGACAGCGCACTTGATCCGTAACCCGCTAGTTGATAGAGTATTATGAAATTCACCCGATTGTCAAGCGACCCGCCGGCACGCCGGCCTACGCAGAAACTGCGCTGGAACCTTCGCGCCAATATCCGGAACGTGGCGTCATAGGCGCTATTTACCAAGAAGATACGGCCGTTCGCAGAAACTGCGTCCAACCGAGGCCGGTCACCCGACAAACGCAGTATCAGCGGATAGAGAAGGATCCCGCGACGAAAAGAAATCGGCGGCCGTGGGCCCGGTGTCGCGGGATCCGGGCTGGGGGCCGCCGATGAGCAGGAGCTCGCTATATTCTAGCGCAGAAGCAACATCTTCCGCGTTTCTGATACGTCGTCCGCGTCGAGACGATACATGTACACGCCGGACGGCAGGTCTTTGCCCCATTCATCACGGGCCAGCCACCGGTAGACGTACTCCCCTCCCACGAGCGTCTGTCCGTCGACGAGAGTCGCCACGGGTCGTCCCAGCAGATTGAACACGGTCAGGCGCACCGCGGCCTGCCGGTTGAGGGTAAACCGAATCTCCGTTTCCGGATTGAACGGGTTCGGGTAGTTCTGCCCGAGGCGGAACACGTCGGGCCGAACGATGGACTTGTGCACCTCTGCACCCAGCGTGCGGCCGCGGTCGTCGGACAGATCGGCCGACAGTTCCTTGACCGTGACCCCACCTTTAACGAAAGCAATCGGCCCGTCGAGGGCGGGAAGGTGTGCCCCCTTCAGGCTGTAGAGGAGGATACGTAACGTCGATTCCTGCTGCTCCCACTCCAAGGTAAGGCCTGATGATTGCACGAGCGACGAGGGGATGACTTCGTCGACGGACCCGTTCACTGTCAGCTGGAAGGCCGCCGCCCCGACCGCGGCGGGGCTCTTGATCGCCACCGAGGTTTCGCGGTCATTGCTCTGGGTCCAGTAGACCTGGGCCACGTCGCCGGCCTGGATCTTCGGGCCGCCGATGTCGCTGTCGTCTATGGGATGCTCGAGCCCAAGGATGATTCTGATCAGGAAGACCAGGTCGGCCACCGTCAGGGGTGCACCGTCACCGTTGATGTCGGAAGCCGCGATCTGGCTCTCGCGACGGGTGGGATCGAGGTCGAGCACTGAAGGTCCGGAGATGAAATAGTTGCTGTACAGAACCGCGTCGGCGATCTCGTACGCGATGCCATTTAAGTTCAAGTCGCCGCGCTCGTCGATGTCTGTGGCCCGGGGAATGCAGCCGCCGCCGTCAAAGAACAACGCGCACGAGGTGATGAGTTCCTTGCCCCCCGTGATGCAGGTGTCGGGGTCCACGTCGGAGGCCACGTAGAGGTCACCCTGGGGGCTTGAGAACGTGTTGTCGCCGCAGTCATTCCACCAGAATGTCACCGGCACAAACTGGCCGGCCAGGGTCCTGTCGTTCGAGACCAGGAACTGGACGTTTGCGAATTCGCGCGGATCGGGGCCCGGCAAGATCTGCGAGGAATCGGACAAAGGGCTTCCGTTGTTGATGTCTGCGATGCCCACGATGCGCACGAGCCCTGACGGACAGATACCGCTGCAGGTGGTGCTGGGATCCACGATGCGGAAGGTGAAGAATTCCCAGGCGGAAATGCCGGCGCCGGGCGTCACGGTAAGCAGGGAAAGCGCGGTGGCGTCGAACCCGATCAGGAAGTCGAACGCACCGATCGGGCGCGAAACCTTGGTGGTGACCGGGAACACCGTGGTCCGGCCCTGGAACATCCACTGGCTGGGGCTGGCTGTATCCGGACACGCCAGGGCGATTCGGCTCTCGAAACAGAGCGTGTCGCAGTATGCCTCCACGCGCACGAGGGTCGTGTCGAGGACGGACACGCCGCAGTCGTCGGTGGCCTGGAAGACGACCGTGAAGTCGCCCGTGCCGGTCGGCGTCCAGCACCACTGGCCGCTCAGTGGTGCAAATCCCGAGAGCGGATTCGGACTGAAGCTGCCTGCGGGGCCCGAAACCTGAGTGATCGACACCGTCTGTGGTGCGTCGGGATCGGTCACGCTGATGGGAATGCAGATCAGGTTGTCCAGACAGTTGGCGATGGAGGTCGGCACGAGTAGGGAGGGTTTGCTGTTGACCTTCACCGTGACCACTACGGTGTCCTGATCCCGGGAGGCGCATGGATCGGAGGCTCGGAAGGCGAATGTGTAGACGCCTCCTGTCTTGGCCGGGGCGAAGCAGACCTGCCCCGTACCGGCGTTGAACGTGCCGGGTCCCGCCGTCATCGTCAGGGTCACCGGATCGCCGTCGGCGTCCAGAGCGCTCACGCCCGAGAAGCAGACCTGAGCCGAATCGCAGAGGAACTCCGTGAAGTCGGGTGGTGCCGTGATCGCAGGCGGGCGGTTAACCCTCACCTGGGCGCAGAAGTTGATCGTGTCCGCCTTGCCGCACGGATCGGTGCCACGAACGGTGAAGCAGTATATGGCCAGCCCCGGCGTATCCGGGAGGAAGCAGAGCTGGTTGCCGTTCAGCGTGCCGGGGCCGGACAAAATCTGCAGCGTGACCGGATCGTCATCAGGATCGGAGACTCCGAGCGGGAAAAAGCAGAGCTGGCCGGGCGCGCACTGTGCGGCGCTGGTGTCCGGAGGCGGCACCAGAACCGGGGCGCGGTTGACACGGATGTTCACCGAAGCGGTATCGAGCGTCGAGGCTCCGCAGGCGTCGCGCGCCGACACCACAAAGGTGTAAGCCTGCGTCGAAGGTCCGGGGACAAAACAGATCTCGCCGGAGAGCGAGTCGATGCTTCCCGGTCCGGAAACCAGCGCGTAGCGGACCATCTGGTCGTCCGGATCCAATGCCGTAACCGTAAAGCAGAAGGAATCGGGCGGCGCGCAGAAGAATGAATCGATGGCGGGAACCGTGAGCCACACCGGCGGCGAGTTTAGAGTCACCGTGACTTGGATCGTATCCTCCTGTTGGGCCCCGCACCGATCGGTGGCTGTGGCGATCAGGACGTACTCCCCGGCCGCACCCGGCGCAAAACAGATCTCGCCGGTTTGTGGGTTGTACGCTCCGCCGCCGGTAACCGTGACAGTCACCGAATCTCCGACATCGGGATCACTCACGCTGACGGGGAAGCAGACGCTCTCTTCAGGGCACACCACAACCGAGTAATCGGCCGGCAGGCTGACCGACGGAGGGGAATTGGGCGCTATCGTTACCCTGATGCTGTCCGTCGCCGTCTCGCCGCAGCGGTCGGCGGCCGTCGCCACGAAGGTATAAGTGCCGGCTCCGGCCTCGAAGCAGATCACGCCGGTAGCCGTGTCGAACTGGTGGGGTGGCCCGGTCACGACGATCTGAAGGGTGTCTTTGTCGCCGTTTGGATCGGCAATCATGAAGGGCGCCAGGCAAACGCTGCCCGACTGGCAGACGCCAATGGCCGTGTCCAAAGGCGCCGTGACCACCGGCAGGGCATTGGCGGTGAGCTCCAGACAGAGCGTGTCGTAAGTCGTCGCTCCGCAGTCGTCGATGGCGGCAAAAATCACGCAGATCACCGTGTCGTACGCATCCGGGTTGTTGAAACAGACTTCGGCCGGATTGAAGCAGAAGCGTCCGGTGGCCGCATCGAACGTGCCGGGATTCAGGATTTCGTTGAGCGTGATCAGGTCTAAGTCCGGGTCGGTGGCCGAGAAATAGAAGCATAGTTCAGTATCCGGCTGACAGAGGAACAAGGCGGTGTCGGGTACGGAGAAGGCGGTCACCGGGGGGCCGTTCACGGTGACGGTCAGCGTGACCGTGTCGCTGCCCGTGGCGCCGCAGGAGTCGGTGGCGCTGACGATGACCGTATAGCTGCCCGGACCCGTGACGTCGGCACAGATCTGTTGGGAACCGAAGTCGAAGCGCCCACCGCTGACGGTAATTTGCTCACCGCCGAAATTTCCATCCGGATCCTGGAACTGCACAGGTCCGAAGCAGTATTCCCCTTCGGCACAGGCCTTGACCTCGAAGTCCGCGGGCAGCGTCACTGCCGGCGGTCGATTGAATTGCGTCGATACGGCGAACGAACGAGACGCCGTCGCGCCGCACGGGTCGGTGACTACGACGTTCACCAGGGTAGTAAGGCCGCCGGCGCCGAAAAGTACGCAGAGCTGGCCGCTGGAGGTGTCGATGTAGGCTGTGCCCTGGTCGGTGGAAAGCGACAGCGCAAGGGTGTCTCCATCGGGATCGCTCAGCGACCAGTCGAAACACACGGGCCCCGGGCCGCACAGGAACACCGAGGTGTCGCCGGGCGTGGTCAGCCCGGGTGCACGGTTGAAAGCCACGTGAACAACAATCGTCTTCGACCCCTGCGCCAGGCAGCTGTCGGTGGCCGTTGCTTCGAACAGATAGGTGCCGACGCTGTCGGCGACAAAGCAAAGACTGTTCATAAGGTCGTCGTAGGTGGCGCCTGGTGCGGTTACGGGCAGGAGTCCCTGCTCAGGATCGAGCGCCGTAACGGGGCTGATGCAGACTTCCTCTCCCCCTGCACAGATCACCACGTCGACCGTGTCAGGCGCTTCCACAACAGGAGGATGATTGGCGAACAGCCCGAGGCAGAGCGAATCGATGGTGCTGTTGCCGCAGGCATCCGTGGCTTTGAAGATCACACAGAACGTGGTATCGAAGCTGGTCCCGGTAAAACAGATCGAGTCGGGGTTGAAACAGAACTGGCCGGTCTCGGGGAAATAGGCGCCGGGATTGCGCACTTCTGAAATCACCACCAGATCGCCCTCGGGATCGCTGCCCCACACGTCGAAGCAGAGCAACGTGTCCGGGTTGCAGAGGAACAGGTTCGTGTCGGGCACGCTGAAATGCACCGCCGGGGGTTTGTTCACGATGACCGTGACACAAAGCGAATCGTACGTCACGGCTCCGCACGCATCGGTCGCCTTGAAGACCACGCAGATCGTGGTATCCGTGGTCTGCGGTGCGGTGAAGCAGATCGAGTCCGGATTGAAGCAAAACGTGCCGTTCTCGGGGTTGTAAAAGCCCGGCACCAGGACTTCCTCGAGAAGAGGCGAGTCGCCATCCGGGTCAACGGCCGTGACGACAAAACAGAGTTCCGTGTCGGGGTTGCAGACGCTGATGGACGTATCCGGGGACGAGAATGAAATCAAGGGCGGATCGTTGACGTCGACGGTGATGGCTACCGTGTCGACCGCGAGGTTTCCGCAGAGATCGGTGGCGGTCAGGATGAAGGAGTAGACCCCGTCACCCTGGCCCGGCACAAAGCAGAACCGGTCCGCGTGGAGCACGGCATCGCCCGTGACGTGCACCGACAGCTGGTCACCGGGGTCGACATCAGACACCGTGTAGGGAATGCATACCGAGTCCGCCGAGCAGGCGATGACCGTGGAGTCGCCCGGCAGGTGCACGATCGGGGGCGTGTTGACGACCACGTCGATCCACAAGGTGTCGCAACTGGAAAGCCCGCAGGGGTCTGTCGCGCAGACGATGAGGGCATATCGACCGGTGGTATCGAGGTCGATGCACGCTTCCTGGTTTTCCAGATTGTAGCCGGGTGCGGCCACCGTAAAGTCGAGGAAATCGAGATCGGGGTCGAAAGCCACCTCGCCCAGCGGCAGGCAGAAGGGGGCCGGCTCGCAGATCGATAGCGACGTATCCGCGCCCAGTTCTACCACGGGTGGCCGGTTCGCCAGAACGCGCACACACATCGAGTCGATAGTTTCGGCGCCGCAGGAATCCGTGGCGGCGAAAATCAGGCAGATCGTAGTATCCTCCGAGCACACCTCACCGAAGCAGATGTCGGCGGGATTGAAGCAGAAGACGCCGGTTTCCGGGTCGAAGGCCCCGGGATTCAGGATTTCCCGGATGGTGGGCGTCTCGCCGTCGGGATCGCTGGCCGTCACTTCAAAGCAGAGCGTCGTGTCCGTGCTGCAGACGAAAATCGTCGTATCCTGCGGAGTGAACGTCAGCACCGGCGGGCGATTGATCACAATGTCGGCGTGACCGGTGTCGTACACCGGGATGCCGCACGAATCCGCCGCAGAGACTACAAATGTGAACATCCCGGACGCTTCGGGCACGAAGCAGAGCAGGCCGGTGGCCAAATCCAGCGATCCGGGGCCCGATTCCAGTTCGTAGTGAACGGGATCTCCTTCACCGTCCACGGCTGCGAACTGGAGGCAGATCGAGTCGCCGGGGAAACAGACGAAGCGCGAAACGGCCGGGGATTCGCCGAACTCAGGCGGCCGGTTCGCAGAAATCGTGATGGCAAGGGTGGCCGTATCGGCTGCGCACCCATCGGCCGCCACAAACGTGAACGCGTAGATCCCGTCATTCTCCGGGGTGAAGCAGAGCCGGCCCGTTTGCGGATCGAACTGACCGTCGCCCGCAATCTGCGTCAGGGGAATCGTGCCGACGTCAGGGTCCTGGCCGACGAGTCCGTCGACGCAGACAGTGTCGAAAGCGCACAGGCTCAGGGGCTGGAGGTCCGGAAGCACCACAGTGGGTGCCTTGTTGACGGTGACCGCAACCCTCATGGTGTCCGTGGCCGAGAGGCCGCATGAGTCGGTGGCCGTGACGCTGAGTACCAGCAGCGTGTCGCGGTCGATGAAGGCGCAAATGACCTGGCCGTCCAGAACGCCGCCGGTGACCGTCGTGGTTGCGGGATCGCCGTCCGGGTCGCCCAGTTCAAGAAGCGTTACGCAGATCTGGCCGGGCCCGCAGAGCACAGCCTGGCTGTCGGGGGGAAGCACCGCGATGGGCGCCTGGTTTGCCCTGAGCGTGACGGCAATGGTGTCGCGGCCCTTAGCCCCACAGGGATCCTCGGCCTCGACGATGGCTTCGAAGAAGCCGACGCTGCGGCCTGCCAGGCCCACCGACGCATCGAGGCAGAGCCGGTTGCCCTCAATGGACCAGACGGCCATGTCGGTTTTCACCAGGCGCAAAGTCGCTGTTCCTACACCGTCGAGATCGCTGACCTTGATGGGATAGCAGAGAACGGTGTCGATGGTACACAGCGTCAGGGGTTGTGGGCTCTTTATGAGCACTTTGGGCGCGCTGTTGTGTGCCACCGTGATGTTCACGGTGTCGCGAGCGACCAGCCCGCACGCGTCCCGGGCTTCGACGATCACACTGAAGGTGCCCGCATCCGGGGCGTTCACGCAGATCTCGCTGCCGTTCCAGGTTCCGCCGGTCACCTGGATCTGAAGCGAATCGCCATCGCCATCCGAAATCTCAAGGGGATCAAAGCAAAAGGTGCCCGGTGCACAGAGAACCTGCTTGAAGTCGGCCGGGAGATGCACGATGGGTGCGGTGTCGAACAGTATTTCGACGGATATCGTATCGCAGGCGGACGCACCACAGGGATCGGTGACGCACATTTCGATGAGATAGGTGCCCGCCGTATCGGCGTCAAAGCAGATCGTGCCGTCGTCGTACGTGGCGAATGCGCTTGTCGTGACGACCAGCAAATCGCCGTCCAAGTCGCCCGTGACGACGCCTTCCAGGCAGACGGGTCCGGGGCCGCAGGCGCGAAGAGCGGTATCCGCGGGTAGTTCTACCGAGGGCGCCCTGTTGCGCACGAAGGTCAGGCAAAGCGAGTCGACGACTTCAATTCCGCACGTGTCGGAGGCACCGAATTTCAAGCAGATGGTCGTATCGACCGTCGACACTTCGCCAAAGCAGATATCGGCCGGATTGAAGCAGACTGTGCCTGACTCGGCATCGAACGTGCCCGGATTGAGTATTTCGCGCAGCGTGACTTGATCGCCATCGGGATCGAGGGCCGACACGTCAAAACAGATAAGCGTATCCGGATCGCAGACGTGGATCGTGGTGTCCGGGTAGGAAAATGCCAGTTCGGGCAGGCCATTGAACCGCACCTGTACCCTGACCGTGTCCTCGATGGGCGGGTTGCAACTGTCTTGAGCAGAGACAAAAAAGAGGTAGGTTCCGGCGGAGTCAGGGACGAAACAGATCTCGGGCAAAGGCCCGATGAGAGGATCGCCGTCAGGGTCCTCCGCCGTCCAGGTCACGCAGATCGAATCGCCCGGTGTGCACAGATACACGGTGGTGTCGGGCACGTAGACCCACACAGGAGGCTGGTTTACGACGATGACCACGTGCGCCGAGTCCACGCGGCTTCCGCAGCTGTCGGATGCCGCAATGATCACCTGGAAGCTGGTGAGAAGCTCGGGAACGACACAGAGCACTCCGGTGGCCGGGTCGATCTGGCCCGGCCCCTCCAAAAGCGAGAACAGAATCGCGTCACTTTCAAGATCGCTGGCTTCGATCGGGGGAAGGCAGACCTTCCCGAGGCCGCAGGCGACAACCTGGATGGTGTCGGGGAGGTCGAAGTGCGGCGGTTCATTCAGGACGACGTTGACCAGCAGGGATTCGCGAACCGCGGGTCCGCAGGGGTCGGCGACGCTTAATCCAACGTAGTAGGCACCGGGCGCTTCAGGGAGGAAACAAAGATGGCCGTCCTGGAAGTCGGCCCCGATTCCGGTTACCGTGAGTTCGTCGCCGTCGGGATCGACAATGGCCGCCGGGCCGAGACATATCTCGCCAAGGTCACAGGCCACTATTGTCGTGTCATCCGGCAGCTTGACCGTGGGCGGACGATTGAGTTCGATTTGGACCAAAAACGTGTCGCGCACGCAGGCAGCGGGGCACGTGTCGCATGCTTCAAAGATAAATCGATACGTGCCGCCCGTATCGGCGGGGAAAAAGCAGAGCCTTCCTGCCTCGGGATCGAACAACCCGAAGTCCGAGACCATTTGTAGGGTCGGCGGGCCGGTCTCGGCGGAATCGGGATCGAAAGCGAAGATGCCCTCTAGGCACACGGGTTCCAGGAGGCACAACCGGACGGACGTGTCAGCCGGCAGCACGATTTGCGGCGGTTGATTGCCAAGCACGACGATGTGCGTCGAATCCACCGTAAAGGCTCCGGCGGCGTCCTCGACCTGCCACACGAACAGGTAGGCGCCGCTGGTATCGGGGACGAAGCAGATGGTGTCCACAATGGGGGGTGCATCGGTGCGGGGTGCGTACGTAACGGGCCCGGAAAGCAGCGAAAGGGTAATCGTATCGCCGGGGTCGGGATCGGACGCAATCACCACTACACAGACGGGATCGCCGGGGCAGTTCGCATACACCGTGTCAAGGGTGGTGCCAGGGAAGTCCAGGCCGGGAAACTGATTTTCCGGCGAGATGCAGTTGGTGGAAAACTGAATTCCGTTCCCCTCGTAGGCGAACGTTCCCGCGTAGCGCAAGCCGTAATCCGGATCGCACGGGAAGCCGGCGTCCGGGGCGATCAGGCCGTAGCGGTTGTACGCGGCGCCGGGCAATGCTTTCGGCGTGAAAATAGTAATATTGGGGTCGCCCTGAGGGTCGCTTCCCGCCTGCGACTGGTACGGGTCGAAGACGAGATCAAAGAAGTCGATATACTCGGGAACGCTCGACAGCGGAGTCACATCGGCGCCCAGATAAATTTGGTCCTCCCCGAACGTGGAACCGTGCGCAGAGGACCAGAGGTTGAAATCGAGCGCGCAGCCCGCAATGGTAATTTCGATAATGTCGTTGAGGTCCTGCCCGGTGGTCTTGTCCTCTTTTGTCGTGACGTCCCACCAGATCTCGTAGAGATTGGGCCCCCACTCTACCCACCCCCAGCGATCGTTCTGATCGAGGCAGAGGTTGGCGGTGGTGTCTCCGAAAAGTTCGAAGTCGCGAATGGTCACGTTCACGTTGAGCTGAGGCGGCTGATCCAGAATGGCCAGAACCGAACCGTGAAATTGCTCGTGGGAGTTGCCCTTCGAATAGATATGGTTGACTATGGTCCAGCGTCCCTGGTCGCGCCAGATGTAAAAACCTCCCGCATCCGGCGGAGGCACGGGAAGTACCGGAGCCCCCTCGAAATAGGAGGAGTCGATCTGCGTGTAATTGGGGGGCGGGCCGGGAGGTGTGTTTCCCGGCGGATAGTAGAACGCGAACGCAGCCGGGCTGAAGAACAAGGCGATAGCTCCCGCCAGGACCACACCTCGGACTAACGACCCAACAGCTTTATCACTCATAGCAGGTGCCCCGCGCTTTTCTGCCGTGTCTTCTCCGACACGAATAGCATAGCCATGCATACACAGGACGTGGTCGAGCAATTTCAGTACCGGCCCGGGCCCCGACAGCGTGGATCTCAAGCGTACGTAACGCATCGGCTTACGAATCTCCAGCGGGCATGGAGGACGTCCGTGTCGCAGGCGTGATGCACGCCCATGCACACTGCGACACCAGTGTGCAAGCTTCAGCAAACCCCCAACAGGAAGCACGCCGCTGCTCGCCTTCCAGAGGTTCTGATTTTAATTGCTTGTGATTCTTGTGTTTACCTGAGACCTCTAGACTTGAGACGTACGGCCGTAGACCAAGCTGTTTATACTGCAGAAAATTTAAGTCGCTCCGCCCCCAAGTCAAGTAGATTATTGCCCCGCGAAGGGTTACACGAGCCGGCCGGTAGACAGACGGTAGGGGACATGAATAAAGGCGGCCCGAACGTGTCGGGCCGCCGTGAATGCATTTTGTGGCGCGTCTGATCCGCGTGCGACCGGGTCGGCGTACGCCGCGGAACATATGCCCCCGCCCTTACTTCATCAACACCATCTTACGGATGGCGTCAAATTCGCCTGCCCTGAGACGGTAGAAATAGACACCCGAGGCTACGGCCGTGCCCGAATTGTCGGTCCCCTGCCAGCTGATGGTCGTGGTCCCGGCGGGCGCGTGACCCGTGAAGGACCGCACGATCTGGCCGGTCACGTTGTACACGGTCAATGTATAGTCTGTGGCCGTCGGGAAATCGATGGCGAAGGACGTCGACGGATTGAACGGGTTCGGGAAGTTCTGATGCAGCGAGAACTTCTCCGGCATGACCGCCCTGGCCGCGAACTGCACGTCGAGCGCGCCGCCCATAAAAGTGGCCGCCTCGACGGAGACCAGTTCGACGGACCCTTCGCCCGTGGTCGCGATTTCCAGTATGTCACCAGCCCCGGCGGCGATTCGGGCACGATCCTGGATGTTGTACAGCAGCACGCGCAGCTGGCCGTCCTGGGCCCGGAAGTCAAGATCCATACCCGTGGCGCGCCCGACCAGCGAGACATCAGCGATGCTTGTCTCCTCATAGTCGAACACAAGTCGAATCGCGCCAAGATCCTGATCCGACGACGTGCTGACCGTGATGGAGCGACCCTGCGACGCGGAAGTTAGGGTGAGCGTGCCCGCGCTCGATGCCACCTTCGGCCCGCCGATGAAGTCCTCCGGCACCGGCAGAACGTCGCCGGTG
>Ga0326597_10006310_pt1 | contig 16283 bp, 11 predicted proteins | sample RVTome_12_FD_203789 | JGI IMG/M metagenome (GOLD analysis project Ga0326597, IMG submission 203789) | Soil microbial communities from uranium-contaminated site in the Upper Colorado River Basin, Wyoming, United States - RVT100D185 | ecosystem: Environmental > Terrestrial > Soil > Contaminated >...
ACTCGATACGGGTGGGTGGCTAGCCCTTGCCCGACCGGGACTTTCACCCGGCAAGATGCGCCAAGCTTATCTTGGCGCGATAACGTCAGCGTGGCGGTGACCGACGCCGGCGCGAAGATGGTGCAGCGGCGCGTGCTGGGCTCGGAAGCGGACTTCGGCGTGACCAGCAAGTGGGCCGACGACCCGGGGCTCGAGTTCCGGCCGCTGCTGGGCGACCGTTTCGGGGTCGTGTGCCGCGGCGATAACCCGCTGGCAGCGCACCTCGCGCCGCTCGATACCCTGGCGTTCCGCGAGCTTGCCGAGCCGACGCTCGAGCGCGAGATCTGCGTCATCACACGCCGCGCCCGCGTCCTCTCGCCCGCGGCCGAAAGCATGCTCGGAATGATCGCGCAGCAGCTGCGAACGTACGCGCTGCCGCGGGGCGTGCGGCTCGTCTGAGGCAGCGACACACGCGCCAATGCCGCGACGTGCGCCCCCGCGCAGGAATGAACTGTTTTGCACCGGGACTCCGACAACACGCTCGTGCGCGATCCGGGCCTGAGCGTGCGCCAGGTCGAGGACGCGCTGCAGACCTTCGGGGAATCTCTCGACTATGCGAAGACCAAGCAGTTCGAGCTCTTCTACATGGACGAGGCGACTACCCGCGCGAAAGTCGCGCTCTACCGCGAACACGCGGTGGGCACCGCGAATGCGCAGGACTACCCGGCGCGGACGATCCGCATCATCGTCCCGCTCGCGCCCGGCGGCGGCAACGACACCATGGCGCGGTTGTAGAGCGCAGCGGTGCGCGCGGCCGTCAGCCGGCCGCTTCCTTCGATAATGCTTTCCAGTCCGCCGGCAGCCGGATCGGCTTGGTCGTCGGTCGCGTGTGACCGCCCTCGAGGACCATGACCCGGTTGCGATGCGGGTCGCCGCAAACCACGACGTGCAGGATGTCGGGGCTCGACAGAATCCGCACCAGATCGTCGGGTTTCCCGAGAAATTCGCCGGGGAGGATCCCCGCCTGCACCAGTTCGCGCAAGCTCGTCCGCATGATCATGGTGTACTTCACCACCCACTCGAAATCCCGGAGCGGCATCCTGGCGTTTTCATGAATGTGGCGCTTGACGTCCGCCTTCGAGTAGCCCGCGGCGGCGAGCGACTTGGCCACCGGCGGCGACAGCAGCAGCGTCAACATCACGTGCTCGGCGTTCGGTCCGCGCCCTGGAAAATTGAATAGCCGGGTCTTCCTGGTCATCTCCCGGCACAGCAGCTCCAAGGCGACCTGCGCGCCGGGCAGATCGGGCGTGTCGTACGGCGCGGGCGCGGATCCCCAATTGTTGGTTACGCCCATCGTCACGGTGCTCGAGCCTCGCTCGAACCCCTGGTCGACGTGAAAGGGCGCCCACGGACTTTCGTCCTCGTTCTCACCGAGCGCGAAGGCGAGCGGATAACCGAACGTGCCCATGTAACTCGCCCCGGGACGAAAGCCGGCGACGTTTCTTACGATCAGGCCTATGGCGCGGCCGATCGCCGGGTTCGGTCCGCGCGAGATCGCCTGCGGGCCGCACGCGATGCCGAGTTGCTTGATGATCGGCCCGTTGACGAGGACATAGGGGAAAATCCCCGACGAGCTACCGATGTTGTTGAGACTGCAGCGCTCGTCCCCCAAAGCCTCCACCGCTGCGATGAGCAAGGGTAGGTGGACGGGCAAGCACCCTGCCATCACCGCGTTCGCCGCGATGCTCCACGGTGTGGCGCGCCGGTTCGCCGAGGGCAGCACGGCAATCTCTTCATCGGCCGGCCGGTCGGTGTATCGCAGGACCTGGCCGATACGCTCGATCGTCGGCGGCACGAACGGCAGGCCGTCGCTCCATTCCTGCAACTGGAAGAACCGCGCGATCTCATCGTAGGTTCCGGTGAACACGGGCTCGCGCGCGCCGGCCGCGTCGGCCTCGCCGGCCTCGCCGGGGCGGGACTCGACGCGCGTGAGTCCATCCACGATCTGCTGCACGAGCGTCTGCGCGACGTTGCCGGCAATCGTATCCGGGTCATGGATGCCGAGCGGCCCCGGATACTCGGCGATCCTCAGGTTCTCGACGCCGCCGGCCTTGCCGGTGAAGCGCGCGAGCTCGGAAAAGCCGGTGCTGGTCACCACCACGCTGGGTATGCCGGCCTTCTCGGTCTCCGTTGCCGGCCGCGCCGCGGCCGGTGCGCAGGTACCTCAGGCGCCGTTGCCCGAAATAATTGCATCGCACCCCTTCTCTTTGGCCAGCGCGGCGGCGCGCTGCGCGCGCGCCCGCTGCTGCGCCGGCTGGTCGCTCCCTTGGGCGTGCGGAAATTCGGTATACGGGATCACCTTCAAGCCGGGGTAGCGCTCCGTCAACAGCTTGCGGATGATCGGGAACGTCACGTCGCCTTTGAAGACCCCGTTCCAGATTTCGCCGATCGTCTTGCCGTGGAAATCGCCAAGGCGCCGCGCCGAGCCCGCGCGCTGCACCGCTTCGACCCCGACTGGACTGACGACCGAAATCTTATCCGCTCGCATCACCGCTTTCCTCCGTTCCAGTCACGTGCCCATCGCTTCCTGCCTCACGCTTCCCGCCTCACGCTTCCATCCTCCGGTCACTCGTCACTCGTCACCGGGTTTAGACGCCCTCCACAATCCGCATGTCCCGCTCCACGCTTCCGGTGCCGAGCGCCTTAAGCGCCTCCTGATAAGCAGTACTGTCGTGTGCAGCCGTCGCAGCCAGCACGCTCTCGAACTCGATCACCACCACGCGCTGGTCGATACCCCCCTCGTACGTCTTGGCGGGCATGCCGCGCGCGAGAAAGCGCCCCCCCGCGGATTGAATCGCTGGCCCCGCAAGCTTGGCGTAGGCGGCGAGCGCTTCGGGTTTCTTGATGTTGTGATACAAGGCGACCCAGTAGGCTTTTGCCATGGTGCTGTCCTTTCACCGGTGCGTTAATAGTAGCAACATGTTTTTAATACACTTTTGCGTATGTCCGCGGGCCATCGAGCGCCCTCTCCCGTCATCCCTTAATTCCTTGGCTCGTAGACCTCGACGCCGCCCAGCCCGGACAAGTCCTCCTCGCGGCCGCGCAGCTCGATGACATTGCGGTCGGGGTCGCGCAGGAACAACGACACGTGCCCGTCGCGGCCGAACGACACCGGGCCCTGCGTGATCGGGATGTCGTTCTGCCTCAGCATGATGATTGCTTGCGCGATCGAGCCGACCCTGAATGCGACATGGGTATAGCCGGGATACTTGTCGCCGGCGTCCATCAGGATATTCTTCCCGCCGTAATCATTATTGGCGTTGTAGACGAGGTTCAACTCGACCCTGTGGCGGTTCTTGATCACCACCACGGCGTCGTTCTGGGCCCGGTGTTCGGCAACGAAGCCGAACAGGCTGTAGAAACTCACGGCACGGTCGAGGTTGGCGACTCGAATGCCGATGTGATCCACGGTCTGGATATCAATCATGCTGGCAATCCCTTCCAACTGAGCGTCAAAACGTTCTACCATACCGCGGTCCGGCTCCCGGCTCGACGTTGCGGCGGCGATCCTCCGGTTGATGGGCGCTGCGCTGCATGATTCGATCATCCCAGCGCTGCGTTCGTCTTCCCTAATATATGATACCCGCGTCTTTCCGCCACCGATCGAGAATAGGGCTCCGCCACCCCATGAGAGCGATAAGCATGCGAACCGAAACCCTCTCAATCCTGTGCAGCCCGCTGGAGCGCGCGCCGCTCGAGCTTGCCATCGAAGTCACTACGGATGGCGAGACCCCGCAATTCCTCGTCAATCATGAGCACGGGCTCAAATTTCCGATTCGCGATGGCATTCCGGTTTTCGTCGAGCCGCAACAGATTACCGGCATCAACACCCGGTTTCGCAAGATTTACGACGGCTGGGCCCCGTTCTACGACCTGTTGAGCAGGGTCGGACTCTACCTGCTGGGCGTCTCGGAGCTCAAGTTGCGCAAGGAATTTGTCGACAGTCTCGGGATCCAGCGGGGCGACCGGGTGCTCGCAACCTCGGTCGGCACCGGTTCCGATCTGCCGTTTCTCCCGCGGGATTGCGATTTTTACGGTCTCGACCTTTCCGCGGGGATGTTGAAGGTCTGCCAGAAGAAGATGCGGAAACTGGACGTGGCCGTGGAGCTGTTCCTGGGCCAGGCCGAGCATCTGCCGTTCCGGGACGGGAGTCTTGACGTGGTCTACCAGATGGGCGGAATCAACTTTTTCAGCGACCAGGGCAAAGCCATCCGCGAGATGGTCCGCGTCGCCAGGAACGGCTCGAAAATCGTCATCATGGACGAAACCGAAAAAGTTGCCCGCAAGCTGGAGCACATTCCAGGCATCAAGGCCTGGTTCAGGCACCAGCACCGGCCGATCGTCCCCCCCACGGCGCTGATCCCGGAGGGGATGGAACAGGTGGAGTGCCAAGAGCTGTATGACGGGCAGGCCTGGTACCTGAGCTTCAGGAAACCGGGCTGACCTGCCGGTGGGGGACGGCCCACGGTTCGTTTCCCATAGTCAGCAGCACGCCACGGAAGGACCGGGCTCGATCCCCGTGGAAGCGCCGTTTTCCTGGAGACGAGTGATTAGCCAGGATATCGTCGGCGGCGTCGGCGCTGCGCCAAATGCGGCCGTGGATTAGGTGAATGCCGGCGCGCTCAGATTGAATCTTCAGCCGGTTGCCTCCGGGCTCTCTTCGCCGCTGTTCCTGACCTCGCCCCCGGGCGACCCGAATGTGGCCGATCCCGCGCCGCTGGGCATTCTCACCAGTGCGCATCGAAGTGAGCAATGCGAGCGTCGCTCAGGCCTCTTTCTTCGCCTCCGCCAGCACCTGCTTAGCGGCGCGGAAACAGTCCACGCCGACCGGGATGCCGCAGTAGACCGCGATCTGGATCAGCACCGCGCGCAGCTCATCCTCGGTCAATCCGTTGCGCAGCGCGCCGCGGAAATGCAGATCGAACTCGTGCATCTTGCCCAGCGCCGCGATCATGCCGAGATTGAGAATGCTTCTCTCGCGCCGCGTGAGCTTGTCGTCGGTCCAGCATACCCCCCAGCAGTACTCGCTCACCAGCTCCTGGAACGGCTTATTGAAGCTGTCGGCGTTTTTCATCGCGCGATCGACGTACTCGTCGCCGAGCACCGCGCGGCGCGCGGCAAGACCCGCATCCATCAGTTTCCGGTCCATGGGACCTCCTGTCAGAAGAATTGAAATGGCGGGCTGAGCCCTCCGTGCCCGATCGGTCGCGTGCGCGGTGCATTCCCGCCTTCCGGCGCCCGGAGGATTGCGGAAAGAACAGCGCAACGCCCGATTGATTATAATCCGGTGGTGCGCGCAGTGAGCGAGCTATGGAGCCGGCGGGACCAGAAAACAAACACCAGGCGAGGCGAGATCCCATCATGAGCAAGAAGGCACAAAAACCCAAGCGATCTGTTCGACGCGGGCCGGCGCGGTCTTCCGGGAAGAAGAGCGGCGCAAAGTACGTCTATCGGTTCGACCAGGTTCGGCTCGCGGAGCGCGCGGCCGGCTCCTGGGACGGCGTGCGCCGTCTGCTCGGCGGCAAAGGCGCCAACCTGGCGGAAATGACCAAGCTCAAGCTTCCGGTTCCGCCTGGATTCGTCGTGACCACCGAAGCGTGCAACGCCTTTCTCGGCGCGAAGGACCGCTTCCCGGAGGGGATGTGGGAGCAGGTGCTGGCGGCGGTGGCGGACTTGGAAAAGGCAACTGGCAAGCGGTTCGGGGACGCCGCCAATCCGCTGCTGGTGTCGTGCCGCTCCGGCGCGAAATTCTCGATGCCGGGTATGATGGATACCGTTCTCAACATCGGCATGAACGACGACATCGCGAAGGCGCTCGCGCGCGCCTCGGGCGACGAGCGCTTCGTGTTCGACGCCTACCGGCGGCTCATCCAGATGTTCGGCTCCGTCGTGCTCGACGTGCCCGGCAAGGCGTTCGAGGCGATCCTCACCGGGCACCGCGAGCGCCGCGGCGTATGGAACGACGCCGAGCTCCCGGCTGAAGACCTGAAGGCGGTCACCGCGGAGTTCAAGCGCGTCGTGGCGGAGCACGCGAAGCGCCCGTTCCCGCCGGATCCGCTGGAACAGCTGCGGCTCGCGACCATCGCGGTGTTTCGCTCGTGGCACGGCAAGCGCGCGCACGACTATCGCCGGGCCGCGGGCATCCCGCACGATCTCGGCACGGCGGTGAACGTCGTTACCATGGTGTTCGGCAACCTGGGCGCCGACTCCGGCACGGGCGTGGCCACCACGCGCAACGTCACCACCGGCGAGAACCAGCTCGAGGGCGATTTCCTGATGAACGCGCAGGGCGAGGACGTGGTGGCGGGAACGCGCACCACGCTGCCGATCGCGGAGCTCGCGCGCCTCATGCCCCGCGTCAACGGGCAGTTCACGCGCATCGCCCGCACGCTCGAGAAACACTACCGCGAGGTGCAGGACATCGAGTTCACCATCGAGCGCGGCAAGCTCTGGTTGCTGCAGACGCGGGATGCCAAGCGCACCGCGCAGGCGGCGATCCGCATCGCGGTCGAGCTCGCGAAGGAAAAGCTCATCAGCCGGGCCGAGGCGGTGCGCCGCGTCGCGCCTGAGCACGTCGACTATTTTCTGCACCCGCAGCTCGACGCGGGCGCGCGCGCCACCGCCGCGGAAAAGGGGGCGCTGATCGCAACCGGGCTCAACGTGTCGCCCGGCGCGGCCATCGGCCAGATCGTCTTCGATGCCGACACCGCGCAACAATGGGCGAACCAGCTCAAGAAAAAAGTGATCCTGGTGCGGCCCGAGACCCGGCCCGACGACGTGCACGGCATGCTCGCCGCGCAGGGCGTGGTGACGAGCCGCGGCGGCCGGACCAGCCACGCGGCGCTGGTCGCGCGCCAGTTCGGCATCCCCGCTGTGGTCGGGGTGCTCGGGCTCGAGGTGGACGTGGGGCGCCGCCAGGTGCGCACCTCACGCGACAAGGTGCTGAAGGAAGGCGACTGGCTGTCGCTCGACGGCGGCACGGGCGAAGTGTTCGCGGGCGCGCTCGACACGGTGGCGCCGGACGTGACCGATCCCCACTTCATCGAGCTCTTGAAGTGGGCCGACGGCTTCCGTCGCCTGGGCGTGTGGGCGAACGCGGACTACGCGCGCGACGCCGCGCGCGCCCGCAAGTTCGGCGCCGAAGGCATCGGCCTGTGCCGCACCGAGCACATGTTCTTCGAGGCCGACCGGCTTCCCATCGTCCAGCGCATGATCCTCGCGCCGACCGCGGAGGAGCGCGCCGAGCACCTGGCGAAGCTCTTGCCGGTGCAGCGCGGGGACTTCGCGGATCTGTTCGAGGCGATGGACGGCCTGCCGGTGACGATCCGCTTGATCGACCCGCCGCTGCACGAGTTCCTGCCGAGCCGCGACGAACTGCACCAGGCGGTCACCGAGCTGGAGACCCGGATCCGGCTCAAGGACGGGGACGCCGCCACGCTCCAAGCCGAGATGCGTTCGAAGCGCAAGCTGCTCGACAGCGTGGAAGCAATGAGCGAACAGAACCCGATGCTGGGCCTCAGGGGCGTGCGTCTCGGCATCCACATGCCGGAACTGGTGCGCATGCAGGTGCGCGCGATACTCGAGGCCGCGTGCGCGTGCGCGCGCAAGCGCATCAAGTTGAAGCCCAAGATCATGATCCCGCTCGTTTCCACCAGCGCCGAGCTGGAGGCGGAACGCGCGATGGTCGAGGAGGAAGCCCGCGCAGTGTTCAGGGAGCAGGGAAAGAAAGTGTCCTACCAGGTGGGCACCATGATCGAAGTGCCGCGCGCGGTGCTGGTCGCTGACCGGATCGCCGAGTTCGCCGAGTTTTTCTCTTTCGGGACCAACGATCTCACGCAGACGACGTTCGGCATCTCGCGCGATGACGCGGAAACCGGCTTCCTCAGCGAGTACCTGCAAAAGGGCATCCTCAAGAACAACCCGTTTGCTACCATCGACCGCGACGGCGTCGGATACCTGATGGAACACGGAGTGAAGCTCGGGCGCAGCCGCCGCAGGAATCTGGAGATCGGGATCTGCGGCGAGCACGGCGGCGATCCGGCGAGCATCGCGTTCTGCCACAGCATCGGCCTCGATTACGTCTCGTGCTCGCCGTTCCGCGTCCCCGTCGCAAGGCTCGCCGCGGCCCACGCGGCGCTCGGGAAGCTCAAGGATCAGCGTTGACGGAACGAGGGGGATTCGATGCTGCTCAATGGTCGCCATTGATGAAGTTACTCCTGGCCGTCGTCGCGATGCTGTGGGCGAGCGCGGGCTTCGCCGCGGAAAAACCCGCCGCCCCGCAAGCCGCATCGCTCAGCGGCAAGGTCCTCGAAGTACGGCATGTCGACAATTTCACCTACCTGCGCCTCAAGACGCAAGCCGGCGAGACGTGGGCCGCCACGACCCGCGCGCAGGTCGACAAGGGCGCGGACGTCACGCTGGAGAACACCATCGTCATGACCGACTTCGAGAGCAAAGGGCTGAAGCGGAAATTCGACAAGGTCGTGTTCGGCGATCTGGCCGGTGCGGGCGCAAACCGGCCCAAGCGCAGCCCCGACCTGGCCAAGGTGCATGCCGGCGTCGCCGCCGCGCCGGGCGCGGTGGATGTCAAAATCCCGAAAGCCAGCGGCCCGAATGCGCGGACCGTTGCCGAAATCGTCACCGGACGAGCCGCGCTCAAGGACAAGCCCGTCCTCGTTCGCGGCAAGATCGTGAAGTACAACCCGGCAATACTCGGCACCAACTGGATCCACCTGCGCGACGGCTCGGGCTCGGCCTCGGACAAGACGAACGACGTGCTGGTGACGAGCAAGAACGCGGCGAAGATTGGAGACGTCGTGCTGGTGAAAGGCGTCGTGCGGACCGACAAGGACTTCGGATCCGGCTATTCGTACCGGGTCATGATCGAGGCCACCGAGCTCGCCGGCAAGTAGGGAATCCGGACAAGCCACCATTCCGTGACGCCCCGGCCGGTGTTGTCCGCACACTTCTTCCAGCCATCGATCCACTGTGCGGTCGTGCGCCGCGCGGCATGAGCGGCGGCTCGGGCAACACTTCGTCGAGATACTCGTTGATGACGGCCGATTCCCACACCACGGCGCCGTGATGCCGGATAACCGGCACTTTGCCGTACGGCGACACCTTCAGGAACCACTCCGGCTTGTTCTCGAGATCGATTTCCGTGAAGACGAAGTCGATACCCTTCTCCAGCAGCACCATTCTCGAGCGCTGCGCGAAGGGGCACGACTGGGAGCTGATCCGCTTTTCGGGAGATCAAGAGGCCCGAGGGCAGGATGATGCTCCGAAGTGCCAAGGAGACGTGGTCCGCACCCAGCCGCGCAATGCGGAAATGGGGGTGGCAGTGATAATCAGCGAATCGGCGATGGGCCCTGCTTAAACGCCGAGCCATCCGCGTTCCCGGCGGCAGGAGATTCGTACTATCGAAGGGGGGACGATCTGCCCATATTCGTACCATCGAAGGGGGAGGATCTGCCCATTGATGTGGGGAGATCCGTCTCATGACCGGTATTATTGCACGGACTATGTTGAGGAGGATTTCCCTAGCTACGAGGAACACCACGAGGAGGACACATGAACGCCATCAAATTCAAATTGGTAATACCGTTGTTCATCGCACTTGCTTACGGCCCCGCTCAGGGATGGGCCCAGTCAATTCTGGGCCCGGATTTGGCGAGCTTTTCGGTGCTGGGCGCCTCGACGGTTACCAACACCGGCGCGACCACCCTCACCGGAGATGTGGGTGTCAGCCCGGGTACTGCGGTCACTGGCCAGTCCACACTCACCGTCAATGGGGTTAACGCGTTGCTCAACCCGGGGGATGTACACTTGAATGATGGGACCGCGATTTTGGCTCAGGGTCAACTCACCGTTTCGCGGACCAATCTGGGACTCCTGGGGCCTGGTACCATACTCGGTGCGGACCTGGCCGGCCTCACGCTCACTCCGGGCATCTATACGGTTGCCGCGGGGGTTAGTAATTTGACGGGAACACTCACTCTCGACGGCTTGGGCAACCCCAATGCGTTCTGGACTTTCCAGATGCCGAGCACGCTCATTACGTCGCCTGCCTCGATAGTTAACGTGATCAATACAGGTACGGGCGCGGGGGTGTTCTGGAATGTCGGCAGCTCCGCGACTCTCGACACAACCACTTCGTTCCAAGGAAATATTCTCGCGCTCACGAGCATCACCCTGAACACGGGCGCAACGATTGGTTGCGGTAGAGCCCTGGCGGATGTTGGTGCAGTGACCATGGACACTAACACCATCTCCACCGGCTGCTTGGGTACTGGCGAGGAGGGCAGCAACGGCTTGAGCGGCACCGCCCTTGTGTTTGATGAAAGTGGCAATGTCGTTGATACAACAACTGGCGGGGTCGTCGCCGCCATCCCAGAGCCCGAGATCTACGCGATGATGATGGCCGGGCTGGGGCTCATGGGATTCATGGGCCGCCGGAAAAGGAAACTGCAGGCAAGGGCGGCCGGCTGATAGGTCCTTGCCGCTTCGTCGAAACCCCGCCCGAGTGGCGGGGTTTTTCCTGGTGGCAGACCCCTGCACTACGATTCGGCGCACTTTGCGGCCTGCGGTATTTCCGCCGCTCGGCGCTATTCCTTCTTCATCCGCAGCGCGGGATACTGGCCGCTGGCGGCAGCGGCTTCCGAACGCGCCCGCATTGTTTCCCGCACCTCGGCGCACAGCCGTTCCGGCGACCAGTGCTTGGGCAGGAACAAATGGATGCCAGCCTTGTTGGTCGCGCGAGTCAGTGTGGGTGCGTCGTCGCCGCTCGATACGAGCACCCGCACGATGTTCGAGTACATGCTTCGGACTCTGGTCAGGAATTCGATGCCGCTCATCCCGGCCATATCGTTATCGCTGATTACGATGTCCGCGCCGTGCCGCGCCAGAATTTCGAAGCCATCACTGGTGCTTTCCGCGGTCAGGACGCGAAACTCCTCCGGAGCGAGCGCGCGCATGAGCCGTTGCAGCTCATCGCCGTTGTCGCCCACCAGTAGCAACGTCGCGGAATCCTTGGCGGTTCCGCTCCGCGGCTCCGGCAGGTGCCTGTCCTCCGCGAGCATCAGGGCGCATTCCCGGGCCGGCAGCGGGCGCGCGAAATAGAATCCCTGAATCTCGTCGCAGCCGTGCGACCGCAGGAAGTTGAGCTGCCCCTCGGTCTCGACGCCCTCGGCGACGACACTGAGCTTCAAGCTGTGGGCGAGGTTGATGATGGTGACCGCGATCGCCGCGTCGTCCGGATCGCTTATGGCGTCGCGGACGAAAGCACGGTCAATCTTCAGCTCGTCCAGGGGAAATCGCTTGAGATACGCGAGGCTCGAATACCCGGTGCCGAAATCATCCACCGATAGCTGCACGCCGAGATTCTTGAGCTCGTATAGTGTCTCGACCGCTTCTTTTGCATCGCTCATCAGTAGCGATTCAGTCAGTTCCAGTTTGAGCAGGGCCGGCCTGACCCCGCTCTCCCGCAGCACCTGCCCGACCACGTCCGCCAGACTCTTGCGCCGGAACTGGCGGGCGGAAAGATTGACCGCGATGGGGCGCGGAATGATGCCTTCTTTCTCCCATCGCTTGAGCTGCTCGCACACGCTTTTCAGGACCCATTCGCCGACGGGCACGATCATGCCGGTCTCCTCCAGGACGGAGATGAATTCGGCCGGCGGGACCAGCAACTCGCCGCGCTGCCACCGCAGCAGCGCCTCGAACCCCGTGATGGCGCCAGTAGCCAGGCTGCCCTTGGGCTGGTAATGCAGCAGGAACTCCTCGCGAATCAGCGCGCCGCGCAGCTGCGCGTCGAGCTGCTGGCGCTGCATCAGCCGCTCGTTCATTTGCGGCAGATAGAATTGATAACCGTCGCGTCCTTGCTCCTTGGCGCGATACATCGCCGTATCGGCGTTCTTCAACAATGTATCCGAATCCTCACCATCGCTTGGATAGAGGGCGATTCCGATGCTGGCTGTCATATAGGTCTGCTGACCGCCGAGATCGAACGGAGGCGCCAGCGCCTCCACGATCTTCTGCGCCACCAATCCGGCGTCGTCCGCCTTCGCCAGGTTCGACAGCATGACCGCGAATTCGTCCCCACTCAGCCGCCCGACCGTGTCACCGCTGCGGACGCACTCCTTCAGGCGCGCCGCCGCTTCGCGCAGCAGCTTGTCGCCGGCGGCGTGGCCGTAGGTGTCGTTGACCACCTTGAAGCGGTCGAGGTCCACGTACAAGATCCCGACCGACCAGCCGTTGCGGCGCGACTGCGTAAGCATCTGACCCAGGCGGTCGGTGAACAAGAAACGATTCGGCAGGTCGGTGACGGTGTCGAACTGCGCGAGAAAGGCCAGCTTGTCCTCGGCCTGCTTGCGCTGGATGAACTGCCCGATCTGGCTGCCGACCGCCAGCACCATCTCTTGCAGCACCTCGTCGGGCTGCTTGATCTCGCTGCCAAAGAATTCCATCACGCCGAGGGGTTTCGTCCCCGCCAATATCGGGAATCCGAATGCGCTGTGCAGACCAGCCTTGGCGGCGCTCGGCCCACGCCGGAAGTCAGAATGCTGCATGACATCCGGGATCCACGCCGGCGCGCCGCCGAACCATACGCGCCTCACCACGCCGCCGGATAAGATTCCGGGGGCCGCTCCGTTCCAGGCCGGGGCCTCGTTAGGATTCTCTTTGGACGCGGCAACGAAATCCGCGACCCTCTCGGAGCCGGTGTGCCAGGTTTCGGCGCACCGCAACAACTCGTGCGTTTCATCCCATATCCAGCACGCGCCGCACGTCCAATCCAGCTCCTGACAGATGGTTCGAAGAACATTCTGCATGGCTTCTCCCGCCGTGTCCGACCGCGCCAGCGCCTGAGTCACCGCGTGCTCCATTACAAGCCGGTGCTCCAACAATTTGCGCTCGGTAATGTCCTCGATCACGCGGATCATGTACAGCGGATTACCCAATTCGTCGCGCGCCAACGATTCGGTCCGGTTTACCCAGATCACCTTGCCGTCCTTGCGGATGTAGCGTTTCTCGTTGCCATGCCTCACGATTTCATTCGAGAGAAGTCTATTTCTGTCCGCGCTTCCCGAGTGGATATCGTCCGGGTGGGACAGCCTGGGACGGGCCGGGCCGGTCATTTCCTCCTCGGTGTAGCCGGTGATCTCGCAGAACTTCCGGTTGACCCGCAGGTAGCGGCCGTTCAGGTCCACGTGGTAGATGCCCACCGCCGCCTGGTCGAAGGTATCCTGAAATTGCCGTTCGGCTTGCTTGCGCTCGCTGATATCCTCGACGATACGGATGAAATAGAGCGGCTCGCCGGCGGCGTTGCGCGCCAGCGACACCGTGCGGTTGACCCAGAAGCTCGAACCGTCCTTTCGGACCAGCTTCCTCTCGGACGCAAACGACGCGGCCTCACCTTTCAGCATCGAGTCCTTGTATTTGGGCAGGTCCTTGAACCGGTAATCGGGATGGACGATGTCGGTGCTGCTCATCGTGAGCAGCTCATCCCGCGTGTAGCCCAACATCTCGCACAGCTTCGGATTCACACGCAGAATCTTGTAGGTGTCGAGGGCCGTATGCATGATGCCGATCGGCGCGCTGTCAAAGGTCGCGCGGAAGCGCTCCTCGCTGGCGCGCAGGGCTTCCTCCCCCCGCTTGCGCTCCGTTATGTCCTCGACCACGCTAATGACGCATTGCGGCCTGCCCGCCGCGTCGCAGGCCGTGGACATGGTGCGCCGCGTCCACAGGGTAGCGCCGTCCTTGCGCATGAAGCGCTTTTCGCCGGCCCGCGACGTCGCGACACCGCTCACGAGCTGCGCTCGATACCGCGCACCGTGCCCGTAGTCGTCCGGATGGGTGATCTCCTTGATGGTCCGGCCCAGAAGCTCTTCTCGGGTATAACCCAGCAAGTCGCAGAATTTCCGGTTGCAGTCGACGAGCACCCCGTTCAGATCAACCCGCGTTATGCCGACCGCCGCCTGCTCGAAGGTCTCGCGGAAGCGCCTATCGTTATCCCGGGAACGTTGCTCGGCCTGCTCCTGCGCAGCGCGCGCGCGCAGGCTGGCGATGCCGAATCCGATGTCCCCTGAAAGTTCGTTCAGCAGTCTGATCTCCTCCTCGTCGAAGGCGTCGCGTTCATCGGCATGCAGCACCAGCACGCCGACCGTTTGCCCGTCCCCCGTCAGGGGCAGAGCGATGGAGCACTGGTACCCCAGCTGCAACGCGCGCGCGCGCAACCGCTCATGCCGCGGGTCATTCAGTATGTCGCGCACGATGCGCGCCTCGCCACGCTCCAGCGCGATGGCCGCCGAGCCCTGGTAGCGACCATCGGCGGTCCAGGTCACGGGTGCGGTCATCGGCGCATCGTTGCCGTAGCCCGCGTGCGCCACGGATTGAATCGGCCGCGCCGGATCGCCGGTCGGCAATCCTATCCACGCCTGTTTATAGCCGCCGGATTCCACAACGACGCGCGACATGCTATTCAGCATCTCGGTTTCGTCGGTCGCATGCACCAGGATGTGGGTGCACTCCGCCGTGACCCGCCGCGCCCGGCTCAGGCGCAGGAGGCTCGCCTCGGTGCGCTTGCTCGCGGTAACGTCCCGAAAACTCCAAACCCGGCCGATGATTTTCCCGTCGAGCGCGTGCGGGCGCGAGAATCGCTCGAAGATCCTGCCGTCCTTGAATAGCAGGAGGTCCTCGCTCGACTCCGCGGGGCGCGTGTAGAGTTCCCGCACCCTGGCGATGAAGCGCTCCGGCTCGGCGAGCTGCGCAAGAACGTAGTCGAGCAACCGCCGGTCATCCCGCGATTCGGCGAGCGAATCCGGGATGCGCCACAGATCGAGGAACCGCTGGTTGCGGCTCACCACTTGCCCGCCACCGTCGACGACGAGGATGCCATCGGCGGTCGACTCCAGTGTCGCCTGGAGCAGCGACAACGAGGTTTTCAGCTCCGACTCGGCACGCTTGCGTTCGTTGATGCCGTCTATAGTCTGGATCAGGTAACGCTCGCCGTCCGGCGTTTCGCGCGCCAGCGTCACCGTCCGCGCCACCCAGAATACGCTGCCGTCCTTGCGCACGTAGCGCTTGTCGCCCGCGAAATGGCTGCGCGCCCCGTCGAGCAGCTCGCGCCGCATGTCGTCCTGCTGGTCACGGTCGTCCGGGTGCGTCAGGTCGCGCGTCGTCATGGCGAGCAGTTCGGCGGCGGAATATCCGAGCATCTCGCACAGCTTGTGGTTGACTTCCAGTATCCTGCCGTCGGTCGTGGTGTGCGCGATGCCGACAGCGACGTGATCGAACGACGACTGGAAACGCGCGCCCGCCCCTGCGTCCCCGGACCGGGCGGACAACGGCGGCACACTGGCGGGAGCGGGCGCAGCGCTGCTGCGGGCCGGTTTCCCTGCGCGGCAATTCGACTTTCCATCCCCCCGTGGTCGCATTCTCGTATCCGTGGTCGTGGTCGATGGCCCGAACTATCCACACGGCTTAATGCTAATCCCGTCCCGGCGGGTGGGAAATCGGGCTCAACTCCCGCCGCGCGCGGGCCGCCTCAGCTCAATTCATGAATTTTACTCGCATTATAGTCGTAATAAATTGATTTTATGTAGTTAATACACAAGCTTTGAGGAGACGGGCGATCTTCCGCGATCAGCCCCCCAGGGACACGCCTCGAGGCTCGAGACGGGCGAGGTCTTCACCGCAGGTGCGGCCAAGGCAGATTTCAGCGATAGTCGTCCTCGCGCTGATGGAGGATGGCGACGAGGAGACCTCAGGGTCAGCTCACATTAACCGACTTGCAAGGGAGTAGACCGAAATGGAAGGGATGTTCGCCCTCAACGAGGATCAGCGCGCCATTCTGGAAACCGTCGCACGTTTTGCCCGGGACGAAGTCGCGCCGCGCGCGGCGAAGCTGGATGCCAGTCAGGATCCGCTCGATTGTCATTGCTGGGAGATCGTCGAGAAGGCGCACGAACTCGGCATCCGCACAATGACGCTGGGCGAGCGATGGGGTGGCCTCGGGGCGGACTCCCTGACCACGGCCATGGTCGTCGAGGAACTCGGCACGGCCGACCTTGGCATGTCCGTAATCATGGCGCAGACGTTCAAGATCGCCCAGATCATGCAGCGCGCGCTGAGTCCGGAGCAGCAGCAGCGCGTGCTGCCCGGATTCGCCGGCGACCCGCGCGGCCTGCTCGCGATCGGCATGTCCGAGCCCGGCAACGGCTCGGACAAGCATCTGTCGATTCCCGTGC
>Ga0326597_10006311_pt1 | contig 16282 bp, 13 predicted proteins | sample RVTome_12_FD_203789 | JGI IMG/M metagenome (GOLD analysis project Ga0326597, IMG submission 203789) | Soil microbial communities from uranium-contaminated site in the Upper Colorado River Basin, Wyoming, United States - RVT100D185 | ecosystem: Environmental > Terrestrial > Soil > Contaminated >...
TGAACAGCGTGCATTTCACGCGTGCCGAGGCCCTGTCCCTGACCCAGAAGTTGTCGGCCCTCTAAGCGGGACCGGATTGAGCCTGCGGGAAGTCCGCCGGGTTGGCCGCCCTCAAGCAAAAGGTGAACGAGGGGCCTGGCCGCCCTTGGCCGGTTGGTGATGGGGGTCGGCTTTGTCCGGCTGGAAGTAGGGGTTGGTGCCGCTGGCGTGGTCGGTGGTATCGACAACCGCCAGAATTTCGGGGACCGCTTCCTTGATCGCCACTTCGATCCCCTGCTTGAGGGTCACATCGACCATCCCGCAGCCCACGCACCCGCCGCCCAACTCGATGTAGGCCACCTGGTCTTTGACCTCTAACAGCTGCACTGCGCCGCCGTGTGCGGCCACTGCGGGATTGATTTGCTTGGTGAGGACATCTTGCACGGACTGCGCCAGCGGGTCGGGCCAGACCCAGGCCGGGTTCGGGTTCTCGATATTGAAGGCGCCCTTGGCGGCTGAGAAGTCGATCGTCGAGCCCTTGAGGTTGTCGGCGTTGTCGGGCGGGATGAAGATGCGCAGTTCACCGACGGCGGTGACGAGCGCTCCCTCCGGCTTGTCGATCTCGCCGATGAACCGCATGTAGTGCTCGAATCCGGCGGGGCCACGCCCTTTGATCCCTACGAGCAGGCCGAGCAGGTCACCTTCCTTCTCGGCCAAGATCTCCTGAAGTCTCTGTTGGGCGGCGGCGGTGATTTCGATCATGTGATGATGAAGTTTAACCGAGAGTGGGCCGCCCGCAATGCGGCTTCGGCGAGTTCGGGGGTCTGGTCTCGAGCGAAGATGAAGCCCAGATATTGCGACCCTTCCGGCAGCGGGACGACCGCCCGCCCGACCGGGATGGTTATTCTAATCTCATCAATTCCCGGGACCGCTTGAGCCTGCCCGACCCCCTGCACTTCACAGAGGATGCCCGCACGGGGGATGGGGATCATCATCACCCCGGAGGCTGGCGTCGCCGGATGGGTGGAGGCCAGGGGTAGGCCGAGGGCATGCTGCAGGATCAATTCTTCCAGGCTAATCCCGGCTCCAAAGCGGAGGGCCCGAGAACAGTAACCGCCAATCGAGCGCGGGGCGACTTCAAGGATCCAGCAACCTGCCTCATTGATCCGAAGCTCGACGTGTACCGGTCCCTCGGTCAAACCGAGAGCGGTGATTGCCTGCTGGGTCTCGGCGACAATCTCGCGCTGAACGGCCTCCGAATGTCGGGAGGGTGTGACGTAGAGGGTCTCCTCGAAGAACGGGCCCACCAGGGGATCCGGCTTGTCGAAGATTGCCAGCACGGTGAGTTCTCCCTGGAAGAGCAGACCCTCGACTGCGACCTCGACGCCGGAGAGGTAGCTCTCCACTAAGATCTGATAACCGCCGGGGTTCAGTTCGCTGACCTCGACAGTTTCCAGGATAGTGGCCAGCCGACCAAAGGCCGCGACAAACTCGTCCGGGTCGTCCGCCCGCATCACGCCGCGGCTGGCCGCGAGCGCCAGCGGCTTGACCACACACGGATAGCTGATCTGGCGGGCGGCCTCTCCCGGGTCGTCGTCAATTGAGAAGCGCTGGAACTTCGGCGTGGCCATCCCGGCGCCGGCCAGTGCCTGGCGGGTCTGATATTTGTCGCGGGCAGCGCGGACCGCCAGCAGCGGATTGTGGGACAACCCGAGTGCATCCGAAGCCATCGCGGCAAGGACGACCCCGTCGTCGTCGGTGGAGAGGATCGCTTCAAGCGGATAATTCGCTGAAAACTCGACGATCCGATCGGTGGCTCCCTCGAGGTCGTGGAAATCAACCAGCAGGTGCCCGCCCGGATTAAGGTGAGCTAGTGGTTGGGGCTGTTCCGACCCGACCGCCACCGGAATTTCCAGCCGAGACGCCGCTTCCAGAAAGGCGCTTGCCCGGTAGGTTTGGGTAGCCATAAGAAGGAGGACCCGACCTGTCGGAGCGTTCACGAGTTGAGCCGTCATCGCACTCGATTGTAGTTGGAGAGCGAGGCTCTTGGAGAGCGGATCAGAGAAGCTCATCAGGAGGCAGCGTTTCGACGACGGAAGGAACCCGTTCCAGTTGCTGCTTGTCTAGTGTGACGAGAGTTGCGCCGAAGCGCAGCGCGACGGAGGCGTACACTGCGTCGCTGCCCCGAAGGGCGTGATCCGCAGCGATACCGCAGGCCTGAGCGGCGAGTTTCTCGTCCAGCTCCACCCAGTAGAGGCCGGCGGCCCGACCAAGCTGCTCCGCGAATCTCCGCGCAAGTTTCGGATCCTCGGTCCCGCGGCGGATGGCAGCCGCAGTCTCGGGGAGCAGCAGGGTCGGCTCGATCATGGGCGTGCCATCTCGGCGAAGGCGGTCGAGCACCGCCCTACTCGTTTCATGTCCTGGCTCGCGGGTATTGAAGGCGTTGATGAAGACGCTTGCGTCGAGGGTGAAGACGTTTGCCAAAGGAGTCACCTAGCGCCGCATCTCCCCAAGGAGCTCGGTGGAAGAGGCTTCTGACTTCCAACCACGGCCGATCCGCTCCCCGAGGAGGGCCAGCTCCTGCCAGGCCGCCTCGTCTGGCTCGATTTCCTCGACTTCGTCCAAGGGAATCAACGCCGCGATCGGCCGACCGTGAGACGTTACAAGATAACGGCGGCGCCTTTCTCGAACACTGCGCAGGATCGCGGATGCCCTTGCCTTGAGCTCCCTCACTCCAATCGATGGCATTCCTTCCCTCAGAATGTAGTCATATTTGTGACTACATTCTAACCGATTCGAGCCGGGACTGCTGGACGAGCCAGATGCTGTTGAACGGCAAGCAAAAGGCCACCTGGGCGGCAGGGATTCCTCGCGGGCCCCTAGTGGGAGATGGGGGCCGTGTTTCGGCAGCAGGGAAAATCGGAGTGAAAGTTGAGGCGGTTGCTGGTCAATCCGAGTCGGCGAGTTCGATGTCCTCAAGGGTGGTCGTTTGCCCGGGACTAACCAACACGTCCGTGCCGCCAAACGACGGCAGCTCGACATCGCCGAGGATCGTCGTTGTCGAAAGCACTTTCCATTCGCCGTTCGGCGAGCGCACAGCAATGTAATAGTGACCGGTGGGCAGATCGGGGAGCGTGAAGAAGCCCTTGTCGTCGGTGGTCGTGGTGGCTTTGAACGGCTGGTCGGCGCAGGGTGTGGCGCCGGAGAAGAACATCCCCAGATACTCGACGCACACTTCAACGGTGGTCCCAGGTACGGCAACTCCGTTTTCAAGCACCCGCCCGCTGATCTGCCCGGGCTCCTTCTCGAGCGGTGCGGCCAGAGGAGGCCCATCTCCGAGCACCATGAGCATGTCAACATCGTTGTCCGGGAGTTCTGAGGTGTGCATGTAGTAGGTAGTCCACTGGGTCCCGTCCATAACGTTCACTCCCCAGGGCGTCCCGATCCACACCCGAGCCTGGCCATCGACGGCCACCAGGTTCACCGCCTCCGCACTCTTGTCCCCACGGCGAACGTCGAAGCTCCGCCATTGCCCGTTCTCATAGACCCTGAGGCCGTTGTTGGTGCCCACCCAGACCCGGTCGAGGGGATCGAGGGCCATGTCATAGGCCGTAATGCTGATCGGGAAGTTGAGGGTCCTCCAGATCCCGCCGTCCAGGTCGACCAGGCCGCTGGAGTGCAGTGCCCATGGACGGAGCCGGCTGTCGAGTCCCAGCTCGATGAAGTAGTACTTCTTGTTCAGCCCCTGGCCCTCGCGATAGAGAGTCCACTCTGATCCGTCATAGTGAGCGAGGGTATTCGACAGCGCCACCCACACGCCGCCCTGAGCATCGGCGACCAATGCCCTGGGATATTCCTGCGGATCCTGTGTGCCGAGAATCTGCTCAAGCGGGAACTCCATCCAACCTGTTCCAACATACTGGGCAGCGCCGTTGTAACCAGCGACCCAAATCTCGTCTCCCTGGCTGCAGTCAATGTCCACCACGCTGTAGAAATCCCCACGACCGTAGTCGTGCCACTCGAGGCCGTCGAAGGCGTAGAGACGATCTGTGAAAAACAATGCCCTCCCGTCCGGGCAGACCTCCATGGCATTGAGCTGGTTCGCGCCCAAGGCAATCTCGCCGCCCTCGAAGGTCTGCCACCCGTTCGGGCCCATGCACGCCATGCCAGCCTCGGTGCTATAGAAGCAGGCTGCGACGGATGGGACCGGCGGCATTGCTGCGAAAGGCTTCGGCGTGCTCGTAGGAACTGACGTTCGAGTTGGTTCTGGGGCCGGCGTTGGGGGAGACTCGAAAGGAGGCGCCTGAACCTCGATTGACGGCTCGGTTCCCACCGGGGTTTCCACCTGTAATCGCGGTGCGCGATTAGCCTGAAGGTAGCCTAGGACTGCCAGCGCCGCCGATCCGACCAGAAGCACGCCCAGCCCAATGCCGATCCGAGTCAGATTGGCCCGGGCTCCACCCGCCGGCCAGCGCAGTTTGGCAACAGCAGGCTCCGAGGTCGCCGTCGCCTGAGGCCCGATTGAAGGTGGTGCCGGTCCCTCAGCCTGTGCGAATTCCGCAGACGCCTGCCCGACGTAGGTACTCTCCACCCGGGCATCGACCACCGGGTTGCCCCGCCGGCGCTGCCAGGCAAAGTACAAGCGTAGGCCGAACGCAACGAGAACAAAAAGGGTCGAGATGATCAGGAACAGACGCACGTTGGCCTGCTCGAGCGCTTCAGCCAGCTCGCCGCGTGGATTGATTAGGGTGTGATAGAAGAGGAAGGTGACACCCACGAGCGCGGCCAGCCAGGCCCAGCGGTTTCGCCGTTTCAGCGCCTGACCGAATCCACCTGGAAGGCCCAGCAGCTGCACGAATAGGTTCTCCAAGGCCACGGCGAAGATGACCAACAACAAGGCTTCCAGGCCTCCGGCCAAGTTGTGGAGGGCCTCGGGGGCACTTAGCCTACTCACCAAGGCCGTCGCCAGGGTCGGGAGCCAGACCCCTAGACCGATCACCGTGAAGGTCAACGCGCTTGACTTGAGCAGTCTGCTTCGCTGTGAGGAGCTGAACTGCTCTTCATTGGTGCGCAACGCCTCTGGGGTGCCGAACATCAGGCCAGGCGCCAACCCCAGCAGCCGCGAGGTCCCGGTTGAAATAACCGCCAGGAAGACACTGGTCGGGCGCACGCTCAGCTCTGCATCCATCCCCCACCGGCGAATCACTCGCCACTGGACAATATCGTCGGCGATGCCCACCAGGCCGTACGCAAAGGTCATTGAACCGAACAGGATCAGTCCCTTCACGCTGAACGGGTTCCAGGTTCGGTCGAGCAGCGAGAACACCGCACCGTAGAAGACCATCACGCCAGCTAGCCGGGCGACGTCAACCAGAGTCGGGCGCCCACCCAGGCGTGTGCCCATCCCCTTCCCCAGCCGCGCCTGCAGCCCACCGATCCACTCGAGGGCGCGGAATCTGCGGCGCAGACCCAGCTCGTGCTGAGAGAGTGTTCGGGTGAACACCTCTGCCGCGACGGCAAACGGCAGCATCATCAGCGCGGCCAGGAACAGGTTAGTGCCGACGACCGCCGGCTCCGTCGAGACGTCCAGCGGGGTGGGGATGTAGGTAGTGAGCTCGGGAACCAAGGGTCCGGCCTCACGGAAGGGAGCTGTCCCGGGAGAGAATTGGCTCGCCTCCTGATCGGGCCATGCGTTCATAGCGCAGTCGCCGTCCTCGTCGCACTCCTCAACAAAGACTCGGTCCCCTGGCCGAACGTCACGCGTATTCTGCTCCCAATCTTCGTCGCCCGGGATGGAGAAATCGACAACCCAGTTTCCAAAAGCATCAGCAATTACCTGCCTGGCTTTGCGATACTCTCCAGGCTCGTCCTCCAGAAGCACCTCCAATTCACCGTTCGCACTGGCGGTGCCGAAGACTGTGTCGGCTTCAGGATCAACGGCTGTGAGGGCTAGATTTGGAATGGTAAGGGTCTTAGTCACGGCGGCATCTGTCAGAGAGATGATTTGGCCGGCCTGGATCGACCAGGCATCACCTAACTCAAACCGGAAATAAGATGAGTCTGGATCCCACTCAGCGACGTCGGCGATCTGAGTATCGCTGTAATCCGTGCCCGGGCCGTTGCTGGGGTCATCAATGGTAAGGGTGACCTCGCTGCCGAGCGGCCAGTTGTATCCGTCTACTCGGTTGACCCACAGGACTACAGAGATGGAGGGGACAGGTGACGCGTCCCCCTCCGCAGTCGGGCAGGCCGCACTCGGGGTTGGCAGGTCCAATGATTCGGAGTCGCCGAAAAACCTCACTTCGGTGAATGATGGATTGTTGTCTGGGCTGGTGTCGATGTCCTCAAATCGAATGTATCTTGTCTCGATTTCTTCGAACCGAAAGGATGATATCTCGCAGGATGCGGTAGTCACCTTCTCTGGGAACACATCGGACCACGAAGAGCCATCGGTCGAAGATTGTATGTAGTATGACTTCGTAACCCCGTCATCCGAAGCATAAGCGACGATCCTGTCGAGCCTTACTATCTGTTCAAATTCAAACATTACCCAAAGATCTTGATGAGCATTACCTGTCCATGCGTCAGTTTCCCATTCCTGGCTAATCACCCCATTGACCATTTGTTCAGGTATGCCCAGGCGAAGCGTCGGCTCTCCCTCGCGAGCTGCATAGTCATAGAAGTCCTTCGCAGTTACAGATGTTGGAGTGTATTCAATCGGGCCGTCAGCCAACTGGCTGCTGGGGGAAGATGCGTGGACTGGAAGGGCGCCGGATCCGGCCCCGAAGGATCCAAACGCGGCCACCGACAGACCAACAACAACCAGCCCGAACAAACTCAGGCCATAGGTCCGCTGAAGGAGTTTCGCGGGTCTTATTTCATCCTCCGATCAACCTCAGGGAGCGGGCCATTGGGGAGCAGAGAGCAGGGATTGGCTAGACCGTCGCGTGATGCAGCGGGCCAGAGAGGCAGAGAGCGCGTGCCCTCTCCGCCTCCGCGTTTAGCTGGGCGCGAGCATGAGTTCGACCTGCTTCTGGAACTCGTCAGGCCTGGGAATGTCCCGGAGGGTCAACCATCGCCGATCGGTTTTGCTGAGACGCACGTTCCCATAGTTGAACGGGGTCAAGAACGCGCGGGATCCCATCACCTGGGCGATTTCATTCAGCGGGAGGTCTATTTTGCGCAGGATCATCCCTCGGAGCAGGCTTCGGGGGAGTTTGCCCAGGATGCGCTGGTCGGTGATTGCCAGCTCCGAACCGATCAGCCCCACGAGCTCCCCAACCGCGGAGAGGACTTCGATCAGCGCCACGGCCAAGAGTAGCAGAGGAATCGCCCTCCAGAAGTTGGCCGAAAACCCAGTGAGGTCGAGGCCGGAGCGGCGTGCGATGTCGTTCAGCCCTTGGGTGATCACCGCAGAGGATAGTCTGGCGATGACATAGAAGAAGACTCCCAGCACAATCCAGAGCAGGGCGCGCACCGCTCTCGCCCAGTGCATGCGGGTGCGGAAAAGGATCCGCTCAGCCGGAAGCAGGTGACGGTCGATGTAGCTGCCTGGACGGGAATGTGGAGGCGGCGATGCCATCGGTCGCTGCTACGGCCCGGCGCTGACGGAGCCGGTCGGCGGTACGACCGTCGCAGGCTGTCCGGGGGCCGCACGTGGCGCCGCCTGCCAAGGCTCCACCATCTTGCTCTCGATCCGGGCGTCCAGCACCGCGCTCCCACACTTCAGACACTTGTGATCCTCGTCAGCCTCGACAACCTCGTGGTCGGTCGGGCAGTAGCCTACGATTCGGACCTCGAAAGGCGTTCTGCAGTGCGGACAAACCCTCGCGGTTGCCGGGATCTCTTCGGCACACATCGGACAGATTTTCGTCAGGTCAGTCATGCTCTTTACTCCCAAGGCGGTGTGGCGATCTGCAGGCAGGTGCGTACCGTCAGACCGCGTATCCGGCGAGGATTCGCTTCACCTTCGCGGCCGTCTCCGGCGTGGGAGAGACCTGCGCTAGGTTTGATGTCTCCGGATGCGATCCATGCTGGTTTCTCCTCTTCGTCAAAGTCGTTAGCTGGTGATTGCGGATGGCAGTCGATGCTCAATTACGCCAGCTTGCAGATGCTTTCCCCCCCCCGGAGGGCGGCCGAGTGGCTGAACAGAAGGCGGAGACCGCTGTAGAACTTCACGGTCTCCGCCTTAAAGCCAACACAGGCCGTACCCAGCCGTCCACCATCCTGAGGGCATTAGGGGCTCCCACAGTTGCGCAAGAAGCGAATCCCTCGGCCGCCTTCGAGGATATGCCGGGGCAGGTGCTCCGGTCACGTACAGTTTGTACTGCCCGTTGGACGAGTTATGTCATGTCTTGGGTCCGAAGTTCGCCCCAAGGGCCACAAACTGGCAAAACGCGGCGTCCTCGCAAGGTTAGAATCGCTTCATGAGCGGGCCTGCTCGGAGTTGATTCGAGGATGAGGCAGAGCGCCTGGTCGGCCGCCTTATGGGTGCCGCTGGTCCTGGCTTTGGCCGGCTGCCAGCTGATCCGCGACCTTGGGCCGATCACTGAGCTGCTGCCTACCGCGATCCCGACGCCGCTCAGCGCTGCAACGCTGCCGCCCGGGGCTGCAATCCGTGGCTGGGTGTGGCATGACCTGTGTTCCGCCTGGGGCGGCGTGATCGATCCCGCGGCCAGCGCGCCATCCGGCTGCACCTCCGAGGCCCCCGGCGGCTACCGCGGCAACGGGGTCTTTGAGGCCGGCGAGCCGGGGATTGGGGGCGTGTCGCTGCAGCTCGGCGACGGCCTTTGCCCGGCCTCCCTCTTGGCCGAAGTCACAACCGGCGCGGATGGCAGCTACCGGTTCGGCGGGCTGTCCGCCGGACAATACTGCGTCTACCTAGATCCGGCCTCGACCTCGAACAGCCCGCTGCTCTTGCCGGGCGGCTGGACCTACCCGCTGGCGGTGGATGGCTTGACCTCGATCAGCGTCGTGTTGCCGTCGGAAGAGTCCATCCAGGAACTGAACTTCGGTTGGGATTTCGAGCTCCTGCCTCCATCGCTGGGACCCGAATGGACTCCAACACCCCACCCAGGCCTGACACCAACTGCATCGCCAACGACCTGCGTCGACCGGGCCGAACTGGTGACGGACGTGTCGGTGCCCGACGGCATGCACATCGTGCCCGGTCTCAGCTTCGACAAGATCTGGCGGCTCAAGAACATCGGGAATTGTGCGTGGACCAACGCCTACAGCGCGGTCTTCATCAGCGGCGACCGAATGGGAGGAACGAGCCCTCAACTGATCTCCAGGGTCGTCGCTCCGAACGAGGCGCTCGATCTTAAGGTCAGCCTGAAGGCCCCGACAGCCGCTGGCACCTATCGGGGCAACTGGATGCTGCGCAACCCATCCGCGGTCAACTTCGGGCTCGGGCAGGACGGACTTAGCCCATTCTCGGTCCGGATCGTGGTTGACCCAGCGGCCGGGTCGGTGAGCGGAGGCTGGCGGGGCGAGTACTTCACTAACCGCGACCTTAGCGGAGCCGCCGCGCTGATCCGCACCGACTACAGCATCGACTTCGACTGGGGGGAGGGGGTCCCGGCCCTCTCAATCCCGGCGGACAACTTCTCGGTCCGCTGGACCGGGGCGACCAGCTTCGAGGCGGGCACCTACCGCTTCACGGTGGTGGTGGATGACGGGGCCCGCCTGTTCGTAGACAACAATCTGGTCTGGTCAGAATGGGAGGATGGCGGCGAGCGGGAGTTGAACGTCGAGGTCGGGCTGAGCGCAGGCAGCCATGCCCTCAAGCTCGAATTCTACGATCACACCCGCGACGCCCGGGTCCGCCTGAGCTGGGTGAAAGTGACCGCTACCTCGACGCCAACCGCTACGTCAACGGTAACGCCCAGCCCTACCGCGACAGCCACGTCCACTTTAACCGCCACCCTCGAGCCGACCGCAACTCCCACTTCGACCACCACCTCCACGCCAACCGAGACCGGTACCCCTTAACCGACGCTCACACCGGCCTAATCGCGTCTGCGAAGAGCAACGGAGTCTAGGTTGCCAGCATGACCGGACCTGCGGTTGAATGTCAAGTCAGCTCCATGACCAGGCAGCCGGATCCCATCTCCCGGCGATGTTCCCTGCCATGATGGGATTCAAGAAGGCCTTAGCCGCCTCGGTCGCCGCGCCCAGGTCTTTCCACTCCAGCCCCAGTTCGCGCGCGGAACTGCGGAACGAGGACTCCCATTTCGAAGGCGGGTTGGGCAGTCGATCAGGTAGCAGATGTGTGGACCGCGCCGAGAAGGTGGCCTGGATCGCGGCCGCCAGCTTCCTGCCATCGAGTCGCGATTGGCTCGCGATCAAAAGGATATCCACCAGGTCTCGTACGCGGGTGTTTTCGATGCCGTGATGGAGCCGGGTGTAGGCATGCAGCTTCTCGGCGATCTGTTGCGTGAGGGGATAGGTTGGAAAGGGAACGGGTGCGATGCCGGCGAAGGCCAGGAGCTCGGAGGTCTCCAAGATCTCCGGCTGCTCCACGATTGGATCTCCCGAACCGACGTCCACATGAAAGGTCTCGAAGCTGCGGCCGTCGAGCAAGGAGCGGACCGAGAAGCGTTGGCCCCCGGGCTGATCCTCCATGGGCTCGCTCTGTGGACTTCCAACCTCGAAGCCGAACCAATCTCCAAGATCAGTCGAACCCGCCTGCCTAAGCATGTCCCAGGCCGGCAAACTGGTATCGCGCATCAGCAGGTCGAGATCCTTGGTGGTGCGTGACCTCACTCCGAACCGCAGCTGAAGTGCGAAGCCACCCATAAGGACCCACGCCTCGGGGCTGGCAGCATGGAGGCGCGCCAGGAGACGATCGAACGTGACCAGTTTGCGCAGTCGAATGAGCGGCAGACCGCTTCCCAGGCTGTTCCCGCGTAGGCGGTCTTCCAGAGCCCGGCGGAATGCGGAGCCCGTCTTGTACTTCATCTCGGCAGTCCTTGGAGAGAGCGGGCGATAATCCGGGCGGCCCTCCCTCCGTACTTCCTGCCAGCCCTCCGAAGCTCAACCGACCCAATGAGGCCGCGATCGACGGCCTCTTGGATGGCCTGGCGAACGAACTCCTCAGCAAGCCCTGCAGCCGCGACATCGGCGATCGTCCTGGGGACTGTGGTTACTGCCAGCCCTTCCCGGCTCGTGACCTCCGAAGATTCAATTCCCTTTGTATGAAGCCGGATCCCCCTCCGGCGCCGTGAGGCGGTCCGTGGAACCGTGACGTGGACCTGCGTTGGCAGCGAGTCGGTGAGATCGTAGAGAGCCAGGGCGCTCGCGTGGGAGATCACCGAGCGCGGACCGGTTCGGAGCAGCGCGATGAACAGGTCTTCGTGGGGGGAGGCCGGAAAGCGCTTAAGCCGATAGACACCGTGCGCAACCCGTCCGAAGAGCCCGCTCTTCGTGTGGTGGGTGAGCAGACTTCTCGAGAATCCGGCGCTTCGGGCTTCCGTGGCGGTGAAGTACCCCCCATGGCTCTCGGAGGCCTGATATAGTGAATCGTGATCTGGGTTGGTCATTTTGTGTGCAGATGGTTCAATCTTATCAATCTTATTACACACATAATACCACAATCAAACCGGAAGAGCCACAAATGACTTCATGATTGCGCGCTCAAGATTGTCAGGTTTCGAGAGCGCCCTGCGAGGGTCTGAGAGGGCCGATTTCGGAGAATAAGCAACGGCTCGGCGGACCAGAGGCGCGGCAACGAGGGTCAAGCGCGCCAGGGGCATCCGGCCTTCCCGGCCGAGAGCAAAGGTGATGACATGCAAACGGAGGCTTCCCCAACCAAGGCGCCCGCTCGCACCGAAGAGCCGCAGGTCCCCAAGCGACCACTCCAACTCGCCGCTGCCGCACTGGTACTGGGGGTGGCGGTCGACGTGCTCTTCGACGGCCACCTGCCGGGAATCTCCTTCCCGATCTGGGCCGCACTTTCCACCGGCGCACTGTTGATCTCCGCCCGGTGGGAAGGCGTGCGGGCCGACCGCTCGGCGCTGATCCTGGTCCCGGCGATCCTTTTCTTCTCGGCCATGATCGCCTTCCGGCTGGAGCCGATGACGTTGGCCCTCAGCCTGCTTTCCACCCTACTGATCTTTGGACTGTGGGTGCGAACACTCCGAGATGGCCGGCTCCCGCGCTTCGGCTGGGTCGACTTCGGCCTGGCCTGGATCACTGTCCCACTCGACTCGCTGCTGCGGCCGTGGCCGGCCCTGGCCGTCGCCACCCGGACTGTGGCCGGCGACCGGGCAACCCGCAGCCGCGGCGCGGCCGTGCTGCGCGGCCTGCTGCTGGCCCTTCCGGTGTTGATCGTGTTGGTGGCGCTGCTCGCCGCGGCCGATTTTGTTTTCCGCGATCTGATCGAAGGGCTGCTGACCTGGCTGGACATCGAGTGGATCCGGGAGACGATCGGCCGCAGCATCGTGATTGGGTTGAGCGGCCTCTTCAGCCTGGGCGCGCTGGTCGCGGCGCTGCGCGATCGGGAGCCGCGGGAATTGATGGGCGAGCAGAAGTCGCTGCTCAAGCCCTTCCTGGGGTCCATCGAGACCGGGGTTGTGCTCGGCGCGGTGGACCTGGTCTTCGCGGTGTTCGTCGCCATTCAGTTCGCTTACCTTTTCGGCGGGGAAGCAAACATCACGGCGGCCGGCTATACCTACTCTGAGTACGCCCGGCGCGGTTTCGGCGAGCTGGTGTGGGCCGCCGGTCTCAGCCTGGGTCTGATTCTGGCGCTGGCTCACCTGGGCCGCCGCGAGGGCCCTCGCCAGCGGACTACTTTCAATGGTTTGGGCAGCGGGCTGATCGTGATGCTGGGGGTCACACTGGCTTCCGGGCTGATGCGCCTGCTCTTGTATGAAAACGCCTATGGGTTCACTCGGCTGCGCACCTACACGCACGTGTTCATCTTCTGGCTGGCCGCACTGCTTGTAGCGTTCGCGGTGCTGCTCTTCCGGGGTCGTTTGAGAGCGCTGGCACCGGCCAGCGTCCTCGCTGGATTCGGGTTCGTGGCGACCCTGGGGCTGATCAACGTGGATGGGTTCATCGCCGCCCGCAACTTGGCCCGGCTGCAGGCCAGCGGTGAGCTGGATGTGCCCTATCTTGCCCAGCTTAGCGGCGACGCCATCCCCACCTTGGCAGCCAGCCTGACCGAGGGCTCCCCGCCGGAGCTGTTGGCTCACCTCGCTTGCCAACGCGCGATTCGTACGGATCAACAGTCCGACACCAGCTGGCAATCGTCGAACTGGGGGCGGCGGGCAGCTGCACAGGCGCTGGATGAGATCCTAGTCAAGCTCAGGCGGTATGCCGTGGATCGAGAGGACCTGACCTGGATGGTCGCCGGCCCGGGGGTCGAAGCGACCCCCTGCCTCGGCCAGTGGGTGGATTAGTCAACGGCGCCGGTCGGCTCTAGACGCCCGGGGACTCCGGGATCAGTGCCGCTCGGCGAGCATTTCTTCGACCAGCCGCTTGCGCCGCAGCATGGATTTGGCCGGCAACAGACCGGCGAGCGCGCCGATCAGCGGCGTCGCGGCCCAGCCAATCAGTCCCAGGGTGACCGCTGGGCGCAGGGCGTTGACGGCCTCCGCCCAGTGATCCATGTCGGTCAGCCCCCAACTGACCCCCCCGTACACGGTCGCGACGATAATGGTGATCCCCACTCCGCCAATCACGCCGAGCGCGCCCCCCAGCCAGGCAATCAGCGCCGCTTCGCCGGCCACCACAGCCTGGATCTGACGGCGGGTGGCGCCTACCGCCCGGAGCAGGCCGAACTCCTGCCGGCGCTCGACGACGCCGGCGGTTAGCGTGTTTACGACTCCCAGGCTGGCAGCGATCACCGCCAACACCGCCATGGCGTCCAGTACGATCGGTACCCGGGCCAGGATGTCCTGCTGGGCATGGCCCATCGCCTCCATCGAGACGATCGCCACGCCGGGCGTGCGCGCCGCGAGCTGCATCAGATCACGGTTCAGCGCGGTACGGTCCACCCCCGGGCCGGGCTTTACCATCAACGCGAACGGATCGCCGGCCTCCAGCCCCGCCGCCTCCGGTGTAACGATGATCGAGGCGGCCGCGAACACCGCACCGATCCCGGCGACGGTGCACGGCACGGGTCCCCGCGGCCCGGTAAGTTCGATTGGATCACCAACGACAGCTCCAAGCTTACCGGCGATGCTCGGCATGATGAGGACTGCGCAGCCGGCCTCCATGATCGGCAGTGCGGTTTCCCAGTTGCCCTCGTTAAAGGAAAACAGCCATTCGCCGGCCGTGGCCGCCTGCTCCGCCCGCATCACGAAAGAGAAATAAGTAGAGCCAAAAAACGAAAGCTCCGGGACGGTCAAGTATCCGAACTCGAGCACTTCTCCCCGACCTTCCATCACCTCCTCCACATCGGCGATTGCCTGCGGGTCGAGCCGCAAGCTGTCTGCATCGACATAGGTCGCCATACCAGCTAGCGGATCGAAGGCAGCCACCGCCCAGGCCCCGAGCTGCATCGCCTCTCTGAGCTTGGGGACCATCAACGACTCGGTCGCGAAGCGGGTGAACCCCATCACGCCTACCACCAGGGAGAGCCCCACCGCCATCGAGAGGACGGTGAGGGTCACCCGCCGCCGGCCGCGGCGCAGATTGTCGGAGAGCAGCAGACCAGCGGCTCCGCCGATCCGACCCAAGGGCGCCCGGACCGCGCGTCCCAGCTGCCCGCTCGCTGAGGAAGCAAGCAGCATCAGGAACCCAAACCATGCCAGGCCAAATAGGGCCGCCGAGCGGGCATCCCAGGGGGGCTTCAGCCAGTCGGCCGGCGGCGCCAGCCAAAGGTAGGCCAGGATTGACCCCAGGCCGCCCACGCCAACCCAACCCCGCCAGGCAGGCGACTGCTCCAAACCGGCGGCTTCTGCAGGTCGTCTGGCAGCCAGCGGTGAGACACGGGTCGCCGCCACCGCCGGGATCAGGGCCGAGGCGAACGCGACGCCGAATCCGACCAAACCGGCCAGGGCCAACGCGGCTGCCCGCGGCGGGCCGACCTCGAAGACGAACATGCCCTGCGGGGTGACCGCCTGCAGGGTGGCAACCGTGAGGCGGCCCATCCACGGACCTCCTACCAACCCCAGCGAGACCCCAAGCAGAGCGGTGAGCAGCGCCTCGCTCAACGTCAGGCGCAGCACCTGGCCGCCGGTCATACCCACCGTCCGTAGGGTGGCCAGGCGGCGGCGCCGGCGAGCGATCGACATCCCGAAGGCATTGAACACGATGAAGCCGGAAGCAAGGCTGATTCCGATCCCGAGCGAGGTGAGGTTGGACCCGAGCTGGTCGGTCAGCCCGGCCATGAGGGTCCGCACGTCGGGCGAATCACGCATGGCGTTCAGCACCGCACCGCGAGTCACGTCGGAGGCGACGATGACTGCCACCCCCAGCGCGACCGCCGAGGCGCTGAGCGCCCAAAGCAGCTTGGCGCCAGTGAACTCGCGCCAGGCGAGGCGCAGTTCAATCATATTGGCCAGGCTCACAGCTCGAGCTCAGCCATCGCGCCAGCGATGGCCTCAATCCGATTCGCGGCATCGCCGAGCCGCAGCTGGTGCACGAGCCGGCCGTCCTGCAAGAAAACCACTCGATCTGCACGGGAGGCCGCAAATGGATCGTGAGTGACGATCACGATCGTCTGGCCCCGGTCGTCGCTCGCCATCCGAAGCAGGGTGAGCATCTCGGTCCCCGAGCGGCGGTCGAGATTGCCGGTGGGCTCATCGGCCAGGATTACAGCCGGGTCGGTGACGAGCGCCCGCGCTAGGGCTACCCGCTGCTGCTCGCCGCCTGAAAGCTGGTCCGGGAGGTGGTTAGCGCGGTCCGCCAGCCCGACCAACGCAAGCAGATCCTGGACCCTGCCCCAGTACTCTCGGCGGCGGGCCCCCTCCAGCAGCAGTGGCAGCGCGACGTTTTCCGCGGCGGTGAGGGTGGGCAGGAGATTGAAGAACTGAAAAACGAACCCCACCTGCCTGCGCCGGAGCAGCGTGAGCTCGTCGGCCTTCATCAGCCCCAACCTGCTTCCGCCGAGGGTGATCTCGCCCTCGCTGGCGTCGTCCAGCCCGCCTAGCAGGTGCAGCAGCGTTGACTTGCCTGATCCGGAGGGTCCCATGATGGCGACGAACTCCCCGGGCGCGACCGTGAAATCCACTCCTTGCAGGGCAGCCACTTCCAGCTCGCCGATCTGATAGCGCTTGATCAATCCGCTGGCCTGAATCACGGCGTCCATCGATGTCCTCCATTGATTGCCCGGTCACAACAAATGACTTGCGGG
>Ga0326597_10006314_pt1 | contig 16274 bp, 19 predicted proteins | sample RVTome_12_FD_203789 | JGI IMG/M metagenome (GOLD analysis project Ga0326597, IMG submission 203789) | Soil microbial communities from uranium-contaminated site in the Upper Colorado River Basin, Wyoming, United States - RVT100D185 | ecosystem: Environmental > Terrestrial > Soil > Contaminated >...
GTTTGAAGTTGTCGGTAATGACATCACTACAACTGATATGCTGAAGGATAAACCAAAGGGAGTTGACGGATGGTTTTTAATGGGGAGTAAATATGATTCATACGAAATAGGTGCATCAGAGGAAAAGCACAATAACAACTCTGTTTACTATATAAAATCAATTAAACCTGTAACCGAGGGATTTGGTACAATTTCAAAAAGGATGCCGCCGGGAGATTATACAGGTGAAAGAGTTCGCTTAACGGGTAACATCAAAACTGCAGACATCGATGGCTACGTTGGCATGTGGATGCGGGTTGATGGTCCTGAAACACATGAGACAGGAAAAAGTTTATCTTTCGATAATATGAACAACAGACCCATTAAAGGCACAAATGACTGGAAGAAGTATGAAATTGTTCTGGACGTTCCCGGTAGCAGCATTGAAATATTTTACGGAGTACTCGTTTCAGGCAACGGGCAGGTATGGATTTCAGACTTATCTTTTGAAACAGTAGGTAATGACGTGCCGGCAACGGATATGCTGAAACAGTAATTAAAGCACTCCATTTAAATCATATTCCTTTGCCTCGGTAATTTTAACGTCTGCAAAATCACCTGTTCTCACAAAGTTTTTATCGGCTCCTACATAGACTTCATTATCCACTTCGGGTGAGTCATATTCCGTTCTGCCGATGAAATAATCTCCTTCTTTCCGGTCAAACAATACCCGCAGAGTTCTACCAACCAGCGATTTATTATGCTCGAGTGAAATCTTCCTCTGCAGCCTCATAATTTCATCAGCGCGCTGTTGCTTAATTTTTTGGGGAACGTCATCGATTAAATTATAGGCGTGAGTGTTTTCTTCATGCGAGTATGTGAACACACCAAGCCGCTCGAATTTTGAATCTTTGACCCACTGCTTCAATTCCTCAAAATGGTTATCTGTTTCGCCGGGGTAGCCGCAAATCAAAGTTGTGCGGATTGCAATGCCCTGAACTTTATCCCTGATTGTATTTACCAAATCGATTGTCCTTTGTCTCGTTGTTCCGCGCCGCATTGATTTTAAAATATCGTCATTAATATGCTGAAGCGGCATATCAAGGTATTTGCAGATTTTCGGTTCCTCCCTCATTACATCAAGCACATCCAGTGGAAAGCCCTGCGGGAAAGCGTAATGCAATCGCAGCCAATCAATTCCGTCTACATCACAAAGTTTTTTCAGCAAATCCCCAAGCACCCTCTTTTTATAGATATCAAGTCCGTAATAAGTTAAATCCTGTGCAATTAGTATAAGCTCCTTAACTCCCTGCCTTGCGAGCGACTTCGCTTGCTTAACTAGCTCTTCAATAGGAATCGAAATATGCCCGCCTCTCATTAACGGAATCGCGCAGAACGAACACGGTCTGTCGCACCCTTCCGATACCTTGAAGTAAGCGTAATGCAGGGGAGTAGTGAGAAGTCTTTCGCCGATTAACTCGTGCTTGTAATCGGCGTTTAGGGTTTTTAATAGCCGCGGTAAATCTCTCGTGCCGAAGTATTCATCAATATTAGGAATTTCCTTTTCAAGTTCCGGCTTATAGCGTTCGCTAAGACATCCGGTTACGTAGACTTTCTCAACCAGCCTCTTTTCTTTTGCATCAGCCCATTCTAGAATAGTGTTTATCGATTCCTGCTTGGCGTTATCAATAAATCCGCATGTGTTGATAATAACAACAGGTGCATCAGATGAATCATCTTCATGTGAAACAATAAAATCGTTTGCCTTAAGTTGTCCCATAAGGACTTCCGAGTCGTAAATATTCTTAGAGCAGCCGAGAGTTATTACGTTAACCCTGTTATTTTTTATTGTTTTTGTTTTCATTTGTCTGAACCTTGATTTACTTGATAAAAGGATTATCATGATTAAAAGCCCATCAAGGTAATCCTCTAATCCTGCGAATCAAGGTTCAAATTTTATTATTATGTACTCTTTTAAATTCTAAACTCTTTCCTCCAAAGTTTATTAGCAAGCCAACTTCCATTTTATAAGCCTCCAAATAATTCATCGCTTGAGCAAGGTGAACATCCTCCAATTGTCCAATAGCCTTCAGTTCAACCATAACTTTATCTTCTACAAAGAAATCTATACGTCTTGTTCCGATTTCAAATTCTCTGTAATGAATTGGCATTTCTTTTTCTCTTTCAAATCCTAAATTATCGAGCCTCATTTCAATTTCCATTGCTCTTTGATAAATGACTTCCTGAAAGCCATTACCCATCGCTGAATGAACTCTCATTGCACATCCAATTATTCTTTTTGTTAGTTCTTCGTATTTCATAATTTTTGTCAGAACCATGATTCTCCTGATTAAACGATTAATACGATTAGAACAATCAAGGCAATCCTTTAATCCTACGAATCAGGGTTCAGACTTTAGATTGTAAAGATAAAAAGATATATCTGCCTAAATAAGGAATTTAATTATGCTTATTGCAGTTATTTTAAGTAACTTTGTATAATTTCAATAAATAAATTACTTAAGATGCCAATTACAATATATCCTTTTGAACAGCAGGAGCCGGGCGGCTTTAACGGCGGCGAAATCCTTGAAAACCGGCCCATAGTTATGTCGCATAATCCTTCTCACCTGCTTCCGTATTCAAATTTATTTTACTGGGCGCACGCGTGGTCAGATAATGGCAGCACAATCGGCGAGCACCCTCATAAAGGATTTGAAATTATGACCTTCATATTGAAAGGCACTATCGAGCATTATGACACAAAAAACAGGAAATGGATTCCCTTAAGCACGGGCGATGCGCAGATAATCAGGGCGGGAAGCGGAATCAGCCACTCTGAAAAGATCAACGCAGGCTCGCATGTATTCCAGATTTGGTTTGACCCTGACGTTAGAAAAACTATGTCTGCACCTGCAAGCTATAATGATTACCCATCAAAAGATTTTCCCGTTGCAAGCATAAACGGGTTTGAGGTTAAAACCTATGTCGGCTCTGGTGCGCCGGTTGAAATGGAAGCACCCGATATAAAAGTAATGGAAATATCTTTCGGAAAGGGTTCTCATAAACTCGGACTGAATAAAAATAAAATAAACTCCGCTTACTTAATTGAAGGCGAATTAAAAATCAATGATAAGCAAATGAAGGCAAACGATTTTGCCCTTATAAAAGATGAAGAAGAATTCAGCTTTGAATCAGACAGGGAAGGAAAAATATTTTTAATTGAATCTCCTGCAAAGCTTCAATACAAAACTTACGCAGAATTTTAAATTAAAAGCTTTACCATGAAATCAAAATTTATCTTTTTAATGGCTCTTTTTTACAGTATTTTAATGTTTTTAGGATGCAAGCAAGTTAAGTCCAGACCTGAAAACACAGTGTCTTCGGATAAAATTTCTTTTTATGATTATTTCGCCTCAAATCCGTCAGCAAAAGTAAAATCAATTGACGGTGATGAAGTTGACTTTAATCAGTTTAAGGGGAAGAAAATTTTAATTATTAATGTTGCATCGGAGTGCGGCTATACGCCCCAATATGAAGATTTGCAGAAATTGTATGAGGCAAATAAAGATAAGCTTGTAATACTCGGATTCCCTGCAAATAATTTCGGGAGACAAGAACCGGGTAACAACGAAGAAATAAAATCCTTCTGCAAGGAAAACTACGGTGTAACTTTCCCGATGTTCGAAAAAATTTCCGTTATAGGCGATAACCAGCACCCGCTATACAAATGGCTTACAAGCACTGAGCTCAACGGCTGGAACAATCAAGCTCCGACATGGAATTTCTGCAAATACTTAATTGATGAAAACGGCGGGCTTATTAAATATTATTCTATGCGTGTAAAGCCGTTTGATGAGGAAATTGTTTCCCAGCTGAATTGATTTTGTCTGAACCATGATTTGCCTGATTTTAGGATTAGCATGATTAAAAGCCAATCAAGGCAATCCTATAATCCTGCGAATCAAGGTTCAAAGGTTTTTAAAAGCCAACCCCGAATTACCTCTAATTAAATAATTGTAATTTTAATGATTTACCTAATTACTTACAACCCGCTAAAAAGGTTATTGACTTTAATTTTAGGTATGCCTAAATTTGTAATAAGATTAACCTAATTCTTTTATTAATATATGCCATCACAGTCAAAAGAAGATTATTTAAAAAATATCTATCACATTCAGGAAGAAGGTTCTAAGGCAAACACGGGTAACCTTGCTTCGATTCTTTCGGTTTCGCCCGCATCGGTAAGCGAAATGGTGACAAAGCTTTCAAAGCAGGGATGGATTGAAAACGAGCCATATCACGGGTTCAGACTCACAGAGGAAGGTGAAAAGATTTCAATCGGATTGATACGCAAGCACCGCCTGCTTGAGGTTTTTTTATTCCAGAACCTGAATTACCAGTGGGATGAAGTCCACGCCGAAGCTGAAAGAATTGAACACGTGGTCTCGGATAAATTTATTGACAAGCTTGATGAATACCTCGGCAACCCGAAGTTTGACCCGCACGGCGACCCTATTCCCGATAAGAACGGCAGAATTCCCGCCACGCACTACAAATTATTGAGTAATGCAGAGGCGGATAAGGATTATACAATTGCAAAGGTTAACGATACTTCAAAGGAAATTTTAAAATATTTTTCTAAAATTGGTTTGAAGCTTAATTCAAAAATTCACTTAAACGAAAAAATAGAATTCGACGGCTCGGTGCTGATTTCCCTCAGCGGGAAGAAACACCTTTTAAGCCAGAAGATGTCGGAAAATATTTTTGTCGTTGACTGAATATTTAAATTTAATTACTCTAGAATTGAATATGAAAAAAATATTATTAATGTTATTGATTTCTGTTTTCTCTCTTTTATTAATAAGCTGCGGAGGAAAACAAAACGCAGGAACAAATAAAACAGATAAAATCATAGCTGTATCCACAATCACTGTAATAAATGATATTGTAAAAAATATCGGCGGCGATAAAGTCGAAGCCAAAAGCATTTGCGGAGTGGGTATCGACCCGCACACCTATAAAGCTAAGCCAAATGACCCGAGAACGGTTTCGGAATCCGATATAGTCTTCATCAACGGGTTCGGGCTTGAGCACTGGATTGAGGAAATGGTGCGCAATGCAGGAGGCAATAAAAAAGTCGTTACCGTAACGGAGGAAATAACACCAATGACAGATGAAAAGGGATTCGGTGACCCTGACCCGCACGCCTGGTTTAATGTGCAGTATATTAAAACCTATTCAAAGAATATAACAAAAGCGCTGATTGAAATGGATAAACAAAACGAATCGTATTACAAGCAGAATCTTGATAATTATTTAAAAAAGCTCGATTCATTGGACAGCTGGGTGAAGTCCGAAATTCAGAAAATACCTGAGCAGAAACGGGTGCTTATAACTTCGCATGATGCATTCCGTTACTTCGGCAAGGCGTACGGACTTGAGGTGAATGGCTTGCAGGGCATTTCCACCGAGGCGAAAGCGCAGACGGAGGATGTGAAAAAGCTTGTTGATTTGATAAAAGAGAGAAAACTCAGTTCGGTATTTATCGAAACGAGCGTTAACCCAAAGCTGCTTGAGGAAATTTCCAAGGAAACAGGTGCGAAAGTCGGCGGCACCTTGTATTCAGATTCAGTCGGCGATGAGGGAACATTCGAAGGCACTTACATAGGAGCGGTAACGCACAATGTTAATACAATTGTTAATGCACTGAAATAATTTGTATTAAATAATATGAACAAAAAATACATTCGTAATTATCTTGTAATATTTTCCCTGTCGCTTGCTCTCGTGGCGGTCTTTCATTCATGTGATTTCTTTTTGACTCCACCGGTAGCTGATGATGAAACACTTGACGGCCCGATTGAAGGTCTTACAAGCGACCAGCTTCGGATGTTCTTCCTCGGTGATGAACAGTTTAACAAAGTTTTTTCCTTTAATGAAGGGCTTGGACCGATTTTTAACAATACCGCATGTGGAAGCTGCCACGTTGATGACGGGAAAAGTCATCCTTCTGCAAATCTGAAGAGATTCCAGAAAAATTTAGGTAATGGAACCTATGACCCGCTCACAGAGCTCGGCGGCTTACAGCTTCAGGATAAGTCTATCCCAGGCTATCCTGCCGAGACCATTCCGCCCGAGGCAAACGCAATTTCCGTGCGAAGCGGACCTATCGTAGTTGGACTTGGCTTGATAGAAGCCATTTCTGATTCAACAATACTTGCGTATGCCGACCCCAACGACCAGAACAATGATGGAATTTCAGGTAAGCCGCAGCTAATAAGCGCACCTTCTTTTTTAAACCTTCCTCCGGGACCTTACGGCGGTAAATACCTTGGGAGATTTGGAAGGAAAGCGGGGGCAATAAATCTGCTTCAGCAAACAGTTGAAGCTTATCATCAGGATATTGGAATAACTACGGATTTAATCCCCTTTGAAAATTACAATCCGTTAGCGGGCGGCTATATTGATCCGGTCCCAGACCCCGAAGTTACATCAAATACAGTTCAGTTCGTAGTCTTTTATCTGAAAACTTTGAAACCTCCAATAAGAAGAATGCAAAATGACCTCAAAGTAATAGCCGGAAATACCAAGTTTAACGAAATTGGCTGCAACAGATGCCACGTTCCTTCAATGCAGACCGGTTACAGCCCCATAAACGCTTTAAGCTATAAGCAGGTGAATTTATACTCCGATATGCTGCTCCACGATATGGGGGATGAGTTAGCTGACAATTTTATTGAAGGCGAAGCAAATGAAAGAGAATGGAGAACAACTCCGCTATGGGGACTCGGAATCATCCATAATGCAACAGGAGGAATGCCTTTTTACATGCACGATGGCAGAACCTCTGACCTGATTGAAGCAATACGGCTGCACGGCGGTGAAGCCGAAGCCATAAAACAGGCGTTCATGAACCTGGGTGAAACGGACAGGCAGAATGTAATAGCATTTTTAAAGTCACTATGAATATCTCACGAAAAGATTTTATAAAGAAAACCACACTATTATCAGGCGGACTTGTTTTACTGCCTGTGATTGGAAATTTTGCGGGTTGCTCAGCAGGCACGGAATCAACGAAGGTTACGGTTTCAGACGAGGGAATAATAAAATATAATACCAGTGATAAGCTTAAAAATCCCGGCGATAGTGAATTGATTGAGATAGAAAAAACGGGCTCAAAAATATTACTGATTAAAAAAGAAGATTCTGGATTTGCGGTGCTGAACTCTGTTTGCACTCATAAGGGGTGTGAGCTGGTTAAGAAAAGGGATTTTCTTGATTGCCCATGCCACGGCTCGGAATTTGATTTCAGCGGAAAAGTGATCAAAGGTCCCGCTAGCGAGCCGCTGCAGAGCTTCAAAACTGAGTTTGACGGTAAAAATACAGTAACAATTTTCCTAAAGTAAGTTTACATATGAAAAAAATAATTATAATACTTATAATTCAATGGATTGTATTTCAGTCTTTATACTCACAGTCTAAAGACACAGCAAAAGTTACTGACCCATTATATCAAAAACCTTTTCTGCTTAAGTTCGGCAACCTGCAGCTTGGCGGATATACTGATATGAGCTATGAGTTTGAAAGGGAAAACGGCATCACGGAAGAAGCTACATTCAAAGCCAACAGGTTTAATATTTTTGTTTACTCAAGATTTTTCAACAGGGCAACAATATTCGGGGAAATAGAATTTGAAGAAGGAGCGGAGGAAATTGCACTTGAAATAGCGCAGCTTGATTTTGAATTAACCGAAGCATTGAATCTCCGCGCTGGAATTTTACTGCCGCCGCTCGGCAGGTTTAACGTAAACCATGATTCACCCAAAAATGATTTCACGCGAAGACCGCTTGTTTCGACAGAAATTATTCCATCAACTCTCTCGGAAGTCGGCGGCGGGTTATTCGGAAATGTTTATGCGGGGAGAATGAGATTCGCTTACAACATGTACCTTACTAACGGATTTACTGACGGAATAATTTTGAATGGGCAGGGAGGTACAAGCTTCCAGGCGGGCAAACCTTCGCTCGGCGAAGATAATAATACAGCGCCCTCATACACCGGCAGGATTGGATTTATCCCTGTTCCGGGAATTGAGGCAGGGCTTTCATTCCATACAGGTGCGTATAATACGTATTCGGTTGAAGGCGTGGACATAGATGAAAAAAGAAATGAAATGATTCTGGCGGCGGACTGGGACTTCTCCAGAAGTTTTAAGTTCGGTACCTTGCGCCTGAGCGGTGAGTTTGCCTATGCAAATGTTGATATACCTGAAAACCTGGCAAGCATTTATGCAGGAAAACAGCAGGGTTATTATGTAGACCTGGCATATGATTTCCTCAAGGCTTTTGTAAAAATTCTGCCAAGGTCTTACTTTACTTTTGCTCTCAGGTATGATGAAATTCATTTAAACAAAGATATCGATGGAGATTTGACAAGGCAGTTCTCGATTGGCTTAAACTTCAGGCCGTTTGAGGATTCGGTATTCAGGATTAATTATTCAAGGGGATGGTCTTACGATAAAGTAAATAACTTAACGCATACTGCTTTGATGACAGCTTCAATTGCAACTTATTTTTAGTGAAGCATATTTAAAAATGAACGTAATATCAGTAAAAAACTTAACGATATCTTATCATAAAAAACCTGCAATCAAGGGTATTAATCTTGAAATCGATTCAGGCAGTGTGATGGGCATAATCGGTCCAAACGGAGCGGGTAAATCAACTCTGCTTAAGGGAATTCTCGGTTTGCTTCCGTTTGATACAGGTGAAGTAAAAATTTTCGGTAAAGATATCGATGCGTCGCGGAAACGTATTTCATACATACCACAGCGTGAGCAGTTTGACTGGGATTTTCCCATTAACGTCCATGATGTTGTTATGATGGGACGGTATGCTCATTTGCCGATGATTGGTTTCCCAAAAGCAAAAGACAGGGAAATCGTCGAAAAAGCCCTGCAAAAAATTGAAATGCATAAGTTTGCGGACAGGCAAATCAGGAATTTATCGGGCGGGCAGCAGCAAAGGATTTTCCTCGCCCGCTCACTTGCGCAAGAGAGCGATGTTTATTTTCTTGATGAGCCGTTTGTGGGAGTCGATGCGAAAACCGAAAAAGCAATATTCAACCTGATGAAGGAGCTGAAAGATAACGGCAAAACTATTCTCGTAGTTCACCACGACCTTGGCAAAGTGCTTGAATATTTCGATAAGCTGATTTTGATTAATCAAACTCTCATTGCATACGGCAAAACGAAGGACGTGTTTACTCCTGATACGATTAACAAAACCTATGGCGGAAGGTTAACCATACTTCAAAGAACGGAAGAGCTAATTAATGGATAATGGATAATGGATAATGTATAATTGACAATGAAAAACAATAATGTAATCGGAGATAAATCATATAAATTTGCTTTAAGAATAATTAAGCTATACCGATATTTAACTGAAGAGAAAAGAGAGTTTGTATTGAGCAAACAAATTTTACGGTCCGGTACCTCAATTGGTGCAAATGTTAAAGAAGCGTTACAAGCTGAATCAAAAGCTGATTTTATTCACAAATTAAATATTGCTTTAAAAGAAGCTTTGGAAACCGAATATTGGCTCGACTTATTAAACGAGTCAGAATTAATTGATAAAAAATCCTATGACTCAATTGTTTCTAATTGTATAGAATTAATAAAACTAACAACGGCAATAATTAAAACCAGCAGGAAAAATCTCAAATTAAAATAATTATCAATTATCAATTGTCAATTATCAATTATACTTGGAAGTAATTAATCAATACATAATAGAGCCCGTTCAATACGAATTCATCCAGCGGGCGTTAATAGCCTCAATTACCATCGGTATAAGCTGCGGGTTAATAGGGACTTACATAATGCTCCGCAGAATGTCCCTAATTGGTGATGCGCTAGCACACGCTGTGTTGCCGGGTGTTGTAATAAGCTTTATGATTGCAGGCAAGGGTGAGTTAAGTCTGTTTATAGGAGCCGTTATTGCGGGTATTGTTACATCATTGCTTATTGGATTTGTAAACCGCAACTCAAAGATTAAGGAAGATACATCAATCGGAATAATTTTTACCGGTGCATTTGCGCTTGGGGTTTTGCTTGTTTCGCAATTAAAGCAGGTGCATATTGATTTATCGTCCTATTTATTCGGCGATGTGCTCGGAGTTTCAACCGGCGATATAATTCTTTCGATGATTATAATGTTTGTAATTCTCATTTGCATAATACTGTTTTACAAACAGCTCCTCCTTACATCTTTTGACCCGACTATGGCAATGACAATCGGAATTTCAGTAACGGTTGTCCATTATCTTTTGATGTCGCTTCTTTCGATGTCGATCGTTGCCGGCTTGCAGTCCGTTGGTGTTGTGCTTTTGGTTGCGATGCTGATTACCCCCCCTGCAACGGCATATCTGCTTACTACAAGCCTAAAGAAAATTCTTGTTCTCTCATCAATACTCGGTGTTGCTGCGTCAATAATCGGCTTATATATGTCATATCATTTCAATTTTTCTTCCGGCGCATCGATTGTTCTGGTTGCGGTGGTTTTCTTTATGCTTGCATTTGTATTTTCGCCAAAGGAAGGGCTTCTTACAAAATTCTTAAGAAGAAGGGATGCTTCAAAAGCTGTTATAATGGAAGATATAATAAAGCTCGCCTTTAGATTCCAAACAGTACAAGCCAAAAACGAGCTTGTTGAAAAAATATCGGTTGAGCTTGGATATAGAGCATCAAAAGTCGAATCATTAATCAGCCGTCTTGTTACAAACGGGTTAATTTCTTCAGCCAACGGAAGATTTGAATTAACGGAAGCAGGAAAACTGGAAGCCCTAAGGCTAATCCGCATACACAGGCTGTGGGAAACCTACATCACGAAAGAAAAGGTTACAGACCTTGAGCATATCCACCCCGAAGCTGAAAAAATAGAACATCTGCTTCCCGAAGAGCTTGTGGACGAGCTTGATAAAGAACTCGGCTTTCCAGAAAAAGACCCCCACGGCTCGGATATCCCGCGTAAGAAATGAGATTATGTTACAGTGGAGTAGTTCTCATATATTACCACCATAAATCACCTTACCTTGTTTAATCTTTGATTATTAGGTATTTTGAGCTTCATTCAAATCAAAAATCTTGAAAAAATAGGCGTTTAATGGCTATTAAAGATGTATTTATAATTGATGCAACCCGTACTCCTATAGGCAGATACGGCGGCTCATTGAAGGATGTCCGCCCCGATGATATGGCAGCAGGGGTAATAAAAGAAGTTGTAAAGAAGAACTTTGATGATAACGGAATTTCAAAAGAGTTTATTGAAGATGTTATTTTAGGCTGTGCTAACCAGGCGGGAGAGGATAACAGGAATGTAGCGAGAATGAGCCTTTTACTTGCAGGTCTTCCTATCAGCGTTGCCGGGGTGACCGTTAACAGGCTGTGCGGCTCAGGAATGCAGGCGGTAATCGATGCCGTAAGGGCGATTAAGCTTGGCGAGGGAGACATAATTATTGCAGGCGGAACCGAATCCATGACCCGAGCACCGTTTGTTATGCCCAAATCGCCCGAAGCGTTCACGCGCAGCAATGCGGTTTATGATACTACAATCGGCTGGCGGTTCACAAATCCCAAGCTTGCAAGAATGTATTATCCATACTCGATGGGCGAAACTGCCGAAAACGTGGCAAAGCGTTATAATATTTCAAGGGAAAGACAGGATGAGTTTGCCTTCGATTCACAAATGAAGGCGAAGGAAGCGATTTTAAAGGGGAGGTTTAAAAATGAAATTACCCCCGTTGAAATAATTAGCAGAAAAGAAACTCTGATATTTGATACGGATGAATTTCCCCGCCTTGATACTACGATGGAGAAGCTTGCCAAGCTTAAGCCGGCATTTGCCGAGGAAGGGGGAACCGTAACGGCGGGCAACTCCTCCGGAGTTAATGACGGGGCATGCGCGATGCTGCTCGCTTCAGGTGAAAGAGCAGACGAGCTTGGATTTAAAAAAAGAGCACGGATTGTTTCCTCCGCGGTTGCGGGGGTTGAGCCGGACTGCATGGGGCTCGGACCAATTCCTGCCGCGCGCAAAGCTTTGCAAAGGGCGGGATTAAAACTTGAGGAAATAGATTTAATAGAGCTTAACGAAGCTTTCGCTTCGCAATCGATTGCATGTATCGATGAGCTTGGGCTTGACATCAGCAAAGTAAACGTTAACGGCGGCGCTATTGCCCTTGGACATCCGCTCGGAATGAGCGGTGCGAGAATTATTACGACCCTGCTTTACGAAATGGAAAAAAGAAAGCTTCGATACGGTCTTGCCACAATGTGCATCGGTGTTGGACAGGGGATAGCAATGGTTATTGAAAGGATTTGAGATGTGAGATTGAAGACTTGTGATTTAAAATCTCAAATCAAAAATCTCAAATCAAAAATCTCAAATCAAAAATCAGCAGATGAATTTACCTAATACACTAAGTCTGTTAAGAATTGTTCTTTCGCCGTTTTTTTTGTTTCTGTTTTTGTCTGATAATCCGGGTTATGTGTTTCTTTCATTTATAGTATATACTGCAGCTGCGTTAACGGACTGGTATGACGGCTGGTATGCGCGCAAATACGGATTTAAAACAAGATGGGGGCAGTTTTTAGACCCCCTCGCTGATAAAATCTTAACTTCAAGTGCTTTTGTGGGGTTTTATCTTTTGAATAATAAGGACCCGAGGTTTTTTGGTGATTCAGAAATTATTCCGATTGGTATTTTGATTGCAATTATTATTTTCAGGGACATAGTTTTAACTGCGGCGCGTTCTGTTCAGGAAATACGTGGGAAGGAATTCAGGACTTCGCTCGTTTCAAAAACAAAGACGTTTGCACAAATGACATTCATTTTTTTAATTATAGGCTCTTTATCTTTAGCGTCATTATTTCAGAATATGTCGTTAAGTGCATTTTTAATCAGCTATTTACATTCAATTATTAACTATTATTTATTGCTTTTAATCACTATACTAACGGTTGCAAGCGGCGCAGCTTATATATTTGAGTCCAAACCCTGAGTTGTTTTGGGGGAATCAACAGTTACTTAAATAACGTAAATCAGCGAGATGGCATTTAACTTAATAAAGGAAAAAAATCCTGTAAACGATGATGTTAAGGTGCCCTTTGTTGTAAATCTCCTCGGCAGCGGTTTATTCCTTGGTCATATACCAATTGCGTCGGGAACATTCGGAAGCCTGCTTGCGTTTGCAATATATCTTTTGCCTCACTTTTCGGAATTACTTTACATCACCGCTTCAATACTCATATTTTATTTTCTCGGAATTTTTTGTTCGGATAAAATGCTCCTTCGTTACGGGGAAGACCCTCCGGAGATTGTTATTGATGAAATTGTAGGGCAATGGTTTACTTACCTTATCGGCTCTCTTGTTTTTGAAGTTTTTTTCCGCTTCAAATCTTTTGACCCTGGTATTCAGTTTGAAGCCAAGCTGGCATTTGCGTTTATCGGGTTTGTTGTTTTCAGGTTTTTCGATATAGTAAAGCTTGAGCCCGCCAAATATTTTGATAATAAAAACTCCGGATTTGGAATTATGATGGATGACGTTGTATCGGGTTTTTATGCGGGAATTATGAGTGCAGTCTTTACCCATTTTGCGTGGTACCAGTTTTTGAGAAAAATTCTTTTGTAGCCCTTGTTATATGAAAGCCGAAAGCTCGATTCAGGAAACTGTGGGAAAGCTCCTGCGGAAAAAAAAGCTTACAATTTCTGTTGCTGAATCCTGCACAGGGGGACTGGTTGCTTCAAAGCTTACCGATGTTCCGGGAAGTTCCGATTATTTTATTGATGCAATCGTTGCTTACTCAGATGAAGCGAAAATTAGCTTCCTTGGTGTAAAGAATGAGTCAATAAAAAAATACGGAGCGGTAAGCAGGCAGGCTGCAAAAGAAATGGCTCTCGGTGTAAGGAAGCGCTCGAAAACCGATATCGGAATTTCAACAACGGGCATTGCGGGACCCTCCGGCGGAAGCAAAAAAAAGCCCGTTGGAACTGTTTGGATTGGATATTCCGATAAAAATATTACATTTGCAAAGAACTTTATCTTCACCAAAAACCGTTTAAAAAATAAGGATATGATGTCAGATGCAGCCTTGGAAATTCTTAAGAAACAGCTCCTTCAATAAGTCAATAATGCAATTATCAATAGACAGTAATTGTTATGATTGAAATTAAAAATTTAAAGAAAAGCTTCGGCAAAAACGAAGTACTTAAGGGTGTTAATCTCAACATTGACCAGGGAAAAACAACCGTTATTATCGGTTCAAGCGGCTGCGGTAAATCGGTTTTGCTTAAGCATATTGTGGGACTCCTTAAGCCCGATGAGGGGAATATATTAATCGATGGCGAGGATATTACCAAAATGAGCGAGGATGAAGTCTATAAAATCAGGACGAAATTCGGATTTCTTTTCCAAAGCTCGGCGCTGTTTGATTCAATGACGGTCGGGGAAAATGTAGGAATAGCTTTGAGGGAAAACACAAATACCCCGAAAAATGAGATTGACAAAATAATTGCAGAAAAGCTGCGCCTCGTTAACCTTACAGGAACCGAAGACCTGATGCCTGCTGCTTTATCGGGAGGAATGAAAAAGCGTGTTGGGCTTGCAAGGGCGCTGGCTACCAATCCCCAGTATATTTTATATGATGAGCCGACGACCGGGCTCGACCCGATTACAAGCGAAACAATCGATGAGCTTATGGATTCAGTTGCGAGGCATAAGGAGCTTAAAGTGACTTCAATAATAGTTACTCACGATATTTTTACCGTTTATGAAATAGCCGATGTAGTTGCAATGATGCATAACGGTATAATTCATTTTGAAGGCACTCCCGAAGAGCTTCGCTCAACAACCGACCCGGTTGTTAGAGAATTCCTCGAAAGAACCGACCAAGTGAGGGTGAAACGGTAAGTATTGTTTATGTGTATAAATTTTGTTATTTTTGTGTATGAGGACAAATATTGAAATCAACAATAAGCTAATGTCAAAAGCCAAACGGCTTTCCAGACTGAAAACAAAGAAGGATGTAGTAAACCTTGCTCTGGAAAACCTTGTCAAAACCCTCAATAAAAGGTCACTCATTTCCTTAAAAGGCAAGGTTATTTGGCAAGGGAATTTGAAGGAGATGAGGAAGTCATAGAGAGCGGTTTCTTAGTCGATACTTCGGTATGGATAGATTTCTTTAGAAATAAATCCAACAGAGAAACAGAAATTCTTACAAGTACTATTTACGAAAATACTGCCTTTTTTATATGCCCAATTATATTAATGGAAATTCTTCAAGGTATAAAGAAGGATACCGATTATTTTACTATTAAAGAAAAATTATTAAGTATTGATATTCTTGAAATAGAGCACCTTGAGGCTTCAATTGGAGCGGCAGAGCTCTACAGAAACCTGAGGAAGAGAGGCGTTACAATAAAAAAATCAAACGATTGCTTAATAGCTTACTACGCAATATACTTTAATATACCCCTTTTACACAATGATTCGGATTTTGACTTAATTGCTAAGCACACCTCTTTAAAAATTATGTAAATAGAATTCCAAGAAAGAACCGACCAGGTGAGGGTGAAACGGTAAGTAATTAACAATGAGTAATTAATAATTAGTAATTAAAAGCAAGAGCTGGGGCAAGTGCAAAAAAGTCAGATGTCTCCTTTGTGCCTTACTTCCGATGTGTTAGGTCTGCAGACCCGACACCACACTTATCGAAGCAGCAATGACTAAATTGTGCCTTCGTGGCAAAAAAAGTTACACAAACGCCTCTACGCTTCGGGGAGATAAAACCCTTCGCGGGTTTTCCCTTGGAACAATCCTTCTCATAAAATCAAAAAAAAGCTTTGTAGTTGTGCAGCTCGGGCATATTCCAATATCGCCGTCCCAGATTTCTTCGCTGAATGCTTCGGGCAGGTTTCTGTAAATAATATCAGTCGCCTTTTCATGAACGTCCCACAGCCAGTCAGCGTCCGGGGGCTGCTTGCCCTCGTATTCGGTTTCAACCATAGGTATAAAGGGACTCATTATGGGCCAAATGCCTTCCGATGACAAATATTCGATTCCATCTAGAACAGATTCCTTCGGCTCTAGCCCTACTACAAAACTGCTCAATGTCCTTGCTGGCTTTAACAGGTCCCGCGCTTCCTTTAATGATTCAATCCAGCGCTTCCTGCCTACTCTTCTCATCTTTCCTGGGCAGATTTCATTAAACAGCTTCTCATCCCAAATTTCAAGGT
>Ga0326597_10006315_pt1 | contig 16272 bp, 16 predicted proteins | sample RVTome_12_FD_203789 | JGI IMG/M metagenome (GOLD analysis project Ga0326597, IMG submission 203789) | Soil microbial communities from uranium-contaminated site in the Upper Colorado River Basin, Wyoming, United States - RVT100D185 | ecosystem: Environmental > Terrestrial > Soil > Contaminated >...
CCTTCTTCACCTCGGCGGAGTCCGCCACCTCGGCATGGCGCGTCATCGCGCCGACGGTGACGGTCTTGCCGTCGACCTTGATGCCGGCGAGATCCTTGATCATGCCGAGGTCGATGATGTCCGTGGGAGCCGCGAGGCGCAGCTTCATCGCCTGCACCAGCGACTGGCCGCCGGCGAGGATCTTGGCGTCGGCGCTCTTCGCCGCGAGCGCCGCGGCGTCGTTCACGTTCGAGGGACGGTGGTAGTTGAATGCGTGCATGGTGTTCTCCTCAGGCAGCCTTCTTGTTCTGCAATGCTTTCCATACCGTCTGCGGAGTCGCAGGCATGGGCAGATCCTTGATGCCGAGCGCATCCGTGATCGCGTTCATCAAGGCGGCCGGCGCGCCGATGGCGCCCGCCTCGCCGCAGCCCTTCACGCCGAGCGGGTTGTGCGTGCAGGGCGTCTCGCGCGTGTCCACCTGGAACGAGGGCACGTCGTCGGCGCGCGGGATGCAATAGTCCATGAACGAGCCGGTGGTCAGCTGTCCCGTGGCATCGTAGCGGCAGGCTTCCGTCAGCGCCTGGCCGATGCCCTGCGTGATCCCGCCGTGCACCTGGCCCTCGACGATCATCGGATTGATGATCTTGCCGAAGTCATCCACCGCGGTGAAGTTGACCACCTTGGTGGTGCCGGTGTCGCGATCGATCTCGACTTCGCAGACATACGTGCCGGCAGGGAAGGTGAAATTCGACGGATCGTAGAACGCGTTCTCGTTCAGCCCGGGTTCGAGCTTGTCGTGCGGGTAGTTGTGCGGCACGTAGGCGGCGAACGCCACCTCGCCGAACATCTTCTGCTTGTCGGTGCCCGCCACCTTGAACACGCCGCGGTCGTACTCGATGTCGCCTTCCGCGGCCTCCAGCAGGTGCGCCGCGATCTTCTTGCCCTTGGCGATGATCTTGTCCATCGCCTTCACGATCGCGGTGCCTCCCACGGCAATGGAGCGCGAGCCGTAGGTGCCCATGCCGAACAGGATCTTGGAGGTGTCGCCGTGCACGATGTCGACGCTCTCGATCGGCAAGCCGAACCGGTCTGCCACCACCTGCGCGAAGGTGGTCTCGTGCCCCTGGCCGTGCGAATGCGAACCGGTGAACACCGTCACGCTGCCGGTCGGATGCACCCGGATCTCGCCGGCTTCGAACAGGCCCGCCCTGGCGCCGAGGCTGCCGGCGACCGCCGAGGGGGCGATGCCGCAGGCCTCGATGTAGGCCGCGTAGCCCAGGCCGCGCAGCTTGCCGCGCGCCTCGGCTTCCTTCCTGCGCTGCGGGAACCCCGCCACGTCCGCCAGCTTGATGGCGGCGGACATGGTGGCCTCGTAGTCGCCGATGTCGTAGAGCAGCGCCACGGGCGTCTGGTAGGGGAAATTCTTGATGAAGTTGCGCCGCCGGATTTCCGCCGGGTCGAGCTTCATCTCGCGCGCCGCGGTTTCCACCAGGCGCTCGACGACGTAGGTCGCTTCCGGGCGTCCCGCACCGCGGTACGCGTCCACCGGCGCGGTGTTGGTGAACACCGCGGTCACTTCGACGTGGATCACCGGGGTGGTGTATTGCCCGGCGAGCAAAGTGGCGTAGAGGATGGTCGGGATCGCAGAGGCGAAGGTCGACAGGTAGGCCCCCATGTTCGCCGTGGTCTTCACCCGCATCGCGAGGAACTTGCCGTCCTTGTCCATCGCCAGTTCGGCGATGGTGTGGTGGTCGCGGCCGTGCGCGTCGGACACGAAGGACTCCGAGCGCTCGGCGGTCCATTTCACGGGGCGGTTGATCTGCTTGGATGCCCAGGTGACCACCACGTCCTCGGCGTACAGGTAGATCTTCGAGCCGAAGCCGCCGCCGACGTCGGGCGCCACCACGCGCAGCTTGTGCTCGGGCAGGCCGAGCACGAATGCCGCCATCAGCAGCCGCTCCACGTGCGGGTTCTGGTTCGAGACGTACAGCGTGTACGCATCCTCGGCGCGCGAGTACAGCCCGATGGCGGCGCGCGGCTCGATGGCGTTCGGGATCAGCCGGTTGTTGATGAACTCGAGCTTGGTGACGTGCGCCGCCTTGGCGAAGGCCGCGTCCGCCGCGGCCTTGTCGCCCAGTGCCCACACATAGCAGGTGTTGTCGGGTGCGGCCTCGTGCAGCACAGGGGCGCCCTTGGCGCGCGCCATGGATGCGTCGGTCACTGCCGGCAGCACGTCGTAGTCCACCTCGACAAGTTCCGCCGCGTCGTGTGCTCCGTCGAGCGTTTCCGCAATGACCACGGCGACGTGGTCGCCGACGTAGCGCGCCTTGCCCTGCGCCAGGCAGGGATGCGCCGGTTCCTTCATCGGCTGGCCGTTGACATCGGTGATCAGCCAGCCGCAGGGCAGGCCGCCGACCTTGGCGGCGGCGAGGTCCTCGCCGGTGAACACGGCAAGCACGCCGGGCGCCTTGAGCGCCTTGTCCTTCCTGATCGACCTGATTTTCGCGTGCGCGTGCGGCGAGCGCACGAACACGGCGTGCGTCTGCCTCTGCAGCGTCACGTCGTCCGTGTACTGCCCGGCGCCGGTGAGAAAGCGGTAGTCCTCTTTGCGCTCTACGCGAGCGCCGATGAGCGGTGCACCCATGGGGCGCCTCCTTTTACTTGCCAGCGGCCATGGCCTTCGAGCCGGCCATGATGGACTTCACGATGTTGTGATAGCCGGTGCAGCGGCACAGGTTGCCGTCCAGCGCCTCGCGCACGTCCTGCTCGCTCGCGTTCGGGTGGCGCCTGGCGAAGTCCACCGCGTTCATCACCACGCCCGGCGTGCAGAAGCCGCACTGCAGCCCGTGATGCTCCTTGAACGCCGCCTGCATCGGATGCAGGGCGCCGTCGGCCTTGGCGAGGCCCTCGATGGTGAGGATGTCGGCGCCCTCGGCCTGCATGGCGAGCATCGAGCAGGACTTCACCGCCTTGCCGTTCATGTGCACGGTGCAGGCGCCGCACTGCGCCGTGTCGCAGCCCACGTGCGTGCCCGTGAGGCGCAGCTGCTCGCGGATGAAGGTGACGAGGAGCGTGCGCGCTTCGACCTCCGCGGAGACGGCCTTGCCGTTGACCTTCATGGATACCTTGACTGCCATTCGGCCTCCTTGGATTGCGCTTTTTCGTTGCGGGCGGGAGGGCAATCCTAGCCAAGCAGGCTGTGAGGATCAATGTTGCGCCGCAATAGGTTCGCCGGAGTAGAATCTCCCGCATGGATTCCGTCGACATTGAAGTGCTGCGCAGCGCCGAAGCGTGGCGCAAATCCGGACACCGCGTCACCCTCGGCACCATCGTCAGGACCTGGGGCTCGGCGCCGCGGCCGGTCGGCGCGCTGGTGGCGATCCGCGGCGACGGCCAGGTGGCCGGCTCGATCTCGGGCGGCTGCGTCGAGGACGACCTGATCGAGAAAGTGCGCGCCCAGGCGGTCGCGAAAGACACGCCGCAGCTCGTCACCTACGGCGTCACCAACGAGGAAGCGACGCGCTGGGGCCTGCCCTGCGGCGGCACGCTGCAGGTGGTGCTCGAGCCGGTGACCGCAAACACCGGGCTCGCCGGCTTGCTGGAGGTCATCTCGCAGCAGCAGCTGGTCAAGCGCCGCCTGGAGATGGATTCCGGCCGCGTCACGGTCGAGCCCGGGCGCTGGAGCGACGCGCTCGAATTCGACGGCCAGGTGCTCACCACGGTGCACGGGCCGCGCTGGCGGCTGGTGCTGATCGGCGCGGGCCAGCTCACGCATTACCTCGCCGAGATGGCGAAGATGCTCGACTACCACGTCAGCGTGATCGAGCCGCGCGAGGAGTACGCGGACGGCTGGAACGTGGCGGGCGTCAAGCTCGACCGGCGCATGCCCGACGACGTCATCGCCGAAGCGAACCTCGACGGCCACAGCGCGGTGGTGGCGCTCACGCACGACCCGAAGATCGACGACCTGGCGCTGATGGAGGCGCTGAAATCGGCGGCGTTCTACGTCGGCGCCATCGGCTCGAAGAAAAACAACGACGCGCGCCGCCAGCGCCTGCTGGAGTTCGACCTCTCGGCGAGCGAGATCGCGCGCCTGCGCGGGCCGGTGGGCCTTTACATCGGCTCGAAAACCCCGCCGGAGATCGCGGTGGCGATCATGGCGGAGATGACCGCGGTGCGCCACGGCGTCTCGGAGCCGAGCTGGGCGGCGAAGAAGCAAGCGCGCTTCGATCCCTCCGCCTGCGAGGTGGAGAGCAGGGGAACCTGACGGCGGTTCCCCCGCACCCCCTCCCCGTGTCCACGAGGATGCGGCGTTGAAGTTCGTAGGTCTTCTGCTCGCGGCAGGCTCCGCATCGCGCTTCGGTTCCGACAAGCTGCAGCACCCGCTGCCGCACGGCGTGTCGATCGCCGTGCAGGCGGCGCGCCACCTGAAGGCCGAGATGCCACGCGTCGTCGCGGCCGTGCGGCCGCAGGCCGTCGCGACGGCGCGCGTGCTTGCCGCCGAGGGCTGCGAAGTCGTGATCTGCGAGCGCGCCGCGGAAGGCATGGGCGCGAGCCTCGCCTGCGCGGCGCGCGCCGCCGGCGAGGCCGACGGCTACCTCGTCGCGCTCGCCGACATGCCGTTCGTGCGCCGCTCCACCATCGCCGCCGTGCGCGAGGCGCTGGAACGCGGCGCTCTGCTGGCCGCGCCGTACTGGCGCGCGCGGCGCGGCCACCCGGTCGGCTTCGCCGGTCGGCTGCGCGCCGAGCTCGAGGCCTCGAGCGGCGACCAAGGCGCGCGGCGGCTGCTCGACGCGCACGCCGCCGAGCTGGTGAAGGTGCCGGTGGGCGATCCGGGCGCCATCCGCGACATCGACCGGCCGGCGGACCTCGCGCCGCCGCTTGCGGTGTAGCGGCGCCGCTTTCCGGGTAGACTCGCCGCACGGAACCTGGGGCACAGCGCAGCGTGGAAACTGCTCAGCGCGCGGTATTGTTCGCGGACGTCACCGACAGCACGCGCATCTACGAATCGCTCGGCGACGCGCAGGCGCATACGCTGATCGAGCAGCTGCTGTGGCTGCTCGGCAAGGCCGCCGCCGGCCATGGCGGCGCGGTGGTGAAGAAGCTCGGCGACGGCATCGTGTGCGCCTTTCCCACCTCCGACGCGGCGTGCGAGGCGGCCTGCGACATGCAGCTCGCCGCGCTCAGCACGCCGGCGGCGCGCCCGGCCGATCGCCTCGCGGTGCGCGTCGGCTTCACCTTCGGCCCGGTGGTGCTGTCCGAGGGCGACGTGTTCGGCGACACGGTCAACGTGTGCTCCCGGCTGGTGGCGCTCGCCAACCCCGAGCAGGTGCTCACCACGCACCAGACGATGGCGGCGATGGCGCCGGAGCTGCGCCGGCGCTGCCGCGAGCTGTTTCCGATCCGCGTGCGCGGCCGCCACGAGGAGATCATCGCCTGCAACGTGCGCTACCGCGAGGATCCCGACGCCACCGAGACCAACCTGACGCGGGCGGAGATCACGCGCGAGCGCGAGCTGGTGCTGAAGCTCACCTACGGCGGCGAGCTGCGCGTGGTGCGCTCCTCCGGCGCCGGCATCCGCATCGGGCGCGACAAGGAGAACGACCTCGTGGTGGAGAGCCACTTCGCCTCGCGCGTGCACGCGCGCATCACCCCGCGCGAGGGGCATTTCGTGCTGCAGGACCTGTCTTCCAACGGCACCTACCTGCTCGGTGACGGCAGCACCAGCGAAATCCTGCTGCGGCGCGAGGAGGCGGTGCTCACCGAGCGCGGCTGGATCGGCCTGGGCAACAGCGCCGCGCGCCACGGCGACCATGCGCTGCGCTTTCGCGTCGAGCCGGAGAGCGACTAGCCTGTAGAATCGCGGGCTTCGCCCCCGCGCCAAGCCCATGTCCGCCGCCGACCTCCTCGCCCGCACCGATCCCGAGCTGTGGGACGCGATCAGCCTCGAGAACCGCCGCCAGGAAGACCACGTCGAGCTGATCGCCTCGGAGAACTACGTCAGCCCCGCGGTGCTCGCGGCGCAGGGCTCGGCGCTCACCAACAAGTACGCGGAAGGCTATCCCGGGAAGCGCTACTACGGCGGCTGCGAGTACGTCGACATCGCCGAGACGCTTGCCATCGAGCGCGTGAAGAAGCTGTTCGGGGCGCAGTGGGCCAACGTGCAGCCGCATTCGGGCTCGCAGGCGAACCAGGCGGTGTACTTCACGGCGCTCAAGCCCGGCGACACGGTGCTCGGCATGTCGCTCGCGCACGGCGGGCACCTGACGCACGGCTCGCCCGTCAACCTCTCGGGCAAGCTCTACCGGTTCGTCTCCTACGGGCTGGATACGAAGGAGGAGATCGACTTCGACCAGGCCGAGAAGCTCGCGCTCGAGCACCGGCCGAAGCTGATCGTCGCCGGCGCCTCGGCCTATTCGCTCGCCATCGACTGGCGGCGCTTTCGCCACATCGCCGACCGGTGCGGCGCGCTCCTCATGGCCGACATGGCGCACTACGCCGGCATGGTGGCGGTGGGCTTGTACCCCTCGCCCGTGGGGGTCGCCGATTACGTCACCAGCACCACGCACAAGACCTTGCGCGGCCCGCGCGGCGGCTTCGTCATCGGCAACGGCGAGCTCGGCAAGGCGGTGAACAGCACCGTGTTTCCGGGCCTGCAGGGCGGGCCGCTGATGCACGTCATCGCCGCCAAGGCGGCGGCCTTCGGCGAGGCGCTGAAGCCCGAGTTCAAGGCCTACCAGCAGCAGGTGCTGGATAACGCAAAGGCCATGGCGCGCGTGCTGATCGCGCGCGGCGTGCGCATCGTCTCGGGGCGCACCGAGTCGCACATGATGCTGCTCGATTTGCGCTCGAAGAGAATCACCGGCAAGGTCGCGGAAGACGCGCTCGAGCGCGCACACATCACGGTGAACAAGAACGCGGTGCCGAACGACCCCGAGAAACCGACGGTGACCTCGGGGATCCGCATCGGCTCGCCGGCCATGACCACGCGCGGCTTTCGGGTGGCGCAAGCCGAGAAGCTCGCGCACCTCGTCGCCGATGTGCTCGACAGGCCCGCGGACGACGCGCTGCTACGGCGCGTCGCCGGCGAAGTGAAGGCGCTCTGCGCCGCGCACCCGGTGTACGCCTAGGGCGCCATGCGCTGCCCGTTCTGCGACCACGAGGACACCCAGGTGGTCGATTCGCGCTCCAGCACCGACGCGAGCGCGATCCGGCGGCGCCGGAAGTGCCCGTCCTGCGACAAGCGCTTCACCACCTACGAGCGCATCGATCTCAAGATGCCGCGCCTCGTCAAGAAGGACGGCAGCCGCGCCGAGTTCGACCGCGAGAAGCTCCTCGGCAGCATGAAGATCGCCTTGCGCAAGCGTCCTGTTGAGACCGAGGCGCTGGACGCCGCCATCGTGAAGATCGAGGATCGGCTGCGCGCCCTGGGCGAGCGCGAGGTGCCCACTTCGCGCGTCGGCGACATGGTGATGCGCGAGCTCGCCAGGCTCGACAAGATCGCCTACATCCGCTTCGCCTCGGTGTACCGGCAGTTCGAGACGCCGGAGGATTTCCGCGAGGCGCTGCAGGAAGTGAAGGTCAAGCGCCCACGCAAGCGGCGCTAGAATCGGTGCCATGAGGATCGTCGGCGACCGTGTGCAGAAGCCCCTCGCCCTTCGGCCGACAGCGGAGCGGCTCGAAGCGGGCATGCGTTTCGTTGCCGAGATGGCCGCGCTTGGCAACGCCTCCACGTTCATCCCGAAGGGCGTCTACCGGTTCCGCACGCACGCCGAGGCCGAGGAGCAGCGCATCGCCTGCCTTGCGCGCGGCATGGCGGCTCGGGCGGCCGCGGCGCGTGGCGCAGGGCGCTGACGGCCGGCGCTACAGCCGCCCGGCCACGCGGGAGGACGTGAAGCGCCTCGTTCGGGCGCTGAACGAGGCCGGCGCGGACTATCTTCTGGTAGGAGGCTACGCGCTGCTCGCCCTTGGCTTCGAGCGGGTCACGACCGACATCGACGTGCTCCTGCCGCCGGACCGGGCAACGGGCGAGCGCGTGCGCCGCGCGCTGTTGGTGCTGCCGGACCGCAGCGCCGAGTCCCTCGACCCGGTGTGGTTCGAGTCGGGCGACACCATCCGGGTGGCCGACGAGATCGTGGTCGATCTCATGTTCAACGCGGGCGGCGAGTCCTACGAGTCGCTCAAGGCGCACGCGGTCACGATGGAGCTGGACGGGGTGACGGTGCGCACCGTGGACGCGGCGGGCTTGCTCAAGACCAAGGCGCGCAGCGACCGGCCGAAGGACATCGCCGACCGGCAACTGCTGGAGCGCGTGCTGCGAGGCGCTTGAGCGTGTTCTCCGCCTTCGACCAAGCCATGATGCGGCGCGCCCTGGCGCTCGCGCAGAAGGGGCTGTATACCGCGACGCCCAATCCGCGCGTCGGCTGCGTCCTGGCGCAGGGCGAGCAGGTGGTGGGCGAGGGCTGGCACGAGAAGGCCGGCGCGCCGCATGCGGAGGCGCGGGCGCTGCTGCAGGCGAGCGCCGCGGCGAATGGCGCGACCGTCTACGTGACCCTGGAGCCCTGCAACCACCACGGGAAGACGCCGCCGTGCGCCGAGGCCCTGATCAAGGCGAAGGTGGTGCGCGTGGTGGCGGCGATGCGCGATCCCAATCCCGAGTCGAAGAAGGGCGGCGATGCGCTGCTCGCCGCCGGGATCGCGTTCGAGTCCGGGCTGCTGGAGGAGGAGGCGCGCGAGCTCAACATCGGGTTCGCTTCGCGCATGGCGCGCGGGCGGCCCTGGGTGCGGATGAAGATCGCGGCGACGCTGGACGGGCGCACCGCCCTTGGTAACGGTGTGTCGCAGTGGATAACGGGGCCTGAGGCGAGGAAGGACGGACACCGCTGGCGCGCCCGCGCCTGCGCGATCCTGACCGGCGCCGGGACCATCCGGGCGGACAATCCCCGGTTGACGGTGCGCGACGTGGAGACTCCGCGCCAGCCGTTGCGCGTGATCGCCGACAGCCACCTGGAGACGCCGGCGAATGCGCGGATATTGCAGGGGGACAAGGTGCTGATCTTCGCGGCGCGCGAAGGCAAGGCGCCGCCGAATGCCGAGGTCGTGGTGCTCCCCAATCCCCAGGGCAAGGTGGAGTTGAAGAAGATGCTGGAGGAGCTGGCGCGTCGCGGGGTCAACGAGCTGCACGTGGAAGGCGGCTTCAAGCTGAACGGGTCCTTGGTGCGCGAGGGCTGCGTGGACGAGTTCCTGATCTATGTGAATCCCAGTTTCCTGGGGGATTCCGCGCAGGGGATGGTCAACCTCGCCGAGGCGACTTCCCTGGATCGGCGCGTGGCGTTGAAGCTGCGCTCGCTCGAGCGGGTCGGCGACGATATCCGGGTCATCGCGAGGCTCTGATGTTCACCGGGATCGTCCAGGCGGTCGGCAAGATCGTGAGCGTGAGGCCCTTCGTCGTCGACGCGGGGAAGCTTCCGCTGGCCGATGTGAAGGCCGGGGATTCGGTATCCGTGCAGGGCGCGTGCCTGACGGTGACGAAGAAGCGGGGCAGGCGGCTGTCTTTCGACGTTTCCCAGGAGACGCTGGATTGCACTTCGGGATTGGATCGTCCTGGTGCCGTGAATCTCGAGAAGGCGATGCGCCTGTCGGATCGCCTGGGCGGGCATCTGGTCAGCGGGCACGTCGATGGGGTGGGGCTGCTGCTGCGGATGAGGGGGAGCGTGTACACGTTTCGCGCGCCGAAGGCGGTGGCGCGGTACGTGGCGACGAAGGGGTCGATCTGTATTGATGGGGTGAGCTTGACCGTGAATCGGGTGAGCGGGGCGGAGTTCGAGGTCAACCTGATACCGCATACGCTGAAGGTGACGACGCTGCAGCGACTGAAGCCGGGGGCGGAGGTGAACATGGAGGCGGATCTGGTTGCCCGGTATGTTGAGGGGCTCGCGAAGCCGGGGCAGGGTAATTAGCGCTAGCGGTTTGTCAACGGAGACGACTATGGCACCAGATCCCACACCGCCCGCAGCTGTCAGTGCGCCCTCGGAAGCGCTGTTGCGTCGCCTCCTCGGCGGCATGTCCGTATTCACCCTGCTCATGACGCTGCCCCAGGTCCTGACGATATGGGTCGGCCAGCAGGCCGCCGGAGTTTCGGTCTTGTCGTGGAGCGCATACCTCGTGTCCGCCCTGCTCTGGTTCTGGTTCGGGATTCAGAAGCGCGACAAGAACATCTATCTGCCCTGCGTCGGCTGGATCGGCATGAACAGCGCCGTGATCGCGGGTGCCCTGGTCTACGGCTAGGCGAAGTCCACAAGCGCCCGTAATATCCTGATGCAAAGCGTTACATCATGAGCGGCGCAAGGCCGCTAGATTCACGGGTGAATGAACCGTCACCCTCCGATTTCGATCGCCACCGGGTTAGCGCTGGCCCTGCTTTCTTCCGCGGTTCTGGCGCAGGCGCCGCACGGCCTGGACTTCCGCGCTTATCTTTCCATTCAGCGCGGCATGACCGAAGGGCAGGTGCTCAGTATCGCGGGCCCGCCCGACGTGCAGGCCGACCAGGGCGTGGCATTCTCGAACCAGGGCTCGACGCGGGACCGCGCAGCGGCGCGCACGGCGCTCGCCGCAAAGACCTATACCTACCTCGCGACCGAGGCTGATCCGTACACGACGACCCTTGCGTTCGCAGGCGGGCAGCTGACCGAAATCCAGCGAGACGGGAAGACCGCCCCGGTGCCTGCAGCGCGCGGCTTGGACTTTCACACCTATCTTTCCCTGCAGCGCGGCATGACCGAAGGCGAGGTGCTCGGCAATGCGGGCCCGCCCGACCTGCAGGCCGATCAAGGGGTCGTGTTCTCGGCCCAAGGACACGCGCGCTCGGCGCTTGCGGTCAGGACCTACACGTACCTGCCGACGACTGCCGATCCGCAGACGACCACCATCACGTTCGCAGGCGGCCGGGTTACGGATATCCGCCGGGACAGGAAGTTCTGACTCGTCCGCTGAGTGGTGAGGACGCCAGCTGCCTCTCGGGTACCTTGCGCCGCAAGGAGCCCTCGCCCTCCACAGTTGCATCACGCCGGCCTGGGCCGCTAAATTCCGTCCGAGTGGTTCCTGCAGGACATCCGCAATTGAGGTAAAGACACCAGCACCGGAGGAGGGGAACCATGGATGTGAGCCTGGTGGACGCGGCCGCGCACGCCCTGTCCATGCTTGCCGAGCCGACGCGGCTGATGTTTTTGGCGCTCGGCGCGCTGCTCGGCCTGATCCTCGGCATCCTGCCGGGAATCGGCGGTGTGGCCGGCACGGCGATCCTGATTCCGTTCACCTTCGGCATGGATCCGTATACGGCATTCGCCTTCCTGCTCGGACTGGGCTCCACGACCGCGACCGGCGATCCGATTCCCGCGGTGCTCTTCGGCATGCCGGGCGGCGCGGGCTCCGCCGCCACCGTGCTCGACGGCCATCCGATGGCGAAGAGCGGTCAGGCGGGCCGCGCGCTCAGCGCCTGCTACATGGCATCGCTGATGGGCGGGCTGTTCGGCGCCGCGCTGTTGGCCGTCTCCATTCCGCTGCTGCGGCCCATGGTGCTCGCCATCGGCTCCCCCGAGCTGCTGGCGCTCGCGATCTTCGGCATTTCCATGGTCGCGGTGCTGTCGGGTAACACGCCGCTGCGCGGCCTCGCGGCCGGTGCCCTGGGGCTCATGCTCTCGATGATCGGCACCGACCCGCAGACCGGGACGCAGCGCTGGACGCTCGACAGCCTCTACCTGTGGGAAGGGCTGCATCTCGTGCCGCTGGTGCTGGGCCTGTTCGCCCTGCCGGAGTTGTGCGACCTCACGATCTCGCGCACCTCGATCACCGCGGGCAAGGTCCACGTGCAAGGCGGCATGGGACAGGGCGCCAAGGATTGTTTCCGGCACTGGTGGCTGGTGCTGCGCTGCAGCTGGATCGGGGCTTTCTTCGGCGCCATTCCCGGCGTCGGCGCGGCGGTGATCGACTGGCTGGCCTACGGCCACGCGCTGCGTACCGAGAAGGGCGCGCAGCAGAGTTTCGGCACGGGGGACGTGCGCGGCGTGATCGCCTCCGAGAGCGCGAACAACGCCAAGGAAGGCGGCGCGCTGGTTCCGACGGTGGCCTTCGGGGTGCCCGGAAGCGCGGGCATGGCGGTGCTCCTGGGGGCGTTCATGGTGCACGGCCTGATCCCCGGCCCGGAGATGCTCAACAAGAATCTGAGCATCACCTATTCGATGGTGTGGAGCATAGCGGCGGCGAATATCGTGGGGGCCGGGCTGTGCTATCTCTTCAGCGCGAAGCTCGCCCTCGTCGCGACCCTGCGCTACACGCTGGTGCTGCCCTCGGTGCTCGGCATCGTGTACATCGGCGCTTTCGAGAGCGGACGCGACTGGGGCGACCTTTTCGCGCTGCTCGCCTTCGGCGTGCTCGGCTGGGTGATGAAGCATCTGCGCTGGCCGCGCCCGCCGCTCATCCTGGGCATCGTGCTCGGCGACATGTTCGAGCGCTATCTGTTCATCTCGCTGGAGCGCTACGGCACCGACACGTTCACGCGCCCGATGGTCATGGTGCTGCTCAGCCTGGCGCTCCTCGGGCTGGTGCGTCCGCTCTGGCAGGACATCAAGGCGCAGCGCGGGGTGCGCAACCTGCTCGCCACCTTCGGCGCGCCGCGCCCGCGCCTGTCACAGCTGTTTGCCGTGGCGCTCATCGCCCTGTTCGCGGCCATGCTGTTCGAGGCGCGCCCGTGGAGCACTGCCGCGCGCATCGTGCCGCAAATCGTCGGCTGGATCGGCCTTGCCTGCGCCACGCTCAGCCTCGCCACCGCGATTTTCCGCCGCGTCACGGCGAGCGCGCCGGAAAAGCGGCACATGGACCTTGCCGCCGACACCGGCCACCTGACCACGCGCACGGTGCTGCTGCGCGCCGCGATCTTTTTCGCCTGGTTCCTCGCTTTCATGGCGGCCATGGCGCTCATCGGCCTCATCCCGACCGTGGCGCTCTTCGTCGTCGCCTACATGCGCCTCGAGAACCGGGAGCCGTGGAAGCTCGTGTCGGGCCAGGCAACCGGGCTCACGCTGTTCATCTACGTGGTGTTTCACCGGCTGCTGACCGTGCCCTGGCCCGAGACGCTGCTCGGCACCTGGTTCCCGGCGCTGAAATTCATTCCCTCGCTATGAGCGAAGAAAGGCAAGCCATGATCAAGCCGCGCATTTCGGCGCGCGACGCGCCGCGCGATGTCGACCCCAGGATGGCCTGGGGCAGCGACGTCGCCGCCCAGGTGCTGCGCCGCCTCGACATCCCGTACATCGCGCTCAATCCCGGCGCGAGCTACCGCGGCCTGCACGACAGCCTGGTCAACCACCTGGGCAACCACGCGCCCGAGATCCTCATGTGCCTGCACGAGGAACAGGCGGTGGCGATCGCGCATGGCTACGCCAAGGCGACCGGCAAGCCCATGGCGGTCGCGCTGCACAGCAACGTCGGCTTGATGCATGCCTCGATGGCGATCTACAACGCCTGGTGCGACCGCCAGCCGATGCTGATCCTCGGCGCCACCGGGCCGGTGGACGCGGCGCTGCGCCGGCCGTGGATCGACTGGATCCACACTTCGCAGGACCAGGGCGCCTTGATCCGCAACTTCGTCAAATGGGACGACCAGCCGGGCTCGGTCGCCGCGGTTCCCGAATCCATGCTTCGCGCCTGGCAGCAAACCGCGACGGCGCCGCACGGGCCCGTGTACGTATGCCTGGATGCCGCGATCCAGGAGCAGGCGCTGACGGAGGCGGTCGCGATCCCCGATCCGGCGCGCTTTCGCCCGGCGCCGGCGTCGCGTCCCGCCGCGATGGCGCTGCGGGAGGCGGCGGAGCTGCTTGCGCGCGCCGCGCGTCCGGTGATTCTTTTCGGCCGCGGCCGCCGCACGCAGGACGCCTGGGAGCGGCGCGTGGCGCTTGCCGAGCGCCTGGGGGCGGCGATGCTCTCCGACCTCAAGGCAGGCGCCATGGTGCCGACCGATCATCCGCTGCATGTCGGCGAGCCGTTCAACCAGCTCTCCCAGCCCGCCAAGGCAGCGCTCCAGGCGGCCGACGTGGTGCTGAGCCTCGGCTCGATCGATCTCGGCGGCGTGCTGCGCCAGGCATACGGGCGCGGCGCGGTACCGCCCAGGATCATCCACGCCGGCGACGACATTCACCTGCACAACGGCTGGGGCAAGGAGCACATGGAGCTGCCCGCGATTGACGTGCATCTGCTCGGCGACGCGGATGCCGCCGCAGCCGAGCTGCTGGATAGCCTTGCGCATCGCCCGAGGCCACTTCCAGGCGCAACTCGAGCGAAAGAGCCTCAGGACAACGGCGAACAGCTCAACCTGCGAAGCGTGGCGCTGGCGCTGCGCGCGGCGGTCGGGGAGCAGCCCGTGACTTTCGCCGCGCTGGCGCGAGCCTGGCCGGTGCAGCTGTGGCCGCATCGCCATCCGCTCGACTACCTCGGCAAGGACGGCGGCGGCGGCGTAGGCTCCGGTCCGGGCCTGGCCATCGGCGCCGCCCTCGCGCTGAAGGACAGCGGCCGGCTGACCGTCGGCGTGCTGGGCGACGGCGACTGCCTGATGAGCATGAACGCTTTGTGGACCGCGGCGCGCTACCGCATCCCGGTGCTCTTCATCGTCGCGAACAACCGTTCGTACTACAACGACGAGCTGCATCAGGAAGGGGTGGCCCGCCATCGCGGGCGCAGTCCGGCCAATCGCTGGATCGGCCAGTCGATCGATCACCCGGCGCCGGACATCGCGAAGCTGGCGGAAGCGCAAGGCGTGAACGGAATCGGGCCGCTGAAGCGCGCGGCGGACCTGCAGGAAGCCATGCGCCGCGCCGTGGAATGCGTGCGCGCCGGCGCGCCGTGCCTCGTGGACGTGCACATCGATCCCGGCCACGGCCGGCATCTGCGCGAGTCCATGGCCGAGCGCCCGCTCGGGAGGAAGGGAGCCTGAGCGTTACTTCGGCGCCAGCAGCGCCTTGAGCTCGGCGAAGATCTCCTTCGGCGTCTCATAGACCTTCGCCACGACATCGGCGATCTGTTCCGGCTCCCTCGGATTCACGTACAGCTTGATCTTCACGGTCTCGGCGAGGAACTGCGGATCGGCGAGCATTTTCCTGAACGCCTCGCGCAACGCGGCCACGCGCTCCTTCGGCACCTCCGGCGCGACGTAGAAGGCCTGGCCGATGGCAAGCGGCGCCTCGAGCACGCGCAGCATCTGCTGCTGCCTCGGTGTCCTGGCGTACCGGCTGCCCGCCGGCACGTCCGCGAGATCGGGATGCTCCGGCCCCAGCTTGAAGACGAACTTCACCTTCTTGTCGCGTATCCAGTCCGGGTTCGTGGTGAGGAAGCCCTCGTAGTAGTTGCCGCGGCCCTGCACCTCGCCGCGTTCCATCGCGAGGTTGGTCTCGCCGCCGCTCTTGTAGCCCGGAATCACGCGGATGCGCGCGCCGGTGAGATGGGCGAGAAACATCGGGTACTGGTAGGACGCGGACGCCACGCCCGAGCCGCCGAAGACGTACTCCTTGTCCTTCATGTCTTCAAGCGTGCGCGCGTCCACGGTGTGCCAGACGGCTCCCACGTAGGTGCGGACCGCTACCGAGCCGAGCCACTGGAAAGCGCGCGGATCGTAGACCGCGCCCTTGCCCGTGGCGGGGGTGAGAAGCGACTGCGGGTGCAGCTCGGCCACCACGGTGCCGTCCTTGGCGCCGGCCTTCACCACGTAATTGGCCGCGGTCACGCCGCCGCCGCCGGGGCGCGACTGGACGATGCTCGTCGGGCTGCCCGGAATGTGGCGTCCGAGGTGGTTCGACACGGTGAGCGCGTACTGGTAGATCGAGCCTCCGGCACCGCTCGGCGCGATGACGTGCACGGTCTGGTCTTTGTAGAAATCGGCCACCGCGCCCGACTGCGCGAGCGCCGCGCCGCTTGCGACGAGACAGGCCGCGAGGCCCGCTGCGGGGACGTATCGTTTCATGCTCGCCATCCTCCTCTGGACAGTCCCTGGAGTTTACGCGACTCAGGGCCGGTTTCGGGGCGCCGGGGACGGCTTGAGCAGGGCGGTGGCGAGCGCACGGCATTGCGCTTCGACCGCCCGCCAGTCGTTCCACGGCGCGACGATGCCTTTGTACTCGCTGAGATCCACCTCGGTGAGGTCGTAGGGGTCCGGGTTCGCGAGCTTCACCGCGACGCTCACCAGGACGTCCCCGCCCTCGCCGGCGAATTCCGCGTAGAGCTCGCTCATCGGCTCGAGCGCCCTCGCC
>Ga0326597_10006317_pt1 | contig 16262 bp, 8 predicted proteins | sample RVTome_12_FD_203789 | JGI IMG/M metagenome (GOLD analysis project Ga0326597, IMG submission 203789) | Soil microbial communities from uranium-contaminated site in the Upper Colorado River Basin, Wyoming, United States - RVT100D185 | ecosystem: Environmental > Terrestrial > Soil > Contaminated >...
TGGATTTCAGCTATTGTACTCGTCCTTCACAGTGGAGCACTGAGCGCAAATGCACAATACTCACTGGACGGCGGTGGCTGCGGATGTACTCTGGAGACGTGGAACGCGACTAGCGTCATAGAGATAGAAGACTTATTTCCAGAAACATTCAATTCTCTACATTCTTGGCAGTACTCTCCGATTGTCGAGAGTGCAACCTGGTATGGACTGACAAGAAAACTTGGCGTCGGAATCAGAGAAGGATATTCGGTAATTAGATTCAATCTAACGGGGGGACCATCGGTGGGAATGATCCCGGAGATAGTCTATACGCGCTCAGACCTAGGAATTCCGACGGCTTCCTCGACGGCGGGTGGGGCATTTGCTATAAACTATCTAAGCAGACCGGCTCCAGGACCAGTGGTTCTGATAACAGTATACAACACAACTTCTGATCCACTTACTACTGAAATCAGAAACAGAATACAGGTGTTCAGCTACGATGCAGGAGGAACCACATTCATAGAGGAAGGGAGTCAAGATTCAACTTCAGTGCCTGCTGAACATTCATTCAACGACAACTTCATAAACACGGCCGGAACCCGAGTCTTCTCGCCAGGATTTAATTCCACCGTAAACGTGTGGAACATCTCGAGCTGGTCTGACCCATCACTATGCGCGGAATACTATTTTCCTATGTCTCCGGATCCTATGCATTTCACGGCCGTAATGCTGTGGTATCAAGAGGGGATATTGTTCTTTTTAATAGACACAGTACTTTATGTAGTGGATGTGGAAAGCACAGATCCGTGCACAACCCTACCTGTGATTGCTACGCTTGAGATACTTGCAGATCTCGGAATTCCGAGAGTGACGGCGAAAATGCACCCCACGCTGAAAATATTGTACATAGGAGGTGAACAGGAGACCTTCGTTTTCGTGAATCATGCACTCGTAATAGTGACATTCAATGATGCGTGGATACCCCAATCTGTAGAATCAGTACCTGGAATAAGAAACATTGCGGCTTATCCAATATCTTTTCAAGGCTGGAACAATCAAATAATAGCAACGGCAAGTGCCTCAGGTAGTACCGCGGTTGCGGGAGATGTGAGTTTGTGGTGCATTAGAGAGAATGCCACAAATCCGGAATTGATAGCAAACGTTGAGCCCGATGCAGCAGTTCCGGCTGTACTCCAAAGTTTACAAATATATCCTCAGTTCAACCTTGGGGAGTTATCATCGTACGGATGGACGCGCCAAGACTCGGTCTTTGTTACGTCGCCCAACTTTGTTCCAGACAGAATTGCGGACTACACAGGGACAATGAAGTTGTCGTTCTGTGGAGATGGGATAGAGAACACAGAAAGAGAGGGAGAGTGGCCGGAATCGTGCGTAGAAGGATTACAGTGTGATTACCCAGAATTGACAGGGACAGGGAATGCGACATGCTGCAACACGGATACCTGTCAAGCACTCTCCGCAGACGTGGAGTGCGAAAGCGGAGAGTGCTGCATAGTGGAACTTCCAGTAGGGGTGGGAATGAATCTGGACACGGGATCATGTGGAGGCGCAGTTCCGTCAAATGAGACGATATGTAGAAACTCGACAGGACCATGCGAGTTAGATACGTACTACAACGGAATCAACTGCACGTGTCCACCAATACCGTATCTTCCAGACACGACGATATGCAGTCCGTCGAGTGGAATATGCCAGACGAATGCAACGTGCACAGGAAATAATGCAACGTGCCCACCGAAAGAGTTTCGGTCGAATACGACAGAATGCCTGTCGGAGATGGGCTGTAACGAAGCGGCGTTTTGCCCAGGAGACGATGTGGACTGTCCGAGCCCAGAGTTATTTCCAAATGGGACGGTGTGTAATGCAGGAGAAGATTGTCAAGCACCATCGGTATGTGAAGGAGAGCCAACATGTCCAGTGGGCCAACTAGAGCCAGCAGGGACTCCATGTGGATCATTGACGACACTGCCGTATTTCTGTTCTCTGCAAGGAGAGTGCAACGGAATATCGCCAGAATGCCAGGGAGGAGGACCAAAGCCAGCGGGAACACCATGCATAGCAGACGGGGATCCGTGTCACATATCAGAGTGCAATGCAGAAGGAGTGTGCATTGTGGTAAGTGAGAACGGATGCATAGATCCCGTTTTACCGATTCTTCCCAATGACACAATGTCAGATGACGGAGCAGGTACAGGAACACCCGTAGCGTTCATTGTAACGGCAGCTCTGGGTTTTTTGGTCGTCGGAATATTCATCTGTTGTTGCATCGCGTTTGTAATTGCAGATAGAAGACGAAGAGGAAAAGAGCGCAGATCACCGTACTCGAGTCTGAATCGCGAAAACTTGTAACGGAGAAGATACTCACAAACTGGGATACGAATTATGAGGGTCAGACAATAAAGATTGCAAAAGGGAGAATCCATAATTTAGGAGTAAAGGACAAATAAGAAAAATGTCGACAGATGCTGTGAATAGAAAGCGTAAAGTAGATCAACATGAAAACCCTCGTCCTCGTTGCGTGGATTTCAACTGTCGTACTCGTCCTAAACAATGGAGCACTGAAAGCGGATGCTCAAAATGTCACACTGGACGGTGGGGGGTGCGGGTGTACTCTGGAGACGTGGAACGCAACTAGCGTCATAAGAATAGGAGACGTCTTCCCCGCAGTAGATACTCTACACTCTTGGCAGTACTCTGCAGTTACGGAAAGTGCGACCTGGTACGCACTGGCGTTGGAGTACGACACCTTCGAACACACACATAGGTATTTGGTAATTAGATTCAATCTCACGGGAGGTCCATCGGTAGGAATGATCCCGGAAATAGCTTACACGAGCTCCCCACTAGACATTACAGATACTAAGGGCGCGTCTCTGGGATTTTCTATAAACTATCTTAGTAGACCGGCTCCGGGACCAGTGGTTCTGATAACAGTGTATGACGCGGGGTCTTTCGTATTTAAACTCAAAATACAGGTGTTTAGCTACGATGCGGGAGGAACCACGTTCACGGAAGAGGGGAGCCTAGAATCGACATTGGAGCCACCGGAGAATTCATTCAACGACAACTTCATAAACACGGCCGGAACCCGAGTTTTTTCTCCGAGAGCAGACTCTGGCTTAATCGTGTGGAATATTTCGAATTGGTCTGACCCATCACCATGCGCACAACATGTGATCCCCATGGCGCCCGATCCTCTCACGGTAGTATGGTATCAGGAGGGGATCTTGTTCTTCGTAAATATTGGTCACCTTTTCGTACTTGACGTGGAAAGCACAGATCCGTGCACGGAAGTTACTCTGATTGACCTTGTTGAAATAACGATTAATTTATTTCCGAGAGCAACGGCAAAAATGCACCCCAGCCTGAAAGTAATGTATATAGGAGGTTATTTTGCTAATTTTTTTCTTGCGAATAAGCCACTCACAGTAGTGACATTCAATGACGCGTGGATAATCCAATCCGTAGAATTCGTAGAAGAAATAGAAAATGATCAGAGTTATCCAATATCTTTTCAAGGTTGGAACAATCAAATAGTAGCGGCACCGAGAGTTAGTGGATTTTTACCGGTTACGGGAGAGGTGGGTTTGTGGTGTATTAGAAACAATGCCATGGATCCGGTATTGATAGCGAACGTTCTGCCCGATTCGGCAGTTCCAGCTGTGCTCCACAACCGATACATATATCCTCAGTTCAACCTTGGGGAGTTATCATCATTTGGATGGACATACCAAGACTCGGTCTTTGTTACATCGTTCAATAACGACCCTGTAAGATTATCAGAATACACCGGGACAATGAAGTTGTCGTTCTGTGGAGATGGGATAGAGAACACGGAAAGAGAGGGAGAGTGGCCAAATTCGTGCGCAGAGGGACTGCAGTGTGACTACCCAGAGTTGTCAGGGACGGGAAACGCGACATGCTGCAACACGGACACATGTCAAGCACTTCCGGAAAACGACTGCGGAGAGGACAACTGTTGTCTAGTGAATCTTCCGGTAGACGTAGGAATGAATCTAGACACAGGATCATGCGTAGGAATACCCCCAAATATGACAGTATGCAGAAATTCGACGGGACCATGTGAATTAGACACGTACTACAACGGAATCAATTGTACGTGTCCACCAATACAGTATCTTCCGAGCACTACGATATGCAGAACATCGAACGGAACATGCCAGCTAAATGCGACCTGTACGGGAGACAGTGCACCCTGCCCTGCGAATGAATTTTTGAACGATACGACCATCTGTGATGCATCAAGTGGACCGTGTGAGACGAATTCGACGTGTACAGGAAATAGCGCACCGTGTCCTCCAAAGGAGTTTCTTCCGGATACGACGGTGTGTGGAGAGTCAGAGGGGATATGTCAACTGAATGCAACATGCACGGGGGACAACTCAACATGCCCAGAGAGAGAGTTTCTGAACAGCACAGTGGAGTGTCATGCAGAGCTGGGATGCAATGAGGCAGCGTTCTGCGTGGGAAACAGCTCTCAGTGCCCAGATCCAGCATTGTTTCCGAACGGGACGATATGTGGGTTATCGAACGGGACATGCGAGTTGAATGCGACGTGCACAGGTGAGAGTCCTACATGTATAGCTAATTACCTTCCGAATACGACGATATGCGACGCATCAGATGGAGCATGTGAAACGAATGCGACGTGTACGGGAGACAGCGCACCTTGTCCACCAAAGGAGTTTCTTCCGGACACGACAATATGCGGAGAGTCAGAGGGGATATGTCAACTGAATGCAACATGCACGGGGAATAACGCAACATGTCCGGAGAGAGAGTTTCTGAATAGCACGATAGAGTGTCATGCAGAGCTGGGATGCAATGAGGCATCATTCTGCGTGGGAAACAGCTCACAGTGCCCAGACCCAGCATTGTTTCCGAACGGGACGATATGCGGACTGTCAAATGGAACGTGCGAGTTGAATGCGACGTGTACGGGAGATAGCCCAGCATGCGTAGCTAATTACCTTCCGAATACGACGATATGTGACGAATCAAGTGGGCCATGCCAGACGAATGCGACGTGCACAGGAGACAGCGCGCCATGCCCTCCAAAGGAGTTTCTGCCAGACACAGAAGTATGTGATGCTTCATCAGGAGTATGCGAGTCGAATGCAACGTGCACAGGAGTTAGTGCACCGTGTCCTCCAAAGGAGTTTCTTCCGGATACGACGATATGTGGAGAGTCAGAGGGGATATGTCAGCTGAATGCAACATGCACGGGAGACAACTCGACATGTCCAGAGAGAGAGTTTCTGAATAGCACAGTAGAGTGTCACGCAGAGTTGGGATGCAACGAGCCCGCATTTTGCGTAGGAAACAGTTCACAGTGCCCAGACCCGGTGCACTTTCCAAACGGAACGATATGCGGGTTGTCAAATGGAACATGCGAGTTGAACGCGACATGCACAGGAGAAAGCCCACTGTGCATGTCCAATTACCTTGCGAATACGACGATATGTGACGAATCGAGTGGGCCATGTCAGACGAATGCGACATGCACAGGAGACAGCGCGCCATGTCCTCCAAAAGAGTTTCTTCCAGACACAGAAATATGCAATGAATCATCAGGAGTATGTGAGTTGAATGCAACGTGCACAGGAAGTAGTAGTGCATGTCCTCCAAAGGATTTTGTAAGCAACACAACCATATGCGATGCGTCAGATGGGCCGTGCGAGAACAACTCAACGTGCACGGGAGAGAGTGCACCATGTCCTCCAAAAGATTTCGTAAGCAACACAACCATCTGCAGCCAGTCAGGCGGACCATGCGAGAACAACTCAACGTGTACAGGAGATAGCGCACCGTGTCCTCCGAAAGAGTTCATAGCGAATACGACGATATGTGACGAATCGAGTGGACCATGCCAAACGAATGCAACATGCACAGGAGACAGCGCCCCATGCCCTCCAAAAGAGTTTCTTCCAGACACAGAAGTATGTGAGGAGTCAGAGGGAATATGTCAACTGAACGCAACATGCACAGGAGATAGTGCACCGTGTCCTCCAAAGGAATTTGTAAGCAATACGACGATATGTGGAGAATCAGAGGGGATATGTCAGCTGAATGCAACGTGCACAGGGAATAACGCAACATGCCCAGAGAGAGAGTTTCTGAATAGCACGATAGAGTGTCACGCAGAGCTGGGATGTAACGAGCCCGCGTTTTGCGTGGGAAACAGTTCGCAGTGTCCACCCCCAGTGCACTTTCCAAACGGAACGATATGCGCGTTATCAAATGGAACATGCGAGTTGAACGCGACGTGCACAGGAGACAGTCCTTTGTGCATAGCTAGCTACCTGTCGAATACGACGATATGTGATGAATCGAGTGGACCATGCCAGACGAATGCGACATGCACGGGAGACAGCGCTCCCTGTCCTCCAAAGGAGTTTCTGCCAGACACAGAAATCTGCGCAGAGTCAGAAGGAATATGTGAGAACAACGCAACGTGCACAGGAGATAGTGCACCGTGTCCTCCAAAGGAATTTGTAAGCAATACGACGGTGTGTGGAGAGTCAGAGGGGATATGTCAGCTGAATGCAACGTGCACGGGGGATAACGCAACATGCCCAGTGAGGGAATTTCTGAACAGCACGATAGAGTGTCATGCAGAGCTGGGATGCAACGAGCCCGCGTTTTGCGTGGGAAACAGTTCGCAGTGTCCACCCCCGGTGCACTTTCCAAACGGGACGATATGCGGTCTATCGAACGGGACATGCGAGCTGAACGCGACGTGCACGGGAGACAGTCCTTTGTGCATACCTATCTACCTGTCGAATACGACGATATGCGATGAATCAGATGGAGCATGTGAAACGAATTCGACGTGTACGGGAGATAGCGCACCGTGTCCGCCAAAGGAGTTTCTTCCGGATACGACGATATGCGGAGAGTCAGAGGGGATATGTCAACTGAATGCAACATGTACAGGGAATAACGCAACATGTCCGGAGAGAGAGTTTCTGAATAGCACGGTAGAGTGTCATGCAGAGCTGGGATGCAATGAGGCATCATTCTGCATGGGAAACAGCTCACAGTGCCCAGATCCAGCATTGTTTCCGAATGGGACGATATGCGGATTGTCAAATGGAACGTGCGAGTTGAACGCGACGTGCACGGGAGATAGCCCGGCATGTGTAGCTAATTACCTGTCGAATACGACGATATGTGACGCATCGAGTGGACCGTGTGAGACGAATGCAACATGTACAGGAGACAGTGCGCCTTGCCCTCCAAAGGAGTTTCTTCCAGACACAGAAATATGCAACGAATCAAGTGGACCATGCCAGACGAATGCGACATGCACAGGAGACAGTGCGCCTTGCCCTCCAAAGGAGTTTCTTCCAGACACAGAAATATGTGACGCTTCAGACGGTGCGTGTCAGTCGAATGCGACGTGCACAGGGGTTAGCGCACCGTGTCCTCCGAAGGAATTTATAAGCAACACAACAATATGCAGCGAGTCTGGCGGGATATGTCAGTCGAATGCGACGTGTACAGGAGACAGTGCTCCTTGTCCGCCGAAAGAGTTTCTTCCCGATACAACAGAGTGTCTTGCAGAGCTAGGCTGTAACGAAGCGTCGTTTTGTACAGGAACAAGTGAGGACTGTCCTCCTCCTATACATTTCCCGAACGGAACGCTATGCGGTCCATCGAACGGGACATGCGAATTGAACGCCACATGCACAGGGGTGAGCCCTCTGTGTCCTCCCAATGAGTTTGTAGGAGCAGGCACGATATGTGACGAGTCAGACGGTGCGTGTCAGACAAATTCCACGTGCTCGGGGAATACTGCTCCCTGTCCTCCGAAAGAGTTTCTTCCAGATACAACGGTGTGTGCAGAGTCAGAGGGGATATGTCAGCTGAATGCGACATGCACGGGAGACAACTCGACATGTCCAGAGAGAGAGTTTCTGAACAGCACGATAGAGTGTCACGCAGAGCTGGGATGCAACGAGCCCGCATTTTGCGTGGGAAACAGTTCTCAGTGTCCACCCCCAGTGCACTTTCCAAACGGGACGATATGCGGATTGTCAAATGGAACATGCGAGTTGAACGCCACATGCACAGGCGAGAGCCCTGTGTGTCCTCCCAAAGAGTTTGTGGGAGCAGGAACGATATGTGACGCATCAGACGGCGCGTGCCAAACGAATTCCACATGCTCGGGGAACAGTGCTCCCTGTCCCCCGAAGCAATTCCTAAGCAACGCAACAGAATGCCTCCCAGAAGTAGAATGTCTCGAGGCGTCATTTTGTTCTGGCGACAGTGCGCCATGCCCACCGCAGGAATTGTTCCCCAACGGAACGGTGTGTCGACCCTCAGGAGGAGAGTGCGAAAACGCGTCCGTGTGCGAAGGGGAGACCACGTGTCCTCCGAATCCTCCCTCTCCAGCAGGAACTCCGTGTGGGTCGCTCGTCACACTGCCCTACTTTTGCGAAATGAGAGGGGAGTGCACGGGACTGAATGCAGTGTGTCAGGGAGGCGGAGTAAAACCAGAGGGATCTCCTTGTCTGGCAGACGGAGATGCGTGCAGACTGTCCGAGTGTGACATGGTTGGCGTGTGCATCGTCACCGACGATTCTGCGTGCGTGGAGCCAATCGTACCAGTGTTTCCAGATGACACGTCGCCGAAAGAGAGTGATTTCCCAAAGATCTTAACTCTCGTATCCGGAGTGGGTTTCGTGATTTTTCTGATACTATCCGTGGGGCTATGTTGTATGCTTATAGCAAACGCAGTTTACAGAAAAAGGCGGAAGAAGACAAACAGTTCATAGTTGTCCCGGTTAAAGCGGGACGTTATTTACTAGAGAGAGAGAGAGAAAATTCACCAATCGCATGACTTAATTTTGAAGAGAATGGACTGCGCGGTGAGTTTATTCAATTCGCACAGATACAGGTATGCTGCCAGTAAAGATAAAAAAAAGACGAGCACAGATGTCGAATAGCGGGACTGTCTTGATTGTAGTTATCCTCTGCATTGGCATGGCTAGCGCAGAGATTGTCAATCAGGTTGTTTATCCGTACGTATCTCCATGTGAACCAATGGTAGATTGTCGCCTTCAGGAAACGTACCCAGAGTGCACCTGGACGCTGGAACGAGGTCTGGTAGACTTTCGCAGGATATCATTCACCTGCCTTGACGTCCCGTCAACAGCCACCCTGACTTACACAATCACCCCTCAGACAGATCCACCCGAGACCCATCCTACATATTCAGCAAGTTTCTGGAGCAGCAATGTGACAGACCCGGATTTTGCACTCCGTACTATGACACAGCTTCAAAGCGACTGGATAGCAACTGATCAGGCAATAAGACAGACACTTACAGAAGCTCCGTCCGCGTCCCCCTTGAATGTGGATGATTCGGATAACACATACGGAGCACTGGATTTTTCCAACGGAGAAAAGACCGAAGCGGGTCTTCTGATATCCGACACGGCCAGCCCATGGACTGGAATCAATGCACACTACACTTTGTTGATTTCAAGGGATCCATGGATGCAAATAGACCACTGTTTGGATGTCATATGCACAGTTTCCATAGACTAACAACCGGTCAATCCTTTCTTGGACTGTACATTCGGATGAGAACCGAGAACGGGGAATACAGGGATTTAAATAAAAACACAGAAATAGAACAGTGAAAACGGGGAATACTAGTAAAGGCAAAAAGGAATGCGAAAGACTGTCGGATTGTGGGTGGTTGTGCTAGTGTTCCTGTGTGCACAGACAACAATAACTCTCGCGGCACATGTGGAAGTAATCAATCAGGTTCTGTACCCCTATGTATCTCCGTGCGAGCCAATGATTGAGTGTAGATTGAATGCAACGTATCCAGAGTGCAGCTGGTCATTGGAACGAGGTCTCATAGACTCGAGAGCAGTGCTCTTTACGTGCTACGACGTACCTGAGACAGCAGTCCTTACGTACACGATAACACCCCAAACGGACCCTCCCGAGGACCACCCTACATATTCGGTGAACTTTTGGGGAAGCAATGAAACAGTCCCGATCAAGGCGTTATCCGAAATGTGGCAGTTGCAGGACAATTGGGTTCGTCTCAAACAAGACGAGAGAAAGCTCTTACCTGTAGAACCGACCCCCCCACTCAATGTAGATGATTTGGACGACACTTATGGTGCTCTAGACTTTTCGAATACAGAAAAGATGGAAGAGGGTCTTTTGATATCAGAAACTGCAATTCCCTGGGAATCAGGGAATGCGCACTACTCATTGTGGATCGTTAGAGATCCAAGAACTGCGTGGGAGCATTGTTTGGACATCCTGAGCACGGTATCAATAAACTAGCGAAAAAGATATGACGTGTTTATTAGCGCGCACTGGAGGAGGAAGGTCGATCACCCGAAGAGGATGAGGTGGAGGAAGCGCCAGAGACGAGCCAGGTGACGTGCACCATCGGCGACTTCATCTCAGCAGATAGCGTGGATTCAACTATTTTCTTCGGGAACTCATGACCAAGGATATTTACACGAAAAGGACGTCCACTTATGTACGCGTACTGCCTCTGGTCGTTGAGAATCTTACCTTTGGAATCGATGGGAGCTACGTTGGTCTGAACGACCAACGTGCCCCCTCTGACGAAGAGATTGCTGATCCTGTCGGGAGTTCTGTCGATAGAACCATCAGAAGGCAGAATAAGGAAAGAGCCCTTATGCACATTGCCAAACCCGGTCACTTTACCAGTATCAGGATTCTTAACGTCCAGGTCAAACTTCAAGGGAGTGTCATGGCGGGTGGAGGAAGGATCTCCGACTGCCCACTGCAGTTCCTCTCTGACTGCGGAAAGAAGCAGAGAAGATGTTTCAGTGCGGAAGGTGACCACCCCGCTGCCCACTATACGTCCGAGGAGAAATCCCCTGTGAGATCGACTGATTTTCGACGTCCACAGCCCTAGCTCCCCAGCGGTCTTGACGGACTGGATAGATGTGTCAGTGGGCTTCCCATAGTTGTGGGAGGAGAACAAGATGGCCAACCTATCGATGTTGTCCGTGGAGCACACAGTTCTGCGCAGCATGCTCCGAATGGACGAGAGGACGGAAAATGTATAAGTCTGAGCGTGGATGTTGCTTAGAGAGCTCCCGCCGATTCCGACCGAGAGACAAATCTGAAGAATGGCTTCAACGTCTAGCACGCGCATGGCATACAGACTACGGCCCTTGGAATGGACTTCAAGAGGAGGGGTAACATAGGTGTGCGTCCTGCTGATAACCGCATCGGTAGGAATCCTGTGCGAGGCAGGAACATCACTTGCAGTGGGATATGTAACTCCTCCAAACGTTCTGACCAATGCGAAGGAAGGTCCAGCGCGATCCGCAACATCTTTTCTGTCGACAGAGCTCCATATTTCGTCGAATCGATGAACTTGGCGAACGGTTTTCCCAATCGTATCGTCTTCCACTGAAGAAATGGCCACCGAGCTGTCCTCGACGTATAGAAAAGGAGTAGGATAGGCGATGCCACGTTCGTGATCGAAGACGAAAGGGGTCAACACACGAACGCCAAGGAATTCTCTGAGGGTAGAGGCAACACGACCCAGTCGAAATAAATGAGAATCGTCAAAATACGGCTGACCGTCGCAGCGGTCGCTGATGGATCCTCCAGTGACATTTGCGGGATACGCAGTGGAATTGGAGTAGGCAAACAGAGTGTCCGTTCTGAGATGAGGAATGTCGGGATTATCGAACACCGAGGAGTCAGTACTCGCTAATCTCTGCAGATTCATCAGAGCCCTGTGTGAGAATCGATAGGGAACGTCATCGACGAGTCGAACAAGGCGAGCCTTCTGCGCGAAAATGTTTGGAGAAAGACCGAACTCCAGATCAGATTTTTCTATAACACCCCAGAGAAGGCTGGAAAAAAGAGCGGCATGACTTTCGATCCAGTCGTCGAAAGATGCAGCAGAGACCCGGGGTTGGCGTGTCTGGCGAGTAAGAAATTTCCATAGCCTCATAACCACATGGAGAGATTTGGATCTCTCGAAATGATCATTCAAATCAACAAATCTTCGTAACTTTTCTTCATTCCTGCCGATAGTCACTGAAAGACGTTTGTACTCACCGGACCCTTCTTGTAGGTCCTCACGTCTTGACGTGACTAGCTGAATCTTTCTTTGTATCTCTCCGATGACATCCTGGGGGGTCTCCCGAACCTTTCTGTCTAGTTCCTGCGCAAAAGCGCTTTCGAATGCGTCGATGCGAAAAGGTCTCGACGAAATGTACGAAAAGACAATGGGAGCAGGCGGTTCTAGCAGTCCAAGACCGTTCACCCCAGAGCCAAATTTGTCCAAAAGATCAAAATCCCATTCGCCTGTACTGTGTTGTGTACTCAGAGCGATTGGAGTGAACGAAAACCTACAAGAGACCGTACAAATAGAAGCTTGTGTCTTCAAAATATTCGCAAAGACAGAAGACAACTCCCTGAGGTCCTCATGGAAATGCCCCAGGTCTGGAATCGAGTCCAGAGCAGGATCAGAAATGACAGATAACAGAAGGTTCCTAGAGATTGTAAACAAAGTGGATTTTCCGGACGCATCCTGAAATGGGAACAACATTATAGGCGAGAAATCCAAGAACACTCCCATGGCATTCGAGATGGGCCGCCCCGATTCCGTACGAGACTCGCCAAGACCTGTCTTGTAGGATCTAAGAGAATGCACCAACATGTGCTGAGCAATATTTGCGTAGTCCGTCTCACGTTCTACGTATGCGTATGGTATGGCATCCAGATCGAACAAGCTGAGAAACCTCCTGAACATCTTATGATGCGAGGTCGTTTCGGATGGGTTTTTCATGTGACGGTAAAAGACAATGCCTTGGCTATCCCCAATGTATCCCAGGCGATTCCTCTTTGCAACATAACTGAGCCGCTGAACGAAATTCTCGTATACTTTAGCTGTTAGATCTATCAGGGTTCCTATGGTAAGGCCAACCCTTCTCTCTTCTTCAATGGGCGACGACGTACCCATTCTCCGTAAATGTTCAAAAAGCCCTCCAACAAAATCAAACCCATCTTCACTCCCAGTAAATTTAGGATACTCGTGTGGGTGGGTTGGAGGATCAGGATTGTATATTCGAGTCGAACAAACAGCAGATGAAGAAGATGAGGCCATAGGAGAGGCAATGACGCCCTTGGATTAAATTTTATTTACTTTACCGTATTTCAGGTCAAATGAAAGCTATTGCGGTCGTTTATATTTTTAGAGGGATTCGCAGAACCACACGCGTGCGACAGAAGGTGTCTCGATGTTCTAATCGACCGCATCGCGACTGATATCGGATGCGGTCAGCGGCAGGATGTACATATCCGACGATGTAGAGGATCTTCGGAAGGGTTCCTGAGAATCCGACTCGTCGTCGTCGTCATCCTCATCCCATATTTCGCTGCGTTTGTCGTGCGGATGGCCTGTCCCGCCGATATGCGTATCAGGACCGAGGTCTTCGACGTAATATGCGGCAGACACAAGCCGCGATCTAACTACCGGAACATAATGAACAGTGGAGAACAACGCCCCCATATGCAGTGTAAGCTGTTCCTTTAGTCCTGCCTGGTGTGTGTGGGACTATCAATATTGTTCGGTTTTATTGTTGGACTGTTGAAGAAAAGACGAGAGACAGAAAAAAGTCAGACCACGTCGTACGATGCAGTGGAAGTGACAGCGCAGAACTCCACGTACTTCATGTAGGAAACGAGTGCAGCCAAGCCGGAGAACACAAGAAGAATGGCTCCCAACGTGCCGAGCAGGATCTTGTCGACGTCATCCGCGGATTTGGCGGACAGACAGAGGAAGATGACGGAGACAATCGTCCCGCAGATCCCCATCAGAGCAAAGATAAGAGAGAGCTTGGCAATTTTCTGCACGACGAGACTTCTACTCTGCACAAAAGCAACGCCGCACAGCCAGCCATCGCAGCATCGTCGCCGTCCTTGGAGTGCCTCACTCCGATCGACACCAGGAAACATCTTGGAGTGATCGTCCTCCGAAAGAACGAAAGATTCAGAGAGCTCCCCGCAGGTAAAGCAGGTCACTCGATACCTCTGAACGGACTCTAGAAATCCGAGGGGCATGTCGATCAGATGTGTCACGTTGAATGAATACAGATTACTACAGGAAGGACAACGACGCGTGAGTTCGGGATGGGTGCCTGTATCATCAGACGCTTCCTCAGGAGAGGTCAGAGCGTCGTAGACCTCGTCTTGCGCTACAGAGGAATTCATTCGGCTATGCAAGACTTTGATGTGTAACGCCAGCTACTACCCTTGTAATGTGGCGAATGAACAAAAAAAGCGGCAAGTGCACCGTCAGACCCAGAACAAGCGTGGACACCGGCGAAGGAGAAAGTGCCAAAATGCGAGGTCCCAGCGGAAAAACACGACGCGATAAAAATACAAAGTGAGGCCTGCCACTATTCAGTAAACGCAGAGCCAAAGGCTCGGCAATGTCGTTCTTTTTCGATCTGATAAACAACATTGGAGAGGTGTACAAGACGGACTGCATCAACTACGACAACTCCCTGCTCAGCAGACTGTTCGCCACCTACGACCTGTGGCCCATATTCCTCACGTTTGCCATCATTGGACTTACAGCAGAGCACAAGGAGGTGTTCTTCTTCATCGTGCTGTTCGGCACGTTCTTTGACGGACTACTCAACTGGGGATGGCGCGCCCTCATAGGAAAGGACGGCCCCGAAATGACGTGCACGACCCACGGACAAAACCCCGCATACGCCTCTGATGCCATAACCTTTTTGTACACCATCATCCTGGGTGCCAGCATCCTGATATACAACGTGCCCATAAGATACTTCAAACTCACCATCCTCGGCGTGGGCGGACCGTTGGCTATATACACTAGAGTCTGGCTCCGGTTCAACACCGGGCTCCAGCTTATATCCGGCGCATGCTTCGGATTCGTCGAGGGCGCTATATACTGCTACATATTGTACAAGGTGTTTCCCTACGAAAACCTGGACAGATGGTTCCTCCGCAAAGATACCTTCCTCTTTGGAAAGGACTTTGAGGACACCAACATCCGCCCCGACACCCCCACTCTGGTCTTCGACAGAGATCCTCTCCTCGTCAAGGCCAAGCTGCGCAGCACCACCGGAGCTTCCGACATGATTATGGCATCCTTGAACGCCGACCGAGGCGACTCCAGAACCCACTCCGACGACGATGACGTCATACCTGTGTCCGACGACGTTTATAGCGACGCCTATGAAGTCGAGGACAAACAATTTGTATGGATCAACCACGCAAATAAGTTCTGTTGATACCTTATCTTGCATAAACATATCCCCCTATCCAACGAATCGATCCCCACCTGTCTCGTGCAATGGCTTCCTCCACCTCATCGTCCGTGCTAGCTCCCTCCCGGTCGAAGAAGGATCTTCGTCCAATGCTCCTTCTTACAATCGCAGCCGTCTACCTCACCCTCTCCATCTGGAGCATGCACTATCTGTACACGGTTGCTCTCGTAGGTATCTTGAACATCTACATTGTCGTTTATCTCCAGTTCTGCGGTCTAGGCATCCTTCTCTACTCCACGAACAACATCCTGTATCCTTCCAGCTCCTCTCCCTTCTCCCTCAAAGACGCAGCCAAGTCATTCGCCTGGCCCATCCTCATCTTCGCTCCTCGCCTTTTTGGATCCATCGTCTTTACCAATACTGGCTTCCGAGCTCTTCCCTATCCTATTCTCCCCCCTAATCGCACATTCCCCTCCTCTCCCTCGCTGTCTGACGATCCCGATCCACCTCTTATCGATCCTACAAGTGCTTCTCCTATCGAACCTAATCCTCCGACACGCAGACGCAGTGCCCGTCTACTCAGAGAGTAGTCTCCTATTCACTCCATAAATCCTCTCCTAAATATACTCTACTGCACAACGCGAAGCAGAATTGATCACCAACCCCGACCCCCCTGAAATGAATAGTAGAAAATGTCCGAGGTAGTACACTAAGGATTCATTCTGACTTGGTGATTTTTTCAGAATCCAAGATTTTGACTTGGTGATTTTTTCATAAACTAGGCTTCGGACTTGGTGATTTTTTTGAAATAGGGTCTCTGCACATCATGGAAAAGGGCGCGCCTCTTAATGATAGTGGGGAATTGATGTTTATGTCAATTACCAAGAGGTATTGACTACTTTGTGTATCTCTAGGTATGTCTAGAAAAGGGCACGCCTCCTAATGATAGTGGGGAATTGATGTTTA